>Ga0182024_10006432_pt1 | contig 25808 bp, 21 predicted proteins | sample P32metaG_FD_120480 | JGI IMG/M metagenome (GOLD analysis project Ga0182024, IMG submission 120480) | Permafrost microbial communities from Stordalen Mire, Sweden - P3-2 metaG (Illumina Assembly) | ecosystem: Environmental > Terrestrial > Soil > Wetlands > Permafrost | place: Sweden: Stordalen...
GGCAGGTAGCGATCCCGCTGCGCGTCGGTGCCGTGCCGCGTGAGCTGATTGACGCAGAGATTGGAGTGCGCCCCATAGGAGAGTCCGACCGCGCCGCTGGCGCGCGAGATCTCTTCCATGGCGATGATGTGTGCCAGGTAGCCGAGATTGCTGCCGCCCCAGCGTTCGGGCACGGTCATGCCGTGCAGGCCGAGTGCCCCGAGCTGCGGCCAGAGCTGGCGCGGAAACTGGTTGCTTCGGTCGATCTGGTCGGCGAGCGGCGCGATCTGCTCGCGCGCGAACCGACGTACCTGTGAGCGCACCTCGATCAGGATGTCGCTGAGCCCGAAATCCAGCTCCGTGGCGTCGAGAACGCTCATGACGGCTTGCTCCGAGTGGATTAATTGCGCTATTGTCCGACAATCAGTCCGTCATTTGCAAGTGGTACGGAGGATTGGAACATGGCGACGCTCACCAGCGCCGTGAATCCCAGGAGCCAGGATTTCCTGGCGAATCGGGCCGCCCTGCTGCCACAGGTAGCGGAACTTCGTAGCCGGGTGGCGCAGGCCGCGCTGGGCGGGGGTGCCGCTGCCCGCGCCCGCCACCTGGCCCGCGGCAAGCTGCTGCCGCGCGACCGGGTCGAATTGCTGCTTGATCCGGGCTGCCCTTTCCTGGAGTTCTCGCAACTCGCCGCCACCGGGCTCTACGACGATGAGGCGCCCGCGGCCGGGCTGATCACCGGCATCGGGCCTATCTGCGGCCGCGAGTGCCTGGTGGTGTGCAACGACCCGACCGTCAAGGGCGGCACCTACTTTCCCATGACGGTCAAGAAGCATCTGCGCGCGCAGGAAATTGCCCGCGAGAATCGCCTGCCCTGCATTTACCTGGTGGACTCCGGCGGCGCCTTCCTGCCGAGCCAGGACGAGGTGTTCCCGGACCGCGAGCACTTCGGTCGCATCTTCTATAACCAGGCCACGATGTCCGCCGACGGCATTGCGCAGATCGCGGTGGTGATGGGCAGTTGCACCGCCGGCGGCGCCTACGTGCCCGCCATGAGCGATGAGTCGATCATCGTACGCAATCAGGGCACGATTTTCCTGGGCGGTCCGCCGCTGGTGCAGGCCGCCACCGGCGAAGTGGTCAGCGCCGAGGAGCTCGGCGGCGGCGATGTGCATACGCGCCTGTCCGGCGTCACCGATCACCTTGCTGAAAACGATGCCCACGCGCTGGCGATTGCGCGCCGCGCGGTGGCGAGTCTGGCACCGGCCGAACCGCACCGCCTCGCGATTCGCGAGCCCTTGCCGCCGCGCTTCGCGGCCGAAGAACTCTACGGCCTGATCCCGGCCGATGCCCGCAAACCCTATGACGTGCACGAAGTGATCGCACGACTGGTGGATGACAGCGAATTCGCGGAGTGGAAGGCGCGCTACGGCCGCACGCTGGTCACCGGGTTCGCGTATCTGTGGGGCATGCCGGTGGGCATCATCGCCAACAACGGCATCCTGTTCTCCGAATCGGCGCAGAAAGGCGCGCATTTCATCGAGCTGTGCTGCCAGCGACGCACGCCGCTGATCTTCCTGCAGAACATCACGGGCTTCATGGTCGGCCGCAAGGTCGAGCAGGAAGGCATCGCCAAGCATGGCGCCAAGATGGTGACCGCAGTGGCGAGCGCGCAGGTGCCGAAACTCACGGTGATCATCGGCGGCAGCTTCGGCGCCGGCAACTACGCCATGTGCGGACGCGCCTATGGTCCGCGCTTCCTGTGGATGTGGCCCAATGCGCGCATTAGTGTCATGGGTGGCGAGCAGGCGGCACGCGTGCTGGCCACGGTCCGCAAGGATGCGATCGCCGCCAGGGGCGGCCAGTGGGGCGCCGTGGAAGAAGAGCAGTTCATGGCACCGATCCGCGCCCAGTACGAAACCCAGGGCCATCCCTACTACGCCACCGCCCGGCTCTGGGACGATGGCATCATCGATCCGGCCGATACCCGCATGTGCCTGGGGTTGGGACTGGCGGCGAGCCTGGCCGCACCGATTCCGGACACGCGCTTCGGCGTGTTCCGCATGTGAGCCGCAGCGCGTGTTCAGCAAAATCCTGATCGCCAACCGCGGCGAGATCGCCTGTCGCATCGTGCGCAGCGCGCGCCGCCTGGGCGTGCGCACGGTCGCGGTGTTCTCCGATGCCGATCGCGATGCGCTGCACGTGCGCACCGCCGATGAGGCCGTGGCGATCGGCCCGGCACCAGCGCGCGAGAGTTATCTGCGGGCCAGTGCCATCATCGAGGCAGCCCAGCGCACCGGGGCGCAGGCCATTCATCCCGGCTATGGCTTTCTGTCCGAGAACGAGCAGTTCGCACACAGCTGCGCGCTGGCGGGCCTGGTTTTCATCGGCCCACCGCCGGCGGCGATCCGCGCCATGGGCTCGAAGTCGGCGGCCAAGGCGCTCATGCAGCGCACCGGCGTACCGCTGGTGCCGGGCTACCATGGCGAGGAGCAGTCGCCCGCGTTGCTGCAGCGGGAAGCTGATGGCATCGGGTATCCGGTGCTCATCAAGGCCAGCGCCGGCGGCGGTGGCAAGGGCATGCGGCGCGTTGACCGCTCGGAGGACTTTGCGGCCGCCCTCGCCTCCTGCCAGCGCGAAGCGACCGCCAGCTTCGACGATGCGCGGGTGCTGATCGAAAAATACCTGCTGCAGCCGCGCCATATCGAAATCCAGATCTTCACCGACGCGCACGGCGGCGGGGTGTATCTGTTCGAACGCGACTGCTCGGTGCAGCGCCGGCACCAGAAGGTACTCGAGGAGGCGCCCGCGCCCGGCATGAGCAGCGAACGGCGTGCGCAGATGGGCGCCGCGGCGCTCGCCGCGGCGAAAGCGGTCGGCTACCTCGGCGCCGGCACGGTGGAGTTCATCGCCGAGCCGGACGGGCGGTTCTACTTCATGGAGATGAATACGCGCCTGCAGGTCGAGCACCCGGTGACCGAGATGATCACCGGACAGGACCTGGTCGAATGGCAGCTGCGCGTCGCCGCCGGCGAGCCGCTGCCGGCAACGCAGGGGCAGCTGGCGATCCATGGCCATGCGATTGAGGCGCGTGTCTACGCCGAGGATCCGGAGCGCGGATTCCTGCCCTCGACCGGATGCATCCGCTACCTGCGCACGCCCATGCCCACGGCGAGCGTGCGCATCGATGCCGGCGTCGAACAGGGCGATGCGATCTCGCCCTACTACGATCCGATGATCGCCAAGCTGATCGTCTGGGGCGAGACACGCGCGGCGGCCTGCGAGCGCATGGCGCAGGCATTGGCCGAGTTTCACATCCTCGGGGTGGCCAACAACGTGTCGTTCCTGTCGCGACTGGTGCGCACTCGAGCCTTTGCGAGCGCCGATCTGGACACCGCGCTGATCGAGCGCGAGCAGGCGCAACTGTTTCCGGCGCCGACACCAGCACCCGCGCCGGCGGTGTTGGCCGCAGCGCTGGCGTTGCTGCGGCAGCAGAGCGAGCGTGCTGCGCAGGCAGCCGGACTGCCTGTCTGGCGCTGCGGCCGCGGCTGGCGGCTCAACGCCGAGGCGCAGCAGCGCCTGACGTTTCTGACCCAGGATACGCAGCGAACCGTGCTGGCGCGCGAGTTGCCCGACGGCTTCGAACTGCGGCTCGAGGATGCGGTCGCGCAGGCGCGATTGCCGCACGCTGCGCAGGCAGCGGTCCTGACGATCGACGGCCTGCGGCTCGAGCCGCAGGTGATCGTCGAGGGTCAGCGCTACGATGTGTTCATCGCGGGTGCGCACTATTCGATCGAGCACCTCGATCCGCTGGCGCATGTTGGCGAGGTGGCCAGCGCCGAAGGCGGCATTCGCGCCCTGATGCCGGGCCGGGTGGTAGCACTGCTGGTCGCTGCGGGCGTCAGGGTCGGTAAGGGCCAACCGTTGCTGATTCTGGAAGCCATGAAAATGGAGCACACCCTGAGCGCACCGGCCGATGGTGTCTGCGAGGGCTTCAACGTTGCTGTGGGCGATCAGGTAACCGAGGGCGCCGAGCTGGTGCAGTTCAAGGCGGACCCGACGCCCGCCTGAGCGGCGCTCAGATGACCTCTACAGTCTCGTCGGCGAACTGCGCTGCGACCCGCTGATGCTGCGCGAACTCTTCAAGCAACAGCGGCCGCACCGCGTTCTGCGGCGCCCGCTCCAGCAACGCGCGCACCCGCGCACTGGCATGCGCCATAGCGTTGGCGGCAAGCGTGCCGCGCCCCTGCGCATCGAGCAGCGCGCGGGCGAATGCGCGGCTGCGCTCGGTGTCGGTCCAGTGGGCACACACCATCATCAGGTCAGTGCCCGCCTGCAGCAGCCGGACCGCCTGCTGGGGATCCTCGAAGATGCGCGACACCGCGTGCATGCCGATATCGTCCGAGACGATCACGCCCTGATAACCCAACTGCTCGCGCAGCAGCTGACCAAACCGCCGCGACAGCGTCACCGGGTCGTCCGGATCGATCTGCGGCAGCAGAATGTGCGCGGTCATGATCATCGGAATACCGGCACCAATGGCCGCGGCGAATGGCCGCAGCTCGCGCGCGCCGAGCGCTGCCAGATCCTGCTGCAGCACCGGCAATTCCCGGTGCGAGTCGCGATCGGTATCGCCGTGTCCCGGGAAATGCTTGCCGCAGGCGAGCACGCCCTCGGCCTGCATCGCCGCCACGAAGGCCAGCGAGGCCTCGATGACCTGCTCGCCGCTCGAGGCAAAGGCGCGCGCGCCGATCACCGGATTGTCCGGGTTGCTGTGGATATCCAGCACCGGCGCGAAGTTCAGGTTGACACCCAGCGAGGCGAGTTCGCGCCCCATGGCGCGGCCGACCGCAGCGGCTTGCGCGGCCCAGCGTGCCGCGTAGGTGAAGCGCGTGATCGGTGGCGGCGTGCGGCAAACGCGGCCACCTTCATGGTCGATGGCGATCAGCAGCCGCTCGCGACCGGTGGCGGCTCGCACCGCTTCGATCAGCCGCGCGTGCGACTCGAGCCACTGCGGATAGGAGCGGTCGTGCAGGAAATTGCTTTTGTAGAGAATCACGCCGGCCGGGCGCAGATCCGACAGCAAGGCGCGATCGGCCGCATCCAGCCGCGGCGTCGGTCGCAGGCCGATCAGGAAATGATCGCCCACGGCACTGAGGTCGGCGCGCGTCATGACACCGGCGGCGCCTCGACCGTCAGCAGCTCCTCGTAGAAGCCGCCGATCTGCCGTTGCCGATCGATGAAGTGAATTTCGAGTATCCAGTGACGCGGCGCGCCCTGATCGTCAGGCTCACGCAGCGACACGCTGTTGCCGTGCCGAATCGAGAATCGCTTCGGATCGGGTGAATGCTCGTGCGGGAAATGTCCGATCAGGTGTCCGGCGGTCGCCGCGCCGAACTCCCAGCCGTACTGGGCCGCTTCTGCGACCACGAAGTCATACAGCTGTCCGGCCGTCAGGCTCGGCATGTCCTGATAGAGCTTCTTGCCGCGATGGAATGCGCTCGCCAGATCGTCGATCAGGCGATGCTTGACCGGGTCGCTGCCGAGCGCGTAGGTGCGGCCGAAGTCGGCCTCCCAGGCGTTGAACACCGGACCGAAATCCAGGTAGACGATGTCATCCTCGGCGATGCGCCGGTCCTGCGGTTCATCGTGGTAGGTCAGCAGCGTATTGGGACCGGCGCGCACCACGCGCTTGTGCCAATGCCGGCGCACGCCGAAGCGCGCCTGCGCCAGCGCGTGGATATCGTCGGTGAGCTCGCTCTCGAGCTTGCCCGGCTTGATCAGGCCGTTTTGCAGCACCTCGGCGAACAGCGCTTCGGCCCGGTGCTGCGCCGCCAGCAGCGACTGTGCAACCTCATCCATCGCCAATGCCTCGCCGCATTGAACGGCTCTAATGATAGGAGCGGATTAGTATGGCATTGTCCGCGCTGAGCGCTGAATAAACGTGCGCCGCGGAGACTCTCATGCTGACTCCAGTGGTTCGCTTCCGCATAGATTTTGCCGACCACGCCAATGTCGGGCCAGGCAAGATTGCCCTGCTGGAGGCGATCCGCAATTCCGGATCGCTGTCGCAGGCGGCGCGCGATCTGCGCATGAGTTACCGCCGCGCCTGGCTGCTGGTGGCCAGTCTCAACAAGTCATTCGCAAAACCCGTGTCGCAGGCAACCACTGGCGGCAAAGGCGGCGGCGGCGCAAGCCTGACGAAATTCGGCGAACAGTTGATCAAGAGCTATCGGGCACTGGATCGCGACATCTCGTTGCTGGCGGCGCGGCGGCTCAATCTGATCGTGCCAGCGGTGCTCAAACGGAGGCATTCCAAAGCGAGCTCACCGCGGCGATCGCTTGGACATAATCGCGTGTGATATCTTACTTCATGAATAGATTGTATCTTATTGTTATTTCTAGTGTAATTGTCGAATAACCATTCGTCGACCAAAAACCTCGCCGCGGCGCTGCAAAGCGCCACCCGCTGCCACCCCACCGCTGCGGCGGAAGCGGAGCCAAGGTCACGCTTTGGGCGGTCATTCGCATCGATTCTTGAGGAATGGCACACACGACCCGCGCGGGATAATCAGTAGGGTTGCTGGCATGGCCTTCATTCTCAAAGGCAAGCTGGGAATTCCCGACTCCCGCTACGCAGCCGAACTCGACAAGCGCGCCGCGGACAGCCGCTTCGCGCCCGATATGGAAGCCGAGTACGACGCGTTCTTCCTGTCCGAACGCCGCGCACAGCTGCGCACCTTCAACAGCATGCTGTGCGCGCTGGCGAGCTGGGCGCTGCTGCTGTCGCTGCTGTCCGATCCGTCGCACGACCTGCTGCAACGCCTGCGACTGGCGGTGATTGCACTGAGCTGCGGCGCGCTCACCTGGGCCGCCTTCAGTCGCCTGTACCAGGAAATATATCTGCCGGTGGCACGCTGGGCTTCGCTGCCGATCGCAGTGTTTGGATCGCTCGAGATCGCCCACCGTCTCGCGAGCGGTCAGGGCGAAGCGCTCGCATGGCTGGCAGCCTACAGTATCGGCCTGTTCTTCACGACCGGCCTGCGATTCGGCGCCGCGCTGCAGGCGAGCCTCGCACTGATCCTGAGCTTCACGATCGCGCTGATCTGGGAGCACCAATCAGCCGCCGCAGTGGTGCACGCCGCGGGCATCATCGGCGTAATCCTGGTGGTGGTCGGCATGGCCTACTTCCAGCAGGCGCTGCGCGTCCGCAAGGCGTTTCTCGAGCGCGGCGTGATCGCCGACCTGGCGGCGCGCGACGGCCTGACCGGTCTGAAGAATCGGCGCGCCTTCGATGAGCATCTGATCCGCTCCTGGCAGCAGGGGCTGCGGGATCGCAAGACCATCGCGGTCATGTTCATCGACGTCGATGCCTTCAAGAAATTCAACGACCGCTACGGTCACAAGGCCGGCGATATTGCGCTCCAGCGCATCGCCGGCGTGGTGCACAGTGTTGCCAAGCGGGCGCTCGATCTGGCGGCGCGCTACGGCGGCGAGGAGCTGGCCGTGATTCTCTATGACGTGCCGCGCGAGGCGGCCGTACCGCTGGCCGAAGCGATGCGCAACGCGGTCATGAATCTCGGCATCGAGCATCTCGACAGCACGCCACTCAATGTCGTGACCATCAGCATCGGCATCGGTATCGTGCGCCCGACCCTGGCGCGCAGCCCTGACGGCGCGGTACAGCTCGCCGATGAGGCGCTCTACGCCGCCAAACGCAACGGCCGCAATCGCGTCGAGATCTTCGAGTCCGAGTACGACGCGCTCTCGACCGGATCCTTTCGCGGCCGCTGAACGCCGCCAGGCGCCCCGGCGTGCGCGCCGCTCTCAGGCCCCCGCCAGCACCATGGCTTTGAGGGTTGGCGAGGCCGCTCCGCCCTTGACCTCTTCGGTGACTGCAAACTGGTTGGCGCTCTGGATCGGACGCCGCGCCTTGAAATCCACGCGCCCGTCGCCCGCCGAGTCGACCTTGAGCAGGCCCGCATCCACCGGCGTCGGATAGCGCGGATCGATGATCCAGAGCTGGTAGTCCTTGCCGGTGGGCGGTGGCTTGAGGTGATGGACGACCACGACGCCGCTCTGGTGCTCGTTGTCCCAGACGCTGACGGCGACCGCCTTGGGATCGGTCTTGAGCTGCGCGCTCAATACCGCGATGCGCACGTTGGCGAGGCGATTGCTCTGCTGCAACGACAGTACGGTCTGGCGCAGATCGGACCGCTCGGCACGCAGCGTATCGGCGATCTGGCTGAGCTCGTCGATGCGATGCTGACGGACATCGAGTCGCTCGCGCAGCCCATGGCTCTGGAAGCCGAACAACAGGCAAAGTCCGGCGAACCCGGCCGCCAGTGCCCAGGGCAGCACCGTGCTGTACGAGCGTCGCGGCAGCGCGCGCTCGCTCGGCACGCGCTCGCCGAAGTCCATTAACAGCCGGGTCCGCAAGGCGGCCGACGGCTCCAGTGCCGGTGAATTGCCGGCCATGAGCTCGCTGACGCGGCACAGCTCGGCGACCAGCTGGCGCAGCTCCGCCTCCGCTTCGAGCCGCTGCTCGAAGCGCCTGGCCTCGTCGGATTCCAGCGCCCCCAGCACGTAGGCGCTGGCCGATTCTTCGGTGCGTTCGTCGATCACGACGCATCCCCCAACTGCTCGCGCAGGCGCAGCATGCCACGGCGAATTCTGGCCTTGACCGTGCCGAGCGGCTGGTCGAGACGCACCGCGATCTCGCTCTGGCTCAGGCCCGCGAAGTACGCCAGCTCGATGACCTGGCGCTGATCGGCCGATAGGTCCGCGAGTGCAGCGCGAATCTGCTCGGCGCGCTCGCGGCCATGCAGCAGCTCGTTGGCCGAAGGCGCGGGCGCCTCGTTGGGCGTCTCGGCTGCAATGGCAACTTCCTCCAGCAGGCGTCGGCGGCGGGTCGAGGCGCGCACCCGATCGATGGCCTTGTTGCGCGCCAGGGTGACCGCCCAGCTCGAGAGCGAGCCGAGTTCGGCATCGTAGCCGGACGACTTGTGCCAGATCTGCGTGCAGACGTCCTGCACAACGTCCTCGGCCTCGCGTCGATCGCCGAGTACGCGCGCCGCTACCGACAGCAGCAGTGATGCGTAGCGATCGTAGAACTCAAGGAATGCGGCGCGATCCCCCGACCGAATCCGGCGGATGACGTCCGCATCCGATCTGCCCATTGGATTATTGTCGCTCACCGCCGACTGCCATGGCCACTGCGTCCGCCATCCCACGATTGGACGCCGTGGGCCACTCTCCTCCATAGCGGCGCGCTCATACATAACAGACCAATCCCGTAGCCACAAGTCGCGGCTACCGAATAAACGCCACAGCCGCGCCGCCGGACGCATCCGATCCCGCCGGCGGTGCGATATATTGGGCATGACAGCCTTCGAAGAACAATGACATGGAAAGCTTAGCGATCATCGGCACAGGGATTGCCGGCCTCGGCTGCGCGCACTTTCTGCACCGCCGGTTTGCGCTCACACTGTATGAGAAGGACGCGCACATCGGCGGCCATGCCAATACGGTCATGGTCGAGGAGGCCTCCGGCAGCGTGCCGATCGATACCGGCTTCATGACCTATAATGAAGTCACCTACCCGAACCTGACCCGGCTGTTTCGCGAGCTCGAGGTGGATTCGCAGCCGAGCTCGATGTCCTTCAGCGTGCAGCACCTGCCCGCGGAGCTGGAGTTCTGCGGCTCGAGCCTCAATCACCTGTTCGGCCAGCGCCGTAATCTGCTCAATGCCCGCTTCTGGAAGATGCTGCTGACCATCAACCGATTCAACCAGGAGGCGGTCGCCAGCCTGGAGTCGCCGAGCCTGGAGAATCAGAGCCTGGGCGATTTCATCCGCGAGCGTAACTACGGCGATCAATTCCGCGACTTCTACCTGATGCCGATGAGCTGCGCGGTCTGGTCGACACACCCCGAGCACATGCTGCAGTTTCCCGCCACCACCCTGCTGCGCTTCTTTCATAACCACGGTTTTCTGGGACTGCATACGCAACACCCTTGGCGCAGCGTGGCCGGCGGCGCGCGCCGCTATGTCGAGAAGCTCACCGCGCCGTTTCGCGAGCGCATCCATCTGCGCCGCGGGGTGCAGCAGGTGCAGCGACAGCAAGGCCGGGTCAGTGTCACCGACCAGAGCGGCCATCGCGAATACTACGACCGCGTGATACTGGCCTGCCATGCGGATCAGGCGCTGATGCTGCTCGCCGACGCCGACAACCAGGAGCGTGCGGTGCTCGGCGAGTTCAAGTACCAGCCCAATGCCGCGCTGCTGCATACCGACGCGGCGGTCATGCCCGGCCGGCAACGCTGCTGGTCGTCGTGGAACTACCGCGTCAGCCAGGACGAGGACGGGCGGCCGGCACCTTCAACCGTGTACTGGATCAACCGCCTGCAGCAGCCGCCGACCCGGCAGAACTATTTCGTTTCGATCAATGGCGCCGAAGCGCTGCGGCCGGAGAAGGTGCTGCGCCGCATTGACTACCAACATCCACTGTTCAACCTGGGCGCGATCCGCGCACAGCGCGAATTGCCGCTGCTGAACCGCCGTGACAGCGGCGTGTATTTTTGCGGCAGCTACTTCCGTTACGGTTTCCACGAGGATGCGCTCAGCTCGGCCCTGAACCTGAGCCGCGAGCTGCGGGGCGATGTATGGCACTGACCCATGCGATCGCCTAGCCGCCTGCAACCTGTCAGTTGCCTGTATGAATGCCAGGTGATGCACCAGCGACTGGCGCCCAAGCGCTACGCGCTACGCCATGCGCTGGTGATGTTCTATCTCGACCTGGATGAGCTCGATGCGCTGTCGGGCCGACTGCGACTGTTCAGCCGCAATCGCCGCAACCTCTACAGTTTTCGCGATGCCGATCACATGCCCGGCTGTGGCACGGCCGGCGCGGCGCTGCGCGTACGACTCGGCGAGTATCTTTCGAGCCAGGGCGTGAGCCTGCCGGCGGCCAGTCGCGTTCGGCTGCTGACGCTGCCGCGCATTGCCGGCTACGTATTCAACCCGATCTCGGTGTATTTCTGCTTCGATGCCGACTCGCAGGCGCCGCTGTGCGCAATCGCCGAGGTCGGCAATACCTTCGGTGAACAGAAACTGTTTCTGCTGCCGGCCCCCGCCAGCGATGAGCCGGGAATGTGCCGGTTGCGGGTACCGAAGCACTACTACGTCTCGCCATTCTCGAGCCTGACGCTGCAGTTCGATTTTCGCTTACGCGCGCCGCAGGAGGCGCTGGAACTGCGCGTCGATGATTACGACGGCGAGCGGCGCGTGCTGCGCAGCGCGCTGCGCGGCAGCCGGCGGCCACTGAACGATGCGCGGCTCGCCTGGTACACATTCAAGTTCCCGCTACTGACACTCAAGGTCATCGGCCTGATCCATTGGCACGCGCTGCGGCTGTGGCTCAGGGGCGTGCCATGGCATCGCAAATCCGATTCGCCGCAGCTGCAGCAACAGGTGCTGCGGCCGTGATCTGGTTCCTGCGGCTTGCATCGCTCGGGGTACTGATCAGCATGCTGTGCGTGACGGGCTGGGCCAGCCTGCAGCTGCCGCTTTGGCAGACGCCGCAGGCGCTGGTGCTGCACCCATGGTTCATCGCCACCCTGTTCGATACCTATTTCGGCTTCCTGACCTTTTATGTCTGGCTGGCGTACCGCGAGACCTCCTGGCGAGCGCGTCTGCTGTGGCTGCTGGGGATCCTTGCGCTCGGCAACATTGCCATGTCGAGCTATCTGCTGCTGATCGTCTGGCGGCTGCCGCGCGATGCGCCTTTCGCGCGCGTGCTGTTGAGGCCGGGCAGCCGCCGACCATGAACGCCCCGCCCGGCGGCTGGCGTGGGCGGCGCGGCTGGTGGCGGCGCCACGTGCGCCCCCGGCATCGCCGGCCTGCTGTATGTCATCGCGTTGCCCATTCTCACGCGCGTGAGCCGGCGCCTGCACGCGCCGGCCGGCGCCCACTGATAATTGCCGGAGGTTTTGCATGGCACTCGATAGCCTGCTGGAACGCGATGTACTGCCCGATGGGGTGCTGCGGTTCGGCATACGGCGCTTGCTGCGCCAACGCCTGCGCGAGCAACAGCGCGACAACTTCGAAGCGCAGGGCCGCGCCCTGCAGCGGCTGGTCGAGCAGCTGCGCAGCAGTCCAATCGCGATCCAGACCGAGGCTGCCAACGAGCAGCACTACCAGCTGCCGACGCGCTTTTTCCAGCTGTGCCTCGGCAAGCGGCTCAAGTACAGCAGCGGCCTGTGGTCGGCCGGCATCGACTCGCTCGACGCCGCCGAGGAAGCGATGCTGCGATTGACCTGCGAGCGCGCGGCGATCGCCGACGGCCAGCAGATTCTCGAACTCGGATGCGGCTGGGGCTCGTTGTCGCTGTGGCTGGCCGAGCACTACCCGAACGCGCGCATCACCGGCGTGTCGAACTCAGCCACGCAGAAGCACTACATCGATGCCGAGTGTGCACGCCGCGGGCTGCGCAATCTCGAGATTCTGAACTGCGACATGAACCACTTCGACATCGACCGGCGGTTCGATCGCGTGCTGTCGGTGGAGATGTTCGAGCACATGAAGAATTACCAGCGCCTGCTGGCCAACATCGGCCGCTGGCTGAAGGCCGGCGGGCTGCTGTTCGTGCACATCTTCACGCACCGCGAGTACGCCTACCACTTCGAGGCGCGCGATGACAACGATTGGATGGCGCGCTATTTCTTCAGCGGTGGCATCATGCCGAGCGACGATCTGCTGCTGTACTTCCAGGACGACCTGAGCCTGCGCCAGCACTGGCGCGTCAGCGGCCGACACTACCAGCGGACCGCGGAGGCCTGGCTCATGAACATGGATCGGCACGAATCCGAGGTCCGCTCGGTGCTTGCTGACACTTATGGGAAGTCGCAGAGCACGCGCTGGAGGGTCTACTGGCGCGTGTTCTTCATGGCCTGCGCGGAACTCTGGGGCTACCGCGGCGGGGAGGAATGGCTGATATCGCATTACCTGTTCGAAAAGCCGATGGCAGCGGCTCCGTGAGTCAAGCCGCGGGCGTGCGCGGCAGCTACTACGGCTGGCAGGTGCTCGCGGCGCTGTTCATGGCCGGCTTCATGGTCTACGGCGGCGGCCTGTGGAGCTTCGTGCTGTTCGTGGTGCCGCTGACGCAGGAATTCCACTGGACGCGGGCCGCCACCGGCGGACTGGTGACCGCCTTTTGGCTCAGTGCACCGCTGATCCTGCTCGGTGGCTTCGGCATCAAGCGCTTCGGCGCGGTGCGCATGCTGATCGCGGGGATCCTGATCGAAGCGCTGTGCGTGGCGCTGCTCGCCACGGTCTCGAGCTTCTGGCAGATGTACCTGCTGCGTGCCGCCATGGGCCTCGGCAAGATCGTATTCGCCGTCACGCTGCCCTATCTGGTATCGCGCTGGTTCTCCCGCCACTACTCGCTCGGGCTCGGCATCACCTGGGCCGGCTGGCACTTTGGCGGCCTGGTGCTGGCACCGATCACCGGCTGGGTGATCGCGCATTTTGGCTGGCGCGCGGCCTGCCTGACCATCGCGCTCGGTCTGGTGAGCATCGGTCTGCTGCCAGCGCTGCGCATCCTGCGGGTGCGCTCACCGGCGGAACTGGGACTGGGGCTCGACGGCGATGCGCTCGATCCGACCACCGTCGCGGTGACGCCGGTCAGCGCCCGGGACGCGCGCCGCGACAATCCAGCCGGATCGCTCGGGGCGCTGCTTGGGTCGGGGACCTTCTGGTTCATCGCGCTGATGACGCTGGTGTTCTACATCACCTACAGCGGACTGCTGACGCACCAGGGCGCGATCGTCGAAGGCGCCGGCTTCTCGGCGCAACTCGCGTCGCTGGTGCTCGGATCGACCGCCGGCTTTGCCGGTCTCGGCAGCCTGAGCAGCGGCTGGCTGCTGGATCGCTACTCGATCCGCAACGTCGGCATCGGCCTGTGCGGGATGCTGCTGGTGGGCGCGGTCTCGCTGCTGTGGATCGATCGCACCCATTCGGCGCTCGCGCTGGTCACTTATGCGGCCTGCTTCGGCTTTACGGTCGGCGGCTCGGACCTGTACTTCGTAGCGCTGCTGCGGCTGCGATTCCCGAGCGTCAGTCTCGCCTTCAGCTACAGCGCCTGGTACTTCTGCCAGATCCTGACCCTGCTGGTGGGCGGCCCCGCCGCGGGCCGCATCTACGACCTCACCGGCGACTACGCGACCACACTGGGATTGCTGGTGGGTACGGCGACGCTGGCGCTGCTGGCATCGTTCGTGATGGTGCGGCCAGCGTCGCGCTCGGCGCGCACCGCGACGGTCCCGTAAGACCTACCGTCCGCGCTGCGCGTCCATGAACAGCGAGAAGTAGCGGCGGCCGAAGTGCGCGCTCGCCACGCGGCTGGCATCATCGATGCGCAATCCGGGGATGCGGCTGCGCATGTAGTGGCTGCGCACCACGCGAGCGAAGCCCGCGCGGCGCAGCAGTGCACGCAGGGTCTCAAAGTCGTAGCCGAATTTGTGGCCGTCGAGCGCGCTTTCCGGGCCAGCTCCGACACCCGCGTAGCCGAGCACCTGTTCGAGCCGCGAGACCGCCTTCGGCCACCACGGCCAGTTCGTGCGTCGTGCCGCGAAAAACTTTCGATCCTTGCCGACATACGCACGCAAGCTGCGCCCGATGTCCGGCACCACGATGCGCGCGGTGCCGCCCGGTGCCAGCACGCGGCGAATATCCTCGAGCACCGGCAGCGCCTCGTCCGGATAATAGAAATGCTCGAGCACGTGGCACAGGTAGACCGCATCGGCCGCGCCGTCGGCGAACGGCAGCCCCCAGCGCAGGTCCATCGCCAGCTCCGCCGGCCAGCGATCGACATTCACCCATCCGGGGAGCGAGGCGTCGGCAGCGCCGAGATGCAGCTTCAGTCCTTGCGAGGCGCCGCCGAGACCGAGCGCCCGGAGTTGTGCGGACAGGGCCGCGCCGCGGCGCGACTGCAGCTCGCCCAGAACGGCGCGCGCCTCGCGCCGCCAGCGCGCGATCCGCGGCGCCAGGCGCCCGGTGCGAGCGGACGGAGCGCTCGCGGCAAGATCACCTGCGAGGGTGTGCAGCAACGTGGCGAGTGAGCGCAGATCGCGCTGGGCCGCCCGCAACGCCGGGCCGGGCGAGACGGCTTGGGGCGGGCGACGACGCTTCACGGGTGGCATCGAATGCAACATAAGGTGATCACAGGGCTCAGGCAACCATCGAAGGGCGAAGTCTTGTAGCTAGACATATCTTACGATATAGTTTTCGATATATTAAACGTAAGGACCTTCCATTCCCATGAACCCACGATTCCGCGCTGAATGCGCCTTTGGCCGCGAGTTCGGCCGCTTTGGTCATCGACAACGTTTCTTCGGCGCCCTGCGTCAGGGCCACTTCGGTGGCCCGGGAATGCGGGCGGCCAAGATGCTGTCTTCCGAGGACCTGCAATTGATCATGCTGGCGCTGCTGCAGGACGGCCCGCGTCACGGCTACGACATCATCAAGTCGCTGCAGGAGCACTCGAGCGGCTTGTACACCCCGAGCCCCGGCGTGGTCTATCCCGCCCTCACCTACCTCGAGGAAGCCGGTCTGGCCGTCTCGGAGACCGAGGGCAGCAAGCGACGCTACCGCGTCACCGACGCCGGCCGTGAATATCTCGCCAGGCACCGCGCCACCGCGGATGAACTGCTGGCGCAACTGGCGCGCTTCGGCCAGAAGATGGCGCAATTCCAGCGTGAGTATCACGAGGATGAAGTCGCCGGCCAGGAATGGGGCGGCAGTGGCGCTGCCAGTGCCAGTGGCAGTGGCCCTGAGCAGGATCAGGACAAGCGCGAGTGGCGCCAGGTCAAAGCCCAGTTCCACGAGCTGCGGCATGAGTTCAAGCAGGCGCTGTTCGAGAAGCTGCACGCCTCGATCGAGGAGAAACGCCGCGTGCTCGAGATCCTGCGGCGCGCGATCGCCGAAATCCGCGGCCAATAATCCGGCAGGAATTTCCATGACAACCGCCCCCGCAGCCGGGGCCGACGCGGTCGGCCTGTCCGGCTACCAGAAACTGGTGATCGCGCTGGTCGCGTTCCTGCAGTTCACGATCATTCTCGACTTCATGGTGCTCTCGCCGCTCGGCGCGATCATCATTCCGGCGCTGCACGTGACCCCGGCGCAGTTCGGACTGCTGGTATCAACCTACGCCTTCAGCGCCGGCATCTCGGGACTGCTCGCGGCCGGCTTCACCGACCGTTTCGATCGCAAGCGGCTGCTGCTGTTCTTCTATACCGGCTTCGTGCTCGGCACGCTGCTGTGCGCACTGGCGCGCAGCTACGAGGCGCTGCTGTTGGCCCGCATGGTCACCGGCCTGTTCGGCGGCGTGATCGGCTCGGTGGTGTTCGCAATCACCACGGATCTGTTCGATTATCGCTTGCGCGGCCGCGTCATGGGCGTGGTGCAGACCGCGTTCGCAACCAGCAACGTGCTCGGCATTCCGCTGGCGCTGTTTCTGTCCAATCGCTGGAGCTGGCATGCGCCGTTCCTGCTGATCGTGGCCAGCAGCCTGGTGGTCGGTGTCATCATCGTCTGGAAACTCCGGCCGATCGATGCGCACCTGCAGCGCCAACCGGACCGCAGCGCGCTGCATCACTTCCTGCACACGGTCAGCACGCGCGGCTATTTGCAGGGTTTCGCGACCACCGGGCTGCTGAGCGTCGGCGGCTTCATGCTGATGCCCTTCATGAGCGCCTTCACGGTGCACAACCTCGGCGTCTCGATCGAGCATCTGCCGTTCATCTACATGGTCACCGGCGGCTGCTCGATCGTCGCCGGCCCATTGATCGGGCGCGCGGCCGATGCCTACGGTAAACTGCGGGTGTTCGCCTTCGGCTGCGCCACCACGATCCTGATGGTCCTCCTCTACACGCACCTCGGCGTGACGCCGCTGGGTGTGGTCATGCTGGTGAGCGTGCTGCTGTTCGTGGGCGTGTCATCCCGCATGATCTCCTCCTCGGCGCTGATCTCGGCGGTACCGAAGCCGGCCGATCGCGGCTCCTACATGGCGATCAGCTCATCGATCCAGCAGTTCGCGGGCGGTATTGCAGCGGTGATCGGCGGGCTGAGCGTGGTTCAGCGGGCCTACGGCGGACGCGAGCATTTCGGCCTGCTGGGCTATCTGCTGACGGTCACGACGCTGGTATCGCTCGGCATGATGTACCTGATCAACCGGCGCATCCAGGGCGCCGGACCGCTCAGCGCGGCTGCCGGCGAAAGAGTTCTGGAAACGCCTCCGCCGATACCGGCCGACTGATCAGGAAACCCTGCACCAGGTTGCAACCGTTCGCCCGCAGGAATCGCAATTGCGCTTCGAGCTCGACCCCCTCGGCGATCACCTCGAGCTCGAGCGTGTGGCCCAGCTGGATGATGGCGCGCACGATGGCCGCGTCCTGCCGGCTCGATGCGAGTTCCTTGACGAATGGGTGCGCGATCTTGAGTTTGTCCACCGGCATGCGTTTCAGGTAGGCCAGACTCGAATAGCCGGTGCCGAAATCGTCGATCGATAGCTTGACGCCCAGCGCCTTGAGCGCGTGCAGGGTCTTGAGCGCGCTGTCGGTGTCGTGCAGCAGCACTGATTCGGTGATTTCCAATTCCAGCAGGTTGGGCGGCAGTTGCGATTTGCGCAGCGCCGCGTCGACCGCCTCGACGATATTGCCGCGCGCGAACTGCACCACCGACAGGTTCACGGCAATCAGCAGTTCCGGCAGACCGGCCGCGCGCCACGCGACTGCCTGGCGGCACGCCTTATCCAGCACCCATTGGCCGATCGGGATGATCAGTCCACTCTTTTCGGCCACCGGAATGAAATCCGCTGGCGGGATGTTCTGACCGTCCGCACCGCGCCAGCGGATCAGCGCTTCCATACCGATGATGCGGCGATCGGAGAGGCGCAGCTGCGGCTGATAGTGCAATCGAAACTCATCATTCTTGAGAGCGGCGCGCAGTCGTGTCTGCATCTCGACCCGCGCGATAGCGTCGAGGTTCATGCGCTCATTGAAGAATCGAAAGGTGTTGCGGCCCTGATCCTTGGCGTGGAACAGCGCGGCATCGGAGTTGCGCCGCAGGGTTTCAAAGTCGTTGCCGTCGTCCGGAAAGACGCTGATGCCGACGCTGGCGGTCGACTGCAGCAGGTTGTCGCCAATCTGCATCGGTTGATCGATGCGCTCGAGGATATCAGCGGTGAAGCGCTCGATCGCCGCCAGGTCTTCGAGCTCGGTGAGCAGGATCAGGAACTCATCGCCGCCCTCGCGGGCGACGATGCCGCTGTGGGGCACCCGGGCCTGCAACCGCTCGGCGATCTGCAGCAACAGCCGATCGCCGACCTCGTGACCGAGGCTGTCGTTGATCTCCTTGAAATTGTCGAGATCGAGAAAGAACATCGCCACGCGCGACTGCTTGCGACGCGCGACCGCGAGCGCCAGTTCGAAGCGCTCGCGCAACTGCACCCGATTGGGCAGCTTGGTCAGTGGATCGTGCAGCGCCAGGAAAGCCAGTTTCTCTTCCGCCGCCCAATGCTCGGCGCGGGTGCGAATCGCGCGGATGCCGTAGGCGATATCGCCGGCCAGCTCCTGCAGCAGCTCGATTTCCGGCGCAGTAAAGGCCTGCAACTGCCCGGCGAACAAGGTCAGCGTGCCGAGGACGCCCCTGGCATCCTTGAGGGGCAAGGACGCGCAGCCCTGATAGCCTCGGGTCAGGAGCAGCTCGCGCCACGGCTCGAGCCGGGTATCGTGGGCGATGTCCTGCGAGAGCTGCACTTCGCCGCGGTCGAGCGCGCTGCCGCCGGGCCCGGCACTCCACAAGCCATCGGGCATCAGGCTGTCGAGCGAGTCGCAGCGACCCTCCTCGGCACTGAATTTCGCCGCCGGCCGCAGCGCCGGCCCCGCCGGCCCCGCCGCCACGCTCAGCCATGCCAGCCGGTAGTTGCCGGCTTCAACGATCAGGCGGCAGACATCCGCGAGCAGCGCACTCTCCTCCTGCGCATGGATCAGCAGCTGATTGCACATGCTCAGCAGCCGCAGCGATCGGATCAGGCGCTTCTGGGCGAACTCGGCCCGCCGGCGCTCGGTGACATCGCGCCCGATGCACAGCGCACTGACGAGGTTGCCGCCGACGTCCCGCTCGGGTGCGATCCGGTACTCATAGACGGTATCGCCCGCGGGCGCAGGTGCCACCACCTCGCAATGCTGTGCGGTGCCGGTCGAGAGCGCCGCCTGCACCGCGTCGCGCAGCCGCTGCACCGTGACCGCTTCGATCCGGCGGCCGGCGGCGATGCGCGCGGCACCGATCAGCTGCCCGATGAAGTCCGCCGCCGGTAGCGCGGCGAGCTTCGCCAGCGCCGAGTTGACGTACAGATAGCGGCCCTCGCGGTCGACGCGCGAGATCATGTCCGGCGAGTTCTCGGCCAGGCTGCGGAAGTCGCGTTCGCTGCGCTGCAGATCCCGGTAGGTCAGCAGGCTCGTGAGTCCGTCCGCAAGCCGCCGGCCGATCTGCTCGAGCAGCGTTTTCTCCTGCAGCGTCCAGAGGCGCGCATGCGAGCACTGATGCAACCCGAATGCCCAGGGCAAACCCGCCTTGGGATAGAGCGTCATCGCCATGAAGGAGCGGAATCCGAAGCGTTCGGAGACATCGCGCGGCAACGCATGGGAGGTGCCGGGGCCGAAGGCTACCGGTCCGTCCGCCGCCAGCAGGGTGCGAAAGGTGTTGGCGATCTCCGCATCGACCGGCTGCCGCACGCCGGTCTGCAGCACGCCCGGATACTGCGGGCGCGTGCGTTCCATCGGCGAATGCCAGCTCTCGGCGGTCGGATCGCAGGGGAATACCAGCCAGGCGCGATCGCATTCGAAGATCAAGAGCACCGCGTCGAGCACGTCGCTCATCATCGATTCGAGATCGCTGGTGCCGAGCACCACCGAATTCACCCGATCAAGACTGTCGATGAAATGGATGTGGGCCAGTCGGTCCGTTTCGGCGCGCCGCAGCCTGACGGTACTGGACTCATCGGGGAGGATCCCTGCATTCATTGCAGGGGTGATCGGCCGTTTTGCTGCAGACTTGAGGCTCAGCGGGCCGGCGCGTCGCGCAGATCGATCCAGCAGGCGAACATCAGCGCACCGCCGATCTCGACCGGCGGCCCGGCACGGCGCGCGCGGATTCGCAGCCGCCGCACCAGCCGTTCGATGCCAAGCGGCGAGACCGTGATGAGCTGCTCGGCACCCAGGCGGTCCGCGCACTGCATCGCTTCACGCAGCAGCCGCGCGGTGCAGGAACTCGAGAACTGCGCCAGCGGGGTGGTGCCGCGATGCTCAAAATCCATGGCGGCAAAGCGCGAGAGCTCCCAGATAGACGGATCGCGGGGTGGCGCCGCACCGTGCAGCAACTGCGGGAACACCTCGCTTAGCAGATAGGGCCGCGTGGTCGGCAGCAGGCGCGCGCAGCCGGCGATGGCCTGCTGCTCATCTTCGAGCGCCACATACACGGTATCGTCGTGATCGAAGCGATCGTGCTCATAGCCCTGCTCGGACTGCAACGGCCAGCCGAGCCGCTCGACGAACACACGGTGGCGGTAGTGCCATAACCGGCGCACGAACTCATCCGGAAGTCCGGACGAGGCGCCGGATACGACACGCATCCAATGGGGTCTAGCGTATTGCAGCACGCGGCGATACTGTCATTTCTGACAGGTGCGTTGCACCGCCTGCGCCCAGCCGCTGAGGCGCTGCTGGGCCCAGCCGCGGTCGCGAACCGGCTCGAAGCGTCGATCGGCGCGCCAGTTGGCAGCGACCTCCTCTTCCGAACCCCAGAATCCGACCCCGAGGCCGGCGAGATAGGCCGCGCCGAGCGCCGTGGTCTCGGTCACCACCGGCCGCACCACCGGCACGCCGAGCAGGTCGGCCTGAAATTGCATCAGCAGGTTATTGGCGCAGGCGCCGCCATCGACGCGCAGTTCGAGCAGGGGATGTTCGGCATCGAGGGCCATCGCGCTGAGCACATCGCAGCTTTGGAAGGCGATGGCTTCGAGCGCGGCGCGCGCCAGGTGCCCGCGGTTCACGCCGCGGGTGAGCCCGACGATCGCGCCGCGGGCCTGCGGATCCCAGTAAGGCGCCCCCAGACCGGTAAAGGCCGGCACGAAATGCACTCCCGCGGTGTCGGGCACACTGGCGGCCAGCGCCTCGATCTCCGCGGTCCGGCCGATCAGGCCGAGCCCGTCGCGCAGCCACTGCACCACCGCGCCGGCGACAAACACGCTGCCCTCGAGCGCGTAGCTGCGGTTGCCGCGGCGCTGCCAGGCGATGGTCGAGAGCAGCCGGTGGCGCGAGTAGGTGGGCGCGGCGCCGGTGTTCATGAGCACGAAGCAGCCGGTGCCGTAGGTATTCTTGGCGATGCCGCGTGCGATGCAGGCCTGCCCGAACAACGCCGCCTGTTGATCGCCGACGATGCCCGCGATCGGAATCTGCCGACCGCCGAGTTCGGCCCGCGGTGCCTCGCGCGGCGCGAGCGATGAGTCCAGCAGCGTCGGCAGGCACGCCGGCGGGATGTTGAACAGATCCAGCATCGGCTCCGACCAGCGCGCCGATTCGAGATCGAGCAACAGGGTGCGGCTGGCATTGCTCAGATCGGTGACGTGCGCGCGCTGGCCGGTGAGGTTGAAGATCAACCAGCTGTCGATGGTGCCAAAGGCGAGTTCACCGCGCTCGGCGCGCAGCCGGGCGTGCGGCACTTCATCCAGCAGCCAGCTCAGCTTGGTGGCGGAAAAATACGGATCGAGCCGCAGCCCGGTGCACCGCTCGACCATCGGCTCGAGTCCCTGCGCGCGCAGCCGCTCACACAGCGGCGCGGTGCGCCGGTCCTGCCAGACGATGGCCGGCGCGAGCGGTGCGCCAGTGGCGCGCTCCCACAGCACACAGGTCTCGCGCTGATTGGCGATGCCGATGGCGGCGATATCGCCGGCGGTCGCGCCGACCTTCTCGAGCACCTCGCCGATGGTCGCGAGCTGCGTCGTCCAGATCTGCTGCGGATCGTGCTCGACCCAACCGGGCTGCGGAAAATACTGGGTGAATTCGCGCTGCGCCGCGGCCACCGGATAACCGCTGTGATCGAACAGGATCGAGCGCGAACTGGTCGTGCCCTGATCGAGCGCCAGCACGAAGCGAGCCCCCGATTGCACCATTGGGTCAGTCTCCGGCCATCTGCTGCATTACCGTACCCGAAGCGCGCGCCCGCAGCACCAGGTACCAGAGCCCGCCGGCGCCGAGGTAGGCCAGGAAGTACCACGGAAATCTGTCCGCCGGGGGCGCCGGCGTCGGGTAGACGGTGGCAATCAGCGGCGGCGCCATGAAGGCCACCGACACCAGCGCGCAGACCGCGCTGGTCACCGTCAGTTGCCCGATGCGTCGCAGATAGAACGGTGCGGCAATGGAGATCAGCGCATAGGTGATCAGAAACCCAAAGGTCGAGAGCGTGCTGAGGTCATTGAGAATGTCGAGCAACCCCACGCCATCGATCAGCAGCGCCGACGGCAACAGCAGCGCCAGCACGCACGAGAGCGTCACGGCGTGATGCGGCGTCAGGTTGGTATCGTGAGCCTTGCCCATGTGTGCATGCAGAATGCCCCGGCGAGCCATGCTGAAGAGCACGCGCGCCGCGGCGTTGATCGCCGCGAGCGTGCAGGCCCACAGGCTGATGACGGCACAGATCGAGATCAGTACGCCGAAGAAACCGACCCCGGCGCTGTCAGCCAGCTGGTTGAGGGGCGCGGTACTGCTCGCGAGCGACACCGACAGGCCCTTGAAGCCGAGCACGGCGACATACGAGGTGACGACAAAGAACACTCCACTGATGATCGCACTCAGCAGCACCGAGCGAGGAATATTCACCAGCGGGTTGCGCGCCTCCTCGCCGAGCGTACTGGCGCTTTCATAGCCGACGAAGCTGAAGATGGCGAGGATCAGGCCAGCCTTGAGGCCGGAGAGATTCATCGCGCCGATATCGAACTGCGCGGCATCGACGATCGATCGGTGCTGCCCGAGCACGATCGCGCACAGGGTGAGGATCAGCAGCATCGAAACCCCCTCGAGCACCAGCATGATGCGGGTCGAGAGCTGGATGTCCCGGTAGGCGATCAGCCACACGCCGAAAACCCCGGCGGTGAACAGCGGCAGCGGTGGCACCGGCACGTGCAGCTGCTGGAGCAGCAACGCCGCGTACATCACCGAGCCCGCCATGACTGCCATGCCGGTCAGCAGGTAGGCGAGAATCAGGCACCAGCCGCACAGGAACCCGAGCGTCACACCGAGCCCGCGGGTCACGAACGCATACAGCGAGCCCGGCGTGGCCGAACGTCGCGTGAACTGATTGACGTTGGTCCCCACCAGCACCAGGCCCACGGTCGCAATCAGATAGGCCAGCCAGGTTCCCTCCCCGGCCGAGGCGAACACCAGCGGTACGATGATCACCGGCGTCAGCGTCGGCGAGATGTTGGCAACCGACTGCGACAGAGTTTCCGGAAACGACAGGCAGGTGGCCCGCAGTCCCTGCCGTCCCCGCAGCTGTATGCCGCTCATGCGTTCAGGGCGATCAGTGCGGCACGCTGTAGCTGGCCGGCACCCAGTCATAGCCGGCGCCGTCCGCGCGCACATGGCCGAGGCCCGGAAAGGACATGTGCGCGGCGGCGATCCACTCGCGGTTGCCGGCGGCCTCCTGGAATACCCGCAGACGCTCGGCGCGCGCGGCGTTGCTGTCGGTATCGAATTTCAGTGTGACCTGCGGTTTCGGAAACTGCACCGCCTCGACATGCACCAGATCGCCGATCGCGAGCATGCGGTTGCCGCGGCTTTCAATCAGGTAACAGGTATGGCCGGGGGTGTGGCCGTGCGTGCCGAGCGCCCGCACGCCGGGTATCAACGCCACATCGCCATCGAACGGCAGGAACTTGCCCGCCTTGACATAGGGTGCGAGCCACTCGATCGCCTGCTGGAAACCCGGCTTGGCATCGTCGCTGGCGGCCGCGAGGTTCTCGGCCTTGAGCCAGTAGTCGGCTTCCTGGCGGCTGGCGCGCACCACCGCGTTCGGAAACAGCCGCTCGCCGTCGCGCGAGAGTCCGCCGATGTGATCGCCGTGCATGTGGGTGACGTAGATTTCATCGACCTGGGAGGGCTGGTAGCCGGCCGCCTTCAGGCTGGCGATCAGATGGCCCGTACCGGGATCCATGCGGCCGCCCTCGCCGCTGTCGATCAGCACCAGCTTGGTGCCGGTATTGACCAGAAAGGCGTTGACCGAGAGCTCCACCGGGTCCTGCAGGAAGTCGCGCGCCAGATCACGGTCCACTTCGGCCGCCGTCACACCGCTCAGAAATTCCTTGATCGGCAGGTGCATGGTGCCATCCAGCAGCGCCGTGATCTCGAATTCGCCGAGCATCAGGCGGTAGAAACCCGGCGCCTGGGTTTTCACCATCGGCGCCTGCGCCCGCAGCGGCGCGATCGCCAGCAGTGCCGCGAGCGCGGCCAGCATCCGCAATCCTTGTTTCATCCCCATGCCTCTCTCCTTGTCGTAGATCTCAATGTTGTCCGAGGTTCTCGAGCGCGCCGTCGACCGGGCCCGCGGCGCCGGTATGGTGCGGCCGGAACAGTTGCCAGCGTTCGGCCATCAGCACGAACAGCAGGCTGGCCAATCCACTGCCGAGCGCGCCGACCGTGAGCGGCACGGTCGAGTCGTTGAATTTGCGGCCGATGGCGGCGCCGACCAGTCCGCCGCCGAAGGTCGTGATGAATCCCTGCAACGAAGCGCCGATGCCGGCGATCGCGCCGAGCGGCTCGAGCGCCATAGCGCCGAAGTTGGAGACCGCCAGGCTGAAGCAGCCCATGGTGGCGGCCTGCAGCAGCACGAAGGTCCAGAGCCGCTCGAGCCCCGCGAGCGCCACCAGCAGATGGCCGAGCGTCACCGCGATGTAAACCAGCAGCGCCGCGTGCGAGATGCGTCGCATGCCGAGGCGTTCGACGATGCGTGAATTGAGCAGCGACGCCAGGCCCATGAAGGTGGCGCAGAGCGCGAACATGGTGGGCATCCAGCTGGCGTGGTGGAACACGTCGGCGAAGATCTGCTGCACCATGCCGACATAGGAAATCAGCGAGCCGAACATGACCGTGACCGCCAGGGTGTAGTAGAGCGAGGTGCGGTCGCCGAGCACTTGTCCGGCGGCGCGCACCACGTGGCTGACGGTCAGCGACAGGCGGAATTCCGGGTGCAATGTCTCCGGCAGCCGCAGCAGTGCCCAGGTCCCCACCATGCCGGCGAACACCGCGAACACGATGAACACGAACCGCCACGGCGCGATCAGCATGATCAGCTGCCCGAGACTCGGCGCGATGATCGGCACCATCAGAAATACCACGAAGGTCAGCGACAGCACGCGCGCCATGGTACGACCGGAATAAAGATCGCGTATCACCGAGCGTGTCACCACCGCGGCCGCGGCCGCCAGCCCATGCAGCAGCCGCCAGCCGAGCAGCGCCGTGAAGCTCTGCGTCAGGCCACACATCAGCGCCGCCGCCGCATAGAGACTCAGGCCCGTGAGCAGCACCGGTCGACGGCCAAAGCGATCCGAGAGCATGCCCCAGAACAGCTGACCCATGCCGACGCCGGTCACGTAGGCCGTGATGATCCACTGGCCGCGATTGGGATTGGGCACGCCGAGCTCGTGCACGATGGTCGGCAGTGCCGGCAGCATCGCGTCGACCGCGATCGCCTGCGTCGACATCATGGCGGCCGCCAGCAC
>Ga0182024_10006433_pt1 | contig 25806 bp, 17 predicted proteins | sample P32metaG_FD_120480 | JGI IMG/M metagenome (GOLD analysis project Ga0182024, IMG submission 120480) | Permafrost microbial communities from Stordalen Mire, Sweden - P3-2 metaG (Illumina Assembly) | ecosystem: Environmental > Terrestrial > Soil > Wetlands > Permafrost | place: Sweden: Stordalen...
AACGTCGCGATTCGCGAGCAGGGCAAGAAGCTGGAATGGGACGGGCCAAACCTGAAGTTCCCGAATGCCCCCGAGGCGGATAAGTGGCTCAAACGCCAATACCGCCAGCCGTGGTCGCTGTGAGGGATCACGCCCGCCGGCTGGCCGACATCGAAACGGAATTGATGTCAGAAGCACGGCTCTGATTCCCTCTCCCGGAGTCACCATGAGCCTTCGGCTCACCCGCGATGATGAAAATGGCCACATCGGCCGACGGCTTTGCCGTCATCCTGAGCGCAGCGAAGGATCTCCTATGTCCGGCACGGGGAGACCCTTCGCTGCGCTCAGGGCGACGGCCGCAGGCCGTCAATCGCATTTTCAGAGCAGTACTCGGAGAGGGAGAGATCTGCCCGAATCGCTGACAGTAGCCATCTGATGCTCAACCGCGGCCGATAAGGTACATTGGACGCGTGGTGGCCGACAGATGGCTCGGGAAGTGTCCGAGAATGCGAACGTGAACGTTGGGGCAGGCACAAAGGATTGCCAGCGGGTCTTCAGGTAGCGAGTTGCGCCAGGCGAATCGGACCTCTTCGTCGCGGTGGGCGAGTTCCAGGATCAATGTGGGAATGCGGGCGAGCAGCTCGGCGAGCAGCCGGGCTACATAGTCGATTCCACGCTGGTGCGTTATGTGATGCAGGACGCTCAGCGCCAGGGCGACGTCATACTCGCCCGGCGAAATGGCCCGGACCGTTTCGAGATCGAGCACGCCGGTTTGGAAGGTGGCCTCCAGCCCGTTGAGCCGCTGGGTGGCGCGGGCGACCGCGGTGTTTTCCGGTTTGATGTCGATGCCGGTTGTGACCAGGCCGCGGTCGGCAAAAAAGAACGGGAAATAACCCAACGACGAGCCGAAGTCGATGAGGCGGACGTTTTCCCCAAGCGGGGCGAGTGCCGCGGCGATTGCCAGGGCACGATCGCGGCACGAGCGTAGCGGGTCTTCAAAGCCGGTGATGCCGTAAAGCGGCTGGTAGTATTCAACGCGGTTGAGGCATTGTTCGAGCTCGGCAGTAGTGGGGACAGGCGAGTCCTCGACGAGTGCCGGATGGTCGATGTCGATCATGATCGTTCGGCTTCGGCAAGGCCCAGCCAGGATTCAGCGGCCGCGCCCAGTGCCCGGGCACGTGCCGGTTGGGTGCTGGCGTCTGTCTGGCTGAGCGAGCCAATCGCCCACAGTGCCGCGTAAAACCAGATGGCCTGCCGTTGCACCGCAGTCGGGGCCCAGCAGCGGGCCAATTCATTCCCGTAGAAGACGCCTTCGGGGACATCCGCGGCGATGGAGGCCAGGGTTGCGCCCACGGTCAGCAGCGGGTCGCCGTAGCAGACAAAATCGACGTCGATTATTCCACTCAGTGTGCCCTGTTCAACCAGGACGTTTTTGGTGGTTAGATCGTCGAGAAAGGCAGTGGCTCGCACGGTGCTGAAATAAGGTCTCACTCGATTGCGCAATGTGCAGAGCCGGGCCCTGAATCAGATCACGGCCCGGCACCCAGTTGAGGAGGATATAGGACCCGCCGGACTCTGTGCGGCCCTCGGCGAGCACAGACTGCACGGGCAGCCCCAAGGCGCGAAGCACCTCTATATTAAGGCGTGTGAAGCGGAATGTTTCGGGGCGAACACTGGTTCGCAAAACCACCGATTCCCCATGTGGCAGGTACACCCGGTAGACGGTTTTGCCGCTGTTGCTCAGCGGCTGGCAAACGACTTTCAATGTGCGCACCCCAAGCCCCCGTGCCGTCAGTTCGACGGCCTCGTCCTCTGCCGTCACTTCATCCAGGACTGCCAGCATCAAGCGCTGGATCGTCATCCCCGGGGGGTGGTTTAGGAACTTGGTCCAAAGGGCTAAGCCAGGCGCGCCTTGCGGTGGGGAAATAAGCGCCGTACCACTACCTCATGACCACGGATGAATTGCTGCAACTGGCGACGAAGCAACACCGCGGCGGCGATCTGCACGAAGCACGCCGGCTGTACCAGCAAGTTCTGGCCCAGACGCCGGCTCATGCGGGGGCGCTGTTCCAGATGGGCCTGCTGGAACTGCAGGCCGGCCGCCCCGAAGCGGCGCTGGCGCCGATCCGGCAAGCCGCCGCCGCAGCTCCCGATGAACCCCGATATCAATTTGGATTGGGCAAAGTGCTGGCGGCGCTGCATCAATGGGCGCAGGCAGCCGCCGCGTACCGGCGTGTCCTGCAAGCCGACCCGAGTTCCGCCGAGGCGCACTTCGACCTCGGGATAGCTTTGCAGTCCCAGGGGGATTACCCCGGTGCGATCGCCGCTTATCGGGCCGCCGTGCAGTTCCAGCCGGAATATGCCGAGGCGCTCAATAACCTCGGCAACTGCCATCAACATCTGGGCGATGTGCCCGCGGCGGAAGCCGCCTATCGCCAGGCGCTGGCGCAGCGCCCCAACTATGCCGGCGCGATGTCCAACCTCGGTACGGTGTTGCAGGACACGGGCCGGATCGACGAGGCCGTTGCCCTATTCCGCGCCGCTATGGAATTGGAGGCGGACAATGCCGCACACGCCGTGAATCTCGGCGGCGCCCTCTGCCGGCAACGCAGCTTCTCCGAAGCGGCATTAGTGCTGCGCCACGCGCTCGACCGCGACGGGAACAATGCCGAGGCGGCTTACAATTTCGGCAACGCGCTCCAGGGCCTCGGCAGGTTGCCCGATGCAGCCGACCAATACCAAAGGGCCACGATACTCCGCCCGGACTATGCCGACGCCTGGACTAACCTTGGCAACGTGCAAAAGGAACTTGGCGAGTTCAAGCTCGCGACCGCGGCTTATGAGGCGGCGCTGGGCGCGCAGCCTGATTCGGTGGCCGCCTTGAACAACCTCAGTTGCCTGCTGCGCACGCTTGGGCGCCTGGAGGAGGCCAAAGTGGTCCTCCGCCGTGGCCTGGCCCTCAATGCCCGCCATCCCTTCGACGAGCTCAGGGCAGGGTCCTTCGACGAGCTCAGGGCAGGCTCCTTCGACGGGTTCAGCAAGCTCACCGCAGGCGAGCTCAGGGCAGGCTCGATCCTGTACAACAACCTCGGTAACGTCCTCAAAGACAGCGGCGAGCTCGATGAAGCGATCGACTGCTTCCGTCGCGCTCTGGAACTCGATCCGACAGACGCGGCGACGCACAGCAATCTGTGTTACTCGCTGAGCTTTCAGTCGATCGAACCGGAGCCGATCCTTGATGAATGTCTTAGCTGGAATGCCCGCCATGCCGAGCCGTTGCAATCACAGGTTCGCGTCCACTCCAATGGCCGATTACCGGACCGGCGATTACGCATAGGCTATGTCTCTCCGGATTTCCGCGATCACTGCCAGTCGCTGTTTACCGTTCCGCTGCTTTCGCATCACGATCATACGTTGTTTGAGATCTTCTGCTACAGCAGTGTCGAGCGCCCCGACGACTGCACCCGGCGCATCGCCGGCTATGCTGATGTCTGGCGCGAAGTGCGCGCCTTGGACGATGCGGCGCTCTGCGATCTCATCCGCGCCGATCGCATCGACATCCTTGTCGATTTGACCATGCACATGGCCAACGGCAGGCCGCTGGCTTTTGCTCGAAAGCCCGCGCCCATCCAGATCGCCTGGCTCGCCTATCCAGGGACCACTGGCATCGGTGCCATGGACTACCGCTTTACCGATCCGCGCCTCGACCCGCCCGGTGCCGAGAACCACTACAGCGAACGCTCGATCCGGCTCCCCGATTCCTTCTGGTGCTACGATACTCTGACCGATCAACCCGAGGTGAATGCGCTGCCTGCACTGTCACGCGGCTACCTGACGCTCGGCTGCCTGAATAACCCCTGCAAGCTGACCGAACATACGCTGGGCCTCTGGGGTGTGCTTCTGCACGCGCTTCCCGAGGCACGGCTCCTGCTCATGGCCCCGCCAGGACATCACCGCCAGCGCGTGCGGCAGCGGCTATCCGCGCGGGGCGTCGCCGCCGAACGCGTCGATTTCGTCCCGTTTCGACCGCGAGCCGACTACCTGCGGTCTTACCACGACATCGATCTGGGCATCGATACCTTCCCCTACAATGGCCACACGACCAGCCTGGATTCCTTCTGGATGGGAGTGCCCGTGGTCACCCGCGTGGGCGCGACCTGCGTCGGCCGCGGCGGCTTGAGCCAGTTGTTCCACCTTAGCCTTCTCGAACTCGCCGCTGAAAGCGACGAAGCATTCGTCAGTGCCTCAGTCGCGCTTGGCACAGATCTGCCTCGCCTGGCCTCGCTGCGGCGACAGTTGCGGCCAAGGCTCGTGCAGTCACCCCTGATGGATGCCAAACGTTTCGCCCGGAACGTTGAATCCGCCTATCGACAAACCTGGTGCGACTATTGCGAGCGATAACGCGGATTGTTCACCACTGAGGACTTGTCACTGGTCGCTGGTCATTTGTCATTTGTCCTTGGTCCCTTGTCATTTTGTAGAACCTCGCGGCCGCTATGCAAAGGACAAAGGACCAAGGACCAGTGACCCGTCGCCGGCAAAAACGCGTTACCAGCGCCGCCGTCTCGCCTGTCGAATTTCGGCCGCGCCGGCTCGCCGAAATCGGAGTCTCATAAAAACCATCCGATCAAGACGAGTGCGCCCCGGCGAATCGGGCGTTACTCCCAACTCTGTGGCTCATAATCTTTTACGCTTGACTTCCGGCAGCGCATCTAAAGTGGCCCCTCCGGCGGCGTCGATGAGACGCGTGAACTGACTCGCGCCATGAGGGCAGGGTCGAACGGTCCTCAAATCGTCATCGCTTTGCCAGACCCAGCCGGCCAGACCAGTGCGCCGTAGCGGAGAAAGCCATTGGCGATGAGCGTGAGAAAGGAGATTGAGTCCAGCGAGGCCGGCGGGAGGGCGTCAAGAGTCGCCCGGCGGTCGTCAGCGACAGTGACAGGCTCGAGGCCCCATCGGCCCGGGCCTTTAGTGAAGGCTGCTGGAGGTCCTCCCTAACCCTCCAGCACGGGCAGACGCCGTTGTGGAAACGGCGCCGGCCGGAGAGGGCGGCGCACCAGCCAGACGCGTCCTCAAACCTTTCAAGGGAATGAAGGGCGTGACACGCGGGCCTTGGCACGGGCGACACGCCGGCCGGTAACGTTCGAAGCGTTCGACACGTTCGGCAACAATGGCCAGAACTATCCCAGCCGATGTGCTGTGGAAGCCAGATCCGTCAGCCCATCGCACGCGTATCGCGAGCGTCCAATTAACCGTCATGGAGAGACAGTCCGATGAGCAGCATAAATACCAACGTATCATCTCTGATTGCCCAGCGCAATCTGCAACTCGCCCAGCAACAGGAAAACACCAGCCTGGAGCGGCTCAGCACCGGTTTGAAGATCAACAGCGGCGCTGATGACCCGGCCGGCCTGATCGCCAGCGAGAACCTCAAGAACCAGGAGGCCGGCCTCAACCAGGCCATCTCCAACGCCGGCCAGGCCGGCAACATGATCGGCACCGCCGAGGGCGGCCTCAACGAGGTCAGCAGCCTCCTGACCCAGCTCACCAGCCTGGTCAACCAGAGTGCCAACACTGGCGCCCTCAGCGCGGCCCAGGTTTCGGCCAACCAGTTGCAGGTCGACTCCATCCTGACCACCATCAACCGCATTTCCGATTCCACCAGCTTCCAGGGAAGCCAGTTGCTCAACGGCAATCTGTCCTATACCACCAGCGGCGCCACCAGCGCGTTCAACAATCTGCAGATCAACGCCGCCGCCCTGCCCAACAACGCGGCCGAGAACGTCGTGGTCCAGGTGACCAACAGCGCCACCCAGGGACAGGTCGCTTACAACGCGGCCGGGGCCAACGTCGCCGGGACCGGCGTCATCACCGGTTCAGCCGTCACCCTGGAAATCAGCGGCAACACCGGCACCCAGCAGCTCAGTTTCGCCGGCAGCTCCACGGTCTCTTCGATCGTCGCCGCCGTCAATAACGTCACCGCCACTACCGGCGTCACCGCCTCCGCCGTGGGCAAAAACCTGGTCTTCAAGGCCCAGGACTACGGCTCCAGCCAGTACGTCAGCGTCAAGTCGATCAGCGGCAGCTTCGCCCTGGCCACCGGGAACAAGGTGGAGGGCACCAACGCTTCGGTAATCGTCAACGGCTCTCAGGCACAGACACAAGGCCTGGACGTGAGCTACAACGCCCAGGGGCTGGACATGGATTTCCAGCTCACCAGCGCCGGGTTCGCCGGCCTGCCCAACGGCACCAACGGCCTGAACCAGGGCGAGACCAAGAACTTCTACATCACCGGTGGCGGCGCCAACTTCCAGCTTGGCGCAGTCGTGAACCAGACCAATCAGGCGAGCATCGGCATCGGGGACGTCTCGACCGGGTCGCTGGGCGACTCGACGGTCGGCTACCTGTCGTCGCTGGGCAGCGGCGGGACCAACTCGCTGTCCAGCACCAGCCTCAATAACGCCCAGAAGATCCTCACCGCCGCGGTGAGCCAGGTTTCTGAGCTTCGCGGCCGGCTGGGCGCGTTCCAGGACTACACGATCAATTCGACCGTGCAATCGCTGAACGTCGCTTACGAGAACGCCGCTTCGGCCGAAAGCGCCATCACCGACACCAACTTCGCGTCGGAAACCGCGAATTTGACCCGCTCGCAGATCCTGCAGCAGTCGGCGACCAGCGTTCTGTCCACGGCCAATTCGGCGCCGCAGAGCGTGCTGAACCTGCTCCCTCACTAGGCCTCGTGACGGCGGGGCCATCCACGGGTACGGCAGCGTCGGGCTGACAACCTGATGCCGCCGGTCCCCCAATCGCGACCGGCCGAGCCTTCCGGGGAGTCCGGATGCCGGTCGAAGTGGGTGAATCTGTTACGCTACGAAGCAAAAAGCCCTCGGGCGCAAACGCGCCCGGGGGGTTTTTTATTTTGGAGTGTCCTTGGTCCTTTGTCGTCCTTTGTTCTTTGTCCTTTGTCCCCGGTCATTTGTCCCCGGTCACGGCTATTCGCGGTCCGGATATGGCGGAAGTTCGGACCCCATGCTTTACAAAGGACAAAGGACCAAGGACAAATGACAAAGGACGACAAATGACAAATGACCAGCCAATAAGCGGCGCGGAGGGACGGGACACGCCCGCAAAAGGGGCGGCGTGGTCGTTGTCGCTCTTGCTGGGGATCAACCTCTTCAACTACATCGACCGGCAAGTGCTGGCCGCGGTCGAGCCGGATGTGCGCCGCGCGCTGCTCTCCCCCCTCGACCCCAACCCCAGGGGGAAGATGGGGTGGCTTTCAACCGCGTTCATCGTCACTTATATGCTGGTGGCGCCGCTGTTCGGCTGGCTGGCCGAGCGCATGAGCCGATGGTGGCTGGTCGCCATCGGCGTGGCCATCTGGAGCGTCGCCAGCGGCGCTTCGGGATGGGCAGGGACGTTCACGCTGCTGCTGATCACCCGGTGCTTCGTCGGCGTGGGCGAGGCGGCGTATGGGCCGGTCGCGCCGACCATCATCGCCGACCTCTACCCCATCCGCCAGCGCGGACTGGTCCTGTCGTTTTTTTACCTGGCGATCCCGGTCGGCGGGGCACTGGGCTATGCACTGGGTGGCCAGGTCGCCGAATCGTCGCTCGGCTGGCGCTGGGCGTTTTATCTCGTGCTGCCGCCGGGCCTGCTGCTCGCCGGATTGTGCCTGTTCATGCGCGACGTCCGATCCAAGCCGGATGCCGCCGTTCCCAGGCGAAAGCCCGGGATCGGCCAATATGCCGTCCTGCTGCGGACCCCGTCGTATGTACTGGATTGTGCCGGTATGGCCGCCATGACGTTCGCCATCGGCGGCATCGGCTACTTCATGCCCGACTACCTGGAGCTGCGGCACGTCGCCGGCCTGGGAAAGATCAGCCCCCGGTTGCTGTTCGGCGTCATCACCGCGGTGGGCGGGCTGCTGGCCACGATCGCCGGCGGGCTGGCCGGCGACGCCCTGCGCAAACGCTTCCCCGGGTCCTACTTCCTGGTTTCCGCCGGCGGACTGCTGGCCGGCGCGCCGCTGCTGGCCCTGATGTTGTTCACGCCCTTCCCATTTGCCTGGATCTGGTTGTTCCTCTGCGTCTTCTGCCTGTTTTTCAACACCGGCCCAAGCAACACGATCCTGGCCAACGTCACTCACCCGGCCATCCGCGCCAGCGCCTTCGCCATCAACATCCTGGTCATCCACGCCCTGGGAGACGCCATCTCCCCGCCCGTCATCGGCCACATCTCCGACTGGCTCCATCGCGCCGGCCATACCGAGGTTTGGAGCATGAACGCCGCCTTCATGTTGATCAGCTCCACGATGGTGATCGGCGGGCTTTTCTGGTTTTGGGGCGCCCGCTACCTGGAAAAAGACACCGCCGCGGCGCCGACAAGGCTTGGCGAATGAAGCAAACGCAGCATCTCATGGTTGCTTTCCCATGTGGCTTTCTTTATTGTTGCTGGTCAACCGAGCGTCGATAGACAATGGGGAGTACATTTCAAGCTCTCGGGCCTTTTGATAGGTGAGTTTGTGTCTTGGGCGGCGTCCACCGCCATCGGCAGGCCTAAGCGATTGAGGTCGAGATGGGCCGGGTCCCACATTCGTTTGCATCAGATCATTCGTTCGGCCGGCACTCCAGGGGAGGGTGCGGGGAGACGGTGCGGGGGTCTTCACGACCAGTGGAACGGGACCCGCGGCCTCGCCTGGCCGGCACGACCGTGAGAGCGGAAGGACCGGCTACAACCGGCGGCATTTGCCCTGTCAAACGCGGCTTCACCCTCGTGGAGTTGCTGGTTGTGATCGGAATCATCGCGATCCTGGTGGCGATCTTGCTGCCGGCGTTGAGCGCCGCACGGGAGCAGGCAAAGACAACCATGTGCCTGTCGAACCTGCGGTCGATCTGCCAGGCGGTGCAGATGTACGCAAACGACTATAACGGCTATCCCGTCCCGGTCACCTGCGATCAGGGGATGTACTGGTACAACATTCTTGTGGACCGCCATTACCTCACTGCCCCCGACGCCACCGGGAAAGGCCCCCAGACGCAAAGCGTGTTTTTCTGTCCGTCCGGCGTCACGACCAGCCTGGGTTTGCCGGACCTGGAGACTTATAGCAGCATTCCCATCAGCCGGACCGATTCGCGCGGGGCGATTTCAATCCGAGTGCAGTCGCCAGACACAGGCGTCAGCGTTGACTGCTGGTACGGAATGAACGCTGACACCACTACCGACGTGGCCGGCGGCTGCCCCTGCCGGTATATGAGCAACAGCGCTACTGCCAGCGTGATGCTCAAAATCACCAGAGTGACCCACTCCTCCGACATGGTGATGTTCTTCGACGGGATCCTTTGGCGTGAAACGGAGACGAACGCCAACTTCCTCAATGCCCGGCACTACCGGCAGCGGCAAACCAACCTGGCTTTTTTCGACGGGCACGCGCAGACGTACGACACCGCCGACCTGCCCGGCGGCGCTGGCATCGCTCACATCAGCGATTTCAATCCCAACAACCTCAAGACGAATTGCCCGGGACCGCCGATCTGGCTGTTGGACCAGCAGTTTTGACCCCGGTGACGAACGGCAAACAAACGCCGGATAACGCGTGATTCGGACTGACTCACTGCCCTCCGCCGCGTCGTGCGATGCCGAAGTTGCAGAAGTTGCGGAAGTTCCGTTTCCGGGGTCGCTGGCGCGGATTGTGTTAAGACTCACTCGAATTCCGCTGCCCCTTTTTGACTCAGAAATGCAACTTCTTCAACTTCTTCAACTTCGGCATGCGTATGTGCCGCGTGGACTCGAATGGAAGATGATCCGAAAACCTCCGGTGATTCACCGCCGGAGCCGGTATCGGCAAGTTGGCGGACCGGGAGGTGGCGATGACGGTGTTCAAGACGTGAACTCGTGTCCGGTTTTTCTCCCGCCCCGGTTACTACTTCCCCGCCCCCGCCGCGAAGAGTTCGTCGATCTGGCGGCGCAGGGCGGCGCGCTTGTCGGCGGCCCGCAGCGCGGCGCGGGCCAGTTTCACGAACTTCTCGCCGAACTTCTCGCCGAAGTCCTTGCTCCGCTCGCAGGAACGCAGGCCTTGCTGCACGCGCTGCTCCGCCGAGTTGGCTTCTGTCAGCTCGTCGGCCAGGGAATTGAGGTCCTTGGCCGGGGCGACGAGCCGGTCGCGGGCCGGGGCCCGCGAGGACACCTCGGCACCCGAAGCGTGGAAATGACGGATGTCACATGGATGTCACCTTCAGCTTCCGACGTAAAGCACGGCTTCGCCGTGGACGATACCCCGGTCTACGACCGCCAGGCGTCCGAATTGCATTGGCAACGGATTCTAAGGCTGTTCGCCGAACAGCTTCTTTGATCTTTCAAGTCGCTGAGCGGGGCGCGAGGGAACAAGCTATCCGCCAGCCCGTTCCCGCTTTTTCGGTTATAAACGAAGAACTGGAGAACGTATGGATTCTATTTGCCATTTCGCCCCGACATGCAAAGATGCTTTGCATCGGGCGCGTTTCTTGATGAGGGCAATGGCGCTCGGCCTGGCGCTTTCGACGACGTCCTTCTCAGCCGAAAGGCCGGTTGAGCCGGTGGGCCCGGCTCAGGACCGCACTGCGGACACCAAGCCCTCGCCGGCCGCTGGCCCCCACGGCATTCTTCCGGAAGACTTGAAGGCGCCCGAGCCGGCCGATTACCAGATTGTGCCGTGCGACCTTCTGTCAATGGAGGTAGGCGAAACCCCCTCGGGGAGTATAGAAACCACTGCGCGAGTGACCGAAACCGGCAACATCGCCCTTCCATCTATCGATGCGCCGCTCCACGTGGCGGGGATGACTGAGGATGAAATCCGTGCCGCGATTCAGAAGGCTTATAAGGGAGCAGGCGTTCCCGTTGCGACAGTCGAGGTGGTTGTTACCGAAGCGCGAGGGCGTGCATTCCTCATTCTGGGCGACGACGTTGCCGCGGGCCAATACGCCCTGGTATCGCCGAATGCGCGGCTGCTGGACGCGTTGGCGCTCGGCCGGCCTGCCCGGCTCGATGGGATGCTGGCACGAGTGATTCGGCACACCGACGCCGGCCACGCCGCGCGGGCGGTCGATGTGCCGCTGGGCCGGCTGATCGCAGGCGAAGCCGGAACCAACGTCCTGGTCACACCCGGCGACACGCTGGTCGTGCTCGATCCCAAATCCGCCGGCGCGGATGCAGCGGCACGTGCCGCGGCCTCGGCTACGCAACCCAGCCCCGCCATCCCGGACACGATCAAACCGGAAGACTTGGAGGCGGATAAGCCGGCGGATTATCGGGTTGCCGCCTCTGACCTCCTGAAGGTTGACATGCACAACCTGACCGGGCCCGGTTCGTCGACGCAAATCACCCAGCGTGTGACCGAAACGGGCAATATCCATCCGCCACACCTCGCTGCGCCGGTTCACGTCGCGGGGCTGACCGAGATCGGTATACGCGATCTTCTGGTCAAGGAATATCACGATCAGCACATTATTGAACACCCCGGGGTGACGGTTCTAATGAGCGAGCCGCGGGGGCGCACCTTCGAAGTCCTTGGAGCGGCCCAGACCTTCAGACGCATCGCATTTCCGGCCCGGCGACTACGTGGCAATCTACAAAACCACCACCGGCGATGTCATACCGACCGAAACCTCGCAAATCACAACGGTGAACGCAGAGACAGGCGCTCTGGTCCTCAAAGACCCCGTTGTGTGTTCATTCTCGACTCCTTCTATCGCCAACGTCACGGCGCTGGCAACGACGAACGTCGGCGTTCAAAGCATCATCGTGCAGGGTGCTGAACCGCTCGCGGTAACCGAAGCCTTCGGATTCAAAGCTCAAAACTGCCAGTTCATTATCGATACTTCCAGCGGCGGCGGTAATGTCTTTAACCTGTCGGCCAAATCAGGATAGCCGACAACACCTTCAACTGCCGGGCTGACGGCAATGCCTGCATCGGACTCTTCGCCCCGGATACGTCTGTAACAGGCAACACGATCGTCGTCACCGGCAGCGCGCGCGAAATCCATGCCGAAGGGCCGTTGCTCCAGGCCAATCACATCCAGGGCAATAAGCTTTCGACGGGTTCGGGAGACGGCATGCTTATCGTCACGCCGTCGGCGGGAGGTGGAGGTTCGGTCGTCACCGGCAACATCATTACAGGCTCCGGCGCCTGCGGCATCTATGTCAACGGGCACGGCGCGTCGAAGGCGGGCGGGAATACCATTTCCGGCAATGCCATTACGGGCTTCAAAACGCCGGTATCTATCCACTAGACGTTCCCTTCGACCGTATCGCGTGTCCGACCGATTACTTGACTCGCTTTGATGCGGTGAGTGTGAATGAGGGAATAATAAACACAAAACTTGGCCCCGCCCTTCGGACGTTCTGCATTAGGCACTGCTCCAGAACGCGGGAATATTCGCTGGTGTGGCGGATGTCCACGACGACGAGCCAGCCGCCGGGCTTGAGGACGCGGACCATTTCTCGAATAGCAAGCTCGCGCCCGGGTGCGTCGTAGATGTTGTGGATGGCCCAACTCGACAAGACGACGTCGAACGAGCCGTCGGCAAATTCGAGCTTCCGCGCGTCGCCGTCTTTGAGGGTCACGCGCTCCGCCACGTTCTCGAGTTGGGCGTTGCGAAGCGTCGTTTCCCGGGAATTTCCGGACTGGTCTTCGGTCTGCCAGAGATCGACGCCGGCGGCCGTGCCGGTGGTGAGACGTTTGGCGGCGGCGATAAGCATCAGGCCGCGTCCGCAACCAACGTCCAGGACGGACTCGTCCCCCCGCCATGGAATGGAAGAGATGATGCGGTCACGCAGGCGGAGCTTTCCCCAGCGGCTTCCCAGGATCATCCCGCCGGCGGTTGCGAGGAAGGTTGCGCCGATTGAAACGCTCGGAGCCGGGAGAAAGCGCATCCATCGAACATGTCCGCTCGTGGCTGCCAGATACGATCCGACCCCGACGAGCAGGCCAGCGATGCCCAGGATTGCAAATTGAGCAACTAATCCCGGTGCATCGATTCCGTAATAAGCGCCGCATCGTTCAGATCGCATTGACGTGCTCCCTGGCTGTTGGCATTCTACCAACCTCTCGGCGCGAGTGCGCGACATTGAAATTGAAATTCGAGCATGCGACGGTCCCAGTCGCTTGTGTGCGCTATTCTCGCACAACATCGCGCGTTGGCGCCTTCATTGTGCCAGGCAACAAATGAACGTTATTCCGGCCCCAAAAAGCGTGGTGATGACAACGGCTTTTGCCATGGTCTGGATGGCCTCGTGCGCCGTCGGCGCAACACCCGCCGACAGCCCGGGGACGGCCATTCCGGTCGTCAATGGCCCGGAGATCTGGAAGGACCCGGCGCAGCCGCCCGAAGCTCGCGCCCGGGACCTGGTCCGCAGGATGTCGCTGGAGGAGAAGGCATCGCAGATCATGGCGAATGCCCCGGCCATTCCGCGGCTCGGCATCGCCGCGTACAGTCACCGCAACGAATGCCTGCACGGCGTCGCCAGCGGGACGGCAACGGTATTCCCGCAAGCCATCGGCATGGCCGCCACCTGGGACGCCCCTTTGATCCGTGAGGAGGCGGATGTCATCGCCACCGAAGGGTGGGGCAAGCACAACGACTACATCGCCAGCCACAACGGGAACTCAGGCGAGCACGTCGGCGTGAACTTCTATTCGCCGAACATCAACATCTTCCGCGACCCGCGATGGGGACGCGGGCAGGAAACCTACGGCGAAGACCCGTTCCTGACGGCGCAACTCGCCGTCGCGTTCATCCACGGGCTTCAGGGTGACGATCCCAAATACCTCAAGGCGGCGGCGTGTGCCAAGCATTTCGCGGTGCATAGCGGGCCGGAAAAGGGGCGGCATACCTTTGACGCCAGGCCGTCGGACCGCGACCTTTACGAGACATACCTGCCGGCATTCGAAGCGGCGGTACGCGAAGGGCACGTCAAGTCGGTCATGGGCGCCTATAGCTCGCTCAACGGCCCGCCGTGCTGCGCCGACCCGTTTTTGCTGACCGACCTGCTGCGCAAGCAGTGGGGCTTTGACGGCGTGGTCTTTTCCGACGGCGGCGCGATCGGCGACATCTGGGCCGAGCACAAGTTCGTGCCCGGCCCCATCGAGGCCGCCGCCGCCGCGGTCAAGGCCGGCTGCGACGTTTCGTCGGGCGGCATGGCTCAGGCGGCGCCCGGCAAAGCCGTCAATCCCGCCAATGCCAACAACTGGCTGAAAGGCGGCCGGGCCTTCTCCGTCCTGCCCGCGGCGGTCCAGAACGGGTTGATCGCCGAGGACCAGATTGACGTGGCGGTCGAGCGCGAATTGGAGATGCGTTTCCGCCTGGGCCTGTTCGATCCGGCCGAATCGGTGCCGTTCTCCAAGATCGGGATCGACCAGGTGGACACGCCGGAGCATCGCGCCCTGGCGATGAAGGTGGCGCAGGAGTCGATTGTGCTGCTCAAGAACGACGGCGTCCTGCCGCTCGACCGCGCCAGGATCAAACACATCGCCGTCATCGGCCCCAACGCCGACTCGGCGAAGATGCAGAACGGGAACTATGCCGGCCAGCCCTCGCATTCCGTGACGGTCCTCGACGGGATCAAGCAACTCGCCGGCAAGGACGTCGAGGTGACGCACGTGGCCGGCTGTCCGCCGGCGCTGCGCGACGACAAGTCGAACCAGCCGGCACCGGAAGAGACGGCCAAAGCGGTCGCGGCGGCAACCGCATCGGACGTCGTCATCTTCGTCTCGGGGATCGACTCATCGCTGGAAAAGGAGGAAGGCGGGGCACGCGAGAAGGCTTACCAGGGCTTCGACCGCGGCGATCGCACGCAGATCGAGTTGCCTCCCGTGCAGGAAGAATTATTGAAAGCACTGAGCGCGGCGGGCAAGCCGATCGTGCTGGTCAACTGCAGCGGCAGCGCCATGGCCATCGGCTGGGAAACCGAACATCTGCCGGCGATCGTGCAGGCGTGGTATCCCGGCGAAGAAGGCGGACTGGCCGTCGCGCAGGTGCTGTTCGGCGAGGCCAACCCGGCCGGCCGCCTGCCGGTCACCTTCTACGCTTCGACCGCCGACCTGCCGCCTTTCGACGATTATGCGATGTCCAATCGCACCTACCGTTACTTCAGCGGCAAGCCGCTGTTCGCGTTCGGACACGGGCTGAGTTACACCAAGTTCGATTATGCGGATGCAAAAGTCGCTGTCCCCGCCGTCGTCGCCACCGACACCATCCAGGTGTCATTCACGGTGAGCAATTCCGGCCCACGTGATGGCGATGAAGTCGCGCAAATCTATTTCCGCCACGTCCATTCGACGACGGCCCAACCCAAACTCGCATTATGCGGCTTCACCCGGCTGCACCTGGCGCAGGGAAAGTCGGCCCAACTCACACAAGACATTCCCGCCCAACGATTCCGCTGCTGGGATCCGGTGAACAATCGATACATGGTGGAGCCCGGCGAATACGAACTGCTCATCGGCGGCGCCTCGGACGACATCCGCTTGCGCATGGGAGTGACGGTCAAAGACACGCATTGATGCCGATCACTCGCTTCGTCCGATAAACCGATGTGGCACACCTCAACACCATCGATCGATCTGCTTCGACGGATGACACTTCGGCCGCGCCCGCCGAAGCCGAGTGCCTCGCGGCGGCCAACCTCGCGGCCAACCTGGCGGCGCTGGCCGAAACTCAGCCCCGGCTGGCCGGGGCGTTCGATCCGGCTTTGCCGGACCTCGAATTTGTCTTCGGCCGGGACGGCTACCTGTCGGCCTTCGACCTCGAAGGCTGCTGGTGGGCCGGGTGCTCGCTGCCGAAGCGGGCGAACACCGCCATGCTGCGGTCGCTGAAAGTCAACGGGCCGGTCTCCTGTTTCCTCACGCCGCCGCATGCGGCATCGTTGTCTGTCACGCTGGAGATGACCCCGGCGGCACATTCGATCGTCACCCTTGCCCCCGATCGTTTCGCCCTTTCGGTGCTGCTCGCCTGCGATGACTTCTCGGCGGCGATCCGGCAGCACCGCCTCTGGTTCGCCTGGGGCGAACGGTGGGCCGAGGAGTTGGACAAGCTGTTCGATGAGCGGCCGGGATTGCCGACGCCGACACAGTTCATCCGGCTGCCGGTCACCGAGCAGGAAACGGTCGAGCGGATGATCAAAGCGGCCCAGGGTGTCTTCGCCGCCGTCTCGGCGCGCCGCTCGGCATTGGCGCGGGAAATGCGTGACGCCTGGCGGCCGGAGTCACGCAGGGGGCTGGTCCTTTGCGTTTTGACGAGCCGGCAATTTGCGCTGTGGAACGATGCGGCGTTCACGCTGGGTGCGGCGCTCACCCGGATTAGTCACCAAGGAGACGCGGAGGGCACGGGGCAGCAAACGGGATCCGACGTTCGGGTCGCTCATGAGGCGGTCGTCTTGTCCGCAGGGCACAAGCACCCAAGTGCTTGTCATCCTGAGCGCGACGAAGGATCTCCTCCGTTCGGGACCAAAGAGATCCCTTCGGCAAGCTCAGGGCAGGCTCTTCGCTGCGCTCAGGATGACGGCTTGAAGCCGTCGCTTGACCTTCAGCGCGGTAGCGGGAGAGGGGACCAGAGCGCCGGCCGCCGTTGCCGAGACCTGGGTGACGGCTTGACGCCGTCGGCTTACGTCGCGGAGATCGTCCCGGTTTACCTGGATGAGCCGCTAAACGGCTCGCCGCTGGCGATGCTCTCGGCCGCGGCGGAGTGCAACGCGATGGTGACGGCGGACGTCGCCCGTGCAGACATGAAGGACCTTTTGCCAAGGGACCTGCCGTGGATCACATGGGTAACGAGGCCGCGGGTCCCCGCATTTGCCGCGGCGGGGCCGAAGGACTCGCTGGTGGTCGCCGATGCTGCCTGGAAGCCGCTCGCCCTGGAAGCCGGGTGGCCGGCGGATCGCGTGGAGTTGGCACGCTGGCCCGATCTGGCGACCATTTGCGCGGTTGACGCAGGAAGTGCGAATGATGCCCTGGGTGCAGAGCAGACGGCGTCAGGGCTGGCGATCATCGCCGACACCTGGCCTTTGGACCCCCCAAACCGGCTCGACGATTTTTCCAGCCAACGGCTGCTATGGAACTCGATCCGAAGGGAGCTCGAAGCCGAGCCGCTCATTCTGGCCGGCGTGGATCCCGGCGGCTACCTTGACGAGCGGCTCAAGCAGTTCAGCGTCTCGGGCGAAGGGCTCGACCTCGGGCTGTTCGTGGAACGCTTGATCGTCCCCTGTTATGGCCAGGGGATCGCCCGGTTGCTGCTCGGCGCGGGATTGCCGCTGCGACTGTTCGGGCGCGGTTGGGACGAGCTGCCGGAGTTTGCCCCGCGAGCTAGCGGGCCGGTCCGTTCGCGGGCGGCGCTCCAGCAGGCCGTGGCCGCGGCAGCCGCGCTGGTGCACGTATGGCCCACGACCCACGCCCACCCGGTTGAGTCGGCGGGACGACCGGTCGTTCGACCGCTGAACAGGCGCACCGACACCTTCATTCGCGCAGCGGTCGATGCACTGAAACCGGCGGCAAGCCGAAGCATGGCAACGGCGCTCTGCTCGGGCAGGCTTTCTGTCGAGAGTATTGTCCGAAGGACTTGCCGATGATTGCCGTCGTTCAGCGTGTAATCGAAGCTTCCGTTCATGTGGGCGACGAGCTCGTCGGCGGCATCGGCGCCGGCTTGCTCGCCCTGCTTGCGGTGAATCGTAGCGACGGCCCCGCCGACGTGGCCTGGATGGCGAATAAGCTCACCCGGCTCCGCGCGTTCGATTACGGCGAGAAGGGGTTCCACCTCAGGTGGTCACCGGTCCACTTCCCCCATAACGATGTCGATCGACCCGAGGATGGCGGGAACGTCGGCCAGGAGCACGTTCTGGCAGATTTCGCCCATCACCGCCAGGTTCACGAATGACGGGCCGCGGATTTTGACCCGGTAGGGGATGACGCCTCCCTGGCTTTCGATGTAGAAACCCAGGTGGCCGCGCGGGTTCTCGTATTCGGCGTAGACCTCGCCGGGCGGCACCTTGAGGTGGCGCGGGAGCTTGGCCCGGTAGGCGCCGCCGGGCATCTGCCCGATGCACTGGCGCAGAATGCGGACGCATTGCTTCATCTCCTGCATCTTGACCCAGTAGCGGTCCCAGCAATCGCCAAGCGTGCCTTTCAGCCCGGCGCCGATGCAGACGTCGAACTCCAGGCGGTCGTAGATGCTGTAGGGCCGGTCGCGGCGGAGGTCCAGCGGGATGCCGGACCCGCGGATCATCGGTCCGGACAGGGCGTAGCCGATCGCCTGCTGCCTGGAGACCACGCCAACGTGGGCGGTACGCTTCACGAAAATGTGGTTGAAGCTGAGCAGGTCGTTGTACTCGTCGATCTTCGGCTCGAAATAATCGAGGAACTCGGTCAGTTTCTCGAGGAACAGCGGCGGCAGGTCCCAGGTGACGCCCCCCACATTGATGTAGCTGAGCGTCAGGCGTGCGCCGCAGAGTTGCTCGAACAGGTCCAGCACGTACTCGCGTTCGCGGAAAGCATAAAGGAACGGCGTGAACGCCCCCATGTCCAAGCCATAGGTGCCGAAACTGACCAGGTGCGAGGCGATACGGTTCAGCTCCGACGCGAGCACGCGGATGTACTCCGCCCGCGGGGGCACCTCGATGCCGGCGAGCTTCTCCACCGCCATCGACCAGGCGTGGTTGTTGTTCATGGCCGACAGGTAGTCGAGCCGGTCGGTGTACCCGATGAACTGGATGTAGGGGAGGTTCTCGCCGATTTTTTCCTTGCAGCGGTGCAGGTAGCCGAGGTGGGGGACGGCTTCCAGGACCATTTCCCCGTCGGTGCGCAGGACCATGCGGAGCACGCCGTGCGTGCTGGGGTGCTGCGGCCCCATGTTGACCAGCATCTCCTCGGACTGGACGTCGATGTCGTCGTTCCCGCCGCCGGGAAGCAGCGCGTATTGGCGCGTCTGGATGGCCGGGTCGGCTGGGCCGAGAGACAAATGCGGTACTGCGGAGGGCATGATCGACGGTCCTTGGTGTTCGGGGACGCCGGGGATTATAGAGGCGTTGTCGGGAACGAACCAGACCGGATACCAGGCGGCCGTTGCAGCCTATGGCAACGGATTCCGGCGGCCGAGACTCTTACTGCCTCTCCCGATATTCCGGGAGGGGGAGTAAATGCGGGATCGGATCCCGGGCGATTCGTTGCCGAGCGCTTCGATGGTAAACTGCCCGGCGATGATCCGTTTCTCATGTGCCACATGCAAGGAGAAGCTCGTCGTACCGGACCGCCATGCCGGCCGCCGGGGCAAATGCCCCAATTGCGGCTCGGTCAATCGCGTTCCCACGGCGAGCGAGTTCGATGCCCCATCGCCAGCGGTCGCGCCGGCCGCCAGAAAGGCGGCGACGCTTGAGCCGCGCACGAGGCAGCCCAAGCCAATCGAGGTTGACGAGCAGATCCATATCGAAGCCACGGTTGCCCAGCGCGCCCGCCCCGAGCCGGGGCTGATCGAGCGGTTGCTCGACAAGGTGTCGCGCAAACCCACGCCGGGGAGCGATCTGGACGTCTACGACAGCGGCGGCATCCCTCGGGCAGTCAAGATCCTGTTCGTCGTGGGGATCCTCGTGCTCCTTCCCCTTGGCATCGGGGCGGCGTTTGTCATCATGATCCTGTTGCGGGTCAAGCTGGGGAATTAATATCTGTCCCGCGACTTCCTGGGTTTGCCGCGATTGGCGGCAAACCCAGGAAGTCGCGGGACAGATATTAAACCATGCTCTAACGAATTCGGGTCGAATCTGGTCTGATGAATCTGGCGGGTTTGCGGTTAAGATACCGGCTTCCTTTGCTCGCCCGGCCGGGTCGCGAGGCAGATTACGTGGAGACGGAGTAACGAATGCACCCATTTTTTGGCGTCCGCGACCCCCAGCATGGCCGAAGCGCGCAGACGGATGAGACTAGAAACCCCCATTTCGCAGGGTCCGGACTGCGGGCCATTCTTCCACGCTCCGGCAATTCACCAAGCGCACGCCGCCGCTTGGCTCCTGCGGCGGGAGCCGTCATCGAGGCCTTGGAGAAGCGACAACTCTTGTCAGCCTCAGCCAGTGGCGTAACCACGCTGGTCAGCGTGGACTCCAACGGCAAAGCGGCGGGTAATAACCTCTCTGGGAGCGACATCAATGCCGGACCGCTTCCTGCTTCAGTCAGCGCCAATGGTCAGATCATTACTTACATCAGCGACGCCACCAACCTGGTGACGGGCGTCACGATCACCGGCAGCAATTCCAACGTCTACGCTTACAATTCAACAACCAAGACAACTTCCCTGGTCAGCGTCAACCCGGGGGGCAATCAAGCCGGGAACGGTCAGTCGGGCGTGTCGCCGTCCACTCTTGGCCCCGGCGGGGGCACCGAAGGGGAAGGGCCGATCGTCAGCCCCAACGGCCAGTTCGTCGCTTTCGTCAGCAACGCCACCAACCTCGTCAACGGTGAAAACAACAGCAGCAGCGACCCCGAACTGTACCTTCGCAATCTACTCACCAACACGACGACCCTGGTGACTGCCAACACCAAGGGCATGGCTTCGGTCGACTCCGAGGTGGGGGCGGCGGTTTTCAGCGGCGACAGCGAGCACCTGGCTTTCGCCAGCGACGGCAAAGACCTGCTCCCCGGCCTGACCGGAGTCACCGGGCCTAATGTGTACGTGGACGACCTGTCGACCGGGGTCATCACTCTGGTGAGCACGCCGACCTCGCCCACCACGACAAGCCCGTCAGGCACGGCGACCCCCCTCGTGCCGGCCAATGCGGAGGCCATCGACCCGTCGATCAGCGCCAATGGTCAGTTCGTTACGTTTGTAAGCCAGGCCACCAATCTGGTGCCCAATATCCAGGGCTCGATTCAGAACGTCTACATCCGGGACCTGGTCCACAACACCACCACACTGGTGTCGGCCAATGACGAGGGCACGACCAGCATGATCGGGGCCGGCGCCGACGCCGACTGCTTGTCGGCGGTCATCAGCGCCGGGGGCGGGACCGTGGTGTTCGAGAGCGCCGGCATCGAGCTCATCCCGGGTTTCCTCGGCGCCACCGACCCCAACACCGGCACCGAGGCCGAGCAGGACTATGCCTACAACGTTGACACCGGAGCGCTCACGCTGGTGAGCGGCGAAGCGGTCTCGACGACAGGGTCGGCCAGCGCGGCCGCCGCCAGCAGCACCACCCTGGGCGGCGGCGGGGACTCATTTGACGCGTCGATCAGCGCCAACGGGCAGTTCGTCGCATTTGAAAGCGAGGCCCAGAACCTGGTCCCGGCAAACAGTGACCAGACGGTCGTCGGTACCAACGTTTACCTGCATGACCTGGTCAACGGCACCAATCAGCTCGTCAGCATCGATGCCGCCGGCAACGGGCCGGTCAACGAGGTTGCATCCGGATCGGTGGCCAACGGCGACAACGCCCCGCCCATCAGTTCCAACGGCCAGTTCGTGGGTTTTGTGACCTCGGCCAACAATGTGACCAGCACGCCATCGCCGACCGCCACGCAAACCAGCTTCCTGGTGAACGCCTACGTCCGCAACATGACGATCGGCGTCACGACGCTGCTCAGTCCATCAAGTACGACTACGACCGGGCCGGGCACGACGACAACCGGCGTGGGGGCGGCAACCCTTTCGTTCAGCGGCGACGGGACCACCGCGGTCTTCGCAACCGATCAGCCGCTGGTTTCGATCGACACCAACCAGGACGACGACGTTTACGAAGCTGCGGTCCCCGGGGCGACACCCACTCCGACCCCAACGCCCACGCCGACCCCTACACCAACGCCCACTCCAGCCCCGACGCCGACCCCCACTCCCACGCCAACCGGAGATGTCGATCTGACCGACGCCATCATCGGCAAGTTGCCCGCCACCGTTGTGGCGGGCAGGCTGAGCAATGCGAATGTCAAGGTTGAAGTCACAAACCTGGGCACGGCCAACGCGACCGGCCACCTGACGACCCTCTTGTACCTTTCCCGCACCAAGACGCTCAGTGCCGACGACCCCGACATCCGGATCGTTCGGCTGTACGTCAACATCCGGCCCAAACGCCACATCACGTTCACGACGACACTTAATTTCATCCCGAAAGCAGCGAGCGGCACCTATTACCTTATTGCCCTGACAAACCCCGCGATGTTGATACCGGAGAAGACCCTGGCCAACAACCTGGCAGTTTCAGCCACGACCATCGATGTAGAGCCGCCGGTCGTTTCCCTGTCCGGAACATTCGCAGCCACGCCGGCGACAGTCAAGCCTGGGAAGACGGCCAGTGCCGTCATCGTGGTCACAAATTCAGGCAACGTCCCCTCCAGCGGTGCGATACCTCTGGTGCTGACCGCCCAGACCAGCGCCACCCTCGGCTCGAGCGGCACTTCTCTCGGGACGGTCAAGTTGCACGCCACCTTCCTCCCCGGCAAACCCAAACGCGTGAAGTTCTCCTTCCGCGTGCCGGCCAGTCTGCCGCCGGGCGCTTATTTCCTCGCCGGGGACCTGGATTCGAATCTGCTGGTCAGCGCGACGACGTTTACGGTGGGGTGACCCTATTTGACGCAGCTTTCGGAACTGGACGACCCTCGTAACTTTCTGGACGGGCGCCACGGTGCCATGGGTGCCAGCGGACGTCCCCGTCAAACTTCCGATCTTCCCGCCCCCAAAGCTCAAACTTCAGCATCATTTTCGCCTCTCATGCTGAAGTTTGATTTTCACCCCCGCCAGGGCGGTTTTTCATCCGCTTGGACAGATTGTCACCGCGATTATTTGATCAAAAACGGAACTTTGGATCTTCGGTCGAAATTCGTCATCAGCGTCGATCTCATCGCCTTCTCTTCAACCTGGAATCTCCGACGAGCCGGCTGATTTTGATAACCGTGAACGTTGGGCTAGAACAAAATGAACGCCGAGACGCCAAGAACGCCAAGGTCGTCCTTCGTAAATCTGCCGGCGCGCGCAACACCACCGCATCCGCGGCACCCGGTTATCATGTTAGGTATATGTTCAGTCGGATCAAGGGGTCAAGCAGAAATCCGAAATAATCTTCGCCAGGTTTGTCGGCCGAGCCAGTCGCGCGGAAAATACCGGATCGTCGACGGATCCTCAGATCAGGTGCGGCGGGAGCTGACTTCAGACTGCCGCACGAGGCGGAAGGTATCACCGTTCCGATCCCGGCGACGCCACCGTCTCCCGCAGTGCATCAGCCATGCGGTTGAAGACGGCGGGCCAGTCGCCTCTGGCGGGCTGGCGGAACAGCCGCAGCGTCGGATACCAGGGGCTGTCGTCGCGATCGCGCAGCCATCGCCAGTCGCAGGCGAAGCTCGTCGCCATCCAGATCGGCACTCCCAGCGCGCCGGCCAGGTGGACCAATGAGGTGTCGCTGCTGATCACGAGGTCGAGGTTGGCCATGACCGCCGCGGTGTCCAGGAAAGCGCCGCACTCCTCGTCCAGCGGCGGGGTGAAGTCGACAAGCGGGAATTGTTCCCGCGCCGCCGCGAGCTGCTCGACGCCGTGGTTCTTCTGCAGGCTGTATAGCCGCACGCCTTCAACCGCCGCCAGCGGGGCGAAGTGCAGCAGCGGCACCGAGCGATCGCGGTCGTTGGCAAACGTTGGGTCACCCTGCCAGGCGATGCCGACGCGGAAGGGATGCGGCGCGGCGTTTGCCTCCGGCCCGCCGGTAATTCCCGTAGGGTCCGCACTGCGGACCGATTCCTCTTTTCGTGGCACGGCCGTCCCGGCTGTGGCTTTCCGCTCGAAAACACAGGCGGGACGCCCGTGCCACGAATTAATTCCCAAGCTCAGTCCGCACCCTACAGGACCCGCCTCTGGTCCCCTCACGTCTGGCTCCCCGGTGTCTGGTCCCCTCGCCCGGTACTCCGGCCTTCGGCTCTGAGGCTCAGGCTCGAAGAGGAGAGGGATAGGGTGAGGGTCTTTCGCTACGATCGCGGAGGAGTCACCCCCGCCGCGGGCCGGAACACCGGCCGGAGCAACGTGCTCATTGCGTTCATCCAGCGCCTCCAGCCTCCGCTTCCACTCCGCCGTCCGGCGTTCGTCCGCCCGCAGGTACGGCACGTCTGCCGGGATGTTGCCGAGACGGGCGCCCAGCATCCCGGGCAGGCTGATCAGCCGCACGTGCGCGTCGAAGCGTGGCAACGGCTCGCCGCGGGCCACGACTTGTGCCGCCCCCTCGACGGTTGCCAGCAGCTCGCGCAACTGCGGCTGGCACTCGACGATCACCTTCACCCCGCGCAGTCCTGAGCTTGCCTGCGGTGAGCCCATCGAACCCGTCGAAGGGCCCAGTCCTGAGCTTGCCTGCGGCGAGCCCGCCTGCGGTGAGCTTGTCGAATCCGTCGAACCCGTCGAAGGGCGCCGCCCCAGCAGTGGCACGTAGCGGATGAATTGCAGCGTATCGCCGAGGCCCTGTTCGCAGATGACCAGCAGCGTCCGTCCGCCGATGTCGCAGCCGTTCCACTCCGGCTGGCGGAACTGCCGGTGGAACGGCGCATCGGCCGGCAGGTGCCGCCGCCACTCGTACTGGAGCCAGCCCCGCTGGAAATCGCCCAGCGAGAGCAGCGACAGGGCCAGGTTCCAGTGCGCGTCCACGAAATCGGGACGCAGCTCCGCCGCCTTCTCCAGGTGAGACACCGCCTCCTCCGGCTTGCCCGTCTCGTAGAGAGCGATGCCGAGGTTGCTGTGCGCCTCGGCCAGCCCCGGCCGCAGCAGCGCCGCCCGGCGGAAGTGGCCGGCCGCCGCCGGGTCGCCCGTCTTGCGCGGGGCGACACCCAGAGCGTTCTGCGCCCCGGCGTGCCGCGGGTTGACCCGCACCGCCTCGCGCAGATGGACAAGGGCCGCTTCGGTCTCATTCCGCGCCAGCAGTTTTTGCCCCAGCAGGTTGAGCGCATCGTCGTAGCCGGGGCGCAGCTCCAGCGTCCGCCGCCAGGCCGCCATCGCTTCGTCGCTCTTTCCCAGCCGGTCCAGCACCACGCCGCGGTTGTAGTGCGCCTCGGCCAGTGGAAATGCTGAATGATGAATGCTGAATGATGAATGAGCAGCCGCCGCCTGGCACAGTTCAATCGCCCGGTCCAGCGCCTCCAGCGCCTCGGGGTTCCGGCCCGCGCTGGCCAGGGCCACGCCCAGCTTGCCGCTGTACTCCGCGGAGTCGGGCCGCAACCACACCCCCTTGCGCAGCAGCTCCACCGCCGCGGAGTGGTGCCTGAGCTGGTGCTCCAGCATCCCCAGGAGGTACAGCGCCTCGGCATCTCCGGGACTGTGCTCAAGTGCCTTGTGGTAAAGCCGTCCGGCCTCGGCAAGCCGGTTCGCCTTGTGGTGCCGCTTGGCCTCGCGGAGGAGGGGGGAGTTGGGTGGAAGTGGGGAGTTGGGAGTGAGGTGTGCAGCGGAAATGGGCGAGGTCCCTGGGGAGCTTGCGGTGGGACGTGCTGCTGTTGCATCTCCTCCTGACAAGCCGACGGCGCAGCGCAGCGGAGCCTCGGATGCTCCGTCGCGCTGCTCCACCGGCCCGCCTGCGCCGATGCAGCAACCATCCGGTGCTCCGCTGCGCTGCGCAACCGGCTTGTCCGGTCTATCAACGAAAGCGTTCGAACGGGCCCCACCATATGTCCCGGTGCTCGCGGGCGTGTTCGGAGTGTCTTTTTGAATTTCCGTTTTCGAGCTTTGAATTTCCTTCGGATTTCGTAACACTTCAGCCGTGTGCAGCGCCGTCCGGCGATTCGGATGACTAAATACGTTGTTCGGCGCATGTAAGGTATTGCGCCGGCGCGGTGCCTCTGCTACATAATCCGGGATGTCGCTC
>Ga0182024_10006434_pt1 | contig 25805 bp, 19 predicted proteins | sample P32metaG_FD_120480 | JGI IMG/M metagenome (GOLD analysis project Ga0182024, IMG submission 120480) | Permafrost microbial communities from Stordalen Mire, Sweden - P3-2 metaG (Illumina Assembly) | ecosystem: Environmental > Terrestrial > Soil > Wetlands > Permafrost | place: Sweden: Stordalen...
CCAAGTTGACTAACCGCGTTCCGCGTACTTCCTGAGGGCTGTCGTACTTGGGATCTTCAGCATGCAGCCCCGGACCTCCACCAATCCGCGCTGTTTGAAGGCCGTCAGCGCACGCGTGACTGTCTCACGCACTGCACCGATAAACTCCGCGATCTGAGCATGAGTGAGAGCCATGCAAAACTGTGTTTGGTCTCCAGTTTTGTTGCCTTGCTCTCCCCACATTAATAATTGCTCGGCCAATCTTTTGCGAACACATGATGTCAGTCCCACGATACGCAGGGTTGCACATGCGTGCCTGAGAGTTGTCATGAGCTCGAATGCCGCAAGGCGATACACCTCTGGATACCGTTGCGCAAAACGGAGAAAGTCGCCGCGTGTGATCGAGGCGATCCTGGACGGATAGAGGGTATCTGCCGACCACTCAGAGAGGTTTCCGGAGAATGCTTCGGACATGCCGAGAACGGAACCATCCTTTGCAATATGAATGGTTAGCCTTTTGCCTCCGATGTCCAGCAGCGACAGTCGCACGTCTCCGGCCAAGACGACGAATACATGGCTGAGTGGCTGTTGTTCCAGGAACAAGATACTGCCGGGATCGTAGTCCACAATGGAGGTGATCGATTCGAGCTCCCGCAGTGCCTTTGCCGACAGCGTTTCCTGGGAGATACTCGTTGCCCAAGACTTGAAGCCGGAGTTGCTCGACTCAAGATGGGGAGTGCGTACGCTCCATCCGCTGTTGAATGCCACCTGCGCCGCAGTGCTTGCCATTGCCCAGGTCTGCCTTTCTTACATTCTGAATATTCGGCTAATTTCAGCTAATTGCTCTACGTTGCTCTTGGTGTAGGAGCGCTGGTATGAAAGTCGGGTTGACCACAGCTCAACTGAGAGCCGCCTGGCTCTAAGAAGGAGCGTGAAGGATAGCACCATGCCAACGAGCTGGGTGCCTGCGAAAATCATCTCCGTATTCATTGCTAAATCTCCAACTGTTCCATCTTGGTGTGCCTCCTGCAGCCGATCGAATCGGCTATCGCAGTTACGGTCACCTGTTCATCCTGCACTCTCTTCGACTCCCAACCGATCTGGCGTTGCAGTGCCGAGTAGCTTTCAATCTCGCTGGCTCGTCGGAATCAGTCGGCTGCAGAGCAGTGCGCCGTCCGGACTCAAGCAATAAGAATGCCAAACCGCAAAGCCATCGTCCTCCGGCTCATGTATTCAGCAATAGTCGAAGTGCCGAGCAGGTGCACGCCTTCCCCTCTTCCTGACCCAATCAGTGCCGAATGCAATGACTTACGTCGCCAGGCAAATCCGTTTCATCGAGATTTCAATAGAGGCAGTGAGTCGCAGAGAGCGGCCGACGCACATAGCAAGGTCATCGTTCCACCCACCGGCCCAGCGAAAGTGTCGAGGAGAATTCGAAACTGACGACGACGGTTTCGACACGCTGATTCATTCCTGGAGACTGACGCTGAAAACAAAAAGGATGGTCCATCTCCGATTTGGCATCTTCATTGCTATATCTCAAAACCGAACAGCAATGGGAGACAGCAGCAACGCCGATATGAGAAAGACTGCGAAGGAGCCGGGTATCTCTTCGCCGCTGCGGCCTCAGGAACTTCCCTTTACGGCGCAAGAGCGTGTCTCTGTGACCATTCTCTTCGGCGGTCTTACGTGGAAGCATGAGCGTTTGACCGAAGGTCTGCTCTCTGGGGCAGGATATCTATGTCAGCGCCTGCCTGAAACCGATCGCGCTGCGCACGAGATCGCGCAGGAGTATTGCGCGAGCGGCCTGTGCAATCCGGTCTATTTCACGGTGGGTAATCTGCTCCGGTATCTGCGCCGCCTTCAGGATTCCGGGCTCAAGCTGCATTTCAGGCGCGGCGCATCCCGCAGTTCAGCTACTGATGCGCCGTTTTTCTCCAGTCGGACATTGTCAATTTCCAACGCCAGGGCTGGCGGCCGGAGGAGATCCTCGCCGGCCTGGCAACATTGCTTCCCAAGAACGTGTTCCTTTACGTGGCCGGTGTCTCCAACGTCGCATCCCTCGGAAGCCGAATTGTCCTGCAAGGCGGAACGCAGAAGAATCTCTCCGTGGTTAAAGCGGAGGTGGATTTCATCCGCGCACATTACCACGGAGCGGAAATTCCGGAGGTCGCGATTCATCCGAATTGCTGCGAGGCTGGTGCCATCGGGGCCGCGCTGGAAGCGGTGGAGAATAGACGCTCGCAAAAAGCATCCAGCTTTCCGGGATTCGAGTTCCTCGATCGGCTCAACTACTCCATTAGCCGCGACGAATCGACGCGCTGCCATTTCTGCACCAACCGGACCTTTGTGGAACTGAGCACCGATGCACGCAGTGCATGCGAATCTAAGCGTGTCATCATCGCCAACTGCGAGCGTGGAGAAACAGAGAACTCCGACGAATTGAGGAAGATCGGCAAAGCCTGGTACGAGCTGCGTCAAAGCTCGCCCAACTACGTTCAAGCGGCGGCAGAGAAGCTATGGCTGCCAGTGCAATGCGCTCCTGGGACCTCGCTCTCAAGCAGGGCCAAATCGAAGACGCACCTTCGTGCACAAATCCGTATCGGAATCCCAAGGGTCCTCAATCTGTATGCCTACGCTCCGCTGTTTTCTGCGTACTTTGTCAACCTCGGCATTCCCGCGCGAAACCTCCACTACTCTCACTATTCGACTCCGGAAAGATACCAGCAGGCAGCCGGCTTCTCCGCAATCGATCCCTGCTTTCCTTCCAAAGTGGCTCTCGCCCACATTTACGAACTGCTCCAGCATTGCCAGAAGGACCCGCTCAACGCAATCTTCTTCCTGATGTTCGATGTGCTCACGTCCCCTCTCGAACATTGTGTAGGTTCGAATGCGTGCCCGTGCGGCGCGGCAACACCGGAAGCCGTAAAAGCTGCGTTCTACCGCAAAGTGAATTGGTTCCAGAAGGCGGGCGTGCAGTATCTGAACCCTGTCCTGGATCTGAGCGACCGCGACCTCTTCAAGTACCAAATGTTCAAATGCTGGAAGGACCTGCTGCACCTGGATTGGGAAGAAAACGCGCGTGCCGTCGACGCCGCATTTGCCGCCCATTCCAATTTCGAAGCCGAGTTCCGAAGCCAGACCCGTCAGACGCTGGACAACTTGGAGCATACTGGGCAAATCGGCCTGGTCATGCTGGGCTGCCCGTATCACCACGATCCGGGTTTGAATCAGGGCATTTTTGAAGAGCTTCATCGGCTTGGCTATCCCATCTTTTCGCAAGGCCTGCTGCCGCTCGACGCGGACCTTCTCGACCGCCTCTTCGGTCCTGACATCAAGGCCGGTCTCATCCGTTCTCCACTCGACATCTCGGATGTCTGGAAGAACACCTCTTCCGCGAACTCCAACCATAAAATCTGGGCCGCGAAATTCGTGGCTCGCCACCTGAATCTCATCTCTGTGGAGCTGTCGAACTTCAAGTGCGGGCATGATGCCTTCATCAGCCGCCTGATCGAACGCATCATTGCCGCGTCGGGCAAGCCCCACTTCTCGTTCCGCGATCTCGATGAGAATCGCCCCATATCGTCGATTCGGATCCGCGTCGAAACCATGCATTACTTTTTGAAGCATTATCGGGAGCAGCTTAAAGGAAATCTACTGGTCACTCAACCACGCCCGGCGGTTACGCGGGGAGAACTCTCCGCAATGCCGAACTGGCGCGATTTCCAAATCCTGCCCGAGTGGCCAACGACGGGTGCCAACCCGATTTCTTCTGCAAAGCAGGAAGGAGTCCAACTTTGAAATTGCATTACTGGACAGAACTACACAAACTCTCGATCCTATCGGGGGCTCTCTTATTCCTCGTCCCTCTGTCCTTCTCACAAACGGGCACTCCCGCTCCCTCGCCGGGTTCACCTGATATTGCCGAGGTCGTGCAGGCCATTGAGCGCCACGATCAGACGCAGGCAAAGACTCTGGACCGCTACCACGCATCGCGTCATTACAAGGTCGAGTATCAGGGCTTCTTGAAGCACATCAGCGCCGCGATGGACGTTGAGCTCGAGTATGATGCCGCTTCCGGGAAGAACTTCCGGATCGTATCCCAGAGCGGTTCGCACACTCTGTGCGAGAAAGTTCTCAAGCGCGCGTTGGACAGCGAGAAAGACGCGTCACAGGATCGTGGCGCCCACGCGTTGTCTCAGGCGAATTACAGGTTCAAGTTGCTTGGAAGCGAGACCCTCAATGGGCGCTCGTCCTATGTTTTACAGGTCGAGCCAGTCTCAGGCAGCCCGTATCTCTATCGAGGGAAGATTTGGGTTGATGCGGCCGATGACGCTGTATCCAGAATGGAAGTGCAGCCTGCGAAGAATCCTTCATTCTGGATATCGCAGACACTGATTCACCAGACAAATTCGAGAATTGACGGCTTCTGGCTCCCGCAACAGAATCAAAGCGAGACAAAGGTTCGCATCGGCGGAAAGGCCGTAATGACCATCGATTACGGACCCTATGAGATCGGGCAACCGCAATTGCCGCAGTCTGTCAGTGAGGATGCCACGGAACTGGCAAGGAGAACTCTTCGAGCCTCCGTCCGATGATGTTCTGAAACGAACGGCGCGCCGGCCGGCAGGAAACGGTGAGACTACCTCCAAGGTCGCTGTTCTTTTCATTGATCAATGCCCGATCCATATAAATCCCGGATTGTAACGGTCAAGGAGATCAGCTGCGATCCTGGAGTCTTGCCGAGTAACTACAACCTCTCTGATAAAAAGTCTTCATTCATCGCACCGGAAGGACACATTCCCGTTTGCTCGTAGGAAGCTTTTGATCCTGCAAGATTGCCACGGAGACGAGCGTTGATCCGCTGATCCTTTCCGATTGGTCAGCGCTGCACAGCCGCAACCACTGTTCCCCGATGGGCCCGCTTTCTTCTGCCTCAGTCATATATGACGAAGCTGTTTCGTTCGTCATCGACACTTTCGACTCACATGTCGATCCGCTCGAACCTCCCGTTGATTCTTAAGTGATTGCGCTCAGTCAACATTTGGCAACCTTCTTGCTATTACCCAAGTGGCAACGAAGGCCGTGCCAGACAAGGACGAGACGTGTTCATGCGATTTGTTTATCCGGAAGATGAGCGCCCAAGCGCAAGGGGGAAGATTAAACCCAACGGCATCTTCCTGCTTGCGGCCCTGATTGCCATGTGGGTACTCTCTCCATTTTTTGCGCACGGCCAAAGCGCTGTGAAGCCAGGGACTGTTGATGGCACTGTTTTGGTTGTGGACTCAGGGGGGCCTTCGTTACTGCCAGGCGCAAAGGTCGTCTTGAAGGGTCCCTCCACTCTCGAAACCGAGACCGATGCAGACGGAAAGTACAGTTTCTCCGAAGTGGCGCCCGGCGAATACACAATTGAAGCCAACTTTCCCGGTATGCGCGCAGAGCAGACAGTTGCTGTGACGTCCGGAGCCGATTTGAAGGTTCCTCTGGAAATGAAACTCGTCACGGTCACAACCTCAGTGACGGTGACGGGAAACCAGAACGAAGCAGAAGTTTCAACATCCTCCGCGACCATCTCCGAAGAAACCATCGCCGATGCACCCAACGCAAACCAGCGATTTGAAAGCTTGCTTCCGCTGGTTCCAGGTGTGGTTCGTGGTCCGGACGGTCGTATCAATATGAAGGGCGCTCGCAATAGCCAGAGTGGGGCCCTGGTGAATAGCGCCAACGTGACCGATCCAGCCTCCGGCACTCCAGCTATCAACCTGCCGATTGATGTGGTCTCCTCGGTCAAGGTCATTTCAAATCCGTACGACCCTCAATATGGGAAGCTTACCGGAGCCCTCTCCACCGTCGAGACAAAAACAGGCGATTACGATAAGTATCACTTCACGATTCAGAACATCGTCCCCCGCTGGCGCGATCGCGCCAGTACCATCGCGGGCCTTGGCGCAGCCACTCCGCGCATGACTTTCACCGGCCCGATTCTCAAAGACCAGGCCGCATTCACTCAGTCTTTCGAATACAGATTCATACGGACTCCAGTAAACAGTCTGCCCCCGTTGCAGCGGGATACCAAGCTGGAAGGGTTCAACTCGTATACGCAATTCGATTTCATTGGCGGCGCCAAACAGACAGCCACTGTATCGGTAACGATCTATCCGCAGAAACTGGACTACATGGGGCTGAATACCTTTACGCCCCAGCCGTCCACAACGGATTTCCACCAACGTGGATACCAGGTATACGGGCAGCACCGGTATATGACCGGAGACGACAGCGTTCTGATCTCCCAGTTCAGCTACAAAACGTACGACGTCGATGTCGACCCACAGAGCAACGACGCATACGAGTTGATGATCGACACAACGGCGGGTGGATTCTTCAATCGGCAAAGCCGGCGCACGGACCGATACGACGCAGAGAGTAGCTATCAGTTTGCGCCTCGCCAGTTCGTTGGCACTCATCGAATCAGGACCGGAGCAGAGTACTCCCACTCTTCACTCAGCGGGTTGGAGACGTTTCTTCCGGTCGAATTGATCGGAGCCTCGGGAACGACGATTGAACGGATCATGTTCACGCCCGCTGGTTCCTTCAACGTCGGCCAGAACGAGACCGCGGCATATGTCTTCGATCAGTGGGCGCCCTTCAGCAGGCTTTCATTCGGCTTAGGCATGCGGTTGGATAGCGATACCGTTACAGGTACCGCGCACGTCGCACCGCGCGGCAGCATGCTCCTGACACTTACAGGTGACGGCAAGACCCTGCTCAGTGGAGGAGCTGGAATCTTCTACGATCGCGTACCCCTGATGCTTCCGACGTTTCCAAATCTGCCGGAGCGAAGTGTGTCGCTGTACGACTCCACCGGACAGATTTCAAGCTCAACCACCTTTGTCAACCGCATTGTCGGCGGGTTGCAGAATCCGCGAAGTACATCGTGGAACGTTGAACTGGAACGACAGGTGACCAGCAGATTCACCGCCCGCGCGGGCTACGAAGAACGCAACACCGCCAGGGATTTCATGGTGTCTCCAGTCACGGGGACGAGAACCGGCGTGATCTCGTTATCGAACGGGGGCAGTGATTCGTACCGCGAGTTCCAGGTTACCGGGCGCTACCAGATTCCTCGCGCGACTGTGAATGCGTCGTATGTGCGTTCGCGGGCTTACGGCGATCTGAACGACCCATTCCAATTCATTGGGAATTATCCCCAGGCGGTGATTCAGCCTGATGACCGCGCGCGCTTGCTCTTCGACGCACCGAATCGCTTTCTGATCTGGCCCAAGGTTGTTGGCCCGTGGAAACTGACCATTCTGCCGGTATACGACCTGCACACCGGCTTTCCTTACTCGGTCGAAAACGAGTATCGCCAGTACATTGGTCCACGCAATGACCGGCGGTACCCCTGGTTCTCTTCCTGCGACCTGCAGGTTACCCGGCCTATTACGCTGCACGCCCGCGGGAAACGGATCAATTTGGTCGCCGGCGGTTCCGTTTTCAATATGTTCAATCACGATAACCCGCGCGACGTGCAGAACGACATGGCCAGCTCGAACTTCGGCCATTTCTATGACCCCGCCTGGAGAGAATACCGCGGGAAATTGCTATTCCAATTCTGACCATGAGATTCCGCATCCTCATCTCCGCTTTGTTCGCCTGCGTATCGGCGCCGCTGATCGGTCAAGCGACCGCCGTGCCGTCTCCATCGGCGGATGACGTGATTGCCGCGATGTTAGCGCACGATGTGCAACGCGAAACCGCCGCCGGGGGTTACAGGGGCAACCGACTTTACGTTCTTGACAACCCGGGCCTCGACAAACAAGCCCGGATGGTGGTGAGCGTCAGCTGCCGTCCGGATGGAACGGAAAACTTCCAGGTTGTCTCCGAACAAGGCTGGAAGGCTGCGAATAACCGCGTCCTGCGCAAGATGCTGGAATCGGAAGCGGAAAGCTCGCGCCCATCGGTGCGTCCCAAGACCCGAATCACTTCAGATAATTACGCATTCCGAATGACCAGTGTAGCGCCTCTCGATGGCCGGCTGGCTTATGTGATCGATGTGACCCCAAAGCGCCTGGATGAGTACTTGTTTCGCGGACGGATTTGGGTTGATGCCGAAGACTATGCGCTGGCGCGCGTCGAGGGCGAGCCGGCCAGGAGCCCATCCTTTTGGATCCGTAGTGTTCATTTCACGCAAGAGTATCGGAAGCGCGGCGAGTTCTGGTTTCCCTGGTCTACCACCAGCATCAGCGAGGCCCGCGCCTTTGGCGAAACAAAGGTTGACATTCATTATTTCGATTACTTTCCGCGCTCACGAAACACAGACAGAGATACAAACCCTCAGCTTGTGGAGGCTCGTTATGTCAAACACTAAACTCGCTCTGATTCTGGCCGCCGGCAACGGAAGCCGTTTGGTTGCTTGCTCTGGAGAATTGCCAAAACCCCTGGTGCCACTTCATGGCAAGCCTCTGCTGGAGCACGTAATGTCCGGCGCTCGCGAGGCTGGTATCGAGAAGTTTGTCGTCGTGGTCGGTTATCGCGGCAGCGCGATTCGAGAGTGGTACGAGAATCGGTCGCGCGGGGGCGTCGATGTTGCCTGGGTTGAGAATCCCGATTATCGCAACAAGAGCAATGGAGTTTCCGTTCTGTGCGCGAAGGACCTGATTCACGAGCCATTTCTTTTGCTGATGGCGGACCACATCTTTGAACCAGCCACAGCCGCAGCTTTACTCCAGCAGCCGCTCGGTGAGAACGAGGTCATTCTCGGTGTTGATCGGAAAATCGAGAGCGTCTTCGACTTGGACGATGCGACCAAAGTCAGGCTCGAAGGGGACCGCATCATCGAGATTGGCAAGGATCTTAGGCACTACGACGCATTGGATACAGGAATGTTTCTCTGTCAGCCGGTGCTATTCAAGTGGCTCGAAAGCGCCATGATCGATGGCAATTGCTCTCTTTCAGATGGCCTGCGAGTCATGGGGCAGAGCCGGACTTTCAAGAGCTTTGACATTGGTGCGGCATACTGGCAAGACGTCGACACGCCGGCTGCTTTGGATCATGTGCAAGACTCCTCATTCATACACTGTTTGCCGATGCAGCAGGCAGCGAGGCCGGCTTATGCCTAGTCCAGGGCGGAAATCGGCGCCTGCGCTGCGGATCGCCGCAGTGCTTCTTGGCGCCATTCTTCTTGCTCATTTGGTTGAAAGGGCAGGCCGGGGCACACTCCTTCAGAACGCAAAGATCCTTGCCTGGGGAATGGTCGTAGTCATCGCACTTGCAGGCTTCGGCCACATTGTCAAAACCTGGGCATGGCGGGTCGCTCTGCGCGGCGAAGCGAAGAGAATCTCCTTCTGGCGCACGCTGGGCCTGCGCCTTGTATCGGAGGCTATTGGACAGCTTGGATTCGTCGGGTTGGTATTTGGCGAATCTGCGCGCGTGTCCCTGCTCGCCTCCGGTGTATCGATGGCCAGCGCGATATCGTCGGTGGCTATGGACCGCAGTCTCTTCATCGCAGCAGGCGCAGTTGTGACGATAACCGGAATTTGTACGGCGGCCTTCGCGTTTGCCTTCTCGGGTGTCTTGCGCATCTATGCAGGCATATTCGTGTTCGCCGTTGTGTTCCTGTTGGCATTGGCCGGACTCGCACTCCATAAAGGGTGGCCGCTGTTTTCCAAGCCGGCGCATGCCGTCGCCCGCATTCCATGGTGTCGCAGTTGGATCAACAGCAAAAAGGCTGTGATTGAGTCTTCAGAGCGCCAGTTCCTTCAATTTTATCGTCAGTCTCCGCACGCCTTTTGGGTCAGCGTGATCCTCAACCTGGCAAGCCACGTCCTCGCCATCTTTGAGGTTTATCTGATCCTCCTTTTTCTGGGTGCGCACGTCAGCTTCGTTAGCGCACTCATTCTCGAATCTCTAACCAAGCTGATCAACGTAATTGGAGCCGTTAACCCGGGGAACTTGGGCACTTATGAGGGCGGCAACATGGTGATCGGGAAGCTAGTCGGCCTCAACGGTGCCCAAGGATTGACGCTTGGCCTCTGCCGCCGGGCAAGGGCCATCTTCTGGGCCATCGTGGGAGCGTTTTGCCTGGCTTGGTATTCCAGATCGAATGGGCTGGTCAAGCCCGATGGCAACGCCGAAATTGTTACGGGAGTGGATCTATGCAGGTAAGAAAGCAACGTCAGGACCTCACCCAGCTACGTTCCAATGCGCGAGTCGTAATCATCCTCGCAAATAGCCTGCCCTGGTCAAGTTGTTTCGAACCGACATTGGCTCGAGTGGGAACATTGCCCGTATTGCTGCGCGCAATTCTGGGTATGCAGAGCAATCATCCCGAACGCATTGTCGTTGTTCTCAACCGAGTCATAGGGCCGCAAATCAGGCTGGACCTGAAGCATACACGGCGTGTTCCGGACGGCGTTAAATGGCTCGAAGCAGACCCGGCTACCCCCTTGTCCTCGATCGTTCGCCAGGTGATTCCGAGTTCCGGCGACGCCCGTGTCCTCCTGGTTGCAGGTGATCGCACTTACCAACCTGCGTTGCTTCGATTGGTGAGCGAATGGGATGGGCAAAGCAGCGTATTGGAACTTGCTTCCGGGAGTGAGCACGCCGGACTCTTTGCCCTCAGCCATGAGGCGGCTGTCGAACTTGTTGCCGATATCGAGTCGAACGTAGTGACCATGCGCGATCTGCACCGCTGGATCACCCAGAAAACCCTTTTGCACGGTTCTTCATTCGTCGATTTCAGGCTGCTGGAGAAAGACTCGTGGCAGCGGATTTCGATGCCGCAGGATTCGATCGTCGCCGAGCAGAAACTCAACCGCTGGCTCGTGAAACCGACCGATGGCGTATTTGCCAGGATGAATCGCAGGATTTCAATCCCCATCAGTCGGCAGCTCATCAAGTTCCCGATCACACCCAATATGGTGAGCCTGTTTACTCTAGGCGTCAGTTTTGCGGCGGGTGTGTCGTACGCAGTGGGCGGATACTGGAATACGCTGCTCGGTGCCGTCTTGTCAGTGTGGGCCAGCATTCTTGATGGGTGCGATGGAGAAGTCGCAAGGTTGAAACTGCAGTCCTCTGATTTTGGATGTTGGCTTGAGACTGCGTGCGATTACCTCTATTACCTGTTCATCTTTGCAGGAATGGCGATCGGCCTGGTACGTAGTTCGGGAAATAGCGCATTTGCTGTATGGGGAATGGTGCTCCTGTTCGGCGCGGCCGCCACCATGCTGCTCGCATGGTTCGAGCGAAGCAGGCTTTCTGGCAAGCGTCCCGAGCAGTTCCTGGCGGTTTGGCAGAGGAATGCAGAAAGCCGCTCATCCAATCCTCTGCTGTATCTGGGACGCAAATGTGAATTCATCATCCGGCGGTGCTTCCTGCCCTATGCGCTCTTGGCCTTCGCGCTGTTGAACCTAAACTGGCTGGCTCTGTATATGTCCGCAATCGGCGCCAATGTCGCGTGGATCATCTCACTTTATTCCAAATTGTCTTTTTCGTCGAAATCGCGCGCGGCAGCAAAGGCTCCTGGCGCGCATCAAATGAAGCCGATGAAGATCTGAACTGCATCCTGCAATGGTTGACAGATTTTCCGTGAATCAGAATACGAGCTAAATGTGCCTTCGTCTTCGGCCGGCATATCAAAGCTGTGGTCGCCGAAGTGAAAAATCAGATGTTGCTCGATGAGGACAAAGAAGTCTTGAAACTTTACAGGAAGTATGACCGATGACTCGACATCCGATCACGCGACTGATGATCGCTATCTGTTTTGCTGCTTTGCCCGCGATAGGGGTCTGCCAGCAGCTCACTTCCGGGCCGTCGGCGGAGGTCCGCCCGCATTCTCTGGTGATCGCAGGCGCTTCGTCGGAAATGCTGACTCAATTTAGTGATTCACCGCAACAACTGGCCAGCAAGGTTTCCCCGGCAGTTGTTCAGATCGAGGTAACCGCATTCGGGACCGCCGAGGGGCACGATCACCAGGGTTCAAATACGGCGGTCATGGTTCGCCAGCGCGCTATTGGCGCAGGCGTAATTGTGGACCCCGACGGCTATGTCATGACCAATGCGCACGTGGTGGCCGGGGCACAGCAAATCCGTATCATCTTGCCCGCGGTCCCAGCAACGTTCTTTGACATTTCCGGCATCGGCAAGGCCCGGGTCTTGAACGCGAAGTTGATCGGTACCCAGAATGACTGCGACTTGGCTTTGCTGAAGGTAGATGCTTCTAATCTGCCCACTCTCTCTTTCAACCTCGAGCATTCTCCACAACTTGGAGAACTCGTGTTCGCAGTCGGAAGCCCTGAGGGTTTGCAGAGCTCCGTAACTATGGGAGCTATAAGTTCGGCCTTGCGACAGCCCAACCCCGATAACCCAATGGTCTACCTGCAAACTGACGCACCTATTAACCCGGGCAATAGTGGAGGCCCACTGGTGGACGTTACAGGTGCGATTGTCGGCCTGAATACGTTCATCCTGAGCAGCAGTGGCGGCAGCCAAGGGTTGGGTTTCGCCATTCCGGCGCCCATCGTGAATTTCGTTTACCAGAGCCTAAGAAGGTACGGCCACGTACGCCACATCGAGATTGGCGCATTCGCACAAACCATCACGCCCACAATGGCCAACGGCTTGGGACTCGCGCAGAACTGGGGCGTTGTGCTCGCCGACGTCGAACCCGATGGAGCTGCGTATGCAGCCTGTTTAAGACCCGGGGACGTCGTCTTGAGTATTGACGGGCACCGCATTCTGGGGCTGCCCGCATTCGCTGTCACTCTCTATCAGCACCCGATTGATCAGGAAGTGAAAATCGACGTGCTGCGCGGTGCGCAGAAACTGTCGTTCAACATCGCTCCGATTTTGGCACGCGATCGCATGGATGAACTCACCGGTGTAGCTAATCCAATCATTAGCCGCATCGGATCGCTCGGAATCGTGGGGGTTGATTTTGACAGCGAAGTACGATCGCTTTTACCGGATGTGCGCTTTGACACGGGTGTTGTCGTAGTTGGGCTGGACCGGGAATCCAATTCTGTCGATACCGGATTGCGGCCGGGGGACATCATCCACTCGCTGAATCGCACGCCTATTGCATCCATTGAACAGTTGAGGTCTGCGTCAGCTCAACTCAAACCGGAAGACTCGGTGGTGCTTCACATCGAGCGCGAGGGACAGCTCAGATATGTCGCGTTCGAAATGGAATAGCGTGCGGTCAGCAGCAAAACGGAGAATTCGTTGACGAATACGAGAGCAGTTCAAGCGATCAGCCCAGGAAGTCACACCGCCGGCAACCCAACGTCCCAATCGGAGGCGTTTGTGACTGCGGGATGCATCGTCTCCAACTGCGTCAGGCTGAGCGAGATTCTGGAGACGGTGAAGGTCATCGATGAAGGCGATGCACAGAGCTGGTACACCGCGTGGAAGGTTACGGCCGACCTAGCTGTCGCACTGGCCGAGGACTTACAAGATTCTCGCAGTACAGGAGGGGCCTCCACGTCCAGCGCGCGGCTGAATATCTGAGCGCACCAATCAGCAGGCGGCGCTGGGAACTGGCAGGGATGCCCTGACATTTTGGGTTGGTTTTCTGGACAAGTTCACCGCAAGACCAAGAGGTTAAGCACGCATCGAAATTCGGCAGTCAAACGGTCGACGCAAATGGAGCCGATGAAACAACTCGAAACAGGATCATTCATGACGATGCCGGTGCGGTTCGCGAATCCGAATGCCGTCAGAATCGTCGCATGGAACATCAATCGCGGCGTGCGGTTAAACGAGGTCGTTGAGTTTCTTTCCGGAGCGGCGGCGGACCTGATTCTATTGCAGGAGGCGGATTGGAACGCTCGGCGAACGCTTGGTCGCAATGTCACAAAGGAGATTGCGCAGGCCCTCGCAATGAACTACGCATTTGGATGCGAGTTTGAAGAGCTTACCCAGCAACACAACGGGATGCCTGCCTTTCATGGGCAGGCGACGCTCTCCAGATTTCCTCTTTTGAATTCGCGCATTCTCAGGTTCCATCGTCAGTCAAGATTCTGGCTTCCGCGATGGTTCATTCCACGCATGAGTCCTTTCCAGCGACGAGTAGGCGGCAGAATGGCGCTGATAAGTCACATCGATCTTCATGGACGGATGTTTATTGTCTACAACGTCCATCTCGAAAGCAGGGGAGATGATGGCTTGCGCTGCTGTCAACTTGGGGAACTCCAGAACGATGCGTCTCATCACGCTGCGGACGTTCAGATTGTTGTCGCAGGCGATTTCAACGCCGATCTCCGTCAGGAGCCTTTCGCTTCAACCATAGGCACTCCAAGGCTCAGCAATCCATTCGCGCGCATCTCCGGCCCTCCCACGACCGTACCGTCCCGTTTCAATAGTTCCCGCGCGATCGATTGGATCTTGACGAAAGGACCGCTCATTGCTTCTGAGCCAGAGATACACGAGTCGATTCGTGCTTCTGACCACTATCCCCTCTCGCTCAACCTATCCGACAGGCTTCACGAGACGCAGCGAGGAAGACAGTATGAATAACGCGTATTTACCAACCGAGTTCAATTGTCGGATCCTTCGGAATCGCACCGAGATCGATCTTCATCGACCCTCTGGCTTCGCATGGATTCAGTTTAGGACGCATTTCGCGAGGTGTCGTCGTGGCTAACACGTTTACTCCTATGAAACCTCTTGAACTGAAATCGATCCTTGTCGCAACCGACTTGACCGAGTCGGCGGATAAAGCACTGGAGCATGGCATTGCCATCGCGCGCCATTACCGCGCAACCCTATACGTCGTCTACGTGGTTTCGTCACTCGCATTTACCCTCGTGGGCCCGGAGGCAGTGGAAGCTGCCGCCGAAGCCTCGGAGCGGGATATCAATGGCCTCGTGCATCGGTTGGCGGATTCGGGAAGGCTGAATGGGCTTGATGTGCGGCCCGTTGTTCTCAAGGGAAATGTGGAGGAAGAACTGGAGTCCTTTGCGCGTGCTCATCGGGTAGACCTAATCGTAGTAAGCACTCACGGCAGGTGCGGCATGGCCAAGCTACTATTTGGATCGGTCGCGCAGATGATCTCAAAACGTTGCTGCTGTCCAGTCCTGACCGTCGGCCCAAATTCTCAAGGCCCCTGGCACCAGAATCCAGCCGATTCGGGAAAACCGCTGCTCTTTGCAACGGCATTCAACAAGGCCTGTGCAAGAGCCGTGCCCTATGCCATCTCGTTGGCAGGTGATTTCGAGCGCCAGCTGTTCGTACTGCACGTCATACCTCCCAATCGTACGCATCTCCTTAAGAAAGACAACATGACGCACGGCGACCAAGAGGCGCCGGCGCTTGCGCATTTAAACGCACTTATTCGTTCGAACGCCAATCTGAAGTGTACGGCCACTCCTCTCGTGGAATCATGCGAACCTGCCGAAGGCATCCTCCGTGCGGCAAAGCGAATCGACGCCGTCACCATCATCATGGGAGTGGATCGAGATTTGAATTCTGACTTGACTACCCGGCTTCCCGGGTCCATCACCGATCAGGTGCATCGCGATGCAATGTGCCCTGTTCTCACAGTGGGTAGGTAGTCTCGTGTTGATGCGGGTTCCTTTTGTCGAACCCAGTCAGGGCTGCACGTGAGGTCTCTCTTCCGGTCTCCGGACTTCGCCGAGCGGAGCGATGGACGAATCAACCGCACTCACATACTCCCGATCGCTTTTGCTTTGACGGCGACCATTATGTAATCGGCAAGGCAATCGGCCGGCACAACCACCAACTTGTACGGCGCAAACATGCCCGATATTGGTGATCGCGTGTCGATATTTGCACGGAACGGGACTCAGAAACTCCAAGAACTTGCCCGTGTGGGATTGCTCCAAGTAGTGCAGTGTTCAGACGTAGTTATATGGGTTGATTCCAAGTCTCTTCATACGAGAGACCAGAGTTGTGCGAATGACACCCATACGTACCGCGGCGCCATCAGCGCCTGCAACGCGACCCTTGCACTCCGTGAGCACCTGAACGATCTCGTCATACTGCTTCTTCAGGCGATCGCTTTTCGCGTTCATCCCCTTCAAGGAAGCGATAGTCTCCTTAACGATCCGCGCAATGTTGTCTGGTGCATTTGGTGCGGAAGAATGCGGCGGTTCGCCCTTCTTGACTTCGCGAAGATCGGCAAGCGGGGCCTCGAGCGACTTGCCGCGGGTCAGGATTACTGCACGCTCGATGAAATTTTCGAGTTCACGGATATTGCCGGGCCAGTCACAAGCCGTAAGCCCCTTCATCGTCACGGCCGGAATTGCATCGATGCGCTTGTGCATTTGCTTGGCAAACTTCTGTACGAAAAAGCTTACTAGCAGTGGAATGTCCTCTTTGCGCTCCCGGAGGGGCGGGATGCGGATGGGAAACACGTTCAAACGGTAATAGAGATCACTGCGGAACTCCCGGTCCGCGACCATCTCTTCCAGGTCGCGGTTGGTTGCCGCCACCAGCCTTACGTTCACTCTGTGTGTATGCGTGCTTCCAAGCCGTTCGAACTCGCGCTCCTGCAAGACCCTCAACAGTTTCGGTTGGATCTCGGTTGGAATATCACCCACTTCATCCAGGAACAGCGTGCCTTGATCAGCGAGTTCCATGCGCCCGATCTTCTGAGTGATTGCGCCGGTGAATGCTCCCTTTTCGTGTCCGAACAGTTCGCTCTCGAGAAGCCCGGTGGGGATGGCGGCGCAATTGAGCTTCACAAACGTTCGCTCTTTGCGCCGGCTGCGTTCGTGGATGGCACGAGCAATCAGTTCTTTTCCCGTCCCGGTCTCGCCAAGCAAAAGAACGGTGGAATCGCTGGGGGCGACGGTTTCCACCAACTGCAAAACGTGCCTCAGCGCTGGGCTGCTCCCGATGATGCGCTCGAAGCCCATCTCGCTGTGGAACTCCTCTTCGAGATAGAGCTTCTCCTCGACGAGCTTGTCTCCTTGTTCAGAAATCGTATCGTAGGCCGGGGCTCTATCAATTGCGATCGCGATCTGGTCTGCAACCTGGCAGAGGAATTCAATCTCCTCGGAATCGTACGGACGTTCTGCTGTTGGGTCGATCGCCAGAAGCTCGAGTGCGCGAGCTAGGTTTGCAAGCCGAACATCGCAGCTGGTCTTTGGTTTTCCGTGAAGGGGTGAGGTTGAATCGGTGGGAGCGACGATCGCTGCTTTCTCAATGACTCCCTGCAACGCGAGACTCTTGCTGATATTGCTTTTGAAACAGTGGTCAGATCCGGATTGAGGTCCTTGATATTGCTGCTGGTCTTCGAATTCGCTCACTTTGGGAAAGCGTGTTCTTGTGAGCCCTCCGAGGTCTGTGAAAGCAATATTTGCGTTCCCCATAATTACCTCCTGCTTTTAGCCATCGCAGTGGACCATTATTCTTATGGCTCCTGCGTCCTCACTTCGTCGTTGTCTGACGCTCGCGGATTGCGAGATCAGCTGGGCGCTCCTTTGTCTGGTGCGCTCGCCAAAACTGGTCGATCCTGGGGTATGGTGCTCGGGGTTCTGCAGGCTCTGTCATGATGCGACTCCTTAGGCACTAGCCTCTGCGCTGTTCCGATAGTTAGGGACGCCGCCGAAGCGGGTCATTCTGCTAGTAGTCGAATTTGGTTCCGATGCGCATGGGCGCTAGGTCATACGCCCAGCCCACCATCGTTCCGGCGATGCGGGAGTTGTCGATGGAGGGTGGATTCGTTGTGGACACGAGGTCCTCGGCGTTGCGGCAAAGGTGATCGGCAATCCTAGCCAGCTGCGCGTACTTGAGGACTCTCGTCCGCGTCATAACCGCGTAGTGCCCTTGATCGGTGTAAAGTTCATTGCTCTGAGTAGTCTGCATTTTGGGTTCCTCGCCTTCTTACCCCGACTTTGGAAGGGCACATGTGCGGTCCAGGAATGGCCCAATGCGAATCTAGGCTGCCATGATGTCCTGCCTCTCTAGTTCCTTCGGGATACGGTGACTAGATCGGGTTGAATGACATTCTGTAGCCAGTTCCTATTTCGCGATACTCTGCATCGAGGGAAAGGACGACCTATGTTGAGGCAAGTGGACGCCCCTATTCGCGGAGAAGATAGGCTTGTTTGAGGGGAGCGGCCGGTTTCTTTCGGGTGCGCTAGTTACCTCTTGCGAGGCGTAGCCTCGATGCGCTTCCATCCAAAAAGGCGAGCATCGACCGACCATAGACCCGGCCCTAACATTGCCAGGGCAGCGCCGAAGGTTGCTACCAGGAGATAGACCAACCTGTCTGCAGGCATGATGACGAGCCTGCAGCTTTCAATAAGAGCCACCAGTGTTCCCACGATCGGGGTAAATAGCCCGATGATGAGAAGAATCGCTGCGGCAGCCAGGAGAACAGACAAGATTGTCATGGGAATCGCCGGACTGCTTAGCAGGGCGGAACCTGCACCACTCACCAATGCAAGCCCGACAACCGTCCGCATTAAGATGAGACCAATCCCGGGCCAACCGCCAGCAAAAGTGGAATACAAGCGTCGCAATGGACGCACCTCTCGTATACGTATTCAATTCTTAATGATTTCCTTAGGAAATAGAGCCCCACATCGAGGTCTGATCGAGCCTCTTTCGAGGCGCAGGTCTAAATAAAACGGGGGTCAGGATCTATAACTCGATAATTCCCCGCTTCAGGGCGATGGTCGTGGCGTGGGTTCGGTCGCTGGCGCCCAATTTGGAAAGGATACTTCTGACCCGGCTTTTCACCGATTCTTCCGTGGTGGAGAGCTGATCTGCGATTTCTTTGTTTGCACGTCCGGCGGCTATGAGTCGCAGCACGCTGATTTCTGCCGGCGTCAGGGCGTCGTCGGTGGCATGCTCGACAATCTCCAGGGAAGCCTCCGGGGAGACGGTTTTCTTCCCCGCATGCGCGGCGCGTATCGTGTCCAGCAGCTCTTTGTGCAGAGCATTCTTCAAGAGATAACCTTGAGCACCAGCCTTGAGAGCCCGGATGATCTGGGTATCACTCTTGTAGGTTGTCAACATGATCACCTTGGCATCGGGGAACTCATTGCGAATCGCAATCAGCGCATCGAGCCCGTTCATTTCCGGCATCTGCACGTCCATCACCATCACGTCAGGACGATGGGTCCGGAATTGCTGGATGGCTTCACGGCCGTCGGAGGCTTGGCCAACCAGAATCATGTCCGGCTGAATCGCAATCAGTGCGGCGATGCCCTCGCGGACGATGGGGTGATCGTCGACCGCAAGAATTCGAATTCGAGGTGTAACGGTACTCATAGCTCTGTCTCCTTACACAAGCCTCTATTTTCTGGTCAGCAATTCTGATAACCAAGAACGTTTTGCGGCGCTAGCGTAGGCGGCGTCGGCGGGAACGCGCAGTTCCACTTCGGTGCCGGCGCCAACTTCGCTCCACACCACCAGCTTGCCGCCTATGGAATTGGCGCGTTCCCGCACGCCCGGCAAACCAAAGTGTCCTTCGCGCCCATGCCCCGACAGAACCGCCGAATCCATGCCTTTACCATCATCCCGCACACGGAGACGGAATTGTTGATCGTCATAGCGGATTTCAACCTCAATCTGGCGTGCCTGAGCGTGACGAAATGCGTTCCGCAGCGCCTCAGCGGCAATCCTGTAGATTTCATCGCGCAGAATAGGATGCAGATTGCGCGGCTCACCTTCCACCGTGACGCGAAACGTCGGAACTGCTTGGTTGGCTGGATCGGCGGCCAGTTCCTCACCCAGCGAGTTCACTGCCCGTGCGAGATCGTTTGTTTGCACAGTGGAGGCGCGCAGTCCCTGCACCGCATCCCGACCTTCGGTGATTGCCTTGGCCGTCCCGTCAATTATTCTGGTCAGCTTTTCCTTTGCCTCGATCGGCCGGTCTTGTTGGATCTGCGAAAGCACCTCGAGTTGCAGCAACAAACCCTGGAAGCTCTGCAGCAGGGTGTCATGAAGCTCCCGTGCGATGCTTGTCCTTTCTCCGACGCGCGCCTCCAGGGTCAGAGCGAAGTCGTGGCGCAGTTGCCTCACCCGGAGCTGGTAGATTGCCCACATGAACGCCACAGCCAGAAGTGTGCACAGCACGCGGAACCAATTCGTACCCCACCAGGGCGGCGTGACAACAATGGTTAACGACGCGTCTTCTTCGTTCCACACGCTGTCGCTGTTCGATCCCTGCACGCGGAAGACGTACTTTCCGGGGTCGAGATTGGTGTAAGTGGCGAGGCGCTGCTTGCTTCCCACGTCGTTCCAGCCAGGATCGAAGTGATCGAGCTTATATCGATAGAGGTTTTTGTGAGAATTTGCGTAACTCAGCGCTGCGAATTCGAAAGAGACAACATTGTCCCGGTAGGGGAGAGTCAGGGAATTGACGTATGGGATGGCTTTCTTAAGTATTGACTTGGGGCCGATGGGCACGGACTTGTTGAAGATTCTGAAGCCGGTTATCGCTACCGGGGGCACATAGGGATTGTCGCGGATATTTTCCGGGAAAAATGCATTCAACCCATTGGTGCCGCCGAAGAACATCTCTCCGTTTTTGGCTTGATAACAACCGGTACTGAACTCATTGCTCTGCAAGCCGTCGTACACGTCGTAGTTTCTAAAAACTTCCGTTGAAGGATCGAAGCGGGATATCCCCTTCTGCGTGCTGAGCCAAAGCCTGCCAAGTCCATCCTCCAGAATGCATCGAATAGTGCTGCTCGGCAGACCCTGGTTTTCCGTGTAACGGGCGAATGCTCCGCTTTGCCGGTTGTACCGGTACAGTCCGTCCATCGCTCCCACCCACAGTGTTCCATTCCGGTCTTGGTGGATGGTGTTAATGCCGCCGCCGTGTAGCTTGTGAGGGTCGCGCGGGTCGGGCGTGTAATTCAGAAAAGCTTTCGCTTTTTCATCGAAACGGCTCAGCTCGCCGCCCCATGTCCCCGACCAAAGCGTGCCGGAACGATCCTGATAGATGACCCAGACGGTATTCGCCAAAATGGAAGGATTATCTTTAAGAGGCTGATAGTTGGCAAACTCGCCCGTTGCCGGATCGAAGCGGCTTATACCATCGTCCTGGCCCACCCAGACATGGCCTTGTCGGTCTCCGAAGATCGTATAAACGTTATCAGAAATCAAGCTGTTGGAATCATCAGGGTTATGCCGGTAATGCTTGAAACGCCCGGTGCGTTCATCGAACCGAACAAGACCGCAGCCCCCGCCACCCACCCAGAGATAGCCGGCTGAATCCTTGTAAATGGCATCAACGTTCGTGCCTTCACCGAGAGTATTCTCGTCGCCCGGGTTGGGAACGAAGTGTGTGATCTTTCCTGTCTTCCGATCCAATCTATCCAAAGCGCGAGGAAAGATGCCTGCCCACAGAACCCCGTTGGGATCCTGATAAATCGCCTTGACCCTGCCGGGCGAGACACTGTTAGGGTCGGCGGGGCGATGCACATAGCGACCGAACTGTTCTTGCCGGAAATCGAGGATGTTGAGTCCCGCATGCTCGGTGCCGACCCACAACACTCCACCCCTATCCCGATACACTGACATGACGGCATCGCTATCGAGACTATCCGGGTCGCTCTCGTCATGATGAAACTGGTACGAAAAACGTTCTGTTCGCCAGTCAAAGTAATAGAGACCCTGGCTCGATGGCACCCATAATCCATTCTGCCCGTCAGCGACAAGAGTGCCATTCGCTGATCCCCCGTTCTCCGTCGATGCCATTACGCTGACGACACGGGGTCCAAGTGGGTATCTGGTGAGGCGTTCTGCCCGCCGATCATATTTGACGAGCCCGACTATCGGAGAATCGGCGAGCATCCATAAGTTGCCGGCTTCGTCTTCATACACACTCTCTGCGCTGAGGCCATTTCTGCCGGAAAGAGGGCGAGTAATCTGTCCAGTTTGTGAGTTCAAATGGAACAGACCGCGCTCTCCAACAAACCAGATCTCGCGATGCCTACCCTCGATCACCTGGCTGATTCTGCCAACGAAGTGGCCATCGCTATCTTTCCGATAGTGAGTAAATGTTCCGGTCGTTGGATCGAGTTTGTCGAGTCCGCTGTCTTCGGTGCCAAACCAAAGGTAACCGCGGCTGTCCTGGGCAATGCTCTTGACCGAGGCGCCACCGAGACTATTGGGATTGCCTGAATCATGATGATAGCGAGTACAGCGTTCGGTTTCAGGATCGAATTTGTTTACGCCGGTGTTGGTAGCGATCCACAGATAGCCATGATTGTCTTGCATCAGGTCCTGCAGAAAGTTGGAGCTCAAGCTACCGGAGTCGTTGGGGTTGTTTTTGTATACGAAAAAGGTGTTGCCGTCATAGCGATTGAGTCCATCCCGGGTGGCAAACCAGATGAAGCCCCGGCGGTCTTGCAAAATGGCAACGACATAACCTTGAGAGAGGCCATCGTTGGTCGTGATGTGAGTGAATCTGAGGTCCCTCACAAGAGCATGGACTTCCTGAGGATGGACGTTCCGCGGGTGGATGAGAATCTGGTCAGTTCCGGGTTCTGCGTCCGAGCGAGAGTTGGCTTTCGCAGTCGGGTGAGCGAAGGGTGGGTTACTGGCCAGGGCAATCACCGCTCTGGCGGGGTCGAGTTCAGCTCTTACGGCAGAAGAAAAGTGAACTATGCACAGAAGCACGATCCACCTCGCACACCGCAAGCCCGATCCTGCATTTTGCTGAATGCCGGTCATGCTTTTCCCGCAAACCTTTGGGACAGCCAGGAACTCCTCCGAGCCGTCGAGTAGGCGGCGTCGGCAGGAATGTGCAGTTCCACTTCGGTGCCCGCACCAATTTCGCTCCAAATCGCAAGCTTGCCCCCTATGGCATTGGCGCGTTCCCGCATGCCGGGCAAACCAAAGTGCCCCTCGCGCCCGTGCCCCGATAGAACCGCTGGGTCGATACCTCTCCCATCATCCCGCACACGCAGCCGGAATTGCTGATTGTCATATCGAATTTCAACCTCGATCTGCCGAGCCTCGGCATGGTGAAATGCGTTTCGCAATGCTTCAGCGGCGATCCGATAGCTTTCGTCACGCAGGATGGGATGCAGATCGCGCGGCGCGCCCTCAACGGTGACGTGAAATGCCGGAGTTGCATGATTGGCCGGATCAGAGGCCAGCTCCTCACCCAGCGAGTTCACCGCCCGTGCGAGGTCGTTGGTCTGAACTGTGGAGGCGCGCAATCCCTGCACCGCATCTCGGCCTTGGGTGATTGCATCAGCAGCCTGTTTCATGGCGCCTTCCAGTCTTTCCTTTGCCTCGACGGGACGGTCAGGCAGCATCTGTGAAACGATTTCGAACCGGAGCATCAACCCATGGAAGCTTTGCAGTAGAGTGTCATGGAGATCGCGAGCGATGCTCGTCCGCTCCCCGACGCGCGCCTCCAGGGTCAGGGCGAATTCGTGGCGCAATTGCCTGACCCTGATCTGGTAAATTGCCCACACAAGTGGCAGAACGAGAACTGCGCACAGCGCGCGAAACCAATTCGTCTGGTAGTACGCCGGCGCAATCGAGAACTCCAACGAATCACCCTGCTCATTCCACACGCCGCTGTTATTGCACGCGATCACGCGAAACCGGTAGGGACCCGGAGGGAGGTTCGAATACTGCACTTCGCGGTCGTTGACCACCTCTCTCCAGTCGCTATCCTGCCCCTCCAGTTTGTACTTGAAGTGGACCTTCTCTGGCGCGGTGAGGCTGAGGGCGGTGTAGTCGATCTGCAGATCGCGAGTCCGCGCCGGCAGAGGCAGGTTCGGAACCGATGCGCCTGGCAGGTTCTGCCAGTAAGTCTTGTGGTCGCCTACGATCTTTTCGATGTGGACCGGCGGTGGGAGTTTGTTCAAAGAAAGATGCCGAGGAGCGACCACCTCAATGTCTTCTCTCGTTACAAGCCACAGTTTGCCATCAGCAGCTTTTGCAAAAGTTGGACCGAAGGAGGAAGGCGATCCCCAGGGCAACGCGCCGTCGGTTGCATCCCAAAGCGTTGGTTCAACCCGGCGCGCCGGGTCTGAGATCCAGGCATCCACCTGGCTGTGTGGTATGCGGAGCAGGCCGCAGGCCGTGTACAGCCACAATGAACGATCGTCCTCCTCTGTTGTCCAGTGAACCTTGTCGCACGGCAAGCCATTGCTGGTTGTGAGGGTTGTGATCCGGCCGTCTTTGATGCGGCTCACGCCGCCATTCTGCGTTGCGGCCCACACGGCCCCATCCCGATCGAGGCGAAGGTGGGCAACAGGCCCCTTGGTCATTCCATTCGCGGCGGTGTAGGAAAGGCGGACCTGGCCATCCTTGAAATACTCCACCACCCCATCCTGCCAGAATCCAAGCCACAGTCCGCCGCGGTCCTGATCGAAAATGATCACCTTGGCCTGTTGACGGCGCCCGAGTGCTGTCCAGGGAAGATTCTCGATCAGGCGTCCCTCCCGAAGGTGGGAAAGGCCTTTGTTTCCTGAAAGCCAGAGATTGCCTGCGTTGTCCCCGGTGATGGAATAGACTTCCGTGCTGGGTACTCCATTAACGGACACGAACATGCCGTTGTTGAACCAGGCCAGTCCATGACCTGTAAACACCCAGATGCGCCCGGCATGATCCTGATACATGGACTGCACCATGTCATCGGGCACTCCATCTGCTTTACGGAATATGGTCGTTTGTCCTTTCTGCCATCTCGTCAAACCATCGCGAGTGGCAATCCAGGTGCTCCCATCCGTCGTCGCAATTACGGAATTAACGTTATCGCTGGACAAACCCTGTTTCGCAGAAACGGTAGTGACGGGGAGTTCTCGAAACCGATCAAGTCCCCCAGCAGTGGACACCCAGATATTCCCTTCTCGATCCTCGAAAAGGCCGGCGATGATGTTGCCCGATAAACCGTTCTCCGCCGTGAAGACATCCGTGCGACCCTGATGCACGTGGATCAGCCCCCGCTGGTTGGTTCCGATCCAGAGACCCCCATCGCGGTCCCGGAGCAGCTTATTCGCATCGATGTCGCGGTCGGGCAGCGTCGCATTGGAGTTCATGGAGCTGCGAATCGGGCAAGCTTCGAGTTTGTCACCAACGACCTGCCTGAGTCCTCCACCTCTGATCCCGACGATTAGCCTGCCGTCGCCGGATTGAGTCAGATCGGCAAGCCGCACTCCGGGCACCGCATCGCGCTTCGGCGGACCGGGCTTCCAGTGCCAGAGACCGGATTCTGCGCCAGCCCAGAGAGCGCCGGAACTGTCCTCACCCAAACTCCAGACGAAACTGCCGAAGGCACCATCGTGTCCGTAACATTTTGTGCTGCCATTTTGAATGGCGCACAGCTGCCCGGTAGTGGTTCCCGGTGAACCGCCCATCGTCCCCGCCCAAACCGTTCCCTTCCGGTCTTCGAGTAGTGATGTTATGAACCCAGCGCCTACCTCGGGATATTGGGTCAGCTTGCCGTTGTTCCAACTCGCGAGCCCGGCAAATGTCCCAATCCAGAGAGTGCCATCGCGGGTGACGAGCAGAGCGTATGGGCTTTCGGGGAGCTGCTGCCCCGCCGGTGGGTGCCAGGGGAGGAAACGAACGCCATCGGAACGAAACAAGCCAAATTCCGAAGCCAGCCAGAGATAGCCGTCCGGCGTCTGGGCCATCGCGAAGGCGGTGCCCGTAGTGAACCCGCCGCGGATGGTCCAGGCGGTATGCCCATACTGGCTGATGTCCAGCGATGGATTGAGCGCCTCAGCGCAGGCGCACCACGCCAGCTCCAAGCTAAGCGCGAGGATCAGGCGCATTTGCTGACGTCCCCATTTCACGATGCAGACATCTTACCGCAATGATTTTCTTCGGGCTTTGCGCGGAACCTCACCTAGTGGTGTTGCCCTGTCACGGCAGAGGTC
>Ga0182024_10006435_pt1 | contig 25793 bp, 21 predicted proteins | sample P32metaG_FD_120480 | JGI IMG/M metagenome (GOLD analysis project Ga0182024, IMG submission 120480) | Permafrost microbial communities from Stordalen Mire, Sweden - P3-2 metaG (Illumina Assembly) | ecosystem: Environmental > Terrestrial > Soil > Wetlands > Permafrost | place: Sweden: Stordalen...
CTGCTAAGATTCCAGGCCCGAGTTTTCGTTACCCTGCATCGATGAGACTGTCCCAGTACCCGATCAACACCCTGAAGGAGACCCCCGCCGAGGCGGACATCGTCAGCCACCAGCTCATGCTGCGCGCGGGAATGATCCGGCGTCTCGGGACCGGCCTCTACACGTGGCTGCCGATGGGCCTGCGCACCCTGAGGAAGGTCGAGGCCATTGTGCGTGAGGAGATGAACCGGGCGGGCGCGCTCGAAGTCATCATGCCCATCATCCATCCGGCAGAGCTGTGGCAGGAGTCCGGTCGCTGGCAGAAGTACGGGGCGGACCTCCTGCGTTTGAAGGACCGCCATCAGCGCGACTACTGTGTCGCGCCGACGCACGAGGAAGTCATCACCGACATCGCGCGGCGCGAAATCAAGAGCTACCGGCAGCTGCCCGTCAACTTCTACCAGATCCAGACGAAGTTCCGCGACGAGATCCGGCCGCGCTTCGGGGTCATGCGCGCGCGCGAGTTCATCATGAAGGACGCCTACTCATTCCACGTCGATGAGGCCTCGCTCGCGGCAGGCTATCGAATCATGTTCGATGCCTATACGCGCATCTTCACGCGCCTGGACCTCACGTTCCGCTGCGTGCAGGCCGCCTCCGGTGCTATCGGCGGCAAGACCTCGCACGAGTTCCAGGTGCTCGCTGAGTCGGGCGAGGATGCCATCGCCTTCTCGGATGGGGATGATTATGCAGCGAACCTTGAACTCGCCGTTGCCGTGCCTCCAGCGGAGGCCCGCACGGCCGGCGTCGAAAGCCTGCGCAAGGTCGCAACTCCCGGCGTGCGCACGATGGCGGACCTCACGCGTTTTCTCAAGATCGAAGCCGCGCGCTGCGTGAAGACGCTCATCGTCGAGGGAGACAACGACACGCTCGTCGCCCTGGCGCTGCGTGGCGATCATGACCTGAACGCTACGAAAGCGCAGAAGCTGCCGGGCGTGGCAAGCCCGCTGCGCATGGCGAGCGCCGAGCGCATCATGACGCTTGCGGGAACCGAACCCGGCTACCTCGGCCCCGTAGGCTGGGCACACCGACTGTACGCGGATCACAGCGCTCTCATGCTTGCCGACTTCGTGTGCGGCGCCAATGAAAAGGATGCGCATTTGACGGGTGTCAACTGGGACCGCGACGTCAAGGGCGCGGTCGCCGCGGATCTGAGAAATGTCGTCGCGGGCGATCCGAGTCCCTCAGGCCGCGGCACTCTGAAAATCGTGCGGGGCATCGAGGTCGGACACATCTTCCAGCTCGGCCAACTCTACAGCGAAGCGCTCAAAGCCACGGTCCTTGATGAAGGCGGCAACAGTGTGACGCCGTACATGGGTTGTTACGGAATTGGCGAGACGCGGGTCGTGGCCGCCGCCATCGAACAGAATCACGATGAGCGCGGCATCATCTGGCCCGAGCCGATCGCACCGTTTCAAGTGGTGTTGGTGGCGCTCGGTTCTCAGAAGTCCGACCGAGTGCGAGAGGTTTCCGATCGGCTCTATGACGAGCTATCCAACTGCGGCATCGAGGTACTCTTCGACGACCGCGATGCCCGCGCCGGCGTCAAATTTGCGGATGCCGAGCTTTTGGGGATTCCGCATCGCGTGGTCGTGGGTGAGCGCGGCGTCGAGGCCGGCCGACTCGAGTACCGCGGCCGGCGCGACACGACGAGTCAGGATTTTGCGCTCAATGATGCGCTCGTATTCATTCGCTCGCGCCTGCGCCGCTAACGCAGCCCTTGCTGCCTGCCTCCTCGGCAGCACCGCGGCGCAGGCGGATCAGCAGCGCGATCCGGAACTCCGCGCTGTCGTCGAGCGCGCGATTAGTCAGGCGCAATGTTTCGCCGACCGCTACGACTCGGCGGTCTGGTACAAGATGATGGAGCCCAAGCTGCGCAAGCTCGTGCCGAGCGAGGCGGAGCGCATGGACATGCTCAGAGTCATCTACTGCGAGACGCACCGGCCGGGTGAAACGCGGCTGCCCGCCGGCTTGATCATGGGCCTGATGTCGGTGGAGAGCGCCTTCAATCGCTACGCCGTCTCCTCCGCCGGCGCCGTCGGTCTCATGCAGGTGATGCCCTTCTGGCCGGAGCGCCTCGGGATGCGCCGCTACGAACTCACCCACATCGAGCACAATATTCACATGGGCTGCGCCATCCTGCGCTTCTATTTGAAGTACGAGCGCAATGACGTGGCCCGCGCGCTTGCGCGCTACAACGGCAGCGTGGGTCGGCGCGACTATCCGGACCTTGTCATCAGTCAATGGTCCAGGTGGAACGGAGCCGACGATCTGGGCGTCACCAAGGACACCCGGCCGGCGCCGGATGCCGCCGGCGGCAGCATGCGTACGACGCCCTCGCGGCGCGAGTCGGCCCCGCCCTCATAGGTCCCGTCGGGCCTGCGCATGATGCCATGCAGGCCGGAGCCTTCTGCGTGTCCCGTCTCGAGCGTGATGCCGCGCTCGCGCAGCCCCGCGAGCACCTGGGGTGCAAAGCGGCCCACCTCGCCTGCGAAATCATTGCCATGGGCGATGAGGTTCGGGAGCTCAATCGCCGCCTGCATCGAGAGCCCCCAGGCCAGTATGCCGACCAGGGTCTTCGCGTTGTACGCCAGGATCGAGGAGCCGCCCGGCGAACCGAGCGCCGCGAAAAAATGCCCGTCGTGATCGAGCACGATAATGGGTGCCATGGAGGAGCGCGGCCGTTTGCCGCCCTGCACTGCATTGGCCAGCGCGCCGTGCTCATCCGTGGGCAGGTAGGAGAAGTCGGTGAGCTGATTGTTGAGGACGAAACCCTCAACCGTACGCCCGGAGCCAAAGACCGACTCCACGGTGGTCGTCATCGTAGCGACGTTGCCGGCTGAATCCATGACGACGAAGTGACTCGTGCCGGAGGCTTCGCGAGTTGCATCCCGGGCGCGGCTCACGCCGGCAAAAATGCCTGGCGGCGGCGCGGGACCGGCGCGCCCGCCAATGAGCCGCGCGCGCTCGGCGAGGTAGCCTGGGTCCAATAGCCTCTCAACCGGCACGGTGATAAAGGCGGGATCGCCAATGTAGCGATCGCGATCGGCGTACATGAGGCGGCTCGCCTGTGCGAACAGGAACCACGCCTGCGGATCCGTAGGTCCTCGCTGAGCAATGTCGGTGTGATCGAGCATGCTCAAAAGCTCCAGCATCGAAATGCCGCTCGATGGCGGCGGCGGTACGCACACGGAGTACTCGCGATAAGGCCTGCAAAGCGGCTTCTCCCAATCGGCGTGATAGGAGGAGAGATCCGTGAGCGTCATCGTGCCCGGCAGCGGTTCCTCGTGCGTGCGCTTCACAATCTCGGCGGCGATGCTGCCCGAGTACAGAGCGCGCGGCCCCTCGGCCGCAAGCCGCCGCAGCGTCGCGGCATACTTCGGATTGCGAAACAGGTCGCCTTCACGCAAGGGTTGTCCATCGGGACGCGCGAATAGCGCACGCACATCGCTCGTCGGCGCAAAGACAAAGTCGGGCGATAGGTATCCCGCGAGGCGCGCGCTCACCTTGAAGCCGTCGCTGGCCGCACGGATCGCGGGCGCAAAAAGATCACGCCACGGGCGCACACCGAAGCGCTCCTGGGCTGCGAAGAGCAGCGCCATCGCGCCCGGCACTCCGGTGGAACGGCCCGTACGCACCGCCTGCAGGTATTGCAGCGGCCTGCCTTGTGCATCCAGAAACATGTCGGGGGTTGCACCGGCGGGTGCTTTCTCGCGGCCATCGATCGCCGTCACGACGCCCGTCTTTGCTTCGTAGTACAGCATGAAACCGCCGCCGCCGACTCCAGAGCTTTGCGGCTCAACGAGCCCCAGCATCGCTTGGATAGCGACCGCGGCGTCCGCCGCACTGCCGCCCTTGCGCAGGATCTCCGCGCCCGCATCGGCCGCGAGTGGATTGGCCGCGGCGACGATCGCGGTCGTTTTGATGGCAGCGGGCGCGCGCGCAAGCTCCTGCGCGGGCAGCCGCGGCGCCGCCGCCAAGAGCGCCATCGCGGCAATCCCCACGCGCCACATGTCAAATTTCAGCATTGTCACTCCAAAAAATCAGGCGCGCTCGAGGGAAAAACTACCCGGTCGTAAATCTCTGCGGCATCTCGACCGGCTCGCAGGCCGCGTCAGCCACTTCCACCGCTGTCACCCGCGCTGCGGAAGGGCCGATCCACAACCACGCAACAAACTGCTGCACGGCCCCGGCATCTCCGCACGCGAGCACCTCGACGCGACCGTCGGGGAGATTGCGCGCATAGCCGGATACGCCGAGTTCATACGCGCGCTGCGCAGCGCTGCCGCGATAGAAGACTCCCTGCACACGGCCGGCAATCAAACATTTCTTGCAGATCACGGAATTTCTGTATCACGGGCCGAAGCGCAGAATAGAATTGTCCATGGCCGATATACTAGTCGTCTACTACTCGAGGAGCGGCTCCACGGCGGAGCTTGCGCGTCACGTCGCGCGCGGCATCGAAGGCGTTCCGGGGGCTCTCGCCAAGCTGCGCACCGTGCCGCCCGTGAGCGCGCAGAGCGAAGCTGCGCCGAAGCCGGTGCCCGAAAGCGGCGCGCCGTATGCAACTCTCGATGATCTGCGGCAATGTGACGGTCTCCTGCTCGGCAGCCCGACCCGCTTCGGCAACATGGCAGCACCGCTTAAGTATTTTTTAGACGGCACGTCGAGCCTGTGGATCGCAGGCGCACTCGCCGGCAAGCCCGCGGGAGTCTTCACCTCCACGCAGACGATTCATGGCGGCCAGGAGACAACGCTGGTATCCATGATGCTGCCGCTCCTGCATCACGGCATGATTCTCGTCGGCATCCCCTACACCGAGCGCGCCCTCAATGAGACGCGCGGCGGCGGTACGCCCTACGGCGCATCGCACGTTGCGCCAAGCGATGCCCACACGGCATTGACCGAGCATGAGAAAGAACTTGCGCAGAGGCTTGGACGGCGCGTCGCCGAGCTTGCGCTGCGCCTCACTCCTGCAGCACGGAGCGAATGAAGGGCACCGTGAGACGGCGCTGGGCGATGATCGCCGCCTCATCGAGCGTGTCGAGCAATTCGTACAGAGTGTGCATGTCGCGCGGAAAGCGGCGCTGCAGATAACGCGCAGTCTCTTCCGGCAGATCAAGCCCCCTCACCTGGGCGCGCAGCTTGAGCGCCTCGCGCTGCTCGGCCTCGTCCAGCACGCGCAGCTGAAAGATGGCACTCGCTGCGAAGCGCGAGGCGAGATCCGGCAGGGCCCACGGCAGCAATGCCGGCGGCGCCGATGCCGCAGCGAAGAGCCGGCCGCCGCGCTCTTCGATGGCGCAAAAGAGCCCAAACAATGCTCGCTCCCATGCGCCGTCGCCCGCGACGGCGTGCACATCGTCCAGGCACAGGCACTCGATCTCACGCAGGCCTTCGAGAACTTCCACCCCCAGAGGGCCGAGTTCAGCAAGCGGAAAGTAGCCCGCGCGCCGCGATGCTCCCGCAGCTGCGCAGGCCGCCTGCAGAAGATGGGTTTTTCCAGAGCCCGTGGGTCCCGCAAGCCAGGCGACGCCGCCCCTTTCGCCTTCGGCGAGCGCGCGCACGTGCTCGAGCGCCTGCAGATTGCGGCCAGCGAGAAAGCTTGCAAACACGGCGCGATCCTGCAGCCTGACCCCGAGCGGTAACTGGCGCATAGCTGCAGCGGCGCTCACTGCGTCTTGGGGGCGCCCCGGAGGGCGCGCGCAAAATCCATCGCATAGTTCACGCCCGAAAGCAGCGTCGTGATGAACACAACGACGGCGAGCGCGGCGAGAAAGCCCTGCGGTGGTCCATAGCCTGCCGCGTTCGTGATCACTCCCAGAAGGTAGATGAGCTGCAACAGCGTATTGACCTTACTGATGATGCTCGGACGCCCACACAGCGGGCCGATCCAGATCCGCAGCACGATCGCGCCCAGGATGATCGTGAGGTCGCGTGTGACCGCCATGAGCGTGAGCCACCACGGGACCATCCCCAGGCTCGTCGCCATGACGAACACGCTGATGAGCAACAGCTTGTCGGCAACCGGGTCCAGGATCTTGCCCAATTCCGAAGTCCAGCCAAAGCGCTTGGCCAGAAAGCCGTCGAGGCCGTCGGATACGGCGGCGGCGGCGAAGAGCAGCAGCGCAAAATCGTAGTTCGCATTGGCAAGAGCCGCGACGATCGGCCAGATGAGCGCGATGCGCGCAAGGCAGATCAGGTTTGGCAGATGCCGCAAGGGGTGGCCCGCAAGCCTTTAGGGGCGATAGCTGTATTGCAGCCGGGAGCCCCCGGTTGCGCCTGCCGTAAAATGGCCCGAGGCCGCAAGTGCCCGGTCAAGCGCCGGGCTGCCGCCGCGCACGCGCACGCTGAAGGTCACCATCGTGCCGCTCGCCTCGGCGACATCCACGCTGCGCACACCCGGTGCGCCCTGCAGCAGGCGCCCGACTTGCGCGTAGTCAGCGAGCGCGCCCACGCCGTCGACCTGCACCTGCACAACCATCTCCGCCTGCGGCTCGGATACGTCCTGAACGCGCGCGAGCGCATCGACGGCACCATTGAGTCCAGCCGTGAGGCCGCCGCTCCAGTTCTGAGAAACGAAGCTCGTGTAGAGCGTCCACTGCCAAGCGCCGTTGCTGCCGTTCGTGTCCGAGCGGCCGATGAGGATGGCGTCGCCGCCCAGCTGCTGGGCCGCGGCCAATAAAGCCGCGCGGCTGAGCTCGGCTCCGGATGCGTCGGCAAGCGGCAGTGGTACGAGACTGATGGGCAGGCCGCGCGCTTCGGCCGCGGCATCAAGTTCGCGCCGCGCGCCATCCGCAGCAGATCCCGTGAGCGGCGGCGACAGCACGACGAGCGTGAAGGGGCGGTTACTGTCCCAGGTGCTGCGGCCGGCCGCGGTAATGGCCGACGTCAACGCCGCCGCATCGAAGACCACGTGAGTTGCACCATCCTGCCCCACACGCGAGGTCTGCATGAAGTGGCCGGCATCGGCCACAATGGCCGCCAATGCTGGATCAGAAGCGGCCTCACTACGCCCGGTGGCGCGCACCAGTACACGCTTCAGGGCTTCTTGCAGCGCAGCGGGCGACGGCTGTCCCTTGATGTCGATCTCATAGACCCGCACCGGTCGGCCCGCCCAGGTGGCGATCGGCAGGAGCAGGCAGGAGAGCCACAGAAGTCTTGTCCAGAATTTCAGCGCGTGCACGTTTACAATAGTACACACCCCACGTGCCGCCCGGTGGCGGGACCTTAAGCTTGTAGCGACCGCCTATTCATGAGCGAACGACCCGGCATCAGTTATCGCGATTCCGGTGTCGACATCGACGCCGGCGATGAGCTGGTCGAGCGCATCAAGCCGTTCGTCAAGCGCACGCATCGGCCCGAAGTGCTGGCCGGCATTGGCGGCTTCGGCGCTCTGGTGGAAATCCCCGCCGGCTACCGCCGTCCGGTGCTGGTCGCAGGCACCGATGGGGTCGGCACGAAGCTGCGCCTCGCCATCGACGCGGGCCTGCACGACACGATCGGTATCGATCTTGTGGCCATGTGCGCGAACGACGTCGTGGTGCAAGGCGCCGCGCCGCTCTTTTTTCTCGACTATTACGCGACCGGGAAATTGCAGGTTGCGGTGGCCGAAGCCGTCATCCGCGGCATCGTCGAGGGCTGCCTGCTGGCCGGCGCCGCGCTCCTGGGCGGCGAGACCGCGGAGATGCCGGGGATGTACCACGGCGAGGACTACGATCTGGCGGGGTTCTGCGTCGGGGTCGTCGAGAAGGAGTCGATCATCGACGGCAGCGGCATCCGTCTCGGCGATGCCGTCATCGGACTCGCCTCCTCCGGGGCGCATTCGAACGGCTATTCTCTGATCCGCAAGTTGCTCGCGATCTCGCAGGCGAACGCGCGGACCATGCTCGATGGTCGCGCCCTCTTTGAGCGCCTGCTGACGCCTACCCGGATATATGTCAAATCGCTGCTGGAACTGATCCGCGCGCAACCGGTGCGGGGGCTTGCGCACATCACCGGCGGCGGCCTGACCGAGAACGTGCCGCGCGTGCTGCCCGAGGGTCTCGAAGTGGTGCTCGAGCGGCAACGCTGGCATCGCGATCCCATCTTTGACTGGCTGCAGCGCGTCGGGCGCATCGATCGGGAGGAGATGTACCGGACCTTCAACTGCGGCATCGGCATGATCGCAATCCTCCCGGCGCAGAGCGCCGACGCCGCGGTCGCGCTCCTCAATGCGCACGGCGAGACGGCCTCGCTCATCGGCGAGGTCTGCCACGGCAGTCGCGGTGTCGTGATCGGCGAATGAGCGCGCACGCAGCACTGCCGCTCGCCGTTTTGATCTCGGGGCGCGGCTCCAATATGGTCGCGATCGCACAGGCCTGCGCGCAAGGGCGCATCGACGCGCGCGTCAATCATGTGATCTGCGATCAGGCAAATGCGGCGGGGATTGCACGCGCACGCGAGTTGGGACTCGCGACCAGCGTCATTCCACGGGCGCAGTTTACCGACGCTTCCGCGTTTGAAGCGGCACTTTTGGGCGCACTTGATGCGCAGGCACATGATCTTCTCGTGCTCGCCGGTTTCATGCGCATTCTTTCGTCGCAATTCGTCGCGCGCTACGCTGGCAGAATGGTGAATATTCATCCGTCGCTCTTGCCGCTGTATCGCGGCCTCAACACTCATCGGCGCGTGCTCGGCGCAGGAGACACGCATCACGGCGCGAGCGTGCACTTCGTCACCGCGGATCTGGATTCAGGACCTGTCGTGCTGCAATCAAGGGTTCCGGTTCTGCCGGACGACACCGAGAAAACCGTTGCCGAACGCGTGCATCAGAGCGAGCACATCATCTATCCGAAGGTCATCGGCTGGATTGCGCAACATCGTCTCGTCTTTAGAGAAGGACGCGTGTGGTTCGATGGCGAGCCCCTCGATGAGCCCATGGTGGAGGACGTCCGTGCGCTCGCACCGGTCTGATTGCCGAGCCCTCGGCGGCACGGTCATTTGGCTCGCCGTCGCGGTCTTGGCAGGCGCAGTGCGGGCCGCAAGCGCTGCCGCTGCTGCAGAGGACCCGGCAGATTTCACTGCGAAATTTGCGATCGAATGGCACGGCATCACCGCAGGCTACACCACGCTCGAGCTCACCCACACGGCGGCCAACACCTATACCTATAAATCCCGCAACATGGCGCGCGGAATATTCCGACTCGCCTTTCCCGATGTGATCAGCCAGACGAGCACTTTTACGATAGTAGACGGTGAGGTGCGGCCTGCAACCTATCACGCAGTCGACGGCGAGCCTGATTCGGACAAAGCGGTGACGCTTCGATTTGACTGGCAGACGCGTCGCGTGACGGGCACCGCCGAGAAGAAGCCCGTCGATCTCGCTCTTGAGAGCGGCACGCAGGACACGCTCTCCGTGCAGATCGAGCTCATGCGCGAGGTTGCGAGCGGCCGCTCGCCCAAGAGCTTCTGGCTCATTGATGACGATGAAATCAAGGAATACAAGTACACGCGCGAAGGCACTGAAACCCTCGATACACCGCTCGGCAAGCTCGAGGCCGTGCGATACAGGAGCGAGCACGCCGGCTCCAATCGGGTGACGCGGCTGTGGCTCGCATCATCGCTCGGGTATTTGCCGATCCGCGCCGAGCGCAGCCGAGCCGGCAAGGTCGATTTCGGGCTCGAGATCCGCGAGCTTAAGACGCCTTAGACCTTAGGCCTTCGGCAGCGTCACGCCCTTCTGCCCCATGTACTTGCCGCCGCGATCCCGGTACGACGTCTCGCATATTTCGTCGGACTCAAAGAACAGCATCTGCGCGACGCCTTCATTGGCGTAAATCTTCGCCGGCAGCGGCGTCGTATTTGAGAACTCAAGCGTGACATGGCCTTCCCACTCGGGCTCGAGAGGCGTCACGTTACAAATGATCCCGCAGCGTGCATAAGTCGAGTTATGCACGATCAAGCCGTTTGCAAGGAAGTTATGCAGAGTCGGCACGGAAATGTCGAACACTTCTTCCAGGCCAATGGGCTCGATCTTTTCGACGACGTCCCACACCGGACCCTCAACGAGGGGCTCAAGATGCGGACCTTTCGTGGCCGTTGCCAGTCTCATGGCATCTGCAAGCGGTACTGATTGATCAGACGGCCGGATACCAAGCGAATTCAAACTGACGCCCGCTCCTCCCGCTGCAACCTTCGTTATCTGCCAGGCCTCGCACGGCAAGGTATCAAAGGTCGAGCGCCGGCGCGGTCTTGCAAGAATTATGGGCAGTATTTCCATGTCAAGCACTTGCTGCTTTAGTGATCCTGGAACGAAGCCGACCATGGCCGCGAATCGTTCGATCTGATCTTTGTCGGTAATCTGAATCTTGCACGCCAGCGTGCCGATCGCTGTCGTCTTCTCGCGAATCAACGAAAAAATGCCGAATCTCAGCAAGAGGTGGTGCACATCCTCGATCAGGCGGCGCGACTTCGAGTAATACTCGAGAAAAACGCCCCCGCCACCATGATAAACGCTGCCATCACCGCTAAAGAGCGCCTGCAGGAAGAGGCGTACAGAGTTCTCGGGTGCAGTAAAAATGCACTGCGGCACAAATTTCCCGCCGGACGAGACGTTGAGACCATATTTTTTTAGCCAGCAATGTGCACGGTTGGCTAATGGAATTCCGCCGCGCCCTTTGTGGTTGACGAGTCGATATCCATATCGACCACTGTAAGTAATTTCTCCGAATCCCGACAGTGCCACTGCGCTTTTCAGCAGCTGCGCGAGCATAGAATCGGCCGTCGTATAGGACGGGCTAGCGCCGGGCGTATCACAGCAACCCTCCGAGATCATGAGACCGAGCAACGTGGCTTCCCAATCGGGAAGCGGCGTCTTGCCGAAGAGCGGGATCTCACGGGCAACGGCAATGCGATCTCCCACACGTAACTGATCCAAAGGAACCCATGCGTTCAGATTCAGGAAGGGATGATTGGCCGTGGCGCGAATCCGCAAACCTGCACGGGTCGTGAGCTCGAAGACAGGCTTTTTGCCCTGAGCGACGAACGCCGAGACCTTAGCGCTCTTTAGCCGCCAGCGATCAAGCGCCAGCGTGCTCTTCCCCCAACGCATCTCGGTGATCGGCACGTAAGCGGCAGTTTCCGCATCCACGACGCGCGTGTCACCCGTGACGCATTTGCCGAGGCATACGGTGAGCACGCTGCGCGGAATTCGGAAGTACTCGACGGTGCGCGCCAGTGCAAAGGAGTTGGGCGGGATGATGCAGACGTCGCCCGGAAAATCGACAAAGCTCTTTTCGTCGAAGGCTTTCGGATCGACGATGGTCGAATTGATGTTGGTGAAGATCTTAAACTCCGGCGCGCAGCGCACATCGTAGCCATAGCTCGATGTGCCGTAGGAGACGATCTTGTGACCGTCGACCGCGCGCACCTGCTCGGGGGCGAAGGGTTCAATCATGCGCTGCTCGCGCGCCATACGCCGGATCCAGCGATCGGACTTGATACTCATCGATTCGCGTCCCCGTCACGCTATCAGCTATCTTCAACCACGATTTTTGGAAACACCGTGCTGCGATCGCGCACGCGCTGCGACAGCGCGGCGGCCGTGCGGCGCGCCATCTGAAAATAGACCTGCGCCCGGGGTGATTCCGGCGCCGCGGCCACCGTCGGGCGGCCGCGGTCGGTTTCCTCGCGGATGTGCGCATCAAGCGGCAGCTCGCCCAGGAGCCGCACGCCGTACTGCGTCGCCATGCGCGCACCGCCGCCCGCGCCAAACACATGCTCCACGTGCCCACACTGCGAGCACACGTGCACGCTCATGTTCTCGACGATGCCGAGCACCGGCACCGACACCTTCTCGAACATTTTAAGGCCCTTTCGGGCATCGGCGAGGGCAATGTCCTGCGGAGTCGTGACGATGACGGCCCCGGCGACCGGCACGCGCTGCGCTAGCGTCAGCTGGATGTCGCCGGTACCGGGCGGCATATCGATCACGAGGTAGTCGAGGGCTCCCCATTCCGTCTCCGACAAGAGCTGCGTCAGCGCCTGAGTCACCATGGGACCACGCCACACCACAGGCTGCTCGGCATCCACCAGGAAGCCGATGGACATCGCCGCCACGCCGTGACTGACGAGCGGTATTAGATGCTTGCCGTCCGAGGAACTCGGCTTCTGACCCTCGAGCCCCAGCATGAGCGGCTGGCTCGGGCCGTAGATGTCCGCGTCGAGTATGCCGACCCGCGCGCCCTGTGCGGCCCAGGCGAGGGCGAGATTCACGGCCACCGTCGATTTGCCCACCCCGCCCTTGCCGGAAGCCACGGCAACAATGTTTTTGATTGCCCCGAGCGGCTGCAGGTGGCGCTGCACCGCGTGCGCACGGATGTCGGCGTGCAAGTCGATCTGCAGGGGCAGGTCGATCCCCTCTTTGCGCAGGTGCTGCTGCAGGGCTTCGGTGAGCTCCGCGTGGTAGCCGCCGACCGGGAAACCCAGCGCGATGGAGGCCGAGTAACCGTTGTCGCGGGCATTGACCTCACGCACGGCCCCGGCATTGCCGAAGGTTTCTCCGAGGTAGGGGTCCACATACCGCTCCAGGGCAGCTCGCAGGGTGGCAAGTTTCGGGTTATCAGACATGTGAGGGCGTTGGCAGGCGGGGGGCGCGAATATGGCATAATCTTCACGCGCTCGCTTGAATGTGGCGCAGGCGTTTGCGCTCTATAGGTCCTGTCCTTGATCCTGCAACCCATGCCGTACCTACCCAGAACTCGGACGGCTGGACGGGACTTGCGCGGGAATCATTCCCAACGGAAAGGCTGAATGGGCTTTTTCACGAATTTTCGTGCCGACCGCCTGGTCACCGAGATCCGCTCGTCCTCGAATTCTGCGAGTCCCGCCACACAGAGGGCGGTGGCTAAACTCAAGGGCCTGGGCGCAGGGGCGATCGAACCCATCTTCGGGGCACTGCCGGACGCGGACAAGAACGCAACCGTCGGCTTCGTCGAAGCCTTGAGCGCGCTCGTCAACCAAAAGACCTTCCCGGTCTACGTCCGGGGGCTGATCGAGGGCAGTCCGCGGGTGGTCGCCGGCATCTCCTGGGCCCTGACCAGTAGCCGCAACTACCCGCCGCACCTGCTCATCGACGCGCTGGCAACCCCCGGGGTCTCAAAGCCTGCCGTGCTCGAAATCATCGCGGCGCAGAAACAGCGCTTCAGCGTGCGCGATCTGCTGCAGGCGGCCTACGCCCAGGAAGCGAACGAGAAGGCGGCGCTCTTTCGCTTAGTCGGCGAGATTGCCGACCCGCACGCGGTGTCCGAACTCATCGGGCGCCTGCACGGCAAGGATCCCATCTCGCGCGTTCACATCATCAATATCCTCGCGCGCTTCAACACGCGCGAGGTACAGACGGCCCTCCAAGCCCTCTTGAGCGATCCGAACAAGCTTATCCGCGGCGCGGTGCTCTCGGCGCTGCAGCGCACGGAAGGCCCGATCGACGTCGAGAAAGTGTGCGCATTGCTGCGCGATCCGGAAATCGACGTACAGAACAAAGCCATCGACCTCGTCATCAAGGCGAACCATCCGGAGACGATGCGCTACCTCATTGATATCCTGAAGGACGAGAACGAGAACGCGCGGCGCGCGGCCGTGGAAGTCCTGAACGAGGTCGGCACCGCAGTCTCCGTGAAGCATCTCCTCGCCGCCATCAAGGATAGCGACTGGTGGGTGCGCAGCCGCGCCGCAGACGCGCTCGGCAAGATCGGCGGACCGAAAGTCATCGAGGCCGTAATCCAGCTGGTGCGCGATAAGGACGACGACATCCGGCGTGCCGCGATCGAGATCCTGAACCAGACAAAGGATGAGCGTGCCGTCGATGAGCTCATCCGCGCGACACGCGATTCGGACTGGTGGGTGAGCGAGCGCTCCATTGACGCCCTCGCGGAAATCGGCAGCAAGCGCGCGCTGCCGCGCCTTCAGGAGATGCTCCAGGCCGGCAATGCCAAAGCGCTGCCGGTGGTCGTGCGCGCCCTTGGAAAAATTGGCGATGCGAAGCTCGTCGACTCCCTGCTGCCGCTCATGGCGCGACCGGAGCGTGAGATCCGCATCGAGGCAATCCAGGCACTGGGCAAGCTCGTCGATGAGAAACGCGTGGATCAGCTGCGCGCTGAACTGCAGAACCAAGCCGCGACCGCCGATCAGACCATGAACCGCATGATTGCCGCGACGCTTGCCGAACTCGACAAGCGCATGTTGAGCACCAGTTTGACGCCGAGTCCCTCGCAGCTGCCTCCGACCTTGCGCCCGTCGCAGGCCTCGACCAATACGCCGAGCGCCTCGGAAGCGGCGCGTACGATGCTGATTTCCGAGGTCGGGCAGGCGCCCAAGCAGGCCGAGCTCGGACGACTTGATATCTCGACGCTCAAGCCCGGCGACATCATCGAGGGACGCTACAAATACATCGACAAGATCGGCCGTGGCGCGTTCGGCACCGTGCTTCTGATGGAGGATACGGTCGTCGATGAGCGGCTGATCCTGAAGTTCCTGAACCCCAACGTCTCCGGCGACGAAGAGGTGATGAAACGCTTCGTCCACGAGTTGCGCTACTCGCGCAAGATCACGCACAAGAACGTCATCCGCATCTACGACTTTCTGTACATCCAGGGCAACTACGCCATCTCCATGGAGTACTTCCCCTCACACACATTGGGCGCCGAGGTCGTCAACGAGAAGCCGATGGAATTGAAGCGCGCCGTTGGCTTCGGCATCGATCTGTGCACCGGCATGACGGTTGCGCATCAGGTCGGCATCGTGCATCGCGACCTGAAACCCGCGAACGTGCTCATCAATCAGGAAGGGCTTCTGAAGATCGTGGATTTCGGCGTCGCGGCCGCCCAGCGCGAGGGCGATACACAGCTCACCAAGACGGGCTACGTCATCGGCTCTCCGAAGTACATGGCGCCCGAGCAGATCCTCGGCAAGAAGGTCGATGCGCGCGCGGACATCTACGCAGTCGGCGTCATCCTCTACGAAATGCTCACCGGCGTGCCGCCCTACTCCCGCGGAGATCATATGGCGGTGATGTACCAGCACGTCCAGGGCAAGGCGCGCGTGGCAAAAGAGGTCAACACGGCTCTTCCGCCCTCCTTGAGCGACGTCATTATGAAAGCGATGGCGGTCGACAAAACCAAGCGCTACCAGACCATGGACGAGCTGCGCGGCGCCCTCGAGCAGCACATGTAGCCGCCGGCTACGGCCCCGCAGGCGGCCCGCGCTTGCGAAACTTCGTGCGCTCGTTCAAATTTCCTGGTGTAGCGGCTTGATTCGGCTACCCAGGACGCGCTACACACCGGGGATACTTTAAAAGGGACCATACTGTGGCGCGCATAGACGCGTTCCTGAAGTTGGGCACGCAGCAGGGATGCTCCGACATCCACCTTGCCGTTGGCGTGCCGCCGATGCTGCGCGTGCACGGCGATCTGATGCCGATCAAGTTCCGCGAGCTGCGCCAAGCGGAGCTCGAGGGCTACATCGCAGAGGTTCTCACCCGCTCGCAGTCGGAGCACTTTGCCAGCGGCCGCGACCTGGATTTCTCCTATGTGTCCGCCGAAGGCGGCCGTTTTCGCGTCAACGTGTTCCGTAAAGAGACTGGCATCGGGGCCACATTCCGCACCATCCCGACCGAAGTGCCCACCCTCGAGAAGCTCGCGCTGCCGCCGATCGTCACCAAGCTCTGCGATTACCATCAGGGGATGGTGCTCGTCACCGGCTCGACGGGAACCGGCAAATCGACCACGCTCGCGGCGATGATCGATCACCTCAACACGACGCGGCGCGTGAATATCATCAGCCTCGAGGATCCGATCGAGTTCGTTCATCGCAGCAAGCAAAGCCAGGTCATACAGCGCGAGTTGAACACGCACATTCCAAGTTTCGCCGAAGGCGTGCGCGCGGCCATGCGCGAGGACCCGGACGTGATTCTGGTCGGCGAGTTGCGCGATGCAGAGACGATCAGCATGGCGATGACGGCAGCCGAGACGGGGCATCTGGTGTTTGGCACGCTGCACACGACGGGCGCCGTCAAAACCATCGATCGCATCATCGACGCGCTGCCCGTTGAGGAACGCGAGCAGACGAAGAGCTTTCTCGCCCAGAGCCTGCTCGCCGTCATCACCCAGATCCTGGTCAAATCCGCCGATGCACGCGGCCGGCGCGCATTGTGCGAGATCATGGTGATGACGAAGGCGATCGCCAAGCTCATCCAGACCGATCAGACGCATCAGATCCCCACGCAGCTGCAGACCGGACGGGACTTTGGCATGCAGATGCTCGACCAGGCGCTGCTCGCCGCCATTACGGCGAAGGAAATCGACCCCGACGATGCCTATGCCTACGCCACCGAGAAGCGACTGTTCCAGAAGTACGTGACCGACACGAGCCTCCTGCCGAAACTCGACGTCGCAGGATCCGGCACGCGCATTGGCCCTGGGCCGACGGCCGCTGCAACCTAGAAGGCAGCTCGCGTGGCAACCATTGACGCATTCCTGAGTGAGGTCATCGACAAGCGCGGCTCGGATCTGCACTTCATCGCGGGCGATCCACCGCGCATTCGCCTGTTCGGCGACCTTGGGCCCTTGCGGCCGGACCGCCTCGATTCGACCTTCGTCAAAGAAGCGCTCTACGAGATCATGCCCAAAACTGCACTCGATCGCTTCGAGTCGAAGGACGGCGCCGACTTCGCCTATGCGCTCGCCGATCGGGGACGATTTCGCGTCAATGTCATGCGGCAACTGAATGGCGTGGGCGGCGTGTTCCGCGTCATCCCCTCCAAAGCGCTCACGATGGATGAGCTGAAGCTGCCACAGTCCGTGCGCGAGATGGCGCGCGCCACCAACGGGCTCATTCTGGTGACGGGCAAGACCGGCTCCGGCAAATCGACCACGCTCGCCTCCATGGTCGATGACATCAATACGCGCCTGAAGGGCCACATTCTCACGATCGAGGATCCCATCGAGTTCGTGCACATGAGGAAAAGCTGTCTCATCAGCCAGCGCGAGATCGGCGTGCACAGCGCAAGCTTCGCCGACGCGCTGCATTCGGCCCTGCGCGAGGATCCGGATGTCATCCTGGTCGGCGAGTTGCGCGACCATGAGACGATGAGTATCGCCGTCACGGCGGCGGAGATGGGAATTCTCGTCATGGGAACTCTGCACACCAATGGCGCCGCCCAGACCGTGGACCGCCTGGTCAACGCGTTTCCGTCCGACAAGCAATCGCACGTGCGCACGATGCTCTCAACGTCGCTGCGCGGCGTCGTCTCGCAGCAGCTCCTGCAGCGCTCCGACAAGCAAGGCCGCGTGGCCGCTCTTGAAGTCCTGGTGAATACGCCGGCGGCGTCCAATCTCATCCGCCAGGGCAAGCTCGATCAGCTGGAGAACACCATGCAGTCGGGCGCGCAGTTCGGCATGCGCACCATGGACAGCGCCATCCAGCAGCTCCTCGACCAGCGCATGGTCACCGGCAAAGAGGCCTACAAGAAGGGCATCAACAAAGGCAAATTCGAGGCGGTAAAGGATCAGGGCTGAACCGCCGCCTGCGCTAAACTAGCGCGATGGCCCGCAAGATTTTCGTCACGACCGCCCTGCCGTACGCGAATGGGCCGTTTCACATCGGTCACATCATGGAATACATCCAGGCGGACATCTGGGTGCGATTTCAACGTATGCAGGGAAACGCGGTGCATTTCATCTGCGCCGACGATGCGCACGGCGCGCCCATCATGCTCAAGGCCGAAGCCGAAGGGATCACCCCTCAGGAGCTCATCCGGCGCATCGCCGCCGAGCGACCGAAATACCTCGAAGGCTTCCACATCGAGTTTGATAACTGGGGGAGCACCGACTCGCCGGAGAACGTGGACCTGTCGCAGGATGTCTACCGGCGCCTCAAGCTGCGGGGCCTCGTGTACACGAAGTCCATCGAGCAGTTCTACGATCCGGTCAAAGGCATGTTCCTCGCCGACCGCTACGTCAAAGGCGAATGCCCGAACTGCCACGCGCCCGGTCAGTACGCCGACGCCTGCGAGGTGTGCAGCATCGTCAACGCGCCGACCGATCTCATCAATCCCTATTCGACGTTGACGGGCGCCGTGCCCGTGCTGCGCACATCCGATCACTTCTTCTTCAGGCTATCCGATCCCCAGTGCGTCGAGTTCTTGCGGCAGTGGCTCGATGCGCCCGGGCGCCTGCAGCCGCAGGTCAACAACAAGGCGAAGGAGTGGCTCGACGGCGCAGGCGACAAGGCGCTTGGCGACTGGGACATCTCGCGCGATGCGCCCTACTTCGGCATACCCATCCCGGACGCTCCCGGAAAATATTTCTATGTCTGGCTCGATGCGCCGATCGGCTACTTGGCGTCGCTCAAGAACTACTTCGACAGCGGCAAGGCCAAAGCGCGCGGCGAGCCGAGGAGCTTCCGCGAATTCCTCGCCGCGCCCGACACCGAGCAGATTCATTTCATTGGCAAGGACATCATCTACTTTCACACTCTGTTTTGGCCGGCGATGCTCAAGTTTGCAGGCTCCCCCTACAAGGTCCCCGACCATGTCTACGCGCACGGCTTCGTGACGGTCTCAGAAGAAAAGATGTCGAAGTCGCGCGGCACCGGCATCAGCCCGCTGCGCTACCTTGAGATCGGGATGAACCCGGAGTGGCTGCGTTATTACTTCGCGGCGAAGCTGAACGGCAATGTCGAGGATCTCGACTTCAATCCGGAGGACTTCATCGCGCGGGTGAATAGCGATCTCGTCGGCAAATACGTCAACATCGCAAGCCGCGCCTCGCACTTCATCACCCAGCCCTTCGACGGCGCGCTGCGCTATAGCGGCGACACCGAGGGAATGGTCGCGGCGGCGGGCGTCGCTTCCGAGCTCGTGCGCAAGAGCTACGATGCGCGCGACACCGGCAGGGCCATGCGGGAAATCATGGCAATGGCGGATGCAACCAATCAGTTGTTCGACATGGTCAAACCCTGGGTGTTGGCGAAGGATCCGGCAAAGCTTGCCGAGCTGCAGGATGTCTGCTCGCGTGTTCTATACCGGTTCAAAGTCCTGAGCGTGCTGCTCGCGCCCGTCTTGCCCGCACTGACATCCCGGGTGGCGCAGGAATTTTTCGGGCTCGACCGGAATTTCCAGTGGGCAGACGTCGCGGACGTGCCGCGACATATCAAACCGTACGCGCATCTGACCGCCCGCGTCGAAGCCAAACAGCTCGACGCACTCTTCGACACCGACAAGGAAACTTCCATCGTGACTACACCGATCCCGCCGCCCGCTCCTGCGACACCCTCTGCGCCAGCGCCAGCGCCAGCGCCGGTCGCGACGCCGGCCACCATATCGATCGACGACTTTGCCAAGATCGATCTGCGCGTTGCGCGCATAGCAAACGCGGAATTTGTCGAAGGCGCCGACAAGCTGCTGCGGCTCACGCTCGACTTAGGCTCGTTCGGCACACGCCAGGTCTTTGCCGGCATCAAGTCCGCCTACAATCCGGCGGCACTCGTTGGCCGCATGACCGTGATGGTTGCGAACCTTGCGGCGCGCAAAATGAAATTCGGTGTGTCCGAGGGCATGGTGCTTGCGGCTTCCGGTGAGAAGCCGGGGATTTTTCTGCTGGCACCGGATGCGGGGGCTGAGCCGGGCATGAAGGTGCGATGAGCGCAGAGGAAATCGACGCACTCCTGCCACAGACGCAATGCACGCGCTGCGGCTATGCGGGCTGCCTTCCTTATGCCGAGGCAATAGTTCGTGGCGAAGCCGAGATCAACCAGTGTCCACCCGGAGGCGCGGCCACCATCGAACTTCTCGCCGGGGCTTTGGGCCGTGAGACCTTACCGCTTAATCCCGCAAATGGCGTCGAGGGTCCGACGCTCGTGGCGCAGATCGATGAATTGCGCTGCATCGGCTGCGTCAAATGCCTGCCCCCCTGCCCGGTCGATGCGATCGTCGGGGCAAAGCAGCTGACTCATACCGTCGTTGCGCAGCTGTGTACGGGATGCGAGCTGTGTGTCGCGCCCTGTCCGGTGGACTGCATCGTGATGGTCCCGCGCAGCACATTGCGCGACGTTTGCGCTGCGCCGTCTCCGGCGCACAATCGCGCCCGGTTCAGCGCGCACACGGAACGGCTCGCGCGCCGCGCGGCCGAGCAGGCCGCGCTCATCGCGGCGACGAAGCATGCAGCCGGCGCGCCGTAGAGCCATCTTCCGGCGCCTGCAGGCGGCCAATCCGCGGCCGACGACCGAGTTGTTGTTCAGCTCGCCGTTCGAGCTTCTCGTGGCGGTGATGCTCTCCGCACACACCACCGATCGCAGCGTCAATGCCGCCACCCGCAAGCTCTTCCCCGTCGCCCATACTCCCCAGGCGATCGCGGCTCTCGCCGTCGACGGCGTGCGGCCGTATCTGAAGAGCGTCGGTCTTTACAACATGAAGGCCAAGAATCTGATCGGGCTTGCGCGTCAGCTCATCGCGCAACACGCGGGCAAGGTTCCCGGGGATCGCGCCGCGCTCGAAGCGCTTCCGGGCGTCGGACGCAAGACGGCGAACATCATTCTCAACATGGTGTTCGGCGAGGCAACGATTGGCGTCGACACGCACATCTTCAGAGTCGCCAATCGCACCGGGCTTGCGCCGGGCAAAACGCCGCTTGCCGTCGAGGAGGCGCTCTTGGCGACGACTCCGCGGGAGTACCTCAAAAATGCTCATCATTGGCTCCTGCTGCACGGCCGCTACGTCTGCCTTGCGCGCAAGCCCTTGTGTCCGCGCTGCCTGATCGCGGATCTGTGCGAATATCCGCACAAAACTCCGCCTGCTCCGCCGCCACCTCCGGTGGGTCCGCGGCGTGCAGCCGCAAAACCGAGCCGCCGGGTTTCAAGACTCTAGAGCTGCACGGCCGAACAGGGTTAAGCCCAGACGGACCAACCGTTTCCGATGAAGCGACAGGATGTCGCGCCCCGCCAGCGAATTGCGCAATGGCGATGGAGCAGGAGCGCCTGCGAAAGTTGATGAGGCCGCTCGCGCCATCTAGTTGACGCGTTACGGCTCCGACGACGCGCGCAGTACCTTTGCGTGGCGCTAATCGATTCTGCATCCATAGGCAAGCTGCAAATGTAGTGCAAATCACAAAAAATGGAGGCTTCCCACCGTCGCGCCTTCATGTTGGGATGGCGGCTCTTGCGACACCCACGCAAGGCCATGCAGCCTAAGGACCTTACCCACTCTCACGTCCATTCGGTCACGCGCACACTGCGGTTGAAGGTGAAGACCGAGTCTTACGCCTGGCTGAACACGGCAGCCTGTGAAGTGAACCAGGTTTGGAACTGGTCGGCCGAAGTGAGTGAGAAGGCAGCGCGGCCCTGTACGGGCGAGCGCAAATGGCTCACGGGGTTTGATCTCAATAATCTCTCCGCGGGTGCGTCGGAGCATTTCGACAAGGTCGGTGCCGACACGATCCAGCGCGTGAATGGCGAGTACGCCGAGAAGCGCCGAATTGCTAAACGATACCGACTGAAGTGGCGCACGAGCCGAGGTCCTCGGCGTTCCTTGGGCTGGGTGCCCTTCAAAGCGGCAAACTTGAAGCGCAAAGGTCGCGCCGTCCGGTTCTGTGGCAAGACCCTTCGGGTCTTCGAGCCCGAGCGCCTTGAGGGAGTCCAATGGAAACAGGGCCATTTTGCCCAGGATGCGGTGGGCGATTGGTGGCTGAGTCTTCCCATAGCGGTGCAGGTCGACGATAGCGTAGCGCCCTTGGAGAAGGTCGGGATCGACTTGGGACTCAAGGAGATCGCGGTCACGAGCGACGACGCGCGCTGCGAGAAGGGCCGTTTCTATCGGGACATCGAGCGGAAGATCGCGCAAGCCCAGCGGCGGGGGCACCGACGACAAGCGAAATACTTACATCGAAGAGCGGCAAACCGGCGCAAGGACGCGCTGCATAAGTTCAGCCGCCAGATCGTAGACCAGTATCAGAAGATCGTGGTGGGCGATGTGAGCAGTACAAAACTGGTGAAGACACGGATGGCGAAGTCCGTGCTGGATGCCGGATGGGGCATGCTCAGAAGGTATCTGCAATACAAAAGCCAGCAGGCGGGCAGAACCTTCCAGATCGTCAACGAAAGAAACTCCAGCCGCACCTGTTCGAACTGTGATGCCTTAACCGGCCCACAGGGAGTCAATGGGTTGCGTGTAAGGCGTTGGAGGTGTGCGGCATGTGGGGCGTCGCACGATCGGGAGGTGAATGCAGCCCGAAACCACCTTCGCCGCGCCGAGTTGCCGGAGTCCGTGCGGGAACGAGCTTCAGTCTTTGCGGGTCCGCCGAGCCGAGCATCCCGCTCGCGCAAGGCAGGGTTAGAACCCGTAAGGACAGTGGCATGAGCTCCGGTTGATGATAGGCTTGGATGCAAGCCGCATCGTACGGCTTGCGGAACCAATAAAATGAAATCACTGCGATGGATCGTGGTCGCTTCTCTTTGCCTGGCGCTAGCTCCGGCGACTTTCGCTGCCTGCAAGATCCGCCAGGTGGGCGAAATTCCGGTGCGGGTCGATGGCAACCGCGTTCTGATAGACGCCCAAATCAACGGCATGGATGCCAAGGTCATGGTTGATACCGGAGCGGCAATGACCTTCCTCTGGCAGGACGCGGCCGCGCGGCTCGGCCTTGCACTGGAAACGACGTCAGGAACACGGCTATTCGGAGTCGGCGGTGAGGCACGCCTCCTCGGCACTATGGTCCAGCACTTTCAAATGGGGTCGTTTATCGGCAAGCAGATGCACCTCGCCGTCGTCGGTACTCGGGAAGGGGAGCGCAGACCCGCCAGCGACATGGTCCTCGGGGATGATTTCTTCTCACATTTCAGTACCGAATTCGATCTGGCTCATGGTGTGATCCGTCTGCTCTTGACCGACGGCTGCAAAACCGAGCAATTACCCTATTGGGCTTCGGCCTACTCGTTGGCCGAACTTGAACGTCTCAACCCGGATCATCCAAGGATCCAAGCCACTGTCCTGGTGAACGGCAAGCGCGTCACAGCCATATTGGATTCGGGAGCACACACGTCGATCATCGCGCGGCAAACAGCCGAAAGTATCGGCGCAGCTCCCGGGCAAGCCGGCACGACTGCTGCGGGAACTGTCTCCGGCATCGCCGCAAGGCCAATTGAAAGCTGGGTGGGGACGTTTGCAACTTTTGCGATCGGCGATGAAGCGATGCGCAACGTGCAGTTGCAGATCGCCGACTTGTTCTCCGCTGACACCACTGAAGAACTCGGGTCGCGGATTCATCGCCCACTCGAGGATTCGCCCAGCATGCTCGTCGGCTGCGACTTCTTTCTGTCCCACCGCATCCTGGTGTTGGCCAAAGAGCACACACTCCTGTTCACGTATAATGGTGGTCCGGTTTTTCAGCTTGTTAAAACTGTCGCGGCGCCGAAGGATGACACAGACCCAATCAAGGAAAGCGTGCCAGCACAAACGGCGCCCGCTGCGGCTCATTGACGAACGCACACGCCCCGACTGCGTGGCATGAGCGAGGACGACACATCGGAAACTAGCCCCCCGAGCGCGCCGCCGTCGACCGACGCAGCTCCGTCATCTGAGACGGGTGCGCCAGTTTTCATCAGTTACGCGTCGGCCGATGCCGCCATCGCCAACCAGGTTTGCGCCGCGCTGGAACGCGCGGGAGTGCGCTGCTGGATTGCCCCCCGCGATGTCATGCCGGGCGTCCTCTATGCCGACGCGATCGTCCGTGCGATCAGCAGCGCGAGCGCCATCCTGCTGATCCTCTCCGCAAGTGCGATCGCCTCCCCCCACGTTGGCAAGGAAGTCGAACGCGGCTCGTCCAAACGCCGCCCGATTCTGGCGCTGCGGATCGATGCCGCCCCTTTGACTCCGGCTCTCGAGTACTTTCTCAGCGAGTCGCAATGGATCGATGCCCGAAGCGGTGACCTGAACGCGGTCTTTCCTCGACTGAACGAAGCCCGACGGCACCTTTTCGCTGGGCCCGTGGAAGTATCCCCAGCGTTGCAAGACATGAGTCGCGACCGCTGGGCGTTGCAGGACAAACCGCAGCCGCTTTCGTCTGCGCAAGCTGGCGCTCCGCGACTCGGGCCCACGCCAGCTGCACACCACACCAACCGAATGCTCATTGTGGCAATGGCGATCATTGGTATCGGGCTTGCCTACGTGCTCATCGACAGGTTCTGGGTGTCGCAGCATGCGTCGCGCGAAGCGCCCACAGCGCGCGCGGCCGCGGCCATTTCGGACGATTCGATCGCCGTGCTGCCGTTCACCGACATGAGCGAGAAGAAGGACCAAGAGTACTTCTCCGACGGGCTCTCCGAGGAACTCATTGACCTCTTAACCAAGATTCCTCAACTGCATGTGCCCGCACGGACTTCATCCTTCTACTTCAAGGGTAAGTCGGAAGACATACCGACGATTGCGAGGAAGCTCCTGGTCGCGCATGTGCTCGAGGGCAGCGTACGTAAGTCCGGCAATCACCTGCGCGTGACGGCACAGCTCATAAGAGCCGACAACGGCTACCACCTGTGGTCGGAGACCTACGACCGCCAGCTCGACGACATCTTCAAGGTCCAGGATGAGATCGCCACCGCTGTTGTAGGCGCGCTCAGGCTCAAACTCCTCGCGGCGCCAACGCAAAAGGGGCGCGAGACCGCAAGCCCAGAGGCGTACAACCAGTATCTGATCGGCCGGCATCTGCTCTCGGGCAACAACTGGGCTGTCGATCGCAGCGCGGCCGAGGCGTTCCAAAGGGCGGTGGATCTGGATCCGAACTACGCCGCGGCCTGGGCGGGACTTGCGGAGGCGACGGCTGAGGCGGCGGAAGATACTCGCGCGCTCGCCGACCTGACCGCCAAGCGGCAAGCGGGGCTGGCCGCGGCCGACAAGGCCATTTCCTTGCAACCGGAGCTTGCTGACGGCTATGTCGCCCGGGGAACCATCCGCGCATGGTCCCTATGGGACTTTCGCGGGGCGGGCGAAGACTTTCGGCAAGCGCTCGCGCTCGACCCGGAGAATTCCCATGTGCTCGCGAGGTATGTGAGATCGGTACTGTTCCCTGCCGGCCGCCTGGATGAGGGGATTGCGGCCTCAGAGAAAGTGGTGAAGGCCGATCCGCTCAATAGCAACTCGTGGCGAACGCTCGGCCTTATTCAATTAGATCGCGGCGACTACGGTAGCGCCCGCGAGTCGTTTCAGCACTCACTCGAGATCAACCCCGAGCAGTCGAATACCGCAGCATTCGTGGCATATACACTCTTGTTGCAGGGCGATCCCGCCAGTGCCTTGCCGATGTCACGGCGCTCCACAGTCGAGCTATTTCAACTGCAGGTTGTTGCGCTTGCCGAGCATGATCTAGGTCACGCGCAAGAGGCGCAGCAGCACCTGGACGAGGCGATCTCGAAGGACGCGACCACCGGCGCCTATCAAATCGCCCAAGTTTACGCCTGGTGGGGCGACAAGGACCGGGCGTTTCAATGGCTCGACCGCGCCTACGTGCAGCATGACGGCGGTCTCACCATCGTCGAATTCGACCCGCTGGTGAAATCTCTGCGCCCGGACCCGCGTTTCGCTGCTCTCATTAAAAAACTGAAACAGAATTAATGCCGCTTATGAACAAGAATCCACTCACCCGTCAGGATCGTTGCCGACATCATGACGGGTGCTGGCGCTTGGACTCGCCTTACTTCTTTGGAAGGTAGAGATCCGTGAGCGTGCCTTCGAAGGC
>Ga0182024_10006436_pt1 | contig 25792 bp, 16 predicted proteins | sample P32metaG_FD_120480 | JGI IMG/M metagenome (GOLD analysis project Ga0182024, IMG submission 120480) | Permafrost microbial communities from Stordalen Mire, Sweden - P3-2 metaG (Illumina Assembly) | ecosystem: Environmental > Terrestrial > Soil > Wetlands > Permafrost | place: Sweden: Stordalen...
ACCATCTTCTGCGCCAGGTCCTTTACCTCCGGCCCGCCCTTCTCGGCCGCAAGGGTTCCCAGTTTCACATCGGCAATTCCGTCCGCGGCAGCCGTACGCACAAACTGCTTATCCAGAATCGCCTGCCCTGTCTGCCCAGGCGCGCCCAGCGAGTCGCGCATCGAACCGTTCGGCTGGTTCGTCGCATTGGGGTTCGTCGTCGATGTCGTTCCCGGCTCGCGCTGCACATCGCCCATTCCCGGTGCCTGCGGGCCATTGGAGTTTGGATCCATCTGGGCCCGGAGAACAGAAGGCAGCAACACCACCGCAGCTCCCAGCGCCGCGACACACACATACTTTCTGTTCATGGCAAGTCTCCTCGATCTGGCTTCCATCAGCCCTCCCGTACTTCAGCGCTCCGAACCATTACACCTATTAGGTGCCGAACCCGCAGCCAAAGCTGCCTCGGTCGGCAACCTATATGTTGTCTGGAGCGTTATCCTATCCCCATCACCTCAGAACTGGCAATCATCTTCTTCCGGCGCGCGCCTCCTCCATCATCCGCGCATCAGAAATCACCAGGAGTCTCACTCAGCAATGTCCCACATCAGCCCTCCCGCCACACCAGACTCTCCCGTGCTACCCGCCCTTCCTATCGCCCGCCGCGATCCCACTCCCACCACCCTGCACGGCATCACCCTGCAGGATGACTACCGCTGGATGCGCGACAAGGACTCGCCCGAGGTCCTCGCCTATCTCACCGCCGAGAACGCCTGGACCGCCGCAGCCATGGCACCCACCGCCGCTCTCCAGGCCAAGCTCTACGCCGAGATGCTCTCCCACATCAAGGAGACCGACGAGTCCGTCCCCTACCGCCTCGGCAATTGGTTCTACTCCACGCGCACCGTCGAAGGCAGTCAGTACTCCATCCACGTCCGCCGCGCCGCCGCCAATCCCGACCCCAACTCGCCCTTCGACCCCGCGCAGCCCGAGCAGATCATGCTCGACGTCAACCAGCTCGCCGAGGGCAAGCCCTTCATGTCCGTCGGCTCCATGGCCATCTCGCCCGACGGCAACCTTCTCGCCTATTCCACCGACCCCACGGGCTTCCGCCAGTACACGCTGCACGTTCGCGACCTGCGTACACTGACCGATCTCCCCGACACCGCCGAGCGCGTCGGCTCGCTCGCCTGGGCCGCCGACTCGCGCACCCTCTTCTACTCCACCGAGGACGAGACCACCAAGCGTCAGGACCGCATCTTCCGCCACACGCTCGGCGCGGCCGCGGCAGAAGATGCGCTCGTCCTGCACGAGGAAGACGAACGCTTCAACATCGGCATCGGCCGCACTCGCGATGGCCTCTACTTCTTAGTCGAAATCGGCAGCCACACCACCAACGAGTTCCGCTTCCTCTCCACCGCTGATCCCACCGACAACTTCCAACTCATCGCTCCGCGCCTCGACGACCAGGAATACTACCCCTCCCATCGCGACAATTTATTCTTCATCCGCACCAACGACACCGGCAAGAACTTCCGCGTCGTCACCGCACCCGTTGCCTCGCCCAGCCGCGAGCACTGGACCGAGCTCCTTCCACTCCACCCCGAACATCCCCTCGAAGACCTCGACCTCTTCGCCACCTTCGCTGTCGCCACACGCCGCAAGCTCGGCCTTCCCGCGCTCGAAGTCCTCCGCTTCACCGGCTCAGCCGAACCATCCTTCGACCCACCCGTCGAGATCGCCTTCCCCGAGCCCGCCTACACCGCCGCGCCGCACGTCAACCGCATCTTCACTGCGGACACCTACCGCTACAGCTACCAGTCGCTGGTTTCGCCGCCCTCCGCCTACGCCTACAACATCTCGCGTGCCGACTTTCCCGTTCCCATCGGCGCCTCCCATCTCCTCAAGCAGCAGGAGATCCCCGGCGGTTTCGATCCCGCCCTCTACGCCTCTGAACGCATCTGGATTGATGCGGCCGCCGGGACCCCAGCCAACGCTGCCTTCAGCGAAAGCGCGGAAGGTGCCGTCAACAGCGGTGCCTTTGCTACAACCATCCCCATCCCCGTCTCTATCGTCTATCGCCGCGACCTCTTCCATCGCGATGCCACCAATCCGCTCTACGTCTATGGCTACGGATCGTATGGCTACCCACTCCCGCTCGGCTTCTCCCCCGCGCGCCTCTCGCTGCTCGACCGTGGCGTCGTCATGGCCTACGCCCACATCCGCGGCGGCGGCGAGCTCGGCGACGCCTGGCACGATGCCGGCAAGATGGCCGCCAAGCGCAACACCTTTACCGACTTCATCGCCGCCACCGAAGCCCTCACCGCACGCAAATTCGGCTCGCCCGCGCGCGTCGCCATCGAAGGCGGCTCAGCCGGCGGCCTGCTCATGGGCGCAGTCGTCAACTTCGCAGCTCAGGCCGGCAAACCCAACCTCTTCCACGTCGTCCTCTCCCACGTCCCCTTCGTCGACATCATGAACACCATGCTCGACGCCTCGCTTCCGCTCACCGTCGCCGAGTACGAAGAGTGGGGCAACCCAAATGAGCCCGCCGCCTTCCGCACCATGCTCAGCTACTCACCGTATGACAATCTTGAGGTCCTCGCCGGCCAGCCTCTCCCGGCCATGCTGGTCAAGACCAGCCTTAACGATTCGCAGGTCATGTACTGGGAACCGGCCAAGTACATCGCCAGACTGCGAACGTTCAAAACCGACTCCGCTCCGCTGCTCCTTCACATCAACATGGACGCCGGCCACGGTGGTGCCTCCGGCCGCTACGACTACCTCAAGGAGATCGCCTTCGACTACGCCTTCCTGCTCACCCAGCTCGACGTCGTCAAAGTTCCGTAGCGCGCTCCTTACCCCACCTGCTCCTCTTCCACCACCGTGTCGCCCTCGCCTGGCGCCAGGAACAGGTTCGTCTCCAGCCCATGCTGCCGCGTGTACAGGTCGTAGTACCGCCCGCCCATCGCATACAGCTGCTCGTGCGTTCCCCGCTCCACAATCAGCCCGCCTTCGACCACCAATATCTGCTCCGCCCGCCGTATCGTCGAAAGCCGGTGCGCGATCACAAACGTCGTCCGCCCCTTCATCAGGTAGCTCAGCCCGTTCTGGATCATCGCCTCCGACTCCGAGTCCAGCGAGCTTGTCGCCTCATCCAGAATCAGGATCCGCGGGTCCGCCAAGATCGCCCGTGCAATCGAGAGCCGCTGCCGCTGCCCGCCTGAGAGCTTCACCCCACGCTCGCCCACCACCGTGTCGTACCCATCGGGAAATTTCTCCGCAAACTCATCCACCCGCGCGATCCGGCACGCCTCCATCAGCTGCTCTTCGGTCGCATCCGGCCGTGAGAACCGCACATTCTCCCGGATCGTCCCGTCGAACAAAAACGTCTCCTGCAGCACCACCCCCAGCTGCTCGCGATAGCTCGCCAGCCGCACCGTCGCCAGATCCACGCCATCCACCAGCACGCGCCCCTCGGTCGCCGTGTGGAACGCGCAGATCAAACTGATGATCGTCGACTTCCCCGACCCCGACGATCCCACCAGCGCCGTCACCGTCCCCGGCTTGGACTCGAAGCTGATCCCGTGCAGCACCGGCTTGCCCTTCTCGTACTCGAACACCACATCCTCAAACGCCACATCGCCGCGGATCGTCCCCAGCTCCACAGCGCGTCCTGGCGAAGCGTCTTCTTCCATCTCCGCCATCACCTCGCGTGTGCGGTCGAGGCCGGCCATCGCCTCCGTCAGTTGCGTGCCGATATTCACCAACTGCACAATCGGCGCCGTCATGAACGCCAGAAACATCACGTAGGAAAAGTAGCCGCCCGGTGTGAGCTTGCCTGCGTCGTTCAGGTGTGCGCCCATCCACATCACCACCGCGCCCACCAGCCCCAGAATCACCGTCGACGACAGCGTCATCAGGCTCTGCGCCGTCAGGGAGCTGATCACGTTGTCCAGCAGCCGCTGCACCCCGCCCGCAAACACCCGCGCCTCGCTGGCCTCCGCGTGGTAGCCCTTCACCACCCTCACCCCGCCGAGGGACTCGGTCAGCCGTCCCGTCACCTCCGCGTTGATCCGCGCCCGCTCGCGGAAGATCGGCCGAATGGTCTTGAACGCCTTCTGCAGCACCAGCGCAAACGCGCCCATGATCACGAACGCCACCAGCGTCATGCTCACGCTCACATGCATCAGGTAGGCGAAGGCCAGCACCGCTGTCAGCACGCCGCCCACGAAGTCCGACACTCCGGTGCCAATCAGGTTGCGCACGCCCTCCACGTCCGTCATGATGCGCGCCACCAGCGTCCCCGTGCGGTTCTCGTCGTAGAACGCCACCGGCAGCCGACCCACATGCTTCTGCACCTGCTTGCGCAGGTCAGCAATCAGCCTCTGCCCGGACTTCGACAGCAGTTGCGTCAGCGCATACGAGGTAATTCCCTGGATCAGCGTCGCACCCAGCACCGCGCCCACAATCCGCGGCAGCAGCCACATCTCGTGGTGCGAAAACACCCGGTCGATCAGCGGCTTGAACGATGCCGGCAGCACCAGCGCGCACGCGCGGTTCACCAGCATCAGCGCAAAGCAGCCCGCCAGCAGCACCCGCCGCGGCTTCACCAGCGCCCATATCTCCGGCCACACATCGCGGAACTTCGGTTTCGGCCGCTTCGCCGTCATGTCCGCGCTGATGGCACGGCCAATGCCACGGCTCCCGCGGTCCGCGGTGTGCATCCCGCCGCCCATTCCACCCGTTCTAAACGAAGACCCCATCTTCCAAGTGTACGCTGCCAGTTTTCAGATGCATGCACCCGCACGGCAGTCGCAAATCTCTCTCGCCTGCGCTACACCTGCGCGTTCCGCTCCCGACGCGCCGCAATAAACGACCGCACACACAGCGCTACAAACACGCCGCAAATCACAGCCATCGCCGCCTGCGACTGTACCGCAATCGGATACGCCAGCGGCCCGCCATGCGCCGCCACCGTCTCTTTGATTGCCATCGCGCCCGCACCGAGGAACCCCAGCAGTCCAGCCGTCACCGCGACGTGCATCCACAATGCCCTCTGCGCTCCGCCCTTCCGCATCGCCAGAATCCCGGACCACCCCAGCACCAGCCCAAAGTACGTCGGGATCAGCGCCGTCGGATGCGCATTCCCCGTCGCAATAAATCCCCACGCGCCCAGCAGGATCAAAACCACGCCAAATACAATTGTCAGCTTCGTCATCTCGTTCCCTCTTTCTCCAAATCGAATCTCGCCCTCGCAACTCCCGCAACATCACGCCGCCCGATAACTCACGCAGCCGCCGCACTCTTCATCGCCGCCAGCACCTCGGCCGGCGTCCACTCATTCGTCGGATACCACGCGCGCACCTTGCCGTCCTTGCCAATCACCGCCGTTGACAGCGAGTGAGTCAGCGTCCCTGCCTCGCCCGGCGTCACGCCCATGTCGAAGAACTGCTCTACCGCGCCCAGCTCTTTGTCCGGCGGCGTGGCAAACTCCCAGTGCGCAAATTCCTTCGCATCGCCGCCGTTGTAGATCCTGCCATAGCTTTTCAGCACCGCCGGCGTATCGTACGTCGGGTCGAAGCTGATGCTCAGCAAATGTGTCTCCTTATACAGCGTCGTATCGCCCTTCAGCGCCTTGTCGATCTCGGCGAAGTTCTTGTTCATCCGCGGACAATAGTCCTCCAACGGGCAGCGCGTATAGATGAACGTCAGCAGCACCACCTTGCCTTTGAACTGCGCCATATGGATCGTCCGCCCAGCCTCGTTCACCATCTTGAAGTCAGGCACGGCATCGCCCGCCTGCGGCACATGGTAGTCGACCATCGGCTTGTAATCCGGCTTGGCTTGCGCGATCACCACAATCTGGTCCAGCTTCGGGTCCTCGTATCCGTCTGCCGTCTTGCGCACCAGCAGCGTCGCGTTAATCAGGTCGCCCGGATGCAGCTCGCTCGCCACGCTCGCGTCCTTCAGCGGATACCTCATCGTCATCGCATCCATAAATCCCGGCACCGCATCGTGGTCCAGCACAATGCTTCCCTTCGCCGCGTCCACCCTCACAACCTTCCCGTGGATGGGGAACGTCTTCACCTCACCCACCGGCACCGCCGCCGCTGCGCTAGCCGCATCGCCAGCCGCCCGCTTACATCCCACGACGCCCAACAGCACCGCCAACCCGCACACCACCACAGCCCGCATCACCACTCGCACGCTTCCACGCTCCTGCATTCAATGATACTTCCCAAACCCCCTGTAGCAGACCAGCGCGCCTCGTCACTAATTTGCACTCGACCCGCGTTCTCGCTGACTCCCAACTCGCTGCCGCTCACCCGTCGATTTTTTCCTTTTCCGTCCAGCGTATAAAAGGCGTATGGATGATCCTCACGCGTTGTCTCCGCAAGTCACCGATGCTCTGGCGCGCGGCTGGACCGTCCTCACCGCCAACCAGCGCGCCGCCCGCACCCTCCGCCGCGCCTTCGACCTCCGCCAGCACGCGCTCTCGCTCACCCACTGGCATCCGCCGCTCATCCTCGCCTGGGACACCTGGCTCGCCTCGCTCTGGCATCGTCTTCTACTCGAAGGTCGCGCCTCCAGACTGCTTCTCAACCCCACGCAGGAGCATGCCCTCTGGGGCGACCTTATCGCTGCTGACCCAGGCGCATCCAACCGCATTTCTAATGACGACCCGCTCGCCGAGCTCGCCGCCGACGCCTGGTCTCGTCTCCACGCCTACCGCGCTCGCCACCGCCTTCGCACAGCCGTCTCCACCGCCGACACACGCGCCTTCGCCCGCTGGGCCGACGCCTTCGAACGCCGCTGCGTCCGCGCGCAACTCCTCACCGCAGCTCAGCTCCCCGACGCGCTCACCGCCGCCGTCGCCGATCCGGAATCCGCCGCCGCGCTCGCCCTCCCGACCGGTCTTCTGCTCGTCGGCTTCGATTCGCAAACCCCCGCGCAGATCGCTCTCCTCGAATCTCTCCGCGCCACCGGCATAACCATCGAAGAACTCGGCCCCGCGCACTTCGCAATCCCACCGTCTTCCCCCTCACACCTCCTCGTCGACGCCACCGACCCGCACGCCGAACTACTCGCCTGCGCAAGCTGGCTCCGCGCGCGCCTCACTGAAGATCCCCACGCGCAGCTCGCTGTAATCGTCCCCTCCATCGACGCCGACCGCGCCGCCATCGACCGCGCCTTCCGCCGCATCCTTGCACCGGAGCTCGACGACATCGCCGCACCCACCTCCTCTGGCCCATTCGAGTTCTCGCTCGGCGTCCCGCTCGCCCACACCCCGCTCGCCGCCACCGCGCTCGACATTCTGCGCTGGGCCGAAGCCCCGCTCCCGCTCGACCGCGTCTCCGCGCTCCTCCTCTCGCCTCACTTCGCTGCTGGCGCAGCCAACACCGAGCTCCTCCCCCGCGCCGAGTTCGACGCCTTCGCCCTTCGCCGCGAGTCGCGCCTCCAACCCCAGCTCACCACCGCCGAGATCTCCACTCAGCTCGCGCGCTCAAGACACGCCGCTGCTCTGCCTGTTCTGCGCGCGCATCTTCAGTCCCTTTCCCTGCAACTCCGTCGCGCAACCCTCACCCGCAACCGCTCCTACGCTGACTGGGCCGTCGCCTTCGCCGAGATCCTCGACGCCGCCGGCTGGGCGCCACCCGCGCATCTCTCGAGCGTCGAGTTTCAAACCCGCCGCAAGTTTGAGGACGCACTCGACGAACTCGCCTCCCTCGACTTCGACTCGCAATCCACCACCGCCCGCATCTCTCTTCACAATGCTCTCGACGCACTCGCCCGCATCGCCGCGCAGACCCTCTTCGCGCCCGAGTCCCGCCACGCGCCCATCCAGATCATGGGCCCGCTTGAATCCGCCGGCTCCGCCTTCGACGCCATCTGGTTCCTCCGCACCGGCGATCTCGCCTGGCCGCCCACCACCTCACCCAACCCGCTCCTGCCCTGGCTTCTTCAGCGCGAGCACACCATGCCCGGCGCCGATCCCGCGCACGATACCGCCCTCGCCCGCCACATCACCGCGCGCATCGCCGCCAGCGCACCTACCGTCCTCTTCAGCTACGCGCGCCACATGCCCGGCTCCGCCGCACGCCAGCGCCCGTCGCCCGTCCTCTCCGCCCTCAATCTCTCTCCACACTCCGCCACACAAATCGCACCCTCGGAGCCCGCACCCACGCGCATCCCGCTCGATTCGCTCCTCGACGACACGCCCATCCCCGTTCCCTCCGGCGAAACCCTTCGCGGCGGCGCCTCTATCCTCGAGGCTCAGGCCGCCTGCGCCTTCCGCGCCTTCGCCGAGCGCCGCCTCTTCTCCTCCGCACTTGACGACGTCTCCCTCGGCCTCGACGCCCGCGAGCGCGGTAGCCTCATCCACGCCGTCCTCCACGCCTTCTGGACCGAGACCGGCAACCAGGCCGCGCTTCGCGCCATGACCACCGCCGCCCGCGACGCATTACTCGCCCAATCGATCGACTCCGCCCTCGCCCGGCACCACGCCCACCCCGCCGAAGGCTGGCCCCGGACCTACATCGACGCTGAACGCGCGCGCCTCTTCCGCCTCCTCCGCCACTGGCTCGACTACGAGGCCAACCAGCGCCCTCCCTTCGTCGTCAAGTCCCGCGAAGAAGAGCTCGAAGCCGTCTCCATCGGCCCCCTCCGCATCGACATTCGCGTCGATCGCGTCGACCAGGTCGTTCCCGACCCCACACAAATTGAAAATGAAATTGAAGATCAGCCTCCCGCCGAGATCATCCTCGACTACAAGACCGGCCGCGCCGACCCCGCAGCCTGGAACGGCCCGCGCCCCGACTCGCCCCAGCTCCCTCTCTATGCCGTCGTCTCGCCCGCGCCGCACCTCGCCGCCGTCGCCTTCGCCAGCGTTCGCCCCGGCAATCTTTTAGGCCTCACTGGCTACCAGTCGCAGAACGGCATCCTCCCCGACGCCACCAAGAAGCAGACCCGCGACCTCGAAGCCCAGCGCGCCGAATGGCGCACCGTCCTCACCGCGCTCGCCGAGGACTTCCACGCCGGCCGCGCCCTCGCCGATCCCAAGAGCTATCCCACAACCTGCCGCTACTGCCGCCAGCGTCTGCTCTGCCGCCTCGATGTTCCTTCGCTCGATGCTGCCGCCCTCGAAGACTCCGACGACTTCGAAGCCAGCTCCGCCTTCGTCTCCGCATCGGACTCGGGGGCCTGAGTCATGTCGAACCTCCTGCCCTTCCCATCCTTCGCACCCGAACCCGCGCGCGCAACACCCGCTGCGCCGCCCGACGCAGCCGTCCGCGCCCAGGCCCTCGACATCCGCCGCTCCTTCATCGTCGAGGCGCCCGCCGGCTCCGGCAAGACCGCACTCCTCATCCAGCGCCTCCTCAAACTTCTCGCCGATGACTCCGTCACACAGCCCGAGCAGGTCCTCGCCATCACCTTCACCAACGCCGCCACCGCCGAGCTCCGCGACCGCGTCCTTGCCCACCTGGAATCCGCGCACCTCGAATCCACTCGCATTCAATCCCCACAACCCAATGTGCCACTCACCAACTCCAATCACCGCACTGCTCCAGAACCGCTCGCCTTCGCAGCCTCCGCGTCAACAATGCAGCCTAATCTGTTCGACGAGCATCTCGACGAGCAACCCAACCAGAAACCCGAAGCCAAAACCGACTTCGCCGCCCAGACCCGCACCCTCGCTCTCGACGTCCTCGCCCGCGATGCAGCCCTCAACTGGCAACTCCTCGACCACCCCAGCCGTCTCAATATCCGCACCATCGACTCCGTCTGCGCCGAGATCGCCAACACCCTCCCTGTCCTCTCCGGCTCCGGCGGCCGCCTCGCCGCCACGGAGAACGCCGCGCCCCTCCACCGCGAGGCCGCGCGCCGCACCCTCCTCCACCTCGGCAGCGGCGACACCACATTCGACACCGCCCTGCGCAACCTCCTCCTCCATCGCGACGGCAACCTCGCCGACTGCGAGACCCTCCTCGCCGGCATGCTCGCCCTGCGCGACCAGTGGGGCGAGCTCATCCCTCTCACGCAACCTGCCCTCGACGACGCCTTTCTCGATGCCAACGTCCTGCCCCGCCTCGAGCACGCACTCGACCGCATCGTCTGCGCCTCGCTCTCGCGCCTTGAGCAAATCTTCCCCGCCGACCTCCTCTGCAACCTCGCCGCCATCGCCGCTGACCTCGGCTACAACACCAGCACCAGCGCAGAACCCTCCCCCATCGCCTGCTGCGCCGGCCTGAACGACCCTCCCGAGGCCGTCGCCGCCCACCTCGATCGCTGGCTTGCCCTCATCCATCTCCTCCTCACCGCGCAGGACGAGTTGCGCAAAGACCGCGGCCTGCATCGCGGAAACCTCGGCTTCGACTACGACCGCAAGCATCCCCACCATCCCCGCCTCGCCTCCGTCCTCGACCAGCTCCGCCATCGTGACGATCTTCTCGCCGCCCTCGCAGAAGTTCGCGCTCTGCCTCCCGCGCGCTATCCCGCCAACCAGTGGGCCGTCGCCAAGTCCCTCTTCCGGATCCTCGCCCGCGCTCTCGTCGAGCTCCAGCTTGTCTTCGCCGACCGCGACGAGTGCGACTTCACCGAACTCTCGCTCCTCGCCCGCCTCGCACTCAGCGCAGACTCCGGCGCCGACGACCTCGCCTCCGCCCTCGGCGCGCGCCTCCAGCACCTCCTCGTCGACGAGATGCAGGACACCTCCACCGGCCAGTACGATCTCCTCGAACTCCTCACCGCATCCTGGGACGGCTACTCGCAGACCGTCTTCCTCGTCGGCGACCCACATCAATCCATCTACCTCTTCCGCCAGGCCCGCGTCGAGCGCTTTGTCCAGACCCTCCACACCGGCCGCCTCGGCGAACTCCCACTCACCCGCCTCGCGCTCACCGCCAACTTCCGCTCGCAACGCGCCCTCGTCGCCAGCTTTAATCAGGACTTCCCCCTCATCTTCCCTGACTCCGACAACGCAGACCACTCGCACTCCCTTCCCTACATCCCCGCGGACGCAACCCTCCCCACATCGCCCGCCGCGCTCGGCCAGGTCTGGCACGCCAACCCGCAGCCCCCTCGCGCCGCAGCCAACTCTCTCCCCGATCTCACCCCCACTCAGTCCCAGCTCGACGCCCGTACCATCGCACGCATCGCCGCCGACTGGCTCGCCCGCCCCCTCCCACCGGATCGCCGAACCATCCGCGATGAAGCCGGCAGAGAGATCGCTGAACCCTGGCGCATCGCCGTCCTGGTCCGCGCCCGTAATCACCTCGCCGAGGTCGTCCCTGCGCTCCGCCGCGCCCAGCTCCCCTTCCGTGCCGTCGACATCGAAACCCTCCACGACCGCCAGGAGGTCCTCGACCTCACCGCGCTCACCCGCGCCCTGCTTTATCCCGCCGACCGCGTCGCCGGGCTCGCCGTCCTGCGCGCGCCCTGGTGCGGCCTCTCGCTCGCCGATCTCCACACTCTCACCGGCGCGGACGACTCCAATCTCCGCGACCGCGCCATCCTCCGCCTCATCGAAGATCGCGCACACCTGCTCCCCGCCGATTCGCAGCAACGCCTCACACGGGTCCACCCCGTCCTTACCACCGCCGCAACCGCCCGCGCGCGCCTCACCGCCGCCCAACTGGTCGAGCGCGCCTGGCGCTCTCTCGGCGGCGACGCCCCACTCACCCCGCCCGAACTCACCAACGCGCGCCGCTTCTTCGAGCTACTCGACCAACTCGAATCCTCCGCCGGCAGCATCGATCCCGCCCAGCTCGAAGACCGCCTCACCCAGCTCTTCGCTGAGCCCGCTCCCCACCCCGCCAACACCGCCTTCGTCGAACTCCTCACCATCCACAAGGCCAAGGGCCTCGAGTGGGACCTTGTCTTCCTGCCCGCACTCGAACGCCAGCCCGCTGCGAACACCGCGCGCCTGCTCGCCTGGTCCGCCCTCGACCCCGCACCGCAGTCACACTCGCCCGACAGCTCACCCTCGGCCGACAACGAAGACGACACCGCGCACATCATGCTCGCGCCCATCGCCGCCCGCGGTGAGGACATCGACGCACTCACCCGCTGGCTCAACCGCCTGCACCGCGCCCGCCAGTACGCCGAGAACAAGCGCCTCTTCTATGTCGCCAGCACCCGCGCGCGCCAGGAGCTTCACCTCTTCGCCGCGCCCCAGCTCACCGCCGGCGGCGCGCTCACCGTCCGCGCCGACAGCCTGCTCAAGGCCGCCTGGACCGCCGCCTTGCCCCACTTCGCCGCTGCTTTAGCAACTGCTGATGGAGCCAACGACACGCTCGAAATCGCCGCCTCCGCATCTCATCCAGACGCAAATTCAGGCAGTATCATCTCTTTCCACGTCAATGATCTAAACCAAAATATTCAAGTCCTGAACGAAAATCTGATCGCACCCCTTTACCCACCCCTCACCCGCCTGCCCCTCGACTTCGATCCCTCCATCCGCTTCGCCGAAGCCCGCACCCACACCCTTCCCTACGGCGACCCCACCAACTCCGCCGAACTCGATCCCACTCAGTTCGCCCGCCCTGAAGGCTCCCTCGACGCGCGCGCCTTCGGCAACACCATCCACGCCTGCATTGAGCTCCTCACCGCCCGCATCGCCAACGGCGCCACACCCGCTACGCTCCTCGCCGAACTCCCCGCCTGGACCCCGCGCATTGCCGCGCTGCTCCGCGCCGGCGGCCTTCCCACTGCGACCGTCTCTCGCCTTGCCCGCGACGCCCACTCCGCGCTGGAGAATCTTCTGCGTGATCCCGACGGCCAGTGGCTCCTCGCACCTCACCCCGGTGCCGCCACGGAACTCTCCCTCACCGCAGCCAACGGCCCCGAGCTCTCTGCCGTCCGTCCCGTCTCGATTCGACTAGACCGTATCTTCCGCGCCGGCCCCACGTCCCACGCCCCCGGCTCGTCCCATCTCTGGATCATCGACTACAAGACCGCCTCCCACAGCGTCTCGGATGCCATAGCTCTTGCCGTTTTCCTTGAAGCCCAGCGCACCGCCTACGCCCCGCAGTTGCAGGCCTACGCCCGCGCGCTCGCGCCCGCCTACTCACTCTCTTTGGAAAACATTCGCCTCGCGCTCTATCTGCCCGCGCTCGACGCAGCTCCGCGCCTCATCTGGTGGCCGGCAGCGGCTATCTGACGCCGGACTCCTGCTCCCGATCCATCGCCCCGTGGTGCCGCACGTCCTTGCCTCGCACCCAGAAGATCACGTCCTCCGCGATGTTCGTCGCGTGGTCGCCCACCCGTTCCAGATTGCGCGCGATGATCATCGCATTCAGGCTCTGCGGCGTCAGCTCCGGCTTCTCCTTGATCAGCGAACTCAGCGCGTAGAACGCAGCGTCGTTCATCTCATCCACCTGGTCGTCCAGTGCCAGTACGCTCTGCGCCAACTCTGCATCGCCCTCGATAAACGCCTGCAGCGCCTTGCGCACCATCGCCGACGACAGCGACGCCAGCTTCGGTATGTCCACCGGCAGGTCGATGTTCGCGAACGCGCCCATCTCCCGTACTCGCACCGCGATGTTTACTGCCTGGTCGCCCACCCGCTCCAGGTCCGCGTTGATCCGGATCACCGACAGGATGAATCGCAGGTCGATCGCCATCGGCTGCTCCATCGCCAGCAGGTCCAGCGCCATCTGGTCGATCTCCCGCTCCAGCCGGTTGATCAGCGGCTCGGACTGGAACACCAGCTCGCAGATCGAGAGGTCGCGCGTGCGATACGCCTCAATCGAGCGCTGGATCGCCTGCTCCGCCATCCCCGCCATGATCAGCAGCTTCTCTTTCAGGTCATCGAGGTTCTGCTGGAACTTAATGCGTGTCGCCACTTAGCCGAACCTCCCCGTGATGTAATCCTCCGTGCGCTTGTCCTTCGGGTTGGTAAAGATCTTGTGCGTCGAATCGAACTCCACCATCTTCCCGTTCAGGAAGAACCCCGTATTCTCCGCCACGCGCGCCGCCTGCTGCATATTATGCGTCACGATCACAATCGTGTATTGGCTCTTCAGTTGGAAGATCAGGTCCTCGATCTTCGAGGTCGACACCGGATCCAGCGCCGACGCCGGCTCGTCCATCAGCAGCACCTCAGGATCGACTGCGAGCGCCCGCGCAATGCACATCCTCTGCTGCTGGCCGCCGCTCAGGCTCGCGCCCGATTTCTTCTTCAGGTCGTCCTTCACCTCTTCCCACAGCGCCGCCGACTTCAGGCTGCGCTCCACCGTCTCATCCAGCACCGCCTTGTTGCGAAAGCCGTTCAGCTTCAGCCCGCTCGCCACGTTATCGTAGATCGACATGGTCGGAAACGGGTTGGGCCGCTGAAAGACCATCCCGATGCGCCGCCGGATCTGCACCGGCTCGGCGTCCTTGTAGATGTCCACGTCGCCCATCTTCACCACGCCTGTCGCGCGCGCAATCGGGTTCGTCTCATGCATCCGGTTCAGGCAGCGTACAAACGTGCTCTTACCGCAACCTGACGGCCCAATCAGCGCCGTCGCATGGTTGGCCGGCAGGTTCACGTTGATGTCCTGCAGCGTATGCGTCTGCCCATACCACGCGTTCAGGTGCTCCACACTGATGCCGACTCCCACTTAGCTTGCTCCCTTCAGCACGCCGCGGCTCGCGTAGATCCGCACCAGCGTCACCGCCACCATAATCATCACAATCAGCACCAGCGATCCCGCCCATGCCAGCCTGTGCCACTCGTCGTACGGCGAGATCGCGTACACGTAAATCTGCAGCGGCAGCGCCGCAATCGGCTCGCTCAGTTTGAAGCTCCAGAACTGGTTGCCGAACGCGGTAAACAGCAGCGGCGCCGTCTCTCCCGCCACCCGCGCAAACGCCAGCATGCAGCCGGTAATAATTCCCGGCGACGCCGTCTTCAAACTCACCGACATCACCGTCCGCCACTTGGGCACGCCCAGCCCCAGCGCCGCCTCACGGATCGCGTGCGGCACCGTGGCCAGCATCTCTTCCGTCGTCCGCGTAATCGTCGGCACCATCATGATCGCCAGCGCAACCCCTCCAGCAAACGCCGAGAAATGCTTCTGCTGCATCACCACCAGCGAGTAGATCGCGATCCCCATCACAATCGACGGCACGCCGTTCAGCACATCCGCCGTAAACCTCACTGCCGCCGCCAGCAGCCTGCCTCGCCCGAACTCCGCCAGGTAAACTCCCGCCGCAATCCCGACCGGAATCCCCATGGAGCTGGCCAGCGCCAGCACAATCCCCGACCCCACAATCGAATTCGCCATGCCGCCGCCCGGCTCGCCCACCGGCGCCGGAATATGCGTAAAGAACGCCAGGTTCAGCGAGCTCGCACCCATGTACAGCAGGTAGACCAGGATCGCCACCAGCGGCGCAATCACCAGCACCGTGCTCAGGATCGCCAGCGCCGTCACCAGATGGTTCACCGCGTAGCGCCGCGCCCGGTTCACCCGCATCCGCGTCGAATTCATCTTCAGCGCCGGACGAAATTCGCTCTCGCCGCGCGGCGGAGGAGGAACGTGCAGTGAATTGGCGCCCATCTAGTGCGCCCTCGACGGTGTGCCGCGCGTCACCGCCCATACCAGCGCGCGCGCAATTGCATTCACCACAATCGTCACCAGGAACAGCGCCAGCCCAATCTCGATCAGCGCGCTCGTATACATATCGCCTGTGGCCTCGGCAAACTCGCTGGCAATCACGCTGGCCAGCGTGTTGGCCGGCGCAAACAAGCTCTTCGCAATGTCTGGATGGTTGCCGATCACCATCGTCACCGCCATGGTCTCGCCCAGCGCGCGTCCCAGCCCCAGAATCACCGCGCCCACAATCCCGATCCGCGCATTCCTCAGCACGCCGGTGCGGATCATCTCCCAGCGCGTTGCGCCCAGCGCCAGCACCGCCTCGCGCTGCGAGGTCGGCACCGCCAGCATGATGTCTCGCGTAATCGACGAGATGATCGGCAGGATCATGATCGCCAGGATGATGCTCGCCGTCAGCAGTCCCACGCCGAAGTTGTACCCCTCGAACATCCCTGTCCAGCCGAAGTATTTGTACAGCCACGGTCCCAGCGAGTCGCGCATGACGGGCACCAGAACAAACACCGCCCACAGCCCATACACCACGCTTGGGATCGCGGCCAGCAGCTCGGTCAGAAACGAGATCGGCGCGCGCAGCCGCTTCGGGCACAGCTCGGTGAGGAACACCGCGACCCCCATCGCCAGCGGCACGGCCATCGCCAGCGCCAGCAGCGAGCTCGCCAGCGTCCCGAAGATAAACGGCAGCGCGCCGAAGTCTCCATTCACCGGGTCCCACGCCGACCGCACAAAGAACTTGAAGCCGAACTGCGCCAGGCTCAGCTTCGAGCGCAGGATCAGAATCGTCAGAATGAAGATCACGATGGCAAAGATGCTCAGCGCGCACAGCAGCATCAGCCCAATAAAGATCCGGTCCGCGATCCCTCCGCTGCCCCGCGTCTGCAGGAAGTGCCGGACCTGCGACGGCGTCCCGTCCGTCTCCACCGTCTCCGCCGCGGCCACAAACTCCGTCACCGCGGGCGCAGTTATAGGCGTCAGATTTGGTTCTCGGTCTGTCATCATCGGCGGCAGAGCAACGCTTCCTTCCTCATTCCCCATCTCGAACCACGGCGCCCTTAACAAACTCCGCGCGGCCTGCGCTCAAGCAGACCGCGCGGCGTCCTCAAGTCTACTTCACCGTCGCGATCGTCTTCCGTTCCATGGCCTGCACCTGTGCCGGCAGCGGAGCGTATCCCATGCCGGAAGCCTCGCTCTCACCGTGCTCCAGCATCCACTCCAGGAAGCCCTTCACCGCCGCGCCCTTCGCCGGATCGGCGAACTGCCGCGGAATCAGCAGCCAGGTAAAGCTCGAGATCGGATACGAGTCCGCCCCCGGTGCATTGGTGATCGACACCCGGTAGTCCGCCGGCATCGTCTTCGCCAGCGCCGCTGCCGCCGCCGTCACTCCGTCCGGCGAACCCAGCAGGAACTTGCCTGCCGCGTTCTTTACCGTGCCGTACTCCATCTTGTTCTGCAGCGCGAAGATCAGCTCCACATAGCCGAACGCCCCCGGCGCCTGCCGCACCATTCCGGCCACACCCTCGCTGCCTTTGGCCCCGATCCCCGCCGGCCACTTCACCGCCGAGTTCTTGCCCACCTGGTTCGCCCAGTCCGAATTCACCTTGGAAAGATAATCGGTAAAGATAAACGTCGTGCCGCTGCCTTCGGAGCGGTACACCGGAAGAATCTGCTTGTCCGGCAGGTTCACTCCCGGGTTGTCCTTGGCGATCCGCCCATCGCTCCACTTCGTAATCTTGCCCAGGTAGATGTCCGCGATCACGTCGCCGGAGAAGTTCAGCGGCTTCTGCAGGCCCGGAATGTTGTAGATCGGCACCACCGCTCCCAGCACCGTTGGCAGCGCCATCACCTTCACCTTGGCCTGCGCCATCTGGTCGTCCGTCATCGTGGCGTCGCTCGCGCCAAAGTCAACGGTGCCCTCGGTCACCTGCTTGATGCCGCCGCCCGACCCGATCGACTGATAGTTGATGTGGACGTTCGGATGCGCCTGCGCATACTCCGTAAACCATCGGTTGTAGATCGGATACGGAAACGTCGCTCCCGCTGCATTGATGTTCTGCGCCATCGCGGCACCCGCCATCAGCGCCATCGGTACTACTGCTGCAATCCACTTAATCTTCACTTGTCTCTCTCCTGATCTTGCTCGCAGCCAGCCGCGCTCCGAAACCCTCGGATGTTCCGGCACACGTCTTCCTCTTCGGGCTGTCTCAATGAGTCTCTCGCCCAAGTGTTACGGGAAGGTTACATCGCGGTAAAAGACCCAATAAACCCTTGCGTAAACAGTGGATAGCTATGCCCCCAACTACGCCCGCACCTGCGCCCTGGGCAGTGTCACCACAAAGTTGCTGCCCGCGTTCAGCTCGCTCTCCGCCCGGATCGTCCCACCCTGCGACTCCACCATGTGCCGCGCGATCGCCAGACCCAGCCCCGTCCCGCCCGACTCCCGCGACCGCGCCTTATCCACCCGGTAGAACCGCTCAAAGATCCGCTGCAGGTGCTCCGAAGCAATCCCCTGCCCAAAGTCCCTCACGCTGAACTCCACCATTCCCGCGCCGTCCGCACCGTCCACCTCGCGTGCGCTCACCACCACCCGGCTCCGCATCGCATTGCGCGGCCGCCCGTATTTAATGCCGTTCTCGATCAAATTCCCCAGCACCTGCAGCATCGAGTCCATATCGGCAAACACCTCCGCCGCCGTCGTCTCTCCGATCTCCAGCTCCGCCTCCTCGTCCTGCACCAGCCCGCGCATCGCCTTCACCGCGTCGCCCACCAGCACATCCGCCCCCACCGCCGCGGGATGCATCTCTTCCTCCTGCGACTCCACCCGCGCCATGGTCAGCAGGTCCTCCGTCAGCCGGTTCATGCGCGTCGCGTTCTTCAGGATCGTTCCCAGAAACTCCCGCGCCACCGGGCTCAACGTCTCCTCATGGTCCAGCAGTGTCTCCACATACCCGCTGATCGAGGTCAGTGGCGTGCGCAGCTCATGGCTCACGTTGGCCACAAAGTCGCGCTGCGTCCGCTCCATCTGTTCGATCCGTGTGATGTCGTGCAACACCGCCACCGCGCCGCCGCCCGGCATGGGCGACGCATTCACCTCAAAGATCCGCCCCGGCAGCAGCGTAGTCGTCCGCCGCTCGCACACCGCCCGCTCCTCGAGCGCGGCCTTCACGCACGCCAGCACCTCTGGGTCCCGCACCGTCTGCACCAGCGCATGCCCCACCCGCACCGGGCTCTGCACCTGCGACTCAGGAATCAGCCGCTGCATCCTCTGGTTCGTCCACTGGATCCGACCCGCCGCATCCACCGCCACCACCGCGTCTTGCATCGAGTTCAGCAGCGCCTCCAACTGCCGCCGCTCCTCACCTGCCGCACTCAGCCGCTTCTTCAGCCTCTGCGAGGCCCCATGCACTGCCTGCACCGCATCCGCGAACTCGCGCGTTTCTGGAAGCGACGCCCCGTCCTGGGCAAACTCCGGAAGCGTCTGCACCGCCCGCTCCAGCCTGCGCAGCTCCATGCGCAGTCCCCAGCGCAGTCCGATCGAGAGCGCCAGCGCCAGCACCGCGCCGCAGATCCAGATCGCCGCGCTGTGCTCACGATAGGTCACAGCCAGCCCGCAAACCGCCGCAACCGCCAGCATCGCGCACAGCATCTTCAGCCCGAGCGAACCCCCGCCCGCGCCTGGATCACGCCCGCCCGCGCTCGTTCCGGCAGCGCGCGTCTCCGGCCTGTCTGCAGCCTCTGCCATTAGCTCCCGGCGGGCATGGCCTTGGGAATTTCGAATCGGTAGCCTGCGCCGCGCATGGTCTTAAGATACCGCGGCGTCTCTGCGTCCGCCTCGATCTTCTCCCGGATGCGCCGCACGTACACGTCCACCGACCGCGGTGTCACAAACCGCGCATCCCCCCACACTGCGTCCAGCAGATGGTCGCGGCTGAACACCCGCCCCGGATGCCGCGCCAGATAATCCAGCAGCCGAAACTCCGTCGCTGTCGTCGTCACCAGCTCGCCATTCACCCGCAGCTGCATCGCATGCGCGTCGATCTCCACGTTCTCGAACTTCACCACGCTCGGCGCCGTCGGCCGCTCGAACCGCCGCAGCACCGCCTTCACCCGCGCCACTAGCTCGCGCGTCCCGAACGGCTTCGTAATATAGTCGTCCGCGCCCAGCTCCAGTCCCATCACCCGGTCGTTCTCCGCCGCGCGCGCCGTCAGGAAGATGATCGGAATGGTGCTCAGCGCCGCATTCTTCCTCAGCCTGCGGCACAGGTCCAGCCCGTCCCCGCCCGGCACCATAATGTCCAGCAGAAACACCGCAGGCGGCTGCCGCTCCGCATCCGCAACAATCTGCCCCAGCTGCATATACGGCCGCACTGTAAAGCCCGCCGCCTCCAGGTGGTACTGCACCAACCGTGAGATGTCGGTGTCGTCCTCCAGCACGAAAACTGTCTGACTCAATGTGCTGTCCCTCGTTCCCGTCGCGTTTGCTTGTTCCGCCTCTGCATATACCGCCATAGTATCGTTGCCCCTCCGGCCCGGCAGCCGTATGGCATAGCCGAGTTCAGCTTAGACCACCCGCCTGCCTTCTTTTGCAAACGTACGATGAATCCTTAGTTGACAACCCGACACGAATCGCTTCTTTGCCGCTCCCGCGCGGGTATACTTTAAGCGGCAGACCCCCTGAGCAATCGTGCCGGAGATATTCTGAAACACCATGGAAAATAAGGCCCATCTGGTCCTATGCGTCGACGATGAAGTGGTTGGTCTGCGCGTGCGCAAGATCCTCCTGGAGCACGCCGGCTATCAGGTCCTCACCGCTCCCGACGGCTATGCCGGCCTGGAGATATTCTCCGCCCAGCCCATCGAAGCCGTCGTCCTCGACTACTCCATGCCCGGAATGCATGGCGGCGAGGTCGCCAAAAAGATGCGCCAGACCAAGCCCCTGGTCCCCATCCTTCTGCTCTCCGCGTACGTCGGCCTGCCGGACGAGGTCAGCTCCCTGGTCGATGTCTACATGACCAAAGGGGAGGGCGCGCCCGCACTTCTCAGCAAGCTGGGCAACCTGTTCTCTCCTAACGGCGCATCTCACTCTTCTCAGACCGGGACAAACCAAGCGCCAGAGTAACCCGGAAGAAAGCGGCTGGATTGGAGCTCACGCGATTCAAACGGATCCTCCGGCAAGCCATGATTCTTCCCGTCGTCGCGTGCCTGCTGCTCGCAGGTGTGCTCGCCTGGCAGATTCATGCGGCCAACCTCACCGTCGGCCTCATCGAACAATCCGACCGCCGCATCGCCCTCGCAACCCGCATTGAGCTGCTCACCGTCGATGAGGAGTCCGGCCTGCGCGGCTATCAGACCACCTCCGATCCGCGCTTCCTTGAGCCCTACCACAATGCGCAGGCGCCCATGCAGGCCACCATCGCCGAACTCCAGTCCATGGCCACCGGCCCCGCGCAGAACCTTAAAACCTTCATCGCCGTGCACGCTGCCTGGCAGTCGGGCTTCGCCAATCCCCTCATCACCATCATCCGCGCCGGCGGCCAGACCAGCGACATCGACCTCAACCTCACCGGCAAGGATGAGATGGACAAGATGCGCGCCTCCGTCAACAGCATCATCGCCGCCTCGGAGCAGCGCCGCGCCGATCGCATCGCGCAATGGCATCGCCAGACCCGCGATCTGCTCATCGTCCTCGCTACATTCGCCCTCGCCATCGGCCTGCTCATCGCGGTCTTCGTGCGCAGCCGCCTCCAGGACGTCTCCGACGCCTTCGGCAAATCCCTCAACCTCGAAAAGCAGCGTGCCGAAGAGCTCCTTCACTCCGAGCAGAACCTGCGCACCACCCTCGCCTCTATCGGCGACGGCGTCATCGCCTGCGACATCCGCGGCAAGGTCCGCATGATGAACCCCATCGCCCAGGAGCTCACCGGCTGGACCGAATCCGAGGCCCTTGGCCGCCCTCTCACCGAGGTCTTCCACATCGTCAACGAGACCACCCGCCAGCCGGTCGAAAACCCCGTCGCCAAGGTCCTGCGCCTCAACCGAGTCGTCGGCATGGCCAACCACACCGTTCTCATCCGCCGCGACTCCTCCGAGATCGCCATCGACGACTCCGGCGCGCCTATCCGCAATGAGGTCGGCGAGATCACCGGCATCGTCATGGCCTTCCGCGACGTCACCATGGACCGCCGCACCCGCGCCGCCCTGCTCGCCAATGAGAAGCTGGCCGTCGCCGGACGCCTCGCCGCCACCATCGCCCACGAGATCCACAACCCGCTCGACTCCGTCGCCAACCTCCTCTATCTCCTCCAGCACAACCCAAGCAGCGACGAGACCGAACACTTCCTCGAAATCGCCCAGAGCGAACTCACCCGCGTCACTCAGATCAGCCGCGCCATGCTCAGCCTCTATCGCGAGTCCAAGGCACCCGTCCCCGTCAACCTCAAGGAGACCCTCGAAGAACTGCTTCTCCTCATGGAAGGCCGCTTCAACTCACTCGGCGTCACCCTCTCTTCCGAACTCCCCACCGGCATCGTCGTCGAAGGCTTCCCCGCCGAACTGCGCCAGGTCTTCACCAACCTCATCACCAACGCAGCGGAGGCCGCCGGCGAGGGCGGCGCCGTCGCCGTCCGCGTCACCCCGCAACACGCCGCAACCGATGAGTCCGGCAAACGGCTTGAAGCCGGCGCCATCGTCGAGATCGTCGACAACGGCCCCGGCATCGCACCCGAGTTCCGCAGCCGCCTCTTCCAGCCCTTCTTCACCACCAAGGGGGAGCGCGGCACCGGCCTCGGCCTCTGGGTCTCCCAGGGCATCATTCGCAAGCACGGCGGCTCACTCGAACTCATCAGCCAGACCGAAGGCCCCGCCCGCGGCACCACCGCTCGCGTCTTCCTCGCCTCCAAACCCATCCTCGACCCCGGCGGCGACTAGATTTTTTATTCGTTGAGCCGCAGACACCCGGGTGCCCCATTCATGGAGCCGCGTCAGCGGCGACATGTGTGGGACGTAGAATGTTCGCTGTCATTTGAGCGCAGACAAACAATCTCCGCACCTAAACCGCCGCGCCCACCAGTAGCCGGCTGAACACCTCATTCGAGACCATCCGCCCGCGCCCCGTCAGTCGCAGCCTTGTGTCCGCGCGTTCTACCAGTCCCGCCTCTTCCATCTCCGCAACCGCCAGCGTCGCGCTCTCCACCAACTCATCCCCAAACTCCACACGCAGCGCCTCCACATCGACGCCCTCGTTCATCCGCAGCCCCAGGAACATCGCCTCCTCAAACCCCTGCTCCCGTCCCACCCAATCCACCCCTGGCTCCTCCATCGCGTCCGACCCAAGCTGTACCAAACCCTCGCCCCTCGCACCCGCCTTGAACCTCGATCCTTGAACCTCGTACCGATCAAGATCATCCCCATTCGCCCACCGCACCCCGCCCACCGCATTTACTGATGTGCCGCGCAGCATCGAGTGCGCATCCAGCCCGAACCCTACATACGGCTCCCGCCGCCAATACTTCATGTTGTGTCTTGACTCGAACCCCTCCCGCGCAAAGTTCGAAATCTCGTACTGCTCGATCCCCGCCGTCTGCAGCCACTCGCACGCCTCCGCGTACCACTCCGCCGTCTCATCCTCGCTCGGCGCGGCACCCGCACCATACCTTGCACCACTCGCCAGCATCTCCCGTCCCAGCCGCGAATCCTCATCCACCTCCAGCATGTACACGCTCACATGCGGCACACCCGTCTCAATCGCAACCTCCACCGACTCGCGCCAGCTCGCCCTCGTCTGCCGCGGCAGCCCGGCAATCAGGTCCACGTTAATGTTCTCCACTCCCGTCGCTCGCAGTCTTTCAATCTCCGCGAGACACATCGCCCGCGTGTGCAGCCGACCCACCCCCGCCGCCTCCGCATCCACAAAGCTCTGCACTCCGAAGCTCACCCGGTTCACCCCCGCGCCCAGCATCGCCTCCAGTGTCTCCTCGCTCAACTGTCCCGGCGCGCACTCCAGCGTCACCTCCGCGTCCCCACTCACCGCAAACTCGCTGCGCAGCGCCGCAAACAACTTCTGCACCTGTCCGGCGCTCAGCAGGCTCGGCGTCCCTCCGCCCAGATAGATCGAGTCCACACGCCCCGGCAGTTCCGCCTTCGCCCCGCCAAACTCAGCAACTCTCCCCCGCACGCCGCGCATCTCCGCGCACACCCGCTCCACATACGCGTCCATCCGCTCTGCCGCAAACACTCCCGACGCGAAGTTGCAGTACGTGCACTTCGCCCTGCAAAACGGCACCGAGATGTACAACCCCAGCGAATCCCTCACGCGCACCCTCACCACCCCAATTCTTTCACTACCGCACTACACCCGCCTACTTTGCTCCGGTCGGAATCCTCCCGCCCCCGCCACCATCTAAAATCAGTACGACCCCGCATGGCCGATAAGCAAACATCCCAGCCGCCCGCGCAGCCGGACCCCAAACAGCCCACGCCGCCGCGCGCCCATGACGACGACGTCGCCGGCAAGGCCTATGACAGCCGCCTCATGCGCCGCCTGCTCACCTACCTGCGCCCCTACAAGCTCCAGGTCGGCATCTCCGCCGTCGCCACCATCCTCAAGGCCGCCAGTGACTCCCTCGGCCCCTTGCTGGTCATCATCGCGGTCGACACTTACATGTCCGGCGCTCCGCCCGCGCATCTCTCCTGGCTCGCGCGCCGCCTGCACGCGCCCACCGCCATGCGCGGCATTACGGACATCGCCGCCATCTACCTCGCCTCTCTTCTCTTCACCTTCACCCTCGAACTCCTCCAGACCTATCTCATGCAGTGGACCGGCCAGAAGGTCATGTTCGACCTCCGCCGCCAGATCTTCCGCCACCTGCAGAACATGTCGCCCGCCTTCTACGACCGCAACCCCGTCGGCCGCCTCGTCACCCGCCTCACCTCCGACGTCGACGCCCTCAACGAAATGTTTACCGCCGGCGTCCTCGCCATCTTTGAGGATGTCTTCACCCTCGCCTTCATCGTCGCCATCATGCTCCGCATGAGCTGGCCGCTCGCTCTGCTCACCCTCGCCGTCATCCCGGCCATCCTCTTCGTCACTCGCATCTTCCGCGCCAGCGTGCGCGAGAGCTACCGCCGCCAGCGCGCCGCCACCGCCAAAATCAACTCCTTCACCCAGGAGTACGTCTCCGGCATGTCCGTCGTTCAGCTCTTCAATCGCGAGCGCCGCGCCTTCGCCGACTTCTCCGCCGTCAATGCCGAGAACAAGCAGGCCTGGTCCGACGCCATCTTCGCCTACGCCTGGTACTATCCCGTCGTCGAGTTCCTCTCTTCCACCGCCATCGCACTCGTCCTCTGGCTCGGTGGCCGCGCCGTCGCCAACGCATCCTCACTGACCTGGATCACGCACCACCAATATCTCGTCCCGCCGCACGGCGATGTCGTTCACTGGAGCCTCTTCGGCAACGTCGTTACCATCGGCGTACTCATCGGCTTCATCCAGTACGCGCAGCGCTTCTTCCGCCCCATCCAGGACCTCAGCGAGAAATACAACATCCTTCAGGCCGCCATGGCCGCGTCCGAGCGCGTCTTCCGCCTGCTCGACACCGCGCCCACCATCCTCTCGCCCTCAAACCCCATCCCCGGCAACAACTCAGGCTCCATCGAGTTCCGCAACGTCTGGTTCACCTACGATCCGCGAGCCACAAATCCGGGTGCCACAGGTCTCGATTCTGAGACCTGGGAGCCAGATCCCGAGATCGAATGGGTCCTCCGCGGCGTCTCCTTCACCATCGCCCCCGGCGAAACCGCAGCCATCGTCGGCCACACCGGCGCCGGCAAGACCACTATCATCTCGCTCATGATGCGCTTCTACGACATCCAGCACGGCCAGATTTTGATTGACGGAATCGACGTCCGCGACCAGGCCCTCCCCAAACTTCGCCGCCGCTTCGGCGTCGTCCTTCAGGACCCATTCCTCTTCACCGGCACCATCGCCGAGAACATCCGCCTCGGCTCCGCATGGATCACCGACGCCCAGCTTCAGCGCGCCGCCGAAGAGGTCAACATCGCCGACTTCATCCGCACCCTCCCGCTCCAGTTCGCCGAACCCGTGCGCGAACGCGGCGCCACCCTCTCCACCGGCCAGAAGCAGCTCATCAGCTTCGCCCGCGCCCTCGCCCACGCCCCCGCCATCCTGATTCTGGACGAGGCCACCAGCTCCGTCGACA
>Ga0182024_10006437_pt1 | contig 25791 bp, 22 predicted proteins | sample P32metaG_FD_120480 | JGI IMG/M metagenome (GOLD analysis project Ga0182024, IMG submission 120480) | Permafrost microbial communities from Stordalen Mire, Sweden - P3-2 metaG (Illumina Assembly) | ecosystem: Environmental > Terrestrial > Soil > Wetlands > Permafrost | place: Sweden: Stordalen...
CCGCTTCGCCAGCTCGCGCAACCCTACCGCGGCGTAATCCCCGCGAACCCCAATCGCAGCAGCCATGGCAAACCCCCACCCGTTTGCCACGGTCAATCACATCTGCCTCGCTTCGGGAACCCCCTACGTGAGGCGCCGTCATGGGGACTTGGTATTAGCCTCGGCCTGGTAGGTTTGATCGCGGAGAATTGTGTAAAACCATATTATTATATTGACAAATACCAACACAAGTGGTATGTTCATATGCAGCCGACATAACGGATGTTCCGTTTCATAGGAGATGTCGGAGCGGCAACGGGTTGCTGATCGTGTGCTGTTGGAACAGCAAAACAGAAGGCCGCCGGACGGCGGTACGGAAGCTGAGGAGGGATGCGTCGGCCTGCTGATTCCCAGCAGGTGCAGGGGTTCGGGGTCCGCGCCCGCCTTACCGGGTCTGCCGGTTCGGCTTCCGTCGTTCGGCGAAGGCGCGGGGGCTTCGATGTAGTCCCGGCTCGCGATGTTGGCCTCTGCGGCCGGGTAGGTCCTGGTCATCGCGGCGTCGAGGGTCGGGGCGCCAAGGCTCTGGTACACCACCTCTTTCGCGGCGCGGATCGCCGTCGGCGAGCATAGATCTCGCTGTGCGCGGCAACGGCCTTGCGCCATGAGCAGGTGTGGACTAAGTTTAGTCCAATCTCGGAGGCCGGCATGCGCACCGTCAATATCCATGCGGCGAAGACGCATCTTTCGCGGCTCGCCGAGGCCGCGTCGGCGGGGGAGGAGATCATCATCGCCAAATCCGGCAAGCCGCTGTGCCGGCTCGTCCCGCTTGCCGGGCCGAAGCCCAAACGTATTCTTGGTCGGCTGCGGGGCCAGATCGTCGTGCCCGACAATTTCGACCAACTCTACGAAGAAAAGATCCGAGAATTGTTTGAAAAAGGCTGCTGATGCGCATTCTCCTCGACACGCACATCCTTCTTTGGGTCATTTCGAACCCGGAGCGGCTGAGCGCGTCGATCCGAGCAACAATTCTCGATCCCACAAACGATGTTTTATTTAGCGCGGCGAGCATCTGGGAGATCGCGATCAAGGCGGCACAGCGTCGCGCCGAGTTCCGGGCCCGGCCGGAGGCCGTCGCTGAAGAGGCTCGCGCTATCGGCTTCATCGAATTGGTGATTGATTCGAGTGTTGCGTCGCGAGTGGTCGATCTGCCGCTCATCCACCGCGACCCGTTTGACCGGCTGCTGATCGCCCAGGCGATCGCCGAGCCGGCGGTGCTCTATACGGCCGATGCTCGGCTCTCCGCCTACTCTGAACTGGTCAAGCGGATCGAAACCCGTTAGGGACCGCCCTAGCGGTTCTGCCAGTTGGGCTTTCGTCGTTCGGCGAAGGCCTTGGGGCCTTCGATGTAGTCCTGGCTCGCGATATTGGCCTCCGCCGCCGGATAGGTCCTGGTCATCGCGGCGTCGAGGGTCGGGGCGTCGAGGCTCTGGTAGACCACCTGTTTCGAGGCGCGGATCGCCATCGGCGAGCATTCGAGGATCTGGGCGGCCCAGCGCCGGGCGGCGGCGAGGGCTTCCCCCGCCGGCACCACCTCGTTGACAAAGCCGAGCCTGTGGCCTTCGGCGGCCGAGACGCGCCGGCCGGTCAGGATCATGCCGAGCGCGGCCTTCTGCCCAATCACCCGCGGCAGGCGGTGGACGCCCGAACCGGCGATGAGGCCGACGCGCGGCTCGGGGAGCGCGAAGACCGCATTTTCCGCGGCGATGATGATGTCGCAGGCGAGCGCGGTTTCGAACCCGCCGCCCATCGCCACGCCGTTGACCGCGGCGATCAGCGGCTTCTCGAGGTCGAAGCGGTGGCTGAGGCCGGCAAATCCGGTCGCCGGGCGGGGCCCGCGCCGGCCGGCCGCCTGGACTTTCAGATCGTTGCCGGCCGAAAACGCCCGGTCCCCCGCGCCGGTGATGATCCCGACCCAGAGTTCCGGGTTCCCGGCAAACTCGTTCCACACCCGGTCGAATTCCCAATGGGCCTCGCTGTGCAGCGCGTTCATCACCTCGGGCCGGTTGATCGTGACGATGCGCACCCGGCCCTCGTCGGCGACGGTGCAGAAGCGGTAATCGGTCATCGGTCGGGCCTTCTCGGGAGGATGTGGAGCACGGAGGCGGAAATAACTGATTGTCATCCCGGCGAGACGGACAAGATCGGGAGCGCGGGCGTGCGGGCCGGAGGCCCGCGGTCCAATCGCGTCACCCAACGGCGCGCTGCAGTGGCAGGGTTACCGGGATCTTGTAGAGGTTGGCGGCGTTCTCGAAGACCAGCTGGTGGAGGGCGGCTTTGCCGAGCGCCGCCTCGCACGGGGCGTGGCCCATGGCCTTGGAATGCGGCCACGGGCTGTCGAGGCCGGGGAAGTCGCTGGCCCACAGGAAGTTCTGGTAACCGACCTCGGGCACCCGCCGGAAGCCGCCCTCCTCCTCAACTTCGAAGGTGAAGAAGACGTGCTCCTTGACGATTTCGCTGGGGCTGCGCGACAGCGGGATGTCGGGCTTGAAGACCGGGCTTTCTGGCCCGCCGAACTCATATTCGCGGTCGAAGCGCCAGAACATGAAGGGGACCCACCCGATCCCGGCCTCTTCGAGGACGAAGCGCACCTTGGGATGACGCTCGCAGATGCCGGAAAACACGACCGCGCTCATCAGCTCCGCCATCGCCCCTATCGGGAAATTGGCGACCCGCATCAGCGCCTGGTTGCGCGGCTCGATCCCCTGGACCCCGACCCCGATCTGGCGCGAGCCGCCGCTCGGATAGGCGTGCAGGTTGACCGGCAGCCCGGTTTCCGCCGCGGCGGCCCAGACCGGCTCCCACATCTGGTGCATCACCGGTTCGGGGGCGAAAACCCAGTCGAAGACGACCCCGGTCGGCAGGCCGAATTCGGCGACCCGCAAGATTTCCGCGACGGCCTCCTCGGGGGTCTGGCAGGGCAACGGCAACAGCATGATGAAGCGGCCCTGCGACTCCTCGTACAATTCGCGCGCCCAGTCGTTGACGGCGCGCACGCAGGCCGCGCGGAGCTCGGGATCCCGGATCTGCGAGATCTGCTCGTAGGGACCGTTGACGAGCTCGGCGTCGACCCCGTCGCGGTCCATATCCTCGCAGCGGTAGCGGGCGTTGGCGGCGCGGAAGATGCCGGGCTCGGGCTCCTCGGGGAGGCGCGCCCGCGTATAGCAGTTGACCGGCCCGCGGCCGACGCCGGCCCAGCCGACCCCGCTCCAGTTGCGTCCCTCGACGACCCATTGGCGCGTCCCGTCCGGCCCCTCGACGATCCGCGGCCCGTCATCCTGAAACCTGCGGGGCAGCCGCTTTGTCCACAAATCGAACGGCAGGTGCATCAGCCGGCAATGCCCATCCGCGGATATCACGCCAAATCGCTTCTCCATGGCGCATTCTCCCTTCAGCGAGCCGAGAACGGATTAGATCTTCCTCGTCCGAACGCCACGATGATAAGGCTTGAATTCCGGAGCGTCCATCTCACGCCCTGCCGGGTCGTGGGTTCGGCCGAGCGATCCAGGTGTGTCATGACCGTCACATTGCGCCATCCGCGGACCGGCGAAGTTAAGGTATTGCAAGAGGGCTGGAGCTGGGGCTGCTTTTTCGGCTGCGGTATTCTCGGCCTTCCCCTTTACCGGCGCGGGCTGCAGGTCTGGGGCTCGGCCATGGTCGTGTTCAACATCGTGGCCCTCTTGGTCGGGTTCGTTCCCACCGACAGCGCCGCGACCCTTGGTGGTTGGCTGACGGTCATCTGGATCGGGTCGTGCGTTTTTTTCGGGATGCGGGCCAATCCGATGGCGATCGAGCGCTATCAGAGCCAGGGGTGGGAATTCGCTGATCCGCGGCGCAAATTTTTCTGAGCGAGCTAGAGGCGCGGGCCGAGCACCCGCCGCGCGATGAGGCTGAGGCCGGCGACGCCAATCCCAGCCATTACCAGGATCGCGGCGGGCGGACCGATTTCTTCCGACAGCGCGCCGATCATCAAGACCCCGATCGGTCCGGTGCCGATGCACATCGTCACGATGCCCATCACCCGGGAACGCGTGGCGGGCGGCGCCTCAATGAGGATGAGGCTGGTCTGCATGTTGGAAAAGGCGGCGGTGCCGAGCCCACCGATCAATAACACCACGAAGGCAAGCCCGTACCACGGCGACAGCGCCATCGCGATCACCCCGCCGAGAAAGAGGAAAGACCCTTGTAATAAGGCGCGGGCGCCATTGAGGTGCAGCCACCCGGCGGAGAGCGCGACACCGATGATGATCGCGCCGAGCGGCTCGGCCGCGGCGAGCGCCCCCACCAAGGTCGGCGAGACATGGTAGACATCCAGCCCGATCGGCGCGATCAACGCCGAATAGCAAAACCCCGATGTGTTCATGACGATCGTCACCAAGACGACGCCCATGATCGCCGGGGTGGCGCGCGCGACGGCGAGCCCCTCGGCGATCTCGCCCGGGATCCGGCCAAAGCGCAGCCGGCGCGGTTCCTGGCGAAAGTCGAGACCAATGACCGCCGCGCCGGCCGCGAGATACAGCCCGGTCGACAGCAGATAGGCGCCGCCGATCCCCAAGGCCTCGAACATCGCGCCGCCGCACAGCGGGCCCAGCACCCGGGCAACGCTGTTGGTCAAGGAATCGAGCGCCACCGCGGCGCCGATGCGATCGGCCGCGACCACCTCGCCGAGCATCCGCCGCCGCACCGCCAGCTCGCTCGCCCAGGCGATGCCGGCGACCGCGCCGCCGAGCGCGATATGCCAGACCCGGATCTCGCCGGACAACGCCAAGAGGGCGAGCACCGCCGAGGTCCCCGCCATCCCGAACAGCTGCGCCAACAAGAGCCGCTTGCGGTTGAGCGCCTCGGCGATCACGCCGGCGATCGGGCCGAGGAACAGCATCGGCAGGCTGCGCGCCACCGTGACGACGGCAACCAGAAACGCCGAGTGCGTCAGATCGTAGGTAAAAATCCCGGCGACCAGGAGTTCGAGCCAGCGCATCGCATTGCCGACACCGCCGGCAAACCACAGCCGGGCATAGCCCGGCGTCGCCAGGAGCCGACGCGGCCGGCCCCGCGACGCGATCGGCTCGGAGGTCATCGACGATTCGGATCGCGCCTAAAGTGGCCCGTTCGGCAGGACCACGACCTTGCCGCTGCGACCGCCCTGTTGGGCGCGGGCGAGGGCGGCCTTGATCTCCTCGATCAGGTAGCAGGCGTCGATCGGCGCCTTCAAGACGCCATCGCGCAGCTTTGCGGCCAAGTCAGCGTAAAGCGCCCGTACACCCTCCGGCGTGCGCTTCGCCAGGCCGCGGCCGAGATTGAAGCTGGTCAGGCTGACCGCGCGGAAACTCATCGCGGCGCGGCTCATCACCGGATCCTCGCCCGACATCGACCCGTAACTCACCACCACCCCGCCATCCGCGAGGCAGTCGGCGATGCGCTTGGTCGCGCTCCCCGACACCGCGTCGATCCCGAGCCGGAGCGGCGCGCCGGCGGCGGCGCAGGCGCGCTCGGCGAGGTCGGGGCCGTCGGCCAGCACGATTTCGGCGCCGAGCGCATGGAGTTCGGGCGCGATATCGTCGCGCCGCACGACATTGACGGTGTGCAATCCGCGGGCCCGGGCCAGCACGATCAGGTGCCGCCCGACCGCCGAATTGGCGACGTTCTGGATCACCCAATCGCCAGGGGTGAGCGCGACGTGGTCTTCCAGCAACAGCTGCGCCGTCGCCGGGTTGATGCGCAGCATCGCCGCCTGCGCGAGGTCGAGGCCGGGCGGGATCCTAATCGCGTCCAATTCGGCGATGCGGCGGCGCTGCGCCCAGTTCTCGCGCTGCATGTTGATCACCAGATCGCCGGCGCGGAGCGCGACCCCCGCGCCGACCGCGGCCACCCGCCCGACGCATTCGGCGCCCGGCGTCGCCGGCAAGGGTGGCTTCAAGCGATAATTGCCGCGAATCATCGACAGATCGGCCGGGTTGATCGGGAAGGCCAGCACATCGAAGACGATCTCGCCGGCGCCGGGCGCCCCGACGTCGGGCGCCTCGATGCAATGGGCGACAGCTTCCGGCGCGCCATAGGCGGTGATCTCGACCTTTTTCATCGGCGTTCCCCAAGCGTGGTTGCCGGGAGTCTAAAGCACGATCCGATCGGGGGGAAACACCTCGCTGAAATCGCCGCGGACCAAGTTTTGCAAGCCGCGTTACGTGAAGGATGCGGTTTGCGGCCGTTCGGCGTTTGTCTAAGGTGGCGCCGCGCGGGGTGCGGTTTTCGGGCGAGAAGGGGGTCTGTTCAATTGGCAGTGAGCGAGCGCGGCGATGGCGAAGCGGAAGGGGTACCCGAACGCGAGGAGCGGGTTCAGTGGCGATCGGCTGTGCCGGAAGAGCCGGCAACCGAGGAAGACATCGAGAATTTCAAGCAAACCGTGCTGAACAAACTGACGCTGACGGTCGGCAAGGACGCAACGACCGCCACCGATCGGGATTGGTTTGTCGCCACTACGCTGTCCTTGCGCGACCGGGTGATCCATCGCTGGCTGCTGGTCGACCGCGAGAATCTCGCCCAGGGCCGCAAGCACATCTACTACCTATCGCTCGAGTTTCTGATCGGCCGGCTGTTGAACGACGTCGCCGGAAACCTGCGGATGACCGATATCGTTCACCGGGCGCTCGACGATCTCGGAGTGAATTTCGACCGGGTGCGCTTTGCCGAGCCCGATGCAGCGCTGGGCAATGGCGGGCTCGGCCGGCTTGCCGCGTGTTTTCTGGAGAGCATGGCGAGCCTCGGCGTCCCGGCCTATGGCTATGGGATCAGGTATGACCACGGGCTGTTTCGCCAGATCATCAAGGATGGCTGGCAGGAGGAATTTCCCGAAGAATGGCTGTCGTTCCGCAACCCGTGGGAATTCGAGCGGTCGGAGGTCACCTACGACATCAACTATGGCGGATCGGTCGAGACCGTCGCGGCGCGCGGCGGGCATACGCGCTTTGTCTGGCATCCCGAAGAAACCATCGAAGCGGTTGCCTATGATACCCCGGTCGTCGGCTGGCGCGGCGCGCATGTCAACCCGTTGCGGCTGTGGTCGGCCCGCGCGGTCGACCCGATCCGTCTCGAGGTCTTCAACCGCGGCGACCATCTCGGCGCGTTGAGCGAGCAGGTGCGCGCCGAGGCGCTCTCCAAGATCCTCTATCCGAGCGACGAAACCACCGCCGGGCGAGAGCTGCGCCTGCGCCAGGAGTATTTTTTCGTCGCCGCCTCGCTGCAGGACCTCGTCGGGCGCCATCGCCGCGCTTATGGCTCGCTCCACACCCTCCCGGAGCGGGCCGCCATCCAGCTCAATGACACCCACCCGAGTATCGTAATCGCCGAATTGATGCGAATTCTCGTCGATCTCCACAACATCACGTGGGACGACGCTTGGCAGATCACCGTCGATACCTGCCGCTATACCAACCACACCCTGTTGCCCGAGGCGCTCGAAAGCTGGTCGGTCGAGTTGTTCGAGCGGGTTCTGCCGCGGCACCTGCAGATCATCTACCTGATCAACGCCCGTCATCTCGAGGCTGTTGGGCGGACGCATGGGCTCGATGCCGATGGGATCGCGTCAATTTCGCTGATCGACGAGCGCGAGGGTCAGCGCGTCAAGATGGGGCATCTGGCGTTTCTCGGCTGCGCCCGCATCAACGGCGTATCGGCGATGCACACCGAATTGATGCGCCAGACGGTGTTTCGCGACCTGCACGCGCTCTATCCGGACAGGATCGTCAATGTAACCAATGGTATAACCTTCCGTCGTTGGCTCTACCAGGCCAATCCGGGATTGACGCGGCTGTTGTCGTCGGCCTGCGATGAAGACATTCGCGACAACCCGGCCGCCATCGCGCGCCTTGCCGACAAGGCGGACGACACAGCACTCCACGAGCAGCTGCGAATGGTCAAACGCGTCAACAAGTTGCCGCTCGGTCGCCTGATCAACGACCAGCTCGGGCTCTTGGTCGATCCCCAGGCAATCTTCGACGTGCAGATCAAGCGGATCCACGAGTACAAGCGTCAGTTGCTCAATCTCTTGGAGACGGTCGCGCTCTACAACGCGATGCGCGCCGACCCGACCGGGGAGTGGGTGCCGCGGGTAAAAATCTTTGCCGGCAAGGCCGCGGCCAGCTATGCCGCGGCCAAGCTGATCGTCAAGCTGGCCCACGACATCGCCGAGGTGATCAATCAGGATCCCGAGGTGCGCGACCTCTTAAAGGTGGTTTTCCTCGCGAATTACAATGTGAGCCTCGCCGAGATCGTCATCCCGGCCGCCGATCTCTCGGAGCAGATCTCGACCGCGGGGATGGAGGCCTCGGGCACCGGCAACATGAAACTCGCGCTCAATGGCGCCCTGACCATCGGGACGCTCGACGGCGCCAACATCGAAATCCGCGACCATGTCGGCGCGGACAACCTCTTCATCTTCGGCCTCAACGCCGATGAGGTGGCCGAACAACGCCGCGCCGCGCTCGACGGGGCGCGCACGATCGTCCCGTCGCCGGCACTGTCCGAGGTTCTCAAGATGATCGAAACCGGCCTCTTCTCGCCCGACGAGCCGGATCGCTTTGCGATGTTGACGAACCGCCTGCGCGGGGCCGACCAATATATGGTCGTCGCCGATTTCGACTCCTACTGGCAGGCGCAGCGCGAGGTCGACACGCTGTGGCGCAAACCCGGCGATTGGGCGAGCACATGCCTTCGGAATATCGCCGGCATGGGATGGTTTTCCGCCGATCGCGCGATCAATGAATATGCAAGATTGGTCTGGCGGGCCAGCTTCTGCTAGAGCGAGCTCATCACGGGGGGATTCCATGGCGACGAGCCGCAAGATCCGCGTCGGGATCGTCGGGGCCAGCGCGAACCGGGGGTTCGCCTCGATCGCCCATATCCCGGCGTTGCGCGCGCTGCCGCAGTTCGAGATCGTCGCGGTGTGCACGACCCGCCAGGAATCCGCCGAGGCGGCAGCCCGCCATTTCGGGGTTCCCCTTGCGTTTTCCGATCCTGAAAAGCTCGCGCGACACCCCGACGTCGATCTGGTCACGGTCAGCGTGAAGGTGCCCGATCACTACCGCCCGGTGATGGCCGCGATCGAGGCCGGGAAGCACGTCTATTGCGAATGGCCGCTCGGGCGCGATACCGAGGAGGCCGTACGGCTGCTCGATGCGGCGGAACGCGCGGGGGTTCGGCATGCCGTCGGGTTGCAGGGCCAGATGTCGCCGGCGATCAATTACCTCAAGGATTTGGTCGCCGAGGGCTATGTCGGCCGGGTGCTGAGCGCGACGATGATCGGTGTTGCCCCGAACTGGGGCATCACGATCGACCGCGCCTACCAGGCTGACCGCGCCAACGGCGCCAATTTGATGACGATCACCGGCGGCCATCAGATAGATGCGCTGTGCCATTGCCTGGGCGAATTCCGCGAGATCGCCGCGTTCGTCGTCAGCCAGCGCGACCGTATCCACTCCGAGGATACCGGCGGACTGATCGCGAAGACCTCGCCCGACCAGCTCGTCGTCAGCGGTATTGTCGGCGAGGGTGCGGTCGTATCGTTCCAGATCCGCGGCGGCATGGCGCGCGGGACCGAGTTTCTTTTCGAGGTCCACGGCGACCAGGGCGACCTCGCGCTCAGCGCCACCGAGCGCGCCTCGATGCAGCGCCAGGAACTGAGGGTGCAAGGCGCCCAGGGCGAGGCGAAGGCGCTCGCCGACCTGCCGGTACCCGCGCGATACCGCTGGGTCCCGGACGGGGTGCCCGCGGGCTCGCCCTACAATGTCGCCCAGCTTTACGCCAAGATGGCCGAGAGCATCCCGGACGGCCAGCCCGCCAGCCCGGGCTTCGCCGCGGCCGTCACCCGGCATCGCCTGATCGATAGGATCGTGCGCGCCTCGGAGACCGGGCAGAAGCAGGTCGCCTAGGCGGTAATAGGTATCGTCACCCCCGCGCAAACGACGCGCAAACGGGGGTCCAAGGCGGCCGACTCAGCCTTGGGTCCTGGATTCCCGCTGTCGCCAAGACCTATCGACCCGCCCGGTAATCAGCTCGCCCGCGCGACAGGCCGCGAGGGCGTCGCGCCCTGTCGCCGGAGGCGTGCGCGGAAAATCCGCGCCTTCGGTTGCGGCACCGGGGCCGGCGTTTTACGGTGGGGCGACGCAACGCAACGCTGGAAGGCGGCCGTGCCCCTGCCCTCGCCCGTTCTCGATCACCTCGTCATCGATGTCCGCGACCGCATGGATGAGGCGGCGCGCGCCTTTGCCGCGCTCGGCTTCGAGCTGACGCCGCGCGGCCATCACACGCTCGGCTCGATGAACCACCTCGCGATGTTCAGGACGGATTACTTGGAATTGCTCGGCTTTGGCGAGGGCGGCGCGAGCCGGCCGGAACTGGCGCCCTTCCCGGTCGGGCTCAACGGGCTGGTGTTCAAGACCGGGGATGCCGATGTGGTCCACGCCCATGCGCTGTCCGCCGGCTTGCCCATCCTGCCGGTGCAGGCGTTTTCGCGCCCGGTCGACCTCGCTGGCGCGCGGCAGGACGCGCGGTTCCGCACGACCCGGCTCGACCCCAAGAGAATCGCGATGGGCCGGGTCTATTTTTGCGAGCACCGGACGCCGGAATTGGTGTGGCGGCCGGAATGGCAGTCGCATCCCAACGGAGCTTACGACATCATTCGGGTTCTCGTTGCCACCGAACATCCGCGGCGCACCGCAGCGCTATTCACCGCCCTGTTCGGCCCCGAAGCGGTGGCCGAGAGCGGCGGCAAGTGTTTTCTTGCGTCCGGTGCGGCGCGGGTCGAGTTGGCGACGCCCGCCGCGATCGCCGCGGAATTCGGCGACGCGGCCGCCGAATCCGCGGGTCGTCACGAATACCTTGTCGGGCTGGAATTGAGGGTAGCATCGCTCACCGCAACCGCCGAGCGGCTGCGATCCGTGCCGGGCGTGCGCATCGAGCCGCGCCGGGTCGTGGTGGCGGCCGGCGCCGCGTTCAATACGACGATCGCATTCTCGGCCTAGACCATGGCCGGCGATTCGACGCCCGCCCGTTGGCGCAACCTCGGCGATGCGATCGACCGGACCGGCGATCCCGATGCGCCGGCGATCATCGATCTGGGCGGGGATCCGGCGCCGCGGCATTACAGCTATCGCGAGTTCGACGCGCTTTGCGACTCGGTGGCGCGCGGGCTCATGGCGCGCGGGTTGCGGGCGGGCGAGCGGATCGCGATCCTGTCGGCCAACCGGGCCGAGTTTCTCGCCAGCTTTCTCGGCATCATGCGGGCCGGGCTCGTCGCCGTGCCAGTCAACTGGAAGCTGCCTTCCGCCGCGGTCGAGGCGATCCTGCGCGACTGCGACGCGCAGCTGGTGCTGTGCGACGCGCCGCGCCGGGCGCTGTGCCCGGCCGATCTGCCGGTCTTCGAGTTCGGCGACGATTTCACTGATCTCATCGATCCGGGAAGTTTCCGCGCGGTCGTGCCCGACCCGGCCGATCCGGCGATGTTTCTCTACACCTCGGGATCGAGCGGACGGCCGAAAGGGGTCGTCTTGTCGCACAAGAGCCATCTCTGGGTGATCGAGATGCGCCGCCGCGCCGGCGATCTTCCGCCCGATCGCCCGCTGGTCGCGGCGCCGCTCTATCACATGAACGCGCTCGCCGTGTCGCAGGCGGCCTTGGCTCGGCACGACACGATCATCCTCCTGCCCGGCTTCACCGCGGCTGATTACATCGCCGCGGCGAGCGCCCACCGCGCGACGGTGCTGACCTCGGTGCCGACGATGATCGCGATGGTGCTGCGCGAGAAGGAAGCGCTGGCGCAGAGCGACCTCTCGTCGGTCGCCCAGGTGCGGATGGGCTCGGCGCCGGTATCGCCCGGGCTGATGGACGCGGTGCGTCGCGGCTTTCCCGGTGCCATTGTCGGCAACGCCTATGGCACGACCGAGGCCGGGCCGATCGTCTTCGCGGCGCATCCCGAGGGTAGGCCGACCCCCGATCTGGCGGTCGGCACCGCCCATCCGCAGGTCCGCTTGCGGCTGGTCGCCGGCGATGACCCTGACGCCGACGAGGGCGTCTTGGAGATGCGCTGCCCGGCCTTGATGAACTTCTATCACAACCTGCCGGAGGCAACCGCCCGGGCGATGACCGAAGACGGGTTCTACATCACCGGCGACGTGTTTCGCCGCGACGCCGACGGATTTTATTACTTCGTCGGGCGGGCCGACGACATGTTCGTCAGCGGCGGCGAAAACGTCTATCCGGGCGAAGTTGAGAAACTGTTGGAGCGCCATCCCGACATTCACCAGGCGGTGGTCGTGCCGGTCGACGACGAATTGAAATATCAAAAGCCGGTCGCCTTTGTCGTGCCGCGCCCGGGTGCCGCACCCAGCGAGGACCAGGTGAAGGAGTTCGCCCTGGCCAATGCCGCCCCCTACCTGCATCCGCGGCGCGTTTGGTTTCTCGCCGAGCTGCCGCTGGCCGGCACCAACAAGATCGATCGCCGCGCCCTCGCGGAGCGCGCCGCCCTATTGCTGTCGAATGAAACGGGCGGATAAAACGGGCGGAGTGACCCGATGAAAGCCTTGGTATTGCGCGAGCACGGCGGCGATGGGCTGCGCCTTGAGACGGATTTCCCCGATCCGGTGCCGGGCGAGGGCGATGTCGTGCTCAGGGTGCGCGCCACCGCGCTCAATTATCACGATGTCTTTACCAGGCGCGGGATGCCGGGGATCCGGATCGCAATGCCGGCGATCATGGGGCTCGACGTCGCCGGCGAGATCGCCGCAATCGGCCCCGGCGTCACCGGCTGGCAGCTCGGCGAGCGCGTGCTCGGCGACCCGATCAACCGGGTCGAGGGCGGCCTCACCGGGGAGACCGTGCACGGCGGGCTGGCCGAATATTGCCGGCTGCGCGCGCACCAGCTCGTGCGCATTCCCGACGGCGTCAGCTTCGAAGCGGCCGCCGCGCTGCCCTGCGCCTATGGCACCGCACGGCGGATGATGCACACCAACGGCCAGATCGCTTCCGGCGAGACGGTTCTCATCCTCGGCGCCTCGGGCGGGGTTGGGGTGTGCTGCGTGCAGCTCGCCAAATCAGCCGGCGCCACCGTCATCGCCGCCACCGGGTCCGAGGAGAAGGCAGCGCGGCTCTCCGCCTTGGGCGCCGACCACACGATCAACTATGCCGAGCGGGATTTCGTGGCCGAAATCTGGGCGCTCTGCGGGAAGCCAGCGCGGCGCGGCGCCGGCAGCGACAAGGGCGTCGATGTCGTGGTCAACTATACCGGCGGCGACACCTGGACAAAGAGCCTGCGCGTGCTGCGGGTCGGCGGGCGCCTGTTGACTTGCGGCGCGACCGCCGGCTACGACCCGCCCGAGGACATCCGCTTTATCTGGACGTTCGAACTGAAGATCATCGGCTCAAACGGCTGGGCGCGCGAGGATATCGCGGCGCTCTTGGAGATGGTTCGGGCGGGCCGGTTGGATTCCGTCATCGACGAAACTTTCCCGTTGGAGCGCGCGTCGGAAGCCCTGGCCCGCCTCGAAGAGCGGCGGGTCTTCGGCAAGCTGGTGATCACGCCATGAATAGCGTGCCCTTGAGCAAAGAGGAGCTACAGCAGCGCCTTAGCCATTCCGCCTTCATCGACTTTCTGAAGTTGACCGTGCTGAGCGCCGATCCCGAGAGGCAGCAGGTGGTGATGCAGGCCGAGATGCGGCCCGAGTTCGAGCGCGGCCGCGGCACCGGCCAGTGGCATGGCGGACCGATCGCCGCGATCATCGACACGGTCGGCGATTACGCGCTGGTCATGCTGCTCGGGCGGCCCTTGCCGACGGTCAATTTCCGCATCGATTACCTGCGGCCGGCGATCGATACCGCGCTCGTCGTCACCGCCACGGTGCGGCGCAACGGCAGGCTCGTTGGGATTGTCGATGTCGATGTGGCGAACCAGGCCGGGCAGCTGCTGGCGATCGGCCGCGCCACTTATGCCGCGGCGGCCTGAGGGTACCGAATGGCCCAGAATATCTACGATAATGACGAGTTCTTCGCCGGCTACGCCCGGCTTCCGCGGTCCATCGAGGGGTTGGAAGGAGCCCCGGAATGGCCGGCCTTACGGGCGTTGCTGCCGGATTTGCGCGGGCGCAAAATCCTCGATCTCGGCTGCGGCTACGGCTGGTTCTGCCGTTGGGCGTGCAACAAGGGCGCGGCCGAGGTTCTCGGCATCGATGTCTCCGAGAAGATGCTGGCGCGGGCCCGAGCCGACACAAAGGACGCGGCGATAACCTATCAGCGGGCGGACATGGAAAGCCCCGCGCTGCCGGGCGAAGCTTTCGATCTGGTCTACAGCTCGCTAGCGCTCCACTACGTCGAAGATCTGAACCAGCTGATGTCGCAAGTCTACCGGTCCCTGGTCCCGGGCGGGAGCCTGGTGTTCTCGGCGGAGCATCCGATTTACACGGCGCCCGCCGAGCCGAAATGGTCGCTCGACGCCGCCGGGCACAAGATTTGGCCGGTCGACCATTACCTCGACGAAGGTCCGCGCTCCACCGATTGGCTGGCCCCGGGCGTCATCAAGCAGCACCGGACGATCGCGACCACGATAAACCTCTTGCTGCGGGCCGGGTTTGCGATATCGCACCTCGAGGAGTGGGGTCCGAGCGAAGAGCAGATCAGAGCGCACCCCAACTTTGCCGACGAGCGCCACCGCCCGCCCTTCCTCATTGTCGCGGCCAGGAAGCCGTAGCCGGTCAATCCGAACGCCGGAACAAATATTCAGTGTTAGCCTCGCCCGTGGCGATATTGACGAGGTCGAACTGCAGTTCGACGCCGACAAACCGCTTCACCTCCGCGACAGAGGAAAACTCCGTCGGACACCCGCCGACCCAGTCCCGCACATCGGTATAGAAGGACATGCCGCGCAACCGCTTGTAGCCGATCACATGGGCGATCGGATTGCGCCGCTGGCGCGCGATCTCGCTGAGCTTCGAGGCGGCAAAGGACAGCCAGTTCTTGCCAAGGGCAAAACGCGGCGGATTATCGCTCACCGCGGGAGCGCCCCGGCCGAACTCGCCCCGGTCGTATCTGGCCTTGGGGCGGTCGCCCGGCCGAACCAGCGCGCGACCGCCGTCATGAGCCCGCCGGACGAGCGCCGAGCACTGTCGCCGCCGCGTCCCCCGACGATTGCGACCGGATGCGAGCTGAGCCAATTCTCCAGGACGAACAGCGACCACACACGGTAGGCATTGAAATCCAGGCGTTGCCGGAACAGGAAGCGTTCGAGCTTGGCGGGATCGATCCAGCCTCTGACCTTGCCGTCGGGCGCGAGCAGACGCTGCCGCGTGATCGGCAGCAATTCCTTCACCCCCCAACGGTCCATCGGCATGCCGAACCCGCGCTTGGGACGTGCCAGCCAGGCCTCCGGGATATAGCGTCGAGCGAGCCGCTTCAGCACGAGCTTGCCCTGGCCTTGGCCATAGCAATCGTCCGCCGCCAGTCCCATGGCGAAGCGTGCGACCTCGATGCCGAGTAGCGGCGCGCGGACTTCGAGCGAATGCTGCATGCTCATGCGGTCGACCTTGGCCAGCACCGCCCCCGGGAGGTAGTTGGCCGCGTCCACCTCGCGGAGCACGTTGATCAGCGGCCGCTGGTCCCGATCGATCCTGCCGCGCGCTCCGGCGAGTTCGGCGCCGAGCCCCGCCGGCATGCCGCCGAGAAGCCTATCGAGAACGGCGTCGGGGTACACCAGGATGCGGCCGGACAGATAGACCTCGCCAGGGTTCCAACGGGCAAGCGAACGATCGCCGCCGCGCCGGCGGTCATCCTCGTCGACCGTAACGAAATAACGGCCGTAGCCGCCGAACAGCTCGTCTCCGCCGTCTCCCGAAAGAGCCACAGTGACCGACTGGCGGGCGAATTGGCTCAGCAGATAGGTTGGAAGACAAGAACTGTCGCCGTTGGGTTCGTCGAGCACGGTGCCGATGCGGTCACCGAGTTCGAGCATGTCGGGCGACACGATCTGCTCGTGGTGGTCGGTGCCGAGATGCCTTGCCATCTCGCGTGCATCGAGGTGCTCGGAATCCTCATGCCCGGCAAAACCGATCGAGAAAGTCTGGAGCGACCGGTTCAGCCGGCGAGTGACCAGGGCGGCCACGGTCGACGAATCCACCCCGCCCGAGAGGAAGGCACCGAGCGGCACGTCGGCGATCAGGCGACGGCGCAGCGATCGCAGCAAGATCTCTTCGAGCTCTTCGGCGAGCTCGTCGAGCGGCCGCGGGTTACGGCGCATGGCGGCGGTGTGGAACGTAAAGTAGCGCTCGACTTTGGCCTCCTCACCCGGGCGCAGGCGGAGAAACGAGCCCGGCGGCAGCTTGCGGGCGCGGGCATAGATCGTCGTCGGCGCGGGGAGGTATTGCAGCGACAGAAATGTGGCGATTGCCTCGCGGTCGATGCTCGGATCGAAATCGGGCAGCAGGGTCAGCGCCTGAAGCTCGGAAGCGAAGGCAAAGTAGGCATCGCAGTCATAATAATAGAGCGGCTTCTCACCGAAGATATCACGCGCCAGAAGCAACTCGCGTGTCCCGCTTTCGTAGAGCCCGAAGGCGAACATCGCGTCGATCCGCGACAGCAATGCGGTGCCGTCGCGCAGGAGGCCGGCCAGCAGCACCTCTGTGTCCGTCCTGGTGTGGAAAGATAGGCCGCTCTGGGTCAGCTCGTCCTTCAGTTCGAGGAAGCTGTAGAATTCACCGTTATAAGTGATGGCCTCTCGGCCGGACGATGACAAAAAAGGCTGCCTGCCGGCGGCCGAGGTATCGATGATGCTGAGCCTGCGGTGCGAGAGGACGCAGTAACAATCATCGCTGACCCAGATGCCGGAATCGTCCGGACCGCGATGGACCATGGTATCGGCCATTGCCGCACCGAGGGTTGCCATCTCCTCGCGCGAGAAACGGCCGCGCTTGTTGATCAGCCCGGCAATCCCACACATCTTGGACCGCGACTCCCGCTAGTTAGCTGCCGGTAGCGCCTTAATTACTCGCCTCCAGGCCAGGCCGCACCGATACTCGGCACGCAGCTGGTGAGGTGCAGCGGATCACCTTAACGTTTTTTTCTGGCATATCGGCCAGGCAAAATCGAGCCATGCTCGGCCGCGTATGGCTGCCGGCGTCATCGAGGCCGCAACTCGAAGATGTGGCACGCGCTGCCCAAAACCCGCGCGAGACGGGCGCGCTTCGCCAACGACCAGCGCGCCCCGAACATCATGTTGCCGGTGTAGAACAAGCCCATCGGCTCGTCCCGCAGGATCTCAAAGCCGTTCCGCCGGAAGTTACGGCGCCACCACTCCGGGAGATACAGCCAGGTCTCGGTCAAGAGATTGCCGCGCTCGCCGTGCCGGCGCTGGTGGAAGGCGGAGCCGAGATGGCGCCCGGCCTGCAGGCCGGCTTCATACAACCGCCGCGCCTCCGATAGCGACGGCGGCCAGCGCGGGCGCAATTGGGAGCTTGCAGCCGCGGCGCATTGAACGCCGGTCGGGAACGCCGAGAGCGTCGTCCAAAAGCGCCAGGCATGCGTCGGCAGCACATGCACCGCGCGCCCCTCTGAGCGAAGGACGCGGCGGATCTCCTTGTGCATCTGCCCAAGGTCGGGCACGTGCTCCAGCACGTTGGACGAATAGACGATGTCGAATGACCGGTCGGGAAACCGAATGTGCCGGCCATCGTATTCGGTTATCGCAAACCGGCGGTCTCCGGCATAGTTCGAATCCGGCAACTCGACCGCCTCAACAACAAACCCGCGGGCGGCAAGCTCCCGCGACTGCTGACCGGTGCCGGCTCCCAGTTCCAAGATGCGCGCACCGGGCGCGAACCAGGCGACGACGCGCTCGATTTCGGCCCCGCGCAGGGCATTCAGTTGCGCCATCGAAAACATCGGCCGCCGATCTCCGCCGCTGACCGCACTCGCTATGGGCCATAGACGGCGAGCGTTTCCTCTACCATGCGCTCAAGGCCAAAGCACCGGTTGACAAAAGCCGGTCCCGCTTCGGCCACGGATGCCCGCCACGCGGGATCGTCGAGGACCTTGAGAAGCCGCGCCGCGAGCGTCGCGGCGCTGGCGTCACGCACCAGAAAGCCGGTGACCCCGTCCTCGATTGTCTCGGCCGTCCCACCGGCCGCGGTGGCGACGACCGGCACGCCAGCCAGACTTGCCTCCAGCACCACATTTGGGGTGCCTTCGGCGCGCGAGGTCAGCAGGAAAACGTCGAACATCGACAAATACCCTGACGCCTCCCTGCTGGTGCCAGGGCAATGCAGCCGTTCGGCCAACCCGCCCCGGTGCGCCCGTTTCAGGACCGCGCCGCGCAGCGGCCCGGCACCGACGATGACGAAATGGCAATCCGGCCGCGCCGCAGCGACGAGGGCGGCGGTCTCGACCCACAGCAATGGCCGCTTTTCGTCGTACAAGCGGAAGACAGAACCGATCACCGGCGCGGTTTCAGGTACCCCGAGCGCCGCCCGCAGCCGCTCGCGTGTCCCACGAGGGGGCGGGATAAAGGCTCCAGGGTCAATGCCGTTGCGCAATACCCGGATGCGGTTGCCCGGCAGGCCGAGCCAACGGGCGTAATCGGCCCCGCCGGCAGCGCTGTTGTTCAGCATGACGATTTCGGGGATGCTCGCGACCTCGCGATAGGCATTGGCCATGTAGGGCCGGTGATAGGCAAAATTCGGCGGCGAGACATTGCGCGCCGATACGATCACCCTCGGTACCCCAACAATCCGCGCGGCATAGGCGGCGGCGAGCGACTGCGAATCCTGCCAGGCATGCACGACTGCCGGGCGCAATTGCGCGAAGTCCCCGGCGAGCCGCTCGATCTCGTCCTGCACCTCGCTGGGCAGCCAGCCGATCGCGGCCCGGGCGCGTGCCAGCGCATCCGCCGGCGCCGCCGCAGCGAGAATCCGGCGCGCCTCGCCGATGTCGATCGTGTTGCGCACGATGCCGTCAAAGCTTTGCAGCGCCGGCAGGAAGAAATCGTGATCCGGCCCAGTCCCGAGCCGCATGCAGAGGAGCCCGAGCGGCTTCCCGGTCCGGCCGTCGAGACTGCGCAGAGTGGTGACCAGCTGGCGTTCCGCGCCACCCCAGGCGAGCGCATTGTTGACCAGGATCATCGGCCCATCGGCGAACGCTTGCGGCCCGAGCAGCGGCGGCAGGTCGCACAGCATGACTGGCCGCCGGGCGAACCGCCGGGCCATGACGTAGCCATGTCGCATTTCGAGGGCACCGACGAGGCGACCGACGGGCTGCTTCAGCGCCATCGGCAACAATCGCCGGGCGAGTGGCCGCACCGCACGCAGAACGGATCGCAACACCCCGCGCCCACACGTATTGGCGACGGCGGCGTCGCCAGGACCCGCTTTCGAGCGCCCTGCGGACGGGGTCGAATTGAGGCGATGCTGCTGCACCATCGGCGACCGGGTCGGCGCGCTGATTCGCGACGCCAGCATTAGCGGATCCCGCGGCGGCGCGCGCCGGTCGCCGATGCGGTGAGCGATCGCGATCAGGGTCGAGCCGCTGCCGAGCCGCACCGACCGGCTGCCGACCAGCGCGAGCGCGACATACGGGCTGGCCCCAGCGGCAAGGGCCGAAACATCGACCTCATGCAAAATCTCGACCGCAAACCCGTACTGCGCCAGCAATGCGGTGAGCGCGGCGCCGTCAAACGACCGTACATGCTGCCAGCGATGATAGAGTATCCCGGCAAGCGGAGAGACCATCAGCGAGCGGTCAAGATCCTCGCGGTTCGGGGTGGTCAAAATCACCCGGCCTCCCGGGGCGAGCGCGCGATCGAGAGTGGCAAAGAACCCGCCGTAGTCGTCTTCCAGGACGTGCTCGATCACCTCGATGGCCATCGCGACGTCAAAACTGCCGACATTGCCCGCATCGATCGTCTCGAACGCGCCGATAAAGGCGGATTCGCCTTGCAATTTTTCGATCAGTGGCCGCCGCCGGCCGGGCGATGGCTCCAATATCGCGACCGCATAACCGGCCCGGGCCATCACCCGCGCCATCTCGCCCTCGCCAGCGCCGATATCGAGGTGCCGGCCGCCCGGCACCAGCCACGGCTCCAATGCCGTCAGCAGCGCCGGTCCCTGGGTCGCACCGAAACTCAGCGCATCCATCGGGGTGCCGGCGATGCGACTCCAGAAGTCGGCAACCCGCACCGGTGTCCAAATCCATTCGGCAGGCTCGGGCGTCGCCATCGCCGCCCCCACCACGTGACGCGAATGGAGCCAGCGCGCCGAACTGGCGGCGTCGCCCGGGCGCTCGCCGCCGTGCAGAGTCGCGACTGCCAGCAAGGTGCCGCCATCGCCAAAATGCAGATGCGGCTCCGTGGCCAAGGCCTGCCGTTGGGCTCCGAGCGACTGGAACCCAGTCTCGTCGAGCTGGGTCTCGAACATGGCCGCGACCTCGAATCCCCACCGCGTCAGTAAATCGTCCAAGGTGTCTGGTGAAAACGCGCGCAGCCGCTGCGCCATGTGGAATAGCGTGCCGCTTGCCGGGCAGAGCGACAGGAACTGGTCGAGCATCTCATTATTGGGCACCGCGACGACGAGCTGTCCGGCTGGGCGCAGCGCCATGCGGACCGTGGCGAAGAGGCCGGCGACCTCGCCACCCGTCACCTGGGCCAGGCTCTCCGGCACAAGCACCAGATCGGCTGATGCCTGGGCGGCGGCGACAGCGCCGAGCCACGCCGGATGCGCCTCCAACCCCGCCACGCTGCCGCGCAGCAGCGGCCCGGTATCGATCCGCCCGACGCGGAACCCGGCCAGCAGTAGCGCCGCAGCATAGTCGGTGTCGCGCTCCCCGAGAGTGAGGATTTTGGCGGCCGCCGGGATGCGCTGCGCCAATACCGCCGCGAGATGCCGCGCGACACGCCGGGCAAATTGCGCCGGCGGCAGATCCAGCCGATAGGCGGTCCGCCAGAACCATTCCGCTAGCTCCGGCGTCCAGACGAGGCGCTGCGGCAGCGGCGGGGCCGGTGCAACGGCGCCCTCTGGCATTGCGTCAACTCCGCGCTTGCACCCGTCCATGCTACCCGGCCGGAACGTTGCCATGGCGCGGGGATACCTGTAGAAGTCGGGCCGACCTTACGCATATCGACCGGCCGGTCAAGCATGCTGTCGACGGCTTTAAAGATCCTCGCGCCCGCTCCCAATGGGATGGCGCTTCGCCATTTTTCGTTGCTGATCCGGCGCCATCACGAACTCGTATGGGAAATGACCCGTCGAGAAATACTTGATCGCTACACAGGCCAGGTGCTGGGGGCGCTCTGGGCGATCGGCCTTCCGCTGCTGTCAATGGGTGTCTATGTTTTCGCTTTTCTGGTGCTGTTCCAGGGGAGGCTGCCGGGAGCCACGACTTCGATCGGATACGCGGTGTTCATGCTTGCCGGATTGGCCCCGTGGATGGCCGTGCAGGAGGCGCTCGGCCGCGGGCCGACGGCAGTCTCGGGCAATGCGGGCCTCGTGAAGCAGATCGTCTTCCCCAACGAAGTCCTGCCGTTGCGAGTGGCGTTCGGGGTTTTGCCGACCTTGGGAATCGGCATCGTCGTCGTCGGGATGCTCGCGCTGATCGCCGGTCTAGGCGGCTGGCTCACTGTCCCATTGCTGGTGATCGTCATCGCCTGTCACCTGGTCATGACGGTCGGGCTGGTCTATCTGCTGGCCGCAATCGGCGTATTCGTCCGCGACGTGCGCGATGTCGTCACGGTGCTCCTCTCGGTCGGCATGTTTCTGCAGCCGATCTTCTACGCCCCCGGCGTGGCGCCGCGGACGCTCGAGGCGATCTTTTATTTGAGCCCGGTCAGCTATCTGATCTGGTGTTATCGTGACGCGCTTGTCTATGGCGAAATCACCCGGCCTCTCGCCTGGGTGGCCGCGCCAATCATATCGATGCTGCTGTTTTTGGTTGGCTATCGGCTCTATCGCAACCTTCAGCCCGCCTTCGGGAACGCCTTGTGAGCGGCATCGCAATCTCGGTTCGGTCGCTGGGCAAGAGCTATCGGCTGTACGCCCATCCCCGCGATATGGTGCTCGAAATGCTGTCAGGGCGGCAGCGCCATCGCGAATTCGCCGCGCTTCAGGATGTGTCCTTCGAGGTCGGCCACGGCAGCGTGGTGGGCCTGATGGGACGCAACGGGGCGGGCAAGAGCACGCTCTTGCGCATTATCGCCGGGACCCTCGATGCGACCGCCGGCGCGGTGACGAGCTCGGGACGAATCGCGGCGATTCTCGAACTCGGCACCGGGTTCCACCCCGACTATAGCGGCCGCGACAACGTCTACCTGGGCGGGTTGTGTCTCGGCCTCAAACGCAAAGAGATCGACGCCCAGGTCGCCGAAGTGATCGAGTTCAGCGAGCTAGAAGAATTCATCGACCAGCCCTTCCGCACCTATTCGAGCGGCATGCAGGCCCGCCTCGCATTTAGCGTCGCCACCTGCGTCAATCCCGACATCCTGATCAGCGACGAGGCCCTCTCGGTCGGCGATGCGCGGTTCCAGCTCAAATCCTTCGATCGGATGCGCGAGTTCAAGCGGCGCGGCAAGTCCATTCTCGTCGTCAGCCACAGCATCAATCAGCTCGTCAGCATCTGCGACCGCGCGATTCTCCTCGATCGCGGTCGGCTGTTGATGGATGGCGACCCGAACGCCGTCGGCAACGCCTATCACGAATTGCTGTTTGGACGGCGGGGAGCGAGTGCGGCGGAGGCCTCCGCCGATACCAGTACGGTACTCGACCGGGAGCACCGATACGGCGACGGCGTGGCCAAGATCACGGACTTCCATCTGATCGATGCCGAGAAACGCACAGTGACCCGGCTGCGGAGCCTCGACACCTACACAGCAGTTATCAAGATCCGCGCAACGCAGCAAACCGAAGCCCTGTGCGCCGGCATTCTAGTGCGCAACGGGCGCGGCCAGGATATTTTTGGGACGGACACCATCGCCTGCCAGGATTTGCGAATTGCGCCGCTGGCGCCCGGCGAAGAGGTTATTGTTTACATGCAATTCCGCGCCAATATGGCCCCCGGCAATTACTTCCTGACCGCAACAGTCGCGCGAACCGACGGCACAAAGCACGATGTGCGTTTCGACTCCCTGATGATCGAGGTCGAGCCCGTTGCCGCGCTATACACCGACACAGTGGTCAATTTGGAGCCCAAATTCCGGATCGAGCAGCGCACCGGGGAGCCCCAAGCAACGATGGCATTGGTGGAGTAGCCATTGTGACCGCGCGGCTTGTCCCGCTCGACGGCTTGGCGCCGGAGAGCGGGTTGTGCTGGACCTGCCCGGTGCCGGCGATTTGCGGCCCGGGAGACAGCGTGGCCGAGCCGCAGCGCTCGACGCTGCGGCTTTTCGAGGATGGCCGCGAAATCGGTCCGGCGCACAGCCTTCACCACGAGATCCGCACTCTGGGCGGCGGCAGGTTCTCCCACTGGGGCAACCGGCTTTACCTGTCCGCCGCCGCGGCCGCCCTCAATCCCGACCAGGGCCGCTATGCCGCTCTGATCGAGCCGGTCGAGGGTGGTTCGCGGCGCGCCATCCTCGCCGCCGCCGCGGCGGTGGATGCCGGCGCGCTCTCTCCCGAGATGCGCTACGCCTGGGGCGAGCGGGTCTTCGGTGCCTTCGTGCCCGATGTCAGGCTGGCGGAATTCGGCCGCTCGTTCTTCCGCGATACGGGGTTCATTGCCGATTATGAGCGCTTCGACCGGCAGAACTATCGCAGCCTCGACCGCAAGTTTGCGCTCAGCGAATTGCTGAATCTGGCGCTGCGGCGCCCCGGCGAATTGGGCGAATGCGGCGTGTTCCGCGGCGCCAGCGCCTTCCTGATGGCCAAGGCGATACGCCGGGCCGGCGGAGAAAGGCGCCTCCATCTGTTCGATTCGTTCGCCGGCTTGTCGGCCCCGGAGGCGAGCGACGGGACCTATTGGGAGGCGGGGGATATGGCCTCTACCCGGGCAGAGGTGGCAGCCAATCTCGCGGAATTCGACGATCTCGTCGTCTTCCACGAGGGCTGGATCCCGGAGCGGTTTGGCGACGTCGCCAACACACGCTTCTGCTTTGTTCATCTCGACGTCGACTTGCTTCAGCCGACCCGCCACGCGCTCGGCTTTTTCTATCCCCGCATGGTCTGCGGCGGGTTGATCGTCTGCGACGATTACGGCTTCGAGACATGCCCCGGGGCCCGGCGGGCGATGGACGAGTTCTTCGCCGAGCGACCCGAGCCGATCGTCCATTTGCCGACCGGCCAAGGCTTCGTCATGATCGAGTCGGGCGACACGGCAGTGTGATCCGCGTCCGTCGCCGACCGCTCAGTTGATGGTTACCATCCTGCACCTGATAACCGGGCTCGAGACCGGCGGCGCCGAGGGCATGCTCGCGCGGCTCGTCATGCGAACCGATCGCAGCCGGTTCCGCTCGGTGGTCGTCAGCATGACCGATAGGGGTACGGTCGGCCCGATCATCGCGGGCGCCGGCATACCGGTCGAGGCGCTCGGTATCGGCCGCGGGACGATCGAACCGCGCGGGGTGACGCGCCTCATCGGCCTCTTGCGGCGCTATCGGCCCGACATCGTGCAGACTTGGCTCTATCATGCCGACCTCTTGGGCTTGATCGCCGATCGGCTTGGCTATGCGCCGCGTTTGGCGTGGAATATCCGCTGCTCGGATATGATCGGCTCGAGCGTCGTGCGCGCAATTCTGAGCCGCTTCTCGGCGCGGCCCGAGATGGTGATCATCAACTCGCTGGCCGGCCGCCGGTTCCACGAGCGTATCGGCTACCACCCGCGCCGCTGGGAGTACATTCCGAACGGGTACGACACCGTGCTCCTGCGGCCCGACGAGACGGCCCGGAGCCGATTGCGCGCCGCGCTCGGCATCGACGCGTCGGCGATCGTCATCGGCATGCCGGCGCGCTATCACCCGATGAAGGATCACGCCGGCTTTCTCGCCGCCGCGCGGCAGATGGCGGCCCGTCCCGACATCGTGTTCGTGCTGCTTGGCGCGGGGATCGAGCCGGGCAACCCTGACCTGGTGCGGGCGATCGAGGCGCAGGGGCTAATGCCTCGGCTCCGGCTCTTGGGCGAGCGGGCCGACATGAGCGCGGTCTACCCCGCGCTCGACATCGCGACCTTGAGCTCGGCCTTCGGCGAGGGTTTTCCCAACGTGCTGGCCGAGGCGATGGCCTGCGGCGTGCCGTGCGTCGCGACCGACAGCGGCGACTCGGCCGAAATCCTCGGCGAATGTGGGGTCATCGTGCCGCCGCGCGATCCGCCGGCGCTCGCCGAGGGGTGGCAACGCATGATCGCCCTCGGCCCTGACGGCCGGCGTGCGCTCGGCGCGCGCGCGCGTGCGCGGATCGTCGAGAATTACGATCTCGACCGGGTAGTGCCGCGTTTCGAGAAGCTCTATAGCGAAATCGCCAGCGCCGCGCGGAGCCTATCGGCGACCTGAGGGCGATGGCCGCGCCCCCGCCGGGCGGCGATGACCGGGCGGGCGACGCGCGCGGTCACTCCGCTGCGTTCTTTCGCCCATAGCGGCGGACCCGCAGATCGGCCTGTTCCTTGTGGCCCCAGAAGCGCTCGATCGCGCACAGCCGGCTGCAATATTCGCCGACCATCGCGCTCGCCTCGGCGGTCCTCACCTCCTGATAGGTGCAGGTCTTCAGGAACTTGCCGACCCAGAGCCCGCCGGTATAGCGGGCCGCGCCCTTGGTC
>Ga0182024_10006438_pt1 | contig 25789 bp, 21 predicted proteins | sample P32metaG_FD_120480 | JGI IMG/M metagenome (GOLD analysis project Ga0182024, IMG submission 120480) | Permafrost microbial communities from Stordalen Mire, Sweden - P3-2 metaG (Illumina Assembly) | ecosystem: Environmental > Terrestrial > Soil > Wetlands > Permafrost | place: Sweden: Stordalen...
CGGCCCGGTCCCGCTCTACTGCGCCGCCGAGGTCGAGGGCAAAATCCGGACCACGTTCTCCTACGCCTTCGGCCCCGCCGCCCGGGAAATGTCGGCCGGCTACGTCCCCAAGCTGGCCTTCCATCGCATCACCGACGAGCCGTTCACGGTGCTCGGCGAGCGCGTGACGCCGATCCCGCTGGCCCACGCCCATTTCGACGTGTACGGATTTCGCATCGGCGACGTGGCTTATTGCACCGACGTGAGCGAGGTCCCGCGGGCGAGCTGGCCGCGCCTGGAGGGGCTGCGCGTACTGGTGCTCGACGCCCTGCGGCCGCGGCCGCACATCGCCCACTTCGGCCTGGACCAGGCGCTCGACGTGATCGAACGGCTGCGGCCCGAACAGGCCTACCTCACGCACACGAGCCACGAAATGGAGTACGAGACGGTCAACGCCGGCCTGCCGGCCAACGTGCGGATGGCCTACGACGGCCTGCGGTTCACGTTCTGACGACGGCCGACCCCATTGCGGAGAGGAGAACGCCCCATGCCGACCGTACACGACGACCTGATGCGCCGCCTCCGCGCCGCCGGCCAGGAACACGTCCTACGTCGGTGGGACGGCCTCAACGACGATGAACGCCGGGAGCTGTTGAGTCAGGTGCAAGGCCTCGACCTGGACCAGTTGCGGCGCCTCTACGCCGACCGAGACCGCGCCTACACGCCGCCTTCGTGGGACGCGATCCGGCCGGTGCCGGTCGTGCCGGCCGACTCGCCGGACAACCCGCGCTACCGCCGGCTCGGCGAAGAGTCGCTGCGCCGCGGCGAGGTCGCGGTCCTCGTGGTGGCCGGCGGCCAGGGCACGCGCCTCGGCTTCGACCGGCCCAAGGGCATGTTCCCGCTCGGCCCGGTCACGAACAAGAGCCTGTTTCAGATTCACGCCGAAAAGGTGCTGGCCACGCGCCGGCGCTACGGCGCCGCCGTGCCGTTCCTCGTTATGACCAGCCAAGCTACCGACGCCCCGACGCGCGAGTTCTTCGCCCAAAACCAGTATTTCGGATTGCCGAAGGAGGAAGTGCATTTCTTCACGCAGGGGACGATGCCGGCCCTGGACCTGGCGACGGGCAAGCTCTTAATGGAGGCGCCCGGCCGGCTGTTCCTCAGCCCCGACGGCCACGGCGGCACGCTCACGGCCCTGGCGTCGGGCGGCCTGCTGGCCCGATTGCGCGATCGAGGCGTCCGTCATATCTTCTATTTCCAGGTGGACAATCCGTTGGTGAAGGTCGCCGATCCGACGTTCCTCGGCTGCCACATCGACCAGCGCTCGGAGGCGTCGTCGCGCGTCATCCCCAAGCTCGGGCCGACGGACAAGCTCGGCAACTTCGTGCAGATCGACGGCCGTTGTTCCATGATCGAGTATTCGGACCTGCCATTGGAGATGGCCCGGCAGACCGACGAGGGCGGCCGGCTGCGGCTGTGGGCGGGCAGCCCGGCCATCCATTATTTCGAGGTGGACTTCCTGACGCGCGTGACGGCGGGAACCGGCCAGATTCCGTTCCACGTCGCCCGCAAGAAGGCGCCGTACCTCGACGACGAGGGCCGACAAGTCCATCCGGAGAAGGAAAACGCCCTGAAATTCGAGCGCTTCATCTTCGACGTGCTGCCGTTGGCCGACCGCTGGGCCGTGGTCGAAACAAGCCGTAAGGAGGAGTTCGCCCCGCTGAAGAACGCCACCGGCGCCGACTCGCCGGAGGCGGTGAAGCAGGCGATCAGCGACCTGGCCGCGGACTGGTTGGACTCCGCCGGCGTGAAGGTCCCGAAGCGGCCCGACGGCGGCGCGGCCGTGGCGCTGGAGGTCGGCCCGCTGTTCGCCCTGAATGTGGAAGAATTCGCCGCTAAAGTGGATCGCGATACGAGGATTGACGGGCCGCGCTACTTCGGGTAGCGGCGGCCGTCGTTTAGCCGCGACCCGAAGGGGGCGTGGGGAGTGGGAAAGGCGATGTTGCACGCGGTAATCATGGCGGGCGGCGGCGGTACGCGGTTCTGGCCGCGCAGCCGTAAGGCCCGTCCCAAACAATTCCTGACGCTTGCGGGCGACCGTTCGCTCTTGCAGATGGCGCTCGACCGCATCGAGGGCTTGGCGCCGCCGGAACGGACGTGGGTGATAACCGGCGAGGCCTACCGCGCCGAGACGGCCAAACAGCTGCCGGCCCTGCCGCCGGAGCGGATCGTCGGCGAGCCGTGCGGCCGCGACACCGCCCCCTGTATCGGCCTCGGCGCCGCCCTGATCGCGCGCGACGACCCCGACGCCGTCATGCTGACGACGCCGGCCGATCACGTCATCGAGCCGGTGCAGGAGTTCCGCCGCGCCGTCCTGGCCGCTGTGCAGACCGCCGAGGAACACCCGTCGGCGCTGGTCACGTTCGGCATCCCGCCGACGTTCGCGTCCACCGGCTACGGCTACATCCACCGCGGCCCCGAGGTCGCCCGCCGCAACGGCATCACCGTCTTCCGCGTGCGCAAGGACGGTTTCAAGGAAAAGCCGGATGCGGAATTGGCGGAACGATTCTTCGCCTCCGGCGAATATTTTTGGAACAGCGGCATTTTCGTCTGGAAGGTGGCGGCGGTGCTGGCCCAGCTGCGCGACCGGCGGCCGGTGCTCTACTCGGCCGTGCAGCGCATCGCCGACGCCTGGGCCGGGCCGAACCGCGCCGCCGTTTTGCGATCCGAATACGAGGCGATGGAGAAGATCAGCATCGACTACGCGGTGATGGAGCACGCCCCGGAGGTGCTGGTCGCGCAGGCGCCGTACCGCTGGGACGACGTGGGCAGCTGGCTGGCGCTGGAGCGGATGAACCCGCAGGACGCCGACGACAACACGGTGCTGGGTGAGTTTTGCGGCGTCAACACGCGCGGCTGCGTGGTGGTCGGCGACCCCGGCCGGCTGATCGGCACGATCGGCGTGAGCAACCTGCTCATCATCCAGGACGGCGACGCCACGCTGATCGCCGACCGCCGCGACGAGGCGGCGGTCAAGAAACTGGTGGAGTTGCTGCGAAAGAAGGGGCTGGAGAAATACCTGTGAGCGCCGCCGGCCGGTTGCTGGGCGTGGATTACGGCGACGTGCGCGTCGGCCTGGCGGTCAGCGACCCGGATCGCAAGATCGCCTTTCCGCTGGCGATTTACACGCGCCAGGGTCGGGAGCGCGACGCCGCGTACTTTCGCGCGGTGGTCGCGGAGGAAGCGACGGCCGGACTGGTGATCGGTCTGCCGGTGCATTTGAATGGGGCGGAGGGCGCCAAGGCGGCGGCGGCGCGGGCGTTCGGCGCCTGGCTGTCGGAGACGACCGGCAAGCCGGCGACGTTTTGGGACGAGCGTTTCACGACGGTCGAGGCCGAGTCGGCGTTGTGGGCCGCGGGGCTGACGCACAAACAACGGAAGGCGCGGCGCGACAAGGTGGCGGCGCAGATCCTATTGCAGGCGTATCTGGACGCCGGTTGTCCGGCGGCGCCGGCGGCGGGGCCGTTGGAAGGCTGATTGCACGACGAACCGGAAAGGAAAACTCTCCATGAACGCATTGGCCGTCGTTCTCCTGGCCGGGATCGCGTTGGCCGCGGCGCCGCTGGCCGCATTCGCCGAGGCGAAAGAAGGCTCCCTGGACCTGCTCGAAAAGAAGACCTACACCGATGCGGACGGTAAAAAGCTGCCGTACCGCCTGCTCCAGCCGATGCACGTCGATCCGAAGGAGAAATATCCGCTGGTAGTGTTCCTACACGGCGCCGGCGAGCGCGGCGACGACAACGAGGCCCAACTCAGGCACGGCGTCCGGGAGTTTTTGACGCCGGAAAATCGCAAGGACCGCCCCTGTTTCCTGATCGCCCCGCAGTGTCCGGCCGAACAGAAGTGGGTGGACGTGGACTGGGCTGCCGACTCGCACGTGCAGCCGAAGGGACCGTCGGCGCCGATGCGGCTGGTTCTGGGGCTGATCGATCAGACGCGGAAGGACTATCCCATCGACCCGAAGCGGATTTACGTCACCGGCCTGTCGATGGGCGGTTTCGGGACGTGGGACCTTCTCGCGCGGCGGCCGGACCTGTTCGCGGCGGCCGTGCCGATCTGCGGCGGCGGCGACGAAACGACGGCCCCGAAGATCGCCAAAATCCCCATTTGGGCCTTCCACGGCGCCAAAGACCCTACGGTGAAGGTGGGTCGGACGCGCGCCATGATCGAGGCGCTCAAGAAGGCGGGCGGCGAGCCGAAGTACACGGAGTATCCCGACGCCGGCCACGATTCCTGGGTGCCCGCGTACAAAGATGCGGCTATGATGAAGTGGCTGTTCGCTCAGAAGAAGGAGTAGGCGAGTCCGCGGCGTCTCTCATCGGAGAGATATACTAATCGTGGGAGGTCGTCATGAAATACAAAATCGCCATTCACCGCACGGACGAAGGGATCAGTGTCTCTGTGCCGGCCCTGCCCGGCTGCTGGTCCGAGGGCGACACGGAGGAAGAGGCGCTGGCCAACATCCAGGATGCAATCCGGGAATACCTGGCCGCCTTGGAGGATCGCTTGGATGGCGTCGAGGTCCGCGAGGTCGAGGTGCGATCGTAGCTGCAGGAGACCACTAATGAACCTCTATGACCTGCTCTTGCAGAAAGATGTCAACGAACTCTACAAGCAATTCGACCGCCTCCAGCTGGAGCACGACCAGAAAAGCTGGGACCTTGGTAAAGTCAAAGAGTTGGCGGAAGAGAATATGGAATTGAAGCTGCGCCTGGGCCTGCTGATAAGGCTCCTGATCGCCAAAGGCGTGTTCACAGCGGAGGAATACGCAAAGCAGGTGGCCGAGGCCTATGGCAAGAAATAGCGCCTCTACCACCAAGCCCTCACGACACAGATGGCCCTCGCGCACCTGGCGTGATGTTCCTTGTGCTCTACACCCCTTTGGCCTCTACCCCTGGCTATCTTTGACTAGGCGAAGGAATGCGTCAAAGCGCCCGCCGCATCCGCGCAGTGCTTCCGAAAGAACATGAAATTGCGTGCTCAGCCGGAAACTGCGCTGCTTTCCACCCCCGGTGTAGGTTACTTCCCGGACGATGCCCGCTTTTTCAAGGGCGGGTAACACCTTGCTGAAGAACGTCGGTCCCTTCTCCCCCATTTTCCCCCTGAAAGTGTTGTCAGTCACATACGTCGAGCGCAAGAACACCTTAAACGCTCTCTCCGCCACCACCAGTTCCTCCTCCATCTCACCGGCTTCGGCCACTGCCACTTCCGGCTGGCCTTGGTCGGTAACGAGGACAAATTTGGCCCTTACAAGAAGGGAGTGGATGTGGCCAGGATCGTACACGAGCGAGTCCGATCCCCACGGCAGGACGCACTGGCACTTGGAGTTCGCCAAGCGGACGTTCTCAATCTTCGTCGCCGCTGCAAACTCAAGGCGTTCAAAGTCGCAGGACTCGAACTGGCAATTCACAAGCGAGGTTCCGTCGAGGCTGGTTGGCTGGAAATAGCATTTGCGCAACACAGCCCCTCTGAGTTCACGCCCTTTCAGGGCATCGCTGGGAAAGGTCATCGTGTCGATCACGACGCCGTCTCCAGGCACCTTGTCCAACAACCGCACGACCAGACCACCCGCGTTCTCTCGCGTGAAGGAAGCCGGGCCTTCCGATCGCGAAGCGGCATTCAGGACCGTTACCAGCGCTTTCATATCTGGATTCAGGCGATTGGTGGAATGGACACCCACGTCAAGAGTTCGATTCGGCAACGGTCCTTTCCGCAGCATGTCACGCAGTTCCGCCATGTTGGTCACGGCGACGAGGCGCCCAAGACCCTCGCCCAGGAAGTATTGAAAGAATTCCTCATGGTCGAATGCGAAAGCATCCTTCGCACCGTCGCCCTGCACTATCAAGGCGTGGTCCTTGATGCGTTCCACGACTTGCCGGTTCACCTCAACCGGTTTCCCTCGACCCTCGCAAAACAGTTCCGCCACCACGCCGAGCATTTCGGCGCTTAACACTTCGGTGCCGTTCGTCCACATCTCCTGCGCTACGAGTGAGAGCAGTTCAACGTGCTCTGCCACCGACAGCAAAGGCTGTGGTGGATCTCCTTTCTTGTTGATCCACTTTTCATGCACTTCTCGTTCGATGATGGTGCGCACGAACTCTCTGAAGTAGTCCTCGGTCGTGCCCGACGCAAGCTTCTCCAACAGCGCTTGACGGTCTTTGGCTAGTTCGACGACATCTATTAGCTTCTTCACCAAGACGGCTCTCGTGAGAAGGGAATGCCGCGGGGTGAGCTTGGCGCTGATCGTGTCATAGATCTGTTCTCCCTCGCTCACTCCACGCTTGTCGCAATACTCTAAAAACATGCGCCGGTCCCATCGATGTAGTGCAAGGCGCGCGAAGGATACTGAGCCGTTGCCGAGCGCGTCAAAAAGCCGCGATTGGGTTTGCAAGCTGCGATACTCAAAGTATGCTTTCCGTGCCGCGATCAGGACGCTTCCCGACGACCGCAAGGTCTGCATGAGGCTTCCAAGAGCCGATACGGCATCCCCGGAGGCGCGCTCAATAAACATTTCCTCGAAGCCGTCCAGAGCCAGCACGATGAATCCCATGCGCACGAGTTCCACCAACGCCTCGAAATACAGCAACTGGAAGCGGAACCGGTTCATTAGGGTGCCTACCACGACATCGTCAAAGCGCAAGAAAGGGCGCCCGCCAAGTGATACGGGAAGCAAGAGCCAATCCGTCTTTTTCTCCTTGTAGGCCTGGGCCTGTGCTAGAGCCATTTGGTTGATGAGAGTTGTCTTGCCCTCGCCAGCATCGGACGTTAGATACAAGACCGTGGAGGTGCCCCCTGGACGTCGGTTGAGGATCTCGAAGGCGCTTTGCATGGCGTCCGGGACTTGGATTTCCTTCTCGTCTGGTGAGCGATCCAACTCGTCCAACAACTCTCCCCCTGGCCTCACGAAGTGTCCTTCGTTGGGCAAGTACGACAGGAGGCGGTCTGCTAGGAAATGCAGCCGGGCGATGTATTTCACGATCCAGATTTCGGCGGTGGCCTCTTCGCCATCCTGTGTGACGTATAGCATACCGCCACGGGAGGATACTGCTGCTTCGATTAGTTCGTCTTCCCGTAGCTGTACCACGAGTCGTCCCTTCGACAGATCGATGTTCGTCGGAGCGTCGGCGAATGCCGCGAGAATGCGGCGGAAGTCGGAGATGTCCATCTTGGTTTCCCTCAAAAGTGTTTTTGCGTGTAGCCGGGCCCCACTCCCCTTGCATAGAACGCCGCGAGGTCACGACCAGGCATTGTGTGTATCTGAGTTACATTGGCCCCAAGCAGGATCGCTGTGCGAATACCCACCCAAAGGTCGTCGTCCGAACTCACGAGGCATACGTCTTTGACGCCCGCCTGCGCCAAATAGATCATGTCAGCCGTAAGCATGGTGTCCACAAGTTTTTGCTCGCTCCGCTTCATAAGGTCCTCGGGAGTCAAGTGACAGCCAACTAATGGGCACGCTTCGGTGGAGAAAAACTGATGCGCCGCGATAAGGGGGCAGGCCGAAGCTGTGCATCCGTGGGCCCGTGGATTATCACAGGCGAGACCTCCACGCGGGGTACGGCGCCGATAAGTGTGCCAAAGATGGGCCGATGGCTCGATTTCCAAGCTATATGCCATCTCCACGTCTACGATTAGAGTCGCGGTCGAGTGGCGGTCTCCTAAGCTAACAGGGCGTGGGAACGACGCCAGTATCTGGGCGGCAAGTGCCTGGGCTCGGCGAGTCAGAATGCGCAACTCATACCAGCCTCCATAGAGCCGGACCTTGAGTCGGTGGTGGTCTGAAAGCATTGCTGTGCCCAGCGTATCAAGAATCTTGTCGATTAGGAAGAGAAGCCCTTTCCCCTTGTGCGTTGGTTTCACGTTATCGTAATCAACCAGGATTCTCATGACTCTTCAGCCGCATGAACCCGCGCAACGATTGGTAGATCGTGCGGTGGGAATAGTACAGGATGATCCGGTCGGACTCGCCACTCCACCGTAGACGCATAAGAGTGGATTGTAACACTGATTTTTCACCACCGCAAGGACTCTTGCCAAGTTTTTTTCAGGTCTTTCAACGCTGCCCACGCCACCCATTCGCCGTTCGCCCCGGCGATGCGCAGCCGCGACTCCTTGCACGTCTGACCGAGTCGCGTCAGCGGCGCTTCGGCGAGGCACGCCTCGAACGCCGCCGTGTTCGCCGCCGTCACTTCGACGATAAACCGCGTCGTCGATTCGGCAAACAGAAGCGTGGCGTCAGCCAAGCCGCCCGTCTCGGACAGCCCCGTCAGGTCGGCGCCAACGCCGCCAGCGAAGGCCATTTCCGCGACCGCAACGGTCAGGCCGCCCTCGCTCAGGTCGTGGCACGAACGCACCAGGCCGCGCACGATCGCCTCGTGCAATTTCATCAGTAAGCGCGGCGCCAATGCCATATCTACCTGCGGCGGTTCGCCGCCCTCGGCGTCGTGGACGAGGTTGTAATGCGACCCGCCCATCTCATCCTTCGTCGTCCCGAGCAGATAGAGGACGTTACCGGGTTCTTTCAGGTCCATCGTCACGCAGCATCGCACGTCCGGCACGATCCCCAGGGCGCTGATGAGCAGCGTCGGCGGGATGACGATGTTGCGGCCGCCGGCGTGGTACTCGTTCTTGAGGCTGTCCTTGCCGCTGATGAAAGGCAGATTGTACGCCAGGGCCGCGTCGCGGCACGCCTCGGCCGCGCGCACCAGCGAACCGAGCACCTCCGGCCGGTCGGTGTCGCCCCAGCAGAAATTGTCGAGTAGGGCGATCCGCGACGGGTCGGCGCCGACCGCGACCACGTTGCGCACCGCCTCGTCCACCGCGGCCGCCGCCATCGCGTAGGGGTCGAGGTCGCCGTAACGCGGGTTGATTCCGCAGCCGACCGCGAAGCCGGCCCACGAACCGAGCACCGGGGCGACCACCGCCGCGTCGCCGGGGCCGTCGTCGTGGGCGCCGACCAGCGGCTTGATGACGCTGCCGCCCTGCACCTCGTGGTCGTACTGGCGGATGATCCATTCCTTACTGCACACGTTCGGTGAGGAGAGGATCTTCAGCAGCGTGTCGGTGAAGTTCTCGCCCACCTTTCGTACTTCGTACTTCGTACTTCGTACTTGCGTCCACGTCGCCTGCCGCACCACCGGGGGCCGGCCGTCGTGCAGGAAGCGCATGTCGAGGTCCGCGACCTCATTTCCCTCATACGAGAGCCGCAATCGGCCCGTTTCCTCGAACCGGCCGATGGCCGTCGCCTCCACGTCCTCGCCGGCGCACAGCATCCGCAGCCGCGGCCAGTTCGCCGACGGCACGGACAAAACCATCCGCTCCTGCGACTCCGAAATCCAGATCTCCGTGTACGACAGCCCGGCGTATTTCAGCGGCGCCTTGTCCAGTTCCACCGCCGCCCCCAGCGTTTCGCCCATCTCGCCGACGGCCGAGCTGAAACCGCCGGCGCCGCAGTCGGTCACGGCGCTATATAAACCCTCGTCGCGGGCCTGCAACAGCACGTCCAGCAGCTTCTTCTCCGCGATGGCGTTGCCGATCTGCACCGCGCCGCCGCTGACCGTCTCCGACTCCTCCGTCAGCTCCGCCGATGAGAACGTGGCCCCGTGAATGCCGTCGCGGCCGGTGCGGCCGCCTAGCGCGACGATCAGGTCGCCGGGCCGGGCCGCCTTTTCGCAGCGGTCCACCGGGATCAGGCCAACCGTGCCGCAAAACACCAGCGGGTTGCCGAGATAGCGCGCGTCGAAGCAGACGGCCCCGTTGACCGTCGGGACGCCCATGCGATTCCCGTAGTCACGCACTCCGGAAACGACGCCTTTCATCACCTTGAGCGGGTGCAGTACGCCGGCCGGCAGCGCCTCCGGCGGCGTGTCGGGCGGGGCGAAGCAGAACACGTCGGTGTTGCACACCGGCTTCGCCCCCAGGCCGGTGCCCATCGGGTCGCGGATGACGCCGCCGAGGCCGGTGTTGGCGCCGCCGTATGGCTCGATGGCCGACGGGTGGTTGTGCGTCTCCACCTTGAAACAGACGTGATACTTGTCGTCGAATCGGACGACGCCGGCGTTGTCCTCGAAGACGCTGACGCACCAGTCGTCGGCCCCGAGTCGGCCGCGGACCTCCCGCGTCGCGGCGAAGATCGTCTCCTTCAGGAGGTTGTCGTAGCTCCGAACTCCGGATTCGTCGCGGAACTCGACGCGGCCCTTGAGCGTCTTGTGCGAGCAGTGTTCCGACCACGTCTGGGCCAGCGTCTCCAGTTCCGCGTCGGTCGGGTCGCGGCCGGTGGCGCGAAAGTGCTCCCGGATGGTCCGCATTTCGGCGAGACTCAGCGACAACTGGCCGTCGCGGCTGAGCTTCTTCAGAGCGTCGTCGTCCAGGTCGCGCAGCGGCACGGTGACGAGCTGGAAGCGGTACGGGGCGCCGACCGTCAGGTGTTCGAGTGTCAGCGGCCCCTCGACGACCTGTTCCACCGCCTCGTTGGCCAACACCTTGCGGAACAGCACCGCTTTCGCTTCCGGCGACAAAGACGGCCCGTAATAGCGGCGAAAGCTCCGCACGGAATCGACCGTCACGCCCAGGTCGCGGGCCGCGTCCGCCACGCTCAGCGCGGCCGGGTCCATCACGCCAGGCTTATATAGCACGGTCGCCAGCCGGCCGTCGGCGGCGCGTTCGTTCAGGGCGCCGAGGGCGCCGGTTTCCGTCAGGGAATCGACCAGCAACTCGCGCGTCAGCCGGTCGGCCTGTTCGCGCGACAGCGGCCCCTCCAGCAGCCAGCCGCGGGCCGTGCCTGTCACCAGGGCCGACCCCACCTTACCGTGCGTCAACAGGTCGTACTCCTCGGCGACGCGGACGCGCTCGCCGTCCGCTCCCTTGGGACAGATTTCGATCTCCCAAAGCATGGAATCCCCTTCCGGCGCCGGCCGTGGGTTAGGTGCTAATGTAAATGGACATGGCGAACAGGCCGATAAACATGCCGACGTAGAGGGCGCCGACCACCAGTCCGATCGTGGCCAGGATCATGTGGTTGCCGCGCACCCGGAGCACGGCCACGGCCTGGCCCATGCCGAACATCGACACGGCGCCGCCGGCCAGGAACATGACCATCAGGATGAGGCCGGCCGTCACCGCCGACGCAACGGTCGGCCGGCCGCCGCCCGCCGCCACCGCGAGCACGGCCACGACAAAGCCGATCACGCCCAGCACCCAGGCGCCGATTCCCAGGCCCAGGGCCGTGAGCGCCTGCCGCAGGTGCGTCCGCGACTGCTCCGGCGCGGCCTCCTTCGACTCCATCGCGCGATCGACGCAGGCGGCGCAGAGGACCTGATCGCGCCAGCGCGTGCGGCAGGTTTCGCACATGAAGTTGCCGCAACGGCCGCACGGGCCGACCGATTCGCATTCGGGGTGAACGCTACAGGCGCCTTCGCCCTCGCGCACCGGCCGGCCGAAGCGTCCCGGCGGCTCGTACAGCGGGTCGCGGCAGTTAGGACAGCGGGCGCCGACGCGCTCGCGGTCGTCGGGCAGCGGGTATTCGCAGGAAGGACATAACGCCATGACGGATCTCTTCCGGTCTAAAATCCGGTCAGCCCTGCGCCATCTTGAGGAGCACCAGGAAGGACACGGTCACGCACCACAGCGCGCCGACCAGCGAGGTCGTGGCGCCGGTCATCGCCAGGCCTCGGCCGCCGAGGTTCGGCTTGGTTTCGATCTCGCGCAGCGCCAGCCAACTCACCACCATGCCGCCGACCGGAAGGACCAGACCGACCACGCTCATGACCACGACCAAGGCCGGTCCCCCTTGCGCGCCGTTCCCGAACATGGTGAGGCAGAACGACACCGGCCCGCTCACCAGGCCGACGACCATCGCCGCCACGGCCAGGCCGGGTACGCGGGACGGCCGGTGCAGGCCGCGGATGCGGAAGTTCTTGCACGGGCCGCACAGGTCCTTCCCCTGCAGCTCTACGAGGCAGTTGGGGCAGAACGGCTCCTTGCAGTCGGCGCAGGTTTTTTCCGTGGCGACGTCGTCGTGGTTAAGGCAGAAGCCGGGCCGGCGGCGGCGGAAGACGTTGGCCTTTCGGCGACGAAGGAGATCGCCTTCACGCGGATCGTCGATTGGGGGCGGCCGGTCGCGGTCGTCGAACGGGCGCGGCCTTGGCGGGGGCGGCGGCCGGCGCGGCGGTTCCGGCGGCACCTCGGGCGGCGACGTGGTGCTCTGCCACGGCACCGTGTTGCCCTGGCCGCACTCGCAAAAGACGAGGGTGCTGGCGAGGTTGTCCGGCCGGCCGTGCTTCTTGCCGCATTGCTTGCAGGTGAACCAGATCATCGCGTTTCCGGGCCTTTCTTAGCCCCGGAGGGGCGGCGGTCAATAGCCAGGGGTGCCAACCCCTGGCTGGCCGCGGCGGGCCGGACATCCCCACGGACGTATCCAAAATGCAAGGCCGGGGGAGGCGCGGCACACCTCGGCCTCCAGGGGTTGACACCCCTGGCTATTCACCGCCGCCCCTTACGGGGCTTTTGGTTCAATGTAGCAAGCACTCGCCCCGCTTGCACCGTTGAACTCACGTCCGCCTCGGCCGCGGCGCCTCTTCCTGCGGCCCCTGTTCGCTCAGCACCGCCGCCAGCTGCAACACGAACTTCTCGTCGCTCTCGTACTCTTCCGGCGTCAGTTCCAGCCGGCTCTCGAAATACTGCGCCGCCGATCGGAACAGCCGCGTCCGCTCGGCCACGCGCAGCTGGTCGCGGCGCAGGCAAAGGTCCAACAGCGTTTGTTTCTGTTCGCGCTCCAGCGACGCCAGTCGCTGCCGCCACAGACCAATTCGCGCCTTGTCCGCCGCCGTCCGGCCGTCGACCAGCGTCCGGATCGGCGTGGCCCGCTGTTCGACGTGGACGACGAGGGTGTCGGCGGCGAAGTCGCCGAGACGGCGGTTTTCGCGGTTGCAGGCGGCCACGGCGAAGCCGACCGCGTACAGGCCCGGCAGCGCGTCCACGAACCGGACGATGTTGCGCACGGCCGAGTTGTAGAACGTCAGGGCCGCGCCCTTCCACCGGATAACGCGGATGCCCAAAGCGCGCTTGCCCAAGGTCTGCCCGTTCCACAGCCACTCGAACAGCAGAAAGTATCCCCAGTAGACCGCGAATATCCACACCATCATCAATGCCGCCCCCAGACCCTCACGTCCCAGCTCCAGGGGAAGCGAGAAAAGAGCGCCCGCGGCCCAGAGGACGAGGATGAGGGCGAAGTCGATCAGCCAGGCCAGCGTCCGCGACCCCAAACCGGCGACGCGGTAGCGGAACGGCACCCGCTCGGTGGTAAGGACTTCGTGAAAGATCACGCCCCGTCCCTCCGGTAATAGGGGTTGCGGCCCCAGCCGAGCAGCAGCGTGTAGACGAGGAACAGGGCGCCGAAGACGCAGGCCACCGTCAATTTCAGGGCGCTGGAAAAGACCCAATCCGGGGCGCGGGCGACGCCGGCCTCCAGCAGCCCGGCCACGGCCAGCAGCGGGACCGTCGCCGACACCAGCAGGAACGCCTCCTTGCCCAGCCGGGCCAGCTCCTCGCGCCGCGGCCACGGCCGGGCGCGGATCATGCCCTGCGCCAGGAGCAATCCGGCCGCCCCGCCGATCAGGCACGCCGGGACCTCCAGGACGCCGTGCGGCACAATGCCGGTGACGAACGTCAGGAAGTAATAATGGCCCGGTTTCGTGACCTCCGCCTCCGCGAACACGGCCCCGAGGACGCCGAGCATCAGGCCGTTCTCGAACATGAACCAAACGGTCCCGACGCCGCAGGTGATTCCCAGCGCGAAGGCGAACAAGGTCACGGTGACGTTGTGCGTGAAGAGGAACATAGAGAATCCGGCATATCCGCCGGACCCTTGCAGGCCGGTGGGGTCCTTCTCACCCTCCTCGCGCGGCTGAATCGTGCTCATCCCCGTCGGCCCGAGGAACGCCTGGGCGTTGTGGGCCGCCTCCAGCGACGCCGGGTCCTTGGTGTTCCAGGGAAAGCACGCCAGGAAGCCAAAGACCGTCCCGAAGGCGAACAGGCCTGCCGCCAACAGGAAGTGCGGCAGGTAGCGGCGGAACACCGCCGGCCAGCCCCAAATCAGGAACATCACCATGCCGCGCAGGTCGATGCGCGTCCTGCCGTAGATGACGAGATAGGCGCGGGCTACGAGATCGTTGAGATAGCGGACGGTGGCGTCGCCGCTGACGAACGTCTGGGCCTGGTTGAGGTCGGAGGCGGAGCGGCGGTAGAGATTGCCGAACTCGACGGCTTCGTCCTCGTTGAGGCAGGTCAGGCCGCTGCCCTCGGCGCGGTCCAGCAGCTCTTCCAGCCGTTTCCAGGCCGGCCGACGCTCATGCAGAAAGGTGGATAGGTCCATGCTCGCATTCAGTCCAACGATTTCACCGCCAAGACGCCAAGGACGCCAAGAATACGAGAACCATAATTCAGATTTCTTTTGTCTTCTTGGCGTCCTTGGCGTCTTGGCGGTTAGAGCGATTTTCACATTTTCATGCCCGTCTTCAGCGTCAGATAGCGGTTCACGGCGTCGATGGTCAGCTTCTCGGGGGCGGTGTCCAGCACCAACACGCCCTGCCGTTCCAGGCTGCGCAGCATCTCCGACCGCCCGGCCAGCAGGTCGCGCGCCGTCAACACATTGTACAGGTGCTCGGCGTCGCGCGGCGACTCGGCGGCGAGGCGCTGCAACGGCACGTCGGCCACGGCCACCGTCAGCGGCAGGTGGAAGCGCCGCAGCAGCGCCGCCGCCTCCAGATACTCCTTCGAGGCCGTGGCGTCCAGCAGGTCGGTGAACACCATCGTCAGCGCCCGCTTGGGGTGGCGGCCGATCAGCGTCTGGAACGCCTCGCGGTAATTGACGTAGCAATACTCCGGTTTGACGGAGTAGAGCGCCTGGAGGAAGCGGGCCTGCTGCGACCGGCCCTTGGCCGGCGGCAAATAGAGATGGACCGTGTGCGAGAAGACCAGCAGGCCGAGGTTGTCCTGGAACGTCTGGCTGACGTGGGTGAGCATGAGGACGGCGTTGATGGCGTGGTCGAGCTTGGTCAGGGCGCCGACGCGGGCGGCCATCATGCGGCCGACGTCGAGGCAAAAGATTACGTCCTGGCTGTGTTCGCTCTCGAAGACGGCGGTGATCGGCTTGTTGCGGCGGGCGGTGGCCGTCCAGCTGACGTGGCGGAAGTCGTCGTCGGGCGTGTAGTCGCGGTAGTGGCTGAACTCGCGGCCGGCGCCGGGCAGACGCTTGGCCCGGTAGCCGCCGGCCCGGACCAGCGTGTTCCGCAGCAGCGCCTCGTAGCGGCGCACCTCCAGCAGGTTGGGGTAGACCTGCACCGCCTCGCCGGCCGGCAGACGTCGATCGACGAACGCCAGGCCGAGCGGCCCGCGACAACGCACCCACACGTCGCCGAAGGAAAAGTCGCCTCTTTGGGTCGGCAATAGACGATATGGAAGCCGGGCTTGGCCAAGACTCGGCACGACCGCGTCGAGAACCAGCGGGTCGGCCCGGAAGCCCGGCGGGATGGTGTCGCGGACGATCAACCGCAGTCGTCCGGCGGAACGGTTGTCGAGCACCAGAACGATTTCGTTGTCCACGCCGAGCGACAGGCGGGCCGGCCGTTCGCGTCGGACGGTGAGCCGGCCGCGGCGCGTGGCCATTCGGGCGTAGGCGGCGTCGCCGAGGAACAGCAGGAGGACGCAGCCGTCGAAGCCGAAAACGAGCCAGCGACTTCCGAGGACGACGGCCGGCGCCAGCCACGCCGGCAGGATGCTTTCCATGACCTGCGCGGAAAGTCCGCCCAGCCAGAGCAGCAGGCCGACGGTCAGGAGCAGGACGGTCGTCCGCGTGGGCAGCATGGGTTCCACCGGCGGGGCGCAGGGCGGTTCGGGGCGCGTCTCCCGACAGGGTACGGAATCCGCTGGACGGCGGGGAGAGAATCCGTTTGACCGAAGCCGTTCGCCGTCGGACAATGCCATCGCCCGCTCCCGACCGCCGTGCCGGGCCGAGTACCTTCCCCGAATCCGCCCCAAGGAGACGACGCGATGAGAACGACGGTGGCGTATACCCTCCCCCGCATGGCGCTGCTGGCGGGGCTGCTGGCCCTGGCCAACGCCCGGCCGGCGGCGGCGGACGAATTTCCCCTCAAGGACGGCGACGTCTGGGTCATGGCCGGCGACAGTATCACCGCCCAGCACTTGCACACCAACTACTTCGAGGCCTTCTGCTACGCCCGCTATCCCAAACTCACCTTCCACTTCCGCAACTCCGGCGTCGGCGGCAACAAAATCCCCGACCTGCTCGCCCGCTTCGACTACGACGTGGCCGCGTGGAAGCCGACCGCGGTCTCGGTCGAGCTGGGCATGAACGACAAGGGCGGCTTCACCACCGAGCAGTACATCGCCAACATGGACAAGTTGGTGGAGAAGATCCGCGAAGTCAAGGCGCGGCCGATCTTCTTCACCGCCAGCCCCGTGAACGACGGCTCGACCATGGAAAAACTCGGCGGCAACGGCCGACTGAACGAATACGCCGTGGCCCTCAAGCAATTCGCGGCCGAGCAGAAGGCGCCGTTCGCCGACCAGTTCCACGACCTCATCGACGTGTGGGGCAAGAACAAGCCGCGCGAAAACCTCGCCAACAGCCTGGCCGCGCTGAAAAACCTGGCCCGCGACGACAAGCTGGCCGGCGTCGATCACCTGCGGGCCTTCCTTGCCGAGCAGGCCAAGGACGCCGACGCACCCATCGCCCTGCAAGGCGACGCGGTCCACCTCGGGCCTCCCGGCCAGCTGATGATGGCGGCCGCGCTGCTCAAGGACCTCGGGGCGGAGGGCTTCGTCAGCGACGTGATCCTCGACGGCGCCGCCGGCAAGGTGGTGGAAGCGAGGGGCTGCACCGTGGCCGCGCCGAAGGTGGAGGAGGGCAAGATTTCCTTCGACCGTCTCGACGAATCCATCCCGTTTCCGATCCCCGACGAGGCGCGGGCGGTGCTGCCGCTGGCGCCCGCCGTGCTGGAACTGAGCCGCTGCGGCCTGGCGGTGACGGGACTCAAGGGCGAGCGTTACACGCTGTCGATCGACGGCAAGGAAGTGGCGACGCTGACGGCGGAGGAGCTGAAAAAGGGCGTCAACCTGACCACCTACGGTCAAGGCCCGCTGGCCGCGCAAGGCAAGGACGTGCTGGCGGCGGTGGGCGCCAAGGAGGGGTTGGTCGGCCAGTGGCGCGGCCTGTCCAGGACCGCGTCCGCGGAGAAGGCCCCGCAAAAGGCCAAGGACGACCTGGATGAGATGACGAAAAAGGTGGACGAAGCCGATGCCAAGATCCGTGAGGCCGCCAAGCCGCGGCAACGTCATTTCGAGCTGGCGCCGGCGAAGTGACCTTCGGGTCGAAACCCCGGCGAGCGGGGGGCGTTAGCCCCCTGATTCTTCCTACAGCCGGCGACGATATGTTAAATCAGGGGGCTAACGCCCCCCGCTCGCCGGGGTTTCGACAGAGCAAAAGCCCTTCAAAATCGAGGAATACCCCATGAGCCACCCGCCGCGACCGCTCCTCCACCCCCGCGACGAGATCGTCCAGACGATGGAGCGGATCTACCGCTACCGCATGACCACCACCTCCGGCGGCAACCTGTCCGTCCGCGACGAGAACGGCGACGTCTGGATCACGCCCGCCCGGATCGACAAGGGCAACCTGCGGCCGGAGGACGTCGTTCGCATCCGGGCCGACGGGACGGTTGAAGGCTTACACAAGCCTTCCTCCGAGCACCCGTTCCACCAGAGCATCTACCGCGAGCGGCCCGACCTCCGCGCCATCGTCCACGCCCATCCCGTCGCCCTGGTCGCGTTCAGCATCTGCGGCCGCGTGCCGGACACTTCCCTCTTTCCGCAGGCGCATCACGTCTGCGGCACGGTCGGCTTCGCCCCCTACGCCCTGCCGGGCAGCCAATTGCTCGGCCGCCACATCGCCGACGTTTTCGCCGGCGGCTTCCATTGCGTGCTGCTGGAGAATCACGGGGCGGTCGCCGGCGGGACCGACCTCGCCGAAGCGTTCCAGCGCTTCGAGACGCTGGAATTCACCGCCAAAACGATCATCAAGGCCTCCATGCTGGGTCCGGTTCGTTACCTGACGCCGGAGCAGCTGGCGCTGTCGCAGACCCCGCGGCCGCCGCTGCCGGAGTTCGAGCCGGGGCCGGCGACCACCGCCGAGAAAGGGCTTCGTAAGGATATCTGCGAGTTTGTAAGACGCGGATACCGCCAGCGGCTGATGACCAGCACTGAGGGCAGCCTTTCGGCCCGCCTGGACGCGGACTCGTTCCTCATCACCTCCTACCGGATCGACCGCCAGGACGTGGACGTGGGCCGCCTGACGTTGGTTCAGGGCGGCCGGCGCGAGGCGGGCAAACAGCCGAGCCGGGCCGTGCGCATCCACCAGGCGATCTACCGCCGTCATCCCGAAGTGCGGGCCGTCGTCAACGCCATCCCGGTCAACGCCACCGCCTTCGGCGTCACCGCCGTGCGGCTGGACGCGCGCACCATCCCGGAGAGTTTTCTCCTGTTGCGGGACGTGGGCGTGGTCCCGTTCGGCTTGCAGTACGAGGACGGCGAGCGGATCGCGGCGCTGGTTTCGCCGGAAAACCCCATCGCCCTCTTGGAGAACGACGGCGTTCTCGTCCTGGGGACGAGCGTGCTGGACGCCTTCGACCGCCTGGAGGTTTTGGAGGCGACGGCCGAGGCGGTCATCAACAGCCGGGCGATCGGCGAGGTGCGGCGGATGAGCGACGACGTGATCGAGGAACTGATTCAGGCGTTTACGCCGCCGAAAAGTGGATGATCCTTGGCGCCCCTCTCCCCAGGTTCAGGAATACCTTCCCCCGGGGAGAGGGCTTATCTCCTCTTCTCCTCGTCTATTTCCCGGCGGCGACGCAGTACAGGTTGTTGAGCGTGCGGATGAACAGCTCGCCGTGCGACACGGCCGGCGACGCATAACACGCTTCGCCGAGCGCGTTCTTGCGCAACACCTCGAAGTTGCGGCCCGCCCTCAACACCCATGTGGTCCCGTCGTCGTCCAGGAAGTACATCCTGCCGTCCACCAGCACCGGCGAGGCGCTGTGGTGTCTGCCGAGCTTCTTCATCCACAACCGTTCGCCGGAACGTGCGTCCACGCAACTGAGATAACCTACGTCGGAAACGACGAAGAAGGCGTCGTCGCAGGCGATCGGCGACGGCACGTAGGAGGCGCCCTTCTCGCCGTTCTCCTCGTTGCCGATGTGCCAGCGGACGAACGGCGTGTTGGTAATGTCGCCCTCGCCGTCGGGGTCGATGCCCATCAGGTGGCGCTCCGGGAAGCCGCACGTCAAAAACAGCGTGTCGTCGAGAAAAACCAGGCTGGCCACATACTGCTCCGTCGGCCCCTTGACGATCCAGCGCAGCTTGCCGTCGTCGGCGTTGTAGCCGGTGACGCACTTGCTGCCGCTCAGCACCAGTTGCGTCACGTCGGGATGCTTGGCGGAATGAATGAGGAGGGGAGTGCAGTAGGAGCGCGTGCGGTTGGGCCGGTCGGCCCGCCACTTCTCGGCGCCGGTGTTCTTGTCCAGGGCCACGATGTAGGCCTCGGCGTCCTGGTCGCCGTTGAGGATGACCAGGTCCTTATAAAGGACCGGCGAAGTGCAGAATCCGTGCGTGGACAGCAGCTTGCCCGGCGACTTCCGCCAGACCTCGTTGCCGTCGAAGTCGTAACAGACCGCCTCCATGTTGGGATTGTCGAGGAAGGCGACGTAGACGTGCTTGCCGTCGGTCGCCGGCGTCGAGCTGGAGAAGCTGTTGAGGGGGTGCTTGTGCTCGAAGCCCGCCTTCACGACCACTTTTTCCCAAAGGATGCGGCCGTCGGCCCGGTCGATACAGAGCAATTCGCGGTCGCCTTCCTGCTTGTCTTCATCGACGCAGGTGGTGACGAACAGGCGGTCGCCCCAGACGATCGGCGACGAGTGGCCGACGCCGGGGATGGGCGTCTTCCAGCGGACGTTCTCCTTCGGCCCCCACGCGTCGGGGAGGCCGGCTTCGGCGGAAGTCCCGTCGCCGCGCGGCCCGCGCCAACCCGGCCACTCCTCGGCCCGCGCCGTCGCGGCGGCGAGACAGAATGCGACGATCAGACCCCCCATGCGTGTGGTCATGCGATCCCCCTGTGAATGTCGTGCGGAGCGTCGGCGGCGGGACGCCGGCCGGGCGCGGCCGACGTGCGGGCTGTATCAGGCGATGGTACACCATGAGCGACGGCCGGACAATGGGCGCGGCGCGGTTCGGAAGCGCCGCCGATTTTCAGCCGCATCCCGCGGACGACGCCTCCGGTGTTGGATCGGCGAGGCTGGATCGTCGGGATAAGGTCCCGTTTGCACCACCGCCAAGGGCCGACGCCATGAAACCTTTCGGAATCGTCATCCTGACCTGCGCGGCGTTCGTCGCCGCCGATACGGAAGTCGCCCGCCTGGCCAAACAGTTGCAGGACGAAAAGACGGAAAGGCGGTTAGAGGCCGCCAACGAACTGGCCGACCTCGGGCCGGACGCCAAGGAGGCGGTCCCGGCCCTGACGGCGGCGCTCAAGGGCGACAAAGAGGCCAAGGTGCGCGCCTACGCCGCCTTCGCCCTGAAAAAAATGGGCTCGGAGGCGAAGGAGGCGGTCCCGGCCCTGATCGACGCTTTGAAAGATAAAGACGAGGAAGTAAGGAGCGTGGCGGCCGACGCGCTGGGCCAGCTCGGCGAGGACGCCAAGTCGGCCGTGCCGGCGTTGGCCGACGGGCTGAAGGACCCCGATTCCGGCCCGCACGCCGCCCAGGCGCTCGCCCGGATCGGGCCGGACCCCAAGGACGTGCTGCCCGCGCTGGTCGCCGCCTTGCAAGACACGGCGGTGCGGCCCTACGCGGCCCAGACGCTCGGCAAGCTCGGCGCGCCGGCCCTGCCGGCGCTGACCAAGGCGCTGGACGACAAGGACGACGACGTGCGCGTCAACGCCGTGCTGGCGCTGCGGCTGGTCGGATCGGAGGCGGCGCCGGCCATCGCCGGCGCCCTGAAAAACGACAAGGAAAGTGAGGTCCGCCTCAACGCGGCGATGGTGCTGGGCAAGCTCGGCGCCGACGCCAAGTCGGCCGTGCCGGTGCTGATCGACGCGCTCAAGGACAAGAGCGGCGAGGTCCGCCAGCAGGCGGCCCAGGCGCTCGGCCTGATGGGGCCGGCCGCGAAAGAGGCCGTCCTTGCCCTGAAGGAAGCGACGAAAGACCCGCTGGAAGAGGTTGCCGCCTCCGCCGTGGACGCCCTCAAACGGATTCAGCCGGATAAATAATGGCAGTCCTTCTCACTTCAAGGCCCGCCGCAGCTCGGAACGGAGTTCGGCGGCCGTTCGTGCGGATAATGGATGCAACACGCGGCGGGAAGCGATACACTATAAAGACCAGAGGACGATCGCGCCCCACCCCCCCGACGCAAGACGGCCGCCATGCCACCGACCTTCCCCTGTCCCAATCCGGTCTGCACCCAGGTGTTCAACGCCGGCGGCGTGCAGGGCGGTTCCAGTGTGGTCTGCCCGCGCTGCGGCACGAAATTCGAGTTTCGCCCCCAGGCGCCGGCCAAGTCCCCCGCCCCCGGCCCCAAGGCCGTGACGCCGCGGCCGCCTGGCCCACCACCCAAGGCCGCGGCGCCTTCGGCCAAGCCCGTCGCCCGACCGGCCGGCCCCGCGCACGCCAAGTCGCCCGCCCCTCCGCCGCTCTCTCCCGTTCCCCTGGCAAGGCCCGTGGCCGCCACGGCTCGCGTCGCGCCGCCGCCCCTGCCCGCGAGGCCGGCCGCCACGCCGCCCCCGCCCGTCGCCGAGCCGGCCGTGCCGATGGCCGTGCCCCTTGCCGGCAGCCCCGCCGCCTCGCCCACCCTGGCCTTCGGCTCGACGCCAGACGTGCTGCTGAAGACGCCGCGCCGCCGGCGCGGCCTGCCCGGCTGGCTCGTGGCGACACTGGTCGTGGTCCCCGTCTTCGGCGGCGTGGCCGGCCTCTTTCTCTGGGCCACCCACGCCGGCTACACCTTTTGGAACACCCCCAGCCCCGGCAACGCTCTCAGCGACGAGCAGACCAAGGGGTTCATCCAGCAGGGCAACTTCCGCATCAACCCGCCCGGCGCGCCGTGGAAACAGGACACGGCCCTACAAGTGCAGATGCACGTCGATCTGGCCTACCGGCGCACGGGGCCGAGCAGCGCCATGGCCCTGGCCTTCAAAGATTACCAGACGCGGCTGCCGCGCGACGCCGAGCTGATCGACGACGCCCTGGGCAAGATCAACATTTACCTGGCGAACGTCGAATACGAGTTGAAGCCCAAGGGCGAGCAAAAGCTCGGCGGTCAGCCGGCGTTGGCGCTGGAGTTTACCGGCGAAGACCCGGAGCACGTTCTGGTGGAAGGCGAATGCCTGACGACGGCCTATCGCGGCTTCGGCTACTGGTTCTTTACCTGGGGGCCGCAGGACGAGCATGACAATCTGACGGCCCAGTGGGCCGACCTCCGCAAGGGGTTCGCGCCGGGCATCCTGCGCGAGGGCTGGATCGAGGCGCCGCCCAAGACGCTCCCCCTCGTCGGCAACAAGCTCCCCTATAAATTGGACTATGTGGAGGACGTTTGGAGGAAGAAAGAACTGGACGGCTACGACCGCCGCGCCGACGCCGTGCTCATGGGCTACGACCCCAAGGACAAGGAGGCGCGTCGCGGCGACCTGGTCGCGGTGGTGCAGGTGCTCGGCCTGGACAAGACGGCCGACCTTGGCTCCGCTGTCAAGGAGGCCCGCGCCTACTTGCTGGAGATGGAGAAGGAAAAACAGGCCGATGTCGAGCAGTACAACTTCCCCGGCGCCACCATGGAGGTCGTCACCGACAAGTCGTTGCCCAACGCGGACAACGACACCGATGTGGGCGCGTTCCGCGGCCACATCGCCAAATTCGACGTGAAAAAGTCGGTCGACCAGCAGAAGTACGTCGTCCTGGCCGTGGTGCGCCAGGACGACGACGTGCTGGCGGTGGTCTGCGAATGCGCCTGGGGACGGCGCGATTATTGGGAACAGGAATTCACGCCGCTCTTGGCCAAACTGCGGCCGGCGAAGGGGAAGTGAGTCCCCAGGCGAGCGGGGGGCGTAAGCCCCATAGGCATCGAGTTAATCTCTTTATTACAGTCCGGAAGCCGGCTTCACCTTGAGCGTGAGTTCCTTGCCGTCGCGCTTGACCACGACGGCGACCGTTTCGCCCGGCTTGACGTAGCCGGCCGCGGTGTACAGATCGACGAGGCTGTCGGTCCAACGGCCGTCCAGCGTCAGCAGTCGGTCGCCGGCCTTGAGTTGCGCGACGGCGGCGGGGCTGCCGGCCAGCACGTCCTTGATGGTGACGCCGGCGTCCGAATCGTCGGCGGCCTTCTCGGCGACCATGCCCCATTGGGCCGCCGGGGCCAGCACTTTCGGCTCGTCCGAAGCGGCTTCCATCATGGCCGCCATCATGTCCTTCATCACGTCCGGCGGCTTAAAGCCGTTGGCCGTCAGCGTTGCCGTCCTGGCCCGGTAGTCGAGCGTCATCTTGAAGCGGGCGAAGAACGGGAAGCCGACGATGCCGTCGATCGGCCCGCCCAGCTTCTTCTCCAGCGCCTGCGACAGCGCCTGCACCGTCGGATGGTCCATGACGATGGCCGTCACGTTTTTCACCGACTGTTCGCCGACCTGCAGCTCGGCCACCTTGACCTCGCCCCTGGAGCCGAAAAGACTGAATAACGGCTCCGGAACGTCCTTGAGCAGCCCGGCGGCCTCGGCCACCCGGTTGTCGATCAGCGTAATCGGAGCGCCGGTGTCGAGGATGAGCCGGTACGGCCCCTCGCCGTTGACCTTGACCATGACCGCCACGTGGCCGGTCGGCAGCAGCTCGAACGGCACCACCACCGGCTTGGGCGCCGCCTCCGTTTTGGGGGTCTCGGCCCGAACCGGCGTCGTCAGACAGGCGAGGGCCAGCGCGAAAAGAAGTCGTTTCATGGTCACAGGCCCTCCCCGGTCTTGAAGTGGATCTCCATCGTCTCCTTGCCGCGCCGCACCGTCAGCTTGACGGGATCGTCGGCCTTCAATTTCAGGGCGAAACGCCGCACGTCGTCGGCGTTCTGCACGCTGCGGCCCTGGAAGTGCGTGACCTCGTCGCCGGCCTTGAGGCCCGCCTTGGCCGCCGGGCCGCCGGCCAGCACCGACTTCACTTCCGGATATTCCGCGTCCTCCTTATCGAACAATTCGACGCCGAGGAAGCCGCGCAGCGTATAATCCGGCTCGGTCTTGGCCCCGGCGAGCGCGCCGAGGTACTTCATGATCGTGCCCATGACTTCCAGGCCGCCGGTCGCGCCGCGAACGCTTTCGCCGAGGCCGACCGGGCTTTTCGGCTCCCAGTCGAGCGGCGTCCAGACCATCTTGTTCTTGGTGAAGTCGATTTCCATGCGGTAGCGGGCCAGGACGTTGTAGCCGATCATGCCGTGCAGTTCGACGCCGGCGAGGCCGAGGCCGTTGATGCCTTCCAGTTGAAACGGCTTCTCGATGCGGCCCTTGGCCTTGGGCAGCACGACGCCGCCCTCGATTTCGAGCCGATCGCAGACGCCCCAGCCCTTGGCGTCCGGCTCGACGCCGGCCTTTTTGGCGGCCTCCGGGGCGATGAACAGGGCCGGCGCCCCGGTGTCGAGGATGAAGTTGAACGGGCCTTTGCCGTTGATCTTGGCGCGGACGACGATGTGCTTAAAGGCCGTCAGCCGGTAGGGCACTTCAAAGGACTTGGCTTCCGGCTTGGGCGGCTCGGCGGCCCGCGCCCACGGCGCGAGACACAGCACCGCCAGGGCGGCGGACGACCAGAGCGGTTTCATTCAGAAACTCCAAAGGGTGGATCGCGAAGGCGGGGCGGCGGTTGCGCCGCCTTGCCAGATTATAGCACAGGCGGGGACGCGCCGCCCCTCACGGCTTCGCCTCCTCGTCGGCCCTAGGCCGCCCATAGGGCCTGCCCGTCAGGGAATGCTAATCTCGTCGATGTACTATCTTGACGCGGTCCCGCCCCTCGCACCCAAGAGGAAAGTGAAAATCCGTACACTGAGGCAAGGCCCGATGGCAAGCGTCTTCGACGTGGCCGCCTACATCCCTGGAAAAGGTTGGCCCGGTCAGCCATATCAAGCTGCAAAAACTGGTCTACTACGCCCAGGCCGGGTCGCTCGTTTGGGACGACGAAGCTGTTTACTCGGACCCCATCCAGGCGTGGGCGAACGGCCCCGTCGTGCCCAAGCCGTTTTTCAAACTCCAGGGTAAGTTCAAAGTGGACCAATCCGACCTGGGTCGTGGCTCTTCCGCCCGCCTAACCGATGAGCAAAAGGACACCATCGACCACGTTCTCGAATACTACGCGCCGAAGGACTCGCAGTGGTTGAGCGACCTCACCCCCATCGAGACGCCCTGGGTACAGGCACGTGTCGGCCTGTACCCTGGCGAACAGGGCTCTCGGGAAATCTCACTAGTGGGTCACTTGCTTTGGATGTGGGCATAACCGTCGGCCGGAATACACTGGGTGGGACCATCACACCCAGGAGCCGCCATGACCCGCCACCGGAAGGATCCGCTCCGACCCCTCACCGACGCCGAACGCCGCGAGCTTACCCGGCCGCGCCGGTCGTCGGCGGCCCCCGCCGCCCAGGTCGCCCGCGCCGCCGTCCTCCTGTCGGTCAGCGA
>Ga0182024_10006439_pt1 | contig 25784 bp, 17 predicted proteins | sample P32metaG_FD_120480 | JGI IMG/M metagenome (GOLD analysis project Ga0182024, IMG submission 120480) | Permafrost microbial communities from Stordalen Mire, Sweden - P3-2 metaG (Illumina Assembly) | ecosystem: Environmental > Terrestrial > Soil > Wetlands > Permafrost | place: Sweden: Stordalen...
CTCGTCGGCGAACTGCTCCTCGGTGCAATAGATGTGGGCGTCGTTCATGTTGAGCGAACGCACGCGCATGAGGCCGAACAACTCGCCGCTCTGCTCGTAGCGATAGCAAGTGCCGTATTCCGCAAGGCGCAGCGGCAAATCGCGGTAACTGTGCGGTTCCGCCGCAAAGATGCGGTGATGATGCGGACAGTTCATGGCTTTGAGATAATAACGATCCACGTTGGTGCGCGTGGCCATCAGCTTGGCCAATTCCTCGCGCAATTTCTCTTGCAGATACAAATCTTCGCCCATCGCCTCGTCGTCCTCTTCGGTGCCGCCCTCGGTCTGTTCCTTGGACTCGACAGCTTTGACCGCCGATTCCATGTCCCGCAGCTTAGCCTCGGCGTCCTTGATCTTCCGCTCCAGTTCAGGATCGGGCTTCCCTTCGCCAGCCAGTTCCATCGGGGGAAACATGGACTCTGCGTAATATGGCAGATGCCCGGAGGTCTTATACATTTTCTCCCGAGCAATGTGCGGCGTTTTCACGCGCACATAGCCGGCGGCGAACTCAGTTTCCTTCGCCAGTTTTTCCAATTCTTCCAGAATCGCCGTGCCCTTCGGCAGCCACAGCGCCAGCCCCGGCCCGACGTATTCAGTGTCCAACGCGAACAGCCCCATCTCCGCGCCGATCTTGCGATGGTCGCGTTTCTTTGCTTCATCCTGCATTTTAAGAAACTCGTCGAGCGCGGTCTTGTTCTTGAACGCCGTGCCGTAGATGCGCTGAAGCTGCGGGCTTTTTTCGTCGCCCTTATAATATGCGGCGGCCACGCTCATGAGCTTGAACGCGCCGATGTTGCCCGTGCGCATGACGTGCGGCCCGGCGCAAAGGTCAATGAAATCGCCATTCTTAAAATAGGAAATCGGCTCGCCGGCGGGAATGGCTTCCAAGTTGCCGAGCTTGAACTTGCTCACGTTGCCGGGGCGTTCGGCCAAGCCGCCCAACCGTCCGCTTTGCGAATCGGCGAGCGCTTGTTCGCGGGTGATGATAATTTTCTCGAACGGATGGTTGGCCTTGATTTCCTTCTTCATCTCCGCCTCGATTTTCTCAAAATCCTCCGGCGAGATACGGTGCTTCAGGTCCACGTCGTAATAAAATCCATTTTCAACCGGCGGCCCGGCGGCGAACTGCGCCTCGGGCCAGAGCCGCAGGATGGCGGTGGCCATGACATGCGCGGCGGAATGCCGGATGCGCTCCAGCTCGGTCATCTTCGCGCGGTCGTCCAAAGTTTTGCGTTCTAGGTTCAGCGGCGCGGGCGGCGGTTGATTTTCTTGTTCAGCAGACATGGGTAAAGTTTAACAACAAAGGAACGAAGAAACAAAAAGGAATTGATTTTGAACGTTCTTTTTTGGCCGGAAAAAATGCCGCTAGGCTTGCCCGTAAAATTGTGTTAAAAAACGGGCGGTGTGAGTCAAAAACAAGATCCAGTCGTGCCGGCGCTGCTGCGCCTGCTGGCCTTGCTGGCGCTTTATTTTCTGGGAGGCTTGCTGCTCCAAAAATCGTTCCTGCATTATGACCACGCGAGCCTCTTCTGGCCGCCGGCCGGTCTCGCGCTGGCGGCAATTTTGATTCTCGGTTTCCGCTTCTGGCCCGCCATTGCGATGGGCGCGTTTTTGTTTTTGCGGGTGGGCGGCGCGCCGTTCGGATTTTTCATGCTGGCCACGGCCGCTGGCAACACCCTGGCGGCGGTGGGCACGGCGTTTTTGCTGAAGCGGCTGTTCAAATTTGAAAACTCTCTGGAGCGGCTGCGCGACCTGGCCGCCTATGTTTTAGTGGCCGGCGTTTTGGGCGCCGCCCTCAACGCGGCGTTGAGTGCCGCCGGTCTGGCCGGCGAACATAAAATTTCCTGGCCGGCCCTGCTGCCCAACCTGTTGGCCTGGTGGATGCCGAATCTGCTGGCCGTGCTGGTGCTGACGCCGGTCTTTGTCGCGTGGGCGGCACCTTCGCTGTGGCGCTGGAATTTCCGGCAGGCGGTCGAGGCGATGATTTGCGTGGTGGGGCTGGCCGCCGGCGCGCTGGTCTCCTTTTCCGCCTGGTTTGTCTATGGCATCCACAATTTTCTGCTGGCCTACCTGCCGGTGCCGTTTCTGCTGTGGGGCGCGTTCCGGTTCGGTCCGCGCGGGGCGGCCACCGGCACGCTGGTGGTGACGGGCATGGCCTTTTATTTCCTGTTCCAAGGGCATGGCCTGGCCGACAACGACGCGACCACGCTCCAGTTGATTGGCAGCTACATCTGCATCATGGCGGTGGCCAACCTGTTCCTCGCGGTCATCGCCGCCGAGCGCCGGCGCGCGGAAATCAACCTGGCGGAAAATGAAAAACGGCTGCGCACCGTGGTGGCCGACCAGTCGGATCTGATCTGCCGTTTTCTTTCGGATGGCAAAATCACCTTTGCAAATCAGGCTTTCTGTGAATTTTACGGCCAGCCGGAGGCGCAGTTGCTCGGCACGGATTTTTTCCAGAAGCTCACGACTGGCGAAGCGGCGACGTTGCGCGAAAAATTGGCGGCATTGCCGGCGGAAAGGCCGGTCTGGTCCTTCGACCGCCGGGCCGTCGCCGCCGCCGACCATGTGGAATGGCAGCAATGCAACTTCCGCCGGTTCGCGAAGGATGGCGGGAAAAGTTTTGAATATCAGGCCGTCATCCAGAACATCACGCCGCGCAAGCAGGCCGAACTGGCCCTGCAGGAAGCCAAAACCACGCTGGAAAAAACGAACCTCCAGTTCCAGATCGCCGCCAAGGAGGCCACTGCCGCCGCCGAGCAGGCCAACCGCGCCAACCAAGCCAAGAGCGAATTCCTCGCGAACATGAGCCATGAGATCCGCACGCCGTTGAGCGGGATTCTCGGCATGGTGGAACTGCTCTCGCAGACGCGGCTGGATCCGCGCCAGAAGGAGTTCGCCACCGCCGCCGCCGAGAGCGCCAACGCGCTGCTGCACGTCATCAACGACGTGCTCGATTTCTCCAAGATCGAGGCCGGCAAGATGACCATCGCGCAGGAGGAATTTTCCCTCCGTCCCATTGTTGACGGCGTGATGGAAAATGCCGCCACCCGCGAGCCGGGAAAAAAAATCAACGTCGCCGCCATCGTCCGCCGCGACGTGCCGCACCGGCTGCTCGGCGATCCCGTCCGGCTCCGGCAGGTGCTGCTCAACCTCGTCGGCAATGGCATCAAGTTCACCGAGCAGGGCGAAGTGATCGTGCGCATCCAGCCGCAGTCCCGCTCGCGCGGCCGGATCAAGCTCCGGTTTGAAATCACCGACACCGGCATCGGCCTCACGCCGGAGCAGGCCAAAAAATTGTTCCAGCCATTCATGCAGGCCGACACGTCGTCGTCCCGGAAATTCGGCGGCACCGGCCTCGGCCTGGCCATCTCGCGGAAAATCATCGAACTCATGGGCGGCCGCATTGGCGTCCACAGCGCCGCCGGGGCCGGCTCGACCTTTTGGTTTGAACTGCCTTTTGTCGTGCCGTCCCAGTCCGCCGTCGAGCGCGTTTTTCCCGGGCTGGTTTTTGCGCAGGTGCTCGTCGCCGCGCCCAATGCCAGCCTCCGCGAATCGCTGGTCGAGCGCCTGCGCGGCTGGGGCATGGACTGCCGCGAAGTCACGTCCGTCCCGGAATTGTTGCGCACCGTCAAACACGAACTGCACGCGACCATCATGCCCGTCGTCTTGTGCGACGACGAAATGCTGGCGCTCGGCGGCCTGGCGCTCCGCCAACTGCTGGCGCAAAATCTCGGCCGCATCCAATGCATTTTGCTCGCCGGCCCCACCGCCGTGCTCGGCGACGAACAAAAGGATCTGGCGCAGTTCGCCAGCGTCCTGCTCAAGCCCGTCCGCGAGCAGCCCTTGTTTGACGCGCTGGTCAACGTCGTCGCCGGCCAGAAACCGGAAGCGTTGCAACCTGTCCATTCGCCCGACGGCACCGAAATCATTCAACGCGAGACTGTCGTCAAACAGACGCCCATTTCCAACCTGCGCATTCTGGCCGCCGAGGATCATCCGTTCAACCGCAAGCTCTGGCAGCTCATGCTCGACGGTTTTGGCGCCAAGGCCGACTGGACCGAGAACGGCCGCGAAGCCGTGGACAAATTTTCGCACGGCCGTTACGACGCCATTCTTATGGACTGCAACATGCCGGAACTCGACGGCCACGAAGCCACCGCGCTCATCCGCCAGCTTGAGGTTGAAAAAAATGCCGCCGCGCGCGTCCGCATCATCGCCATCACCGCCAACGCCCTGGTCGGCGAACGCGAACGCTGCCTCGCCGCCGGCATGGATGATTATCTGCCCAAGCCGTTCACCTCCCAGCAACTGTATCAGGCATTGCTCGCCGCCGTTCCGGCACCGGCCGCGGCGGAAGATTTTTTTGACGCCAGCCGGCTCGAACAGCTTTGCGCCGGCCAGGACCGCGCCTCGGTCGGCGAAATGACCGGCGATTTTCTGAACGAGCTGCCGGACCGGATGAAGGAAATCCACCGGCTCCACGCCGCCGGCCAGTGGCCCGAGCTCAAGCGCGCCGCCTACTCTCTGAAGGGGTTGTTTGTCCTCTACGGTTTTCGCCCGTTGTCGGAAAAGCTGCTGGCCATCGAGGCGGCTGCCGGCCACGCCGATGCCCGCAGCGCGGGCGAGATGCTCGCGGGTCTTGATGCTCAGGCCGAAAAGGCCATGGTTCTCTTGCGCGACTGGCGGCGAAAACAGCCGGTCACCGCCTGAACCAGGATTTTATCTGGCCTGAACTGGAACCGCCGTTTTTCTGGCAGGAATTGGCTCGCTTGCCCCGTTTTCGCCAGGAATCGCCATGTTTCTTGTTGGAATTGGGAAAATTCCGGCGGAAGCCGGCTCGACAAAAACAAACATGAAAGCAGCGCGACTGCAAGCCACTTCTCCGTCGCTCGGCGATGAAACTGGTGGAAGTCTTGCATGGTGCGCGCGAGAGGACTTGAACCTCCAATCCTTGCGGAACCAGATCCTAAGTCTGGCGTGTCTGCCATTCCACCACGCGCGCAACCTTTATTTACAGTCACTTATCACAGTTCGATTGACCCGTTTGACAATTGCTACACTTTTTGCTACAGTGTGACGGCATGAACCGCCCTGCAACGCTACGCAACAGCCAAGCTGGTAAAACAATCTCTTCACACCGATATTCCTACCAGAAGGTGCGGGATAACCGCAAGCATCCGATTCGCGGGCTGTGGCGGCGCAATGGCAAATTCTTCGCCCGCCTCACGGTAGAAGACGCCGACGGCCGCAAGAAACTCCAGTGGGCTGCCCTCCAGGCCGGCACCGTCGCCGAGGCCCAGGCGGAGTTTCGCACCCTCCTCGTTGAGCGCCAGGACAACACCCTGCGCCAACTCAGCCGATCTCCACGGTTCACTGATTTCCTGAACCAGACATACCTGCCGCTGTTGGCCACTTCCGGCAAAAAACCCGGCACCATTCTCACCGAAAAAACCCACTACAAACGCTGGGACGCCGCCCTCGGCCACCTTCGCCTCGATAAGATCCGCTCCAATCACGTCGAAGCTGCCTTGAGTGACCTCCGCAAGATCCGGTCCGCACGCACCACCAATGTCGCCCTCGTCTGTCTGCGCCACGTTCTCAAAGCCGCGAAGCGCGCCCAGCTGATCAAAGTGCTGCCCATCGACGATATTGAATGGCAACGCACCGAAACCAAATCCCGCCGGCTCTACACCCAGGCGGAGATCGAAGCCGTCATCGCAGCCGGTCGCAAGGTTTCCAGAAACGGCGGGCAGTTTGCCGATTATCTGCATTTTCTTGCCTACACCGGCGCGCGCGAACAAGAGGTTCTACAAACCCGCTGGGAGGATGTCGACTGGGTCAATAAAATCCTTACCATCGGTGCCGAAGGCGACACCAAAAACAGGTCAACCCGCCGGATGGATATCAACCCGGCCCTAGAAAAGCTTCTGCAGGAAATGTCCACCCGCAAGGCCCCGGACACCAAATGGGTGTTTCCTTCACCTCAGCGCGGCAAAAAGGACATTCAGTGTCGAACCTTCCGGGAATCGCTGAAGCTAGCCCGGGCGTCGGCGAAGCTGGAAAAATTTGGCTTCCACGATTGCCGGCATTACTTTATTTCAATGTCAGTGATGGCGGGCATCGACAACATGACCATCGCGAGATGGGTGGGACACCGCGACGGCGGCGTACTAATTGGAAAAGTTTACGGCCATTTGACCGATGAACACACGCGGCGACAAGCGCAGAAACTGGCATTGGCACCGTAGGCTAACTCGGGCTATCCGACCACCGGTGGCTTGCTTCTGACAATCCCGCTGGCAAAAACTAACGGCTTACAATACGTTTTCGTTCCAATGAGCTACGATTATAGCGCCGCTGTGCAAGCGTCCGCGCAGGCGAGCTTGCCGGCCGACGAATGGGATTTTACCAGCCTCCGCATTAAACAACCGCCGCTGTGGCAATGGAATGACTGGTTGAATTATGAGTATGCCCGGTCTTGCCTTCCCCTTGTTACCGCCGTGGTTGAATTGCGCCAACGAACGGTTGAAGAACGGGAATGCGGCAGTTGGCCACCATCCCCGAAACATCCCAGGCATGCGGTATATCTAGCAGCTAATTACCCTGAGTTCCCCCGTACACCTTGGCTAAAACTCCCGACTGCCAGACGCGATATGCAAAAGTCTGCCGTTGATCAAATCGGCGGCCCCTTCGAAGAAAACGCCTTGGAAGTGGTGGATACCTTTGATTTCATCCATCGCATTGCGACGGGAGATCTCTGGCTGGATGAACAAAACCAGGCGGATCAGAAATATTCGTTTTTTAAAATCGATTTCCCGCGCGAGGAGAAACTGATTATTAAAAAATTTGGCCTTTGGCTGGCGCGGCGGCGGCGCGAATATTTCCAAGCCAAAACTGCGGCGGCCATGCCACCCAAACAAACCAAGGAGGTGCATTCGGGCCAGAAGGAAAATAAACGCAATTATGTCACCGCCTTCAAGCAACTGGCCGCCCTGCGTTTGCTCGAACATCATAATTACGATTACAAAAAATGTGTGGAGAATACAACCGAGCATCCCGGAGACAAGCCTTTGTACAACGATCTTAACAATGCCCGTTGGTTTGATGCGGCGAAGCAGGCGACCGAGAGATTGGTGCGTTTCAACATGATGTGGACGGTGCAACGGGAGCCGGCCTATTTTTATAAATCCCATGAATTTCAAGAAGTGTTAAAATTTTATCCCAAGCTGGAGGCCGACCTGGCGAATGCCAGATCCAATATAACGCGGATAGCACTCCTGGAAAAACTCTTTTGCGGCCATCAGAAACGGCCGGAGATTTGCCAGACTGGCTGACCTCCTCGCGCGCGAAGAAGGGATGCAACGCGCTGGGACTGAGTTGCCGCCACTCACAAAAAGCCCGTCACCTGCCTCACATATTAGTTGCTTGTGGACCCCGCGCGCCAATCTTTTGCACAGCGCTGGATGTGAAATTTTGTTTTCAACACGTGCAAATCATTTATTTAACTGTCTTCCAATCAAGGTCAAAGCGGGCGAGGTATTTGCGAAGCCGGTCGGCATCGTTGGCGGTTTTCCGATTCTCGCGCGTGGCGGCGAACAGTTTGCGGCCGGCGTCGGAAAGCGTGGCGGATTCCCGGCACACCCGGATGACGAAAGCCAATTGTGCCTGGTCAAACAGGTCGAGTTTTTCTTTCGCTTTGTCGCTGAGTAGTTCCGCAAAGAGTGCTTCGTGATCATCGTCTGCCAACGGTGTTGCCCAACCGGTCTTTAATCTTTCCATCTCGCCATCCAGCACAGGTGCAGTGATGCGCCCACCCGGCGAGAGCGTAGCCATGCGGGTAATGCAGGCGTTTAAGTCTCGGAAATTTGCGGTCCATTTTGCCGCTGGCGATCGGGCAAATTTCAAAAACACATCGCGCACCTCTTTGCTCATGGTGACGTGCTGACTGCTCTTGCGCGCAAATTGTTCCAGCTCGTAATCCAGATTAGGTTCGATGTCCTCCGGTCGCTGGCGCAACCCCGGCAGATGAAATGTCCAAAGATTCGTCCGCGCGAGCAGGTCTTCGCGAAAGCGCCCTTCACGGACGGCGAGTTGCAGGTCTCGGTTGGTGCCGGCGATCAATTGAAAATTACTGCTGACTTCACGGTCACCGCCGAAAGGCAAAAAGCGCTTTTCTTCCAATGCCCGGAGCAACATTGCCTGTTCGTCCAGCCCTAGTTCGCCGATCTCATCCAGAAAAAGCAGTCCACCATCTGCGGCGCGCAATAGCCCGGGCCGATCTTTGACAGCTCCGGTAAATGCACCTTTGACGTGGCCGAACAGTGCCGACATGGCGGCATCACCCCGCAGGGTGGCGCAGTTAACCTCCACAAATGCACCCGCGATCTGGTGCCGTGATTTTTTCAGTTCGTAAATGCGCCGGGCCAATTGAGATTTTCCCGCCCCGGTGGGACCAGTCAAGAGAATCGGTTCTTTCGCATGAATCGCGACATGTTCGATTTGCTCAATCAACTGGTTGAAATGCTCGTTACGCGTGGCGATGCCGGATTTAAGAAATGAGCGAGCCTCGGTTTGCTCCTTGCCGAAGCGCGACGCCAGTCGGTCATATTTGGAGAGGTCGAGATCGATGATGGCGAACTTGCCTTCGGGTCCGCGCCGCTTGGCATCCGCCGGCGAGCTTTGCAGCAGGCGTGCCGGAAAATGACGCGACTCCGTCAGCAGGAATAGACAAATCTGCTGCACATGCGAACCGGTGGTGATGTGGACGAGGTAATCTTCCGTGTCCGGCTTGAATTCGTAGCCGCGCGCGAAGTCATGCAGCGCGGCATACACTTCCTCGAAATCCCAAGGATCACGCAAGGGTTGGGTCGTGCCTCGGACTTCAGTCCTGGGCGAGACGTTGGGAATGTCCGCCATGACCACGTTGGCCATGTCTTTGAACTTGGGATCGTAAATGAGTTCGAACCGGTCAATCGGCAGGTCCGCGTGTTTGCACAAAGAAACGCTCGGGCGCCACTTATGCCAACGCTCCTGGTGAAAGCCATAGTCCAGCACACTGCCGAGCAGACCGATCACCACCTGTTTCTTTTGTTTCATAGCTTTATTTCCTGTCTTTTATATTAACCGCTAGTCTATGAATCCGGCAAATCAAAACGGCTGGAACCCCAGTTAAAGCCAAATTGCCCGTAATCATTGTAGTTTACATGAATTTACTCGCCCGTATTTCGGTTGGCACGGCGGCTGCAATAGGAGTTGGCAGAAATTAAACGAAAGAAAACGTATGGCTAACAAATCAATATTCCAATCCTTGCGCGGCGTTCTCTTGCCGCAGGCCGATGCCGTCAACGAAGCAGGTGGCCGGGCTTATACGCTCGCGCCGAAACAGGCGCTCGCTCAATACGCGGCGACCGGCTGTTTGAACTCGACCTATTACGCCTCCGCCGAAGACCAGCTCCAAAAGGTGCTCGCCTTGACGAAGGAAGTGGATGCGCAGTTCGTCGCCAAGACCGCCGTGTATGCCCGTGAGAAAGGTTTCATGAAAGACATGCCGGCCGTGTTGTGCGCGGCGTTGTCGGTGAAAGATCCGCAGTTGCTCCGCGCCGTGTTCGACCACGTGATCGACGACGGCAAGATGCTCCGTAATTTCGTCCAGGTGTTGCGCTCCGGTGTGGTGGGCCGCAAATCTCTCGGCACGGTGCCGAAGAAATTGGTGCAGCGCTGGCTCGAATCCCGCACGGATGAACAGTTGTTCCGGGCGTCGGTGGGCAATGCGCCTTCCTTGGCGGATCTTGTGAAAATGGTTCACCCGAAACCGGGCAATGCAACGCGTGACGCGTTCTACGGTTATTTGCTCGGCCGCAAACACGATGCCGCGGCGCTTCCTGAAATCGTGAAGCAGTTTGAGGCGTTCAAAGCCGGCAAGCGGGATGAAGTGCCGGATGTGGCGTTCCAGATGTTGACCGCCTTGGATCTCGGCAAAGCCGAGTGGACGGCGATCGCGAAGAAAGCGCCGTGGCAGATGACGCGGATGAACTTGAATACGTTTGCCCGGCATGGCGTGTTCGACAACGAGGCCATGGTGAAATTGGTCGCCAACCGCCTGGCGAGTGCCGACGCAGTGAAACGCGCCCGCGTGTTTCCGTATCAGTTGTTGATGGCGTTCAAAGCGGCCGGTGGTGATGTGCCGAACTTGATTCGGGACGCGCTCCAGGACGCGATGGAAGTCGCGACGGAGAACATTCCGCGCATCGCGGGCAAAGTGTATGTCTGCCCGGATGTGTCTGGCTCGATGAGCTCGGCCGTGACGGGTCAGCGCACCGGCGCGACCACGTCGGTGCGGTGTGTGGATGTGGCGGCCTTGGTGGCCGCGTCCATCTTGCGCCAGAATCCGCAGGCCGAATTGGTGCCGTTCGAGAATGACGTCGTGAACGTGTCGTTGAACAGCCGCGATAGCGTGATGACCAACGCGCAGAAGCTCGCCGCCGTCGGTGGTGGTGGCACGAATTGCAGTGCGCCACTCGCGTGGTTAAACAAAAAGCAGGCCAAGGGCGACTTGGTGGTGTTCGTCTCCGACAACCAGTCGTGGGTGGACGCCAAGGGTGGTCGCGGCACCGAGACGATGCGCGAGTGGTCGGTGTTCAAACGGTTCAATCCGCAGGCGCGGTTGGTGTGTATTGATATCCAGCCTTACGCGACGGTGCAGGCGTCGGAGCGTGAGGACATCTTGAACATTGGCGGTTTTTCCGACCAGGTGTTTCAAGTTATCGCTGCCTTCGCCGAAGGCCGGTTAGGTGCCGATCACTGGGTGGGCACGATTGAATCGCTCACGTTGTGAGCCGAAGAAATTGCCCGGTCACGTCAATCCGGACGTGGCTGGGTTGGGGTGGAAACAATTTTTGCGGGCCGAATGCCGCTCGAGACTACATTTAAACTGTCATGTCTCGGCAACAACTTGTCGGCCTGCTTGGAAAGTGGAATTGATCTTTGAGAGAATTTGAAGCGGCGGGAATGCCCGCAGGACTACATGGTAGAGCGCCCGGCGAAAGCCGGGAAGCCCGGGTTCGTTTCCCGGTCCCGCGCAAGCGGGATAGCTCAGAAACTTGTCTTGCTCCCAATTGTCGCGCTGCTTCTTTGAAATTTTATGGCGAATGCAGGTGAGATTACATTGGCAACCAGCGGATTCGAATTCCGCCCGACCAGCCGCAAGGCCGGTTGAGAATTCTCATCAACCCTTGTCGCCATATTGCAGTCAGAATTTGTGACGAATGCCGGTGGAACTACATCCTTAAAGAGGGCGAGGTTCCGGGTTCGAATCCCGGTGGCTCCAACAGACGGGGCCATAGCTCAACGGTAGAGCGATTGTTTCGGCAAAAACTTGTCGCACCGTCAATTTGGTAAAAGAATAAATAAAAATATGAATACAGAAACAGCAGTGCCATTGATCCAGCCCACTGGCGAAGCCACCGGCTTCATTCCCGCGCCGGGCAATCATGGCAAGCCGATCACGGTCATTGGCACCGCGGCGATTCGCGATGCGTTTGATGCCAAGTGCATCGAGCAGGCATTGAACTCGCGCGGCGCGCCTGGCGTTACCGACCTTGTGCTCAATCCTGACGCACACGCCGGCTACGGCGCGCCCGTCGGCTGCGTGCTCGTTTCGCCGACGCACGTTTATCCCGGCCCGGTCGGCGTGGATATCAAATGCTCCATGAGCTTGCTCCAGCTTGATCTTCCTGCTGATGCCGTGGCCGATAAAACCGTCCGTCGCGCTCTCATTAATGCAATCGTGGAACGCACGCCCACGGGTGCGGGCAAAGGCCAGCGCAACGTGAAGAAAGGTCGCAATGTGAATGGCGAGCTCGGTCGTCGCGTCGCGATTGAAGGCGCGTCGGCGGCCGTCTGCCAAGACCTCGGCATCCCGCCGGAGTGGGCGGCGCATTGCGAAGACGCGTTCCACGTCGGCCACAGCAATCAGCGCGATGATCTTGCGGCCCGCCTCGATTTGTTGATCAGCGCCGGCAAGTTTCCGAAGTTTGAGGACAAGATCCGCCAGCTCGGTTCCTACGGCGGTGGCAATCACTTCGGTGAATGTGAAGCCGTGCAGATTGCCGATAACGACCGCGCTCGCCGCGCGGCCGAAGTGTTTGGCTTGCGCGATGGCTGCGTCGCGTTTCTCTCCCACTGCGGTTCGCGCGGCTTTGGCTACGCGTTGGCTCAGGGTCAGTTCCAGGCGTTGCAGAACAAGTTTGCGACCTGGAACATTCCGTTGCCGGGCAATGATCGCGAATTGGTTTACGCTCCGCTTGGCACGCAAGAGGCGGACGATTACATCGACGACATGTCGCTCGGTGCAAACTTCGCGACCGTGAACCACATGTTAATTAACCAGCTCGTGCTTGAAGCATTCCAGGAAATCATTCCCGGCACGCGCGGCAAGCTCGTGTATTTCATCAGCCACAACATCGCGCGCCGTGAGATCGTGAACAATCAGGAAGCCTGGGTGCATCGCAAAGGTGCGACGCGCGCGTTCCCGGCGAATCACTTTGCGCTCAAGGACACACCGTTCTACGAAACCGGTCATCCGATCTTGCTGCCTGGCAATCCGACGGCAGGTTCTTGCGTCATGGTCGCTGACCCCGGCGCGGATAAAAGCTGCTACAGCGTGAATCACGGCGCGGGCCGCGCGAAGGGTCGCAAAGCTGCAATCCGTGAATTGGATCAGAAGACCGTGGACGATGAATTCGTCGCGCACGACATCTTGACGAACTGCCGCACGTATCCGAAAGACGAAGCGCCGGCGGCTTACAAGGATTTCAACGAGGTATTGAATTCCGTGCGCCTCGCCGGCCTCGCCAGCGAAGTCGCGCGCCTCCGTGCCCGCTTTGTGATCAAGGATTCGGATGACAGCTTGAAAGGCGCGGCGTGATGGTCGCCGTTGAAGGATTGCGCGCCAATGCATTCATTGGCACGCTCACGCCTGCAAACGATGTCACACCAACCGGATAACATCTTCGCAGGAACGCAGGTCGTTTCGCTCGTGGAAGTGCGCGGGCCGAATCATTCCCTAGTGCATCCGCGTGGCGCGGTGGGTGTCGTCACCCGCACGCCCGCGGTTGAAGGGGAGAATTATCTCGTGCGCTTTCCCGACGGCTTTGAGAAAACACTGGAACCTTCGCAAATCGAAGTGTTGAAACACTTCAAGGATCGTTTGGGTGAGGGCCGACCGGCTTCCAACTTCGACCTCGAATCGGTTATCATCTACCGCTGCGTCGTCGGCTCGCGCGCGTATGGCTTGGACACCGACGAATCTGATACGGATCGGCGCGGCATCTACCTCGCACCCTCCGAGTTGCAATGGTCGCTCTTCGGGGCGCCGGAGCAATTCGAGGACAACGCACAACAGATCTGCTATTGGGAGTTGCAGAAATTCATCATCATGGCGCTCCGGGCCAATCCCAATATTTTGGAATGCTTGTATTCGCCAATGGTCGAAAAAGTCACACCGATTGGTCAGGAACTTCTGGCCCTGCGCGATTCCTTTTTGAGCCAGATGATTTTCCAAACATTCAATGGCTATGCCATGAGCCAGTTCAAGAAAATGGAGCAGGATCTTCGCAATCACGGTGAAGTGCGCGTCAAACACGCCATGCACCTGCTGCGTCTGTTGCTCACGGGTGCCGCAACATTACGTGAAGGTCGTGTGCCTGTGCGAGTCGAAGTCCACCGCGAACGATTGCTGGCCGTCAAACGCGGCGAACTGCCGTGGGCCGAGGTGGACGTATGGCGCAAGGAATTGCACCGCGATTTTGAGATCGCCCTGTCCGAAACGCAACTGCCCGAACGTCCCGACTACGAAGCGGCGAATCGGTTCCTTATCAAGGCACGGCGTGAAATGGCCACTCAGCAAATTTGAAATGCTGACCACCACATAATATGAATGTCGCCGAAAAGGAGAAAGTTTGGATCCCGCTAAACGGTAATCCGGTGCGCTCGTTGTGTTGGCAAGGAGATGATCTGGTGGATTGGGCGGGAGGTGGAACGCGATTCAAGATGGACGGTTCGATGATTCGAGCTGGAATACATTGGGCTTATCGGTTTGACCGGGCGGTCACGAGCGGTGATGGAAGATATCAGATAATTTACGAGACACTGGGAACAAAAGGGTTAGTGATCCGCGACAACAAATGCATCCGGGAAATCAACCGTAGTTTTTATCATGCGCATGTTTACGAGTATCCGCTTGTGATATTTCATTTGCCGGATGGACGCGTGGCAATCGCGCACTGTCCCAATGATTACAACAAGATTGAAATCGAAGAGATTGAGACTGGCCAAAAATTGACAATGCGCGAAGGGGAATCGGCAGATTTGTTTCATTCACGACTGCAAGTCAGCCCTGACAGTGAATATCTACTCAGCTCAGGCTGGGTGTGGCATCCGCTCGATGCTGTGCAACTTTTTCGTGTTCGCGACGCGCTGCAGAACCCAACGGTATTGGACAAATCTACGCGCTTGGAATTGCCTGAGGAATTGTTTGAAGTCCATGCCGCTGCGTTTCAAAGCAATGATTCCATAATTATGGTTGGAGATAATGGAGGGGAACCAGGCGAAGACGGGCCGTTTCTCATCCAATATAATCACCGAGAGGGGCGAGTGATTTTGAAAACTGGTATTCAGGAGGTGGCAGGCACGCTCATGCCGGTGAACAGCGAATATGTCATGGGATTCTTCGAGCACCCAAAATTAATTGAAATTGCTTCGGGCAAAGTTGTTCAATCATGGCCGGAGTTGAACTCGGGTAAGCAAAACTCCAGCATAATCCTTGATCGCGAAATGCTACCCCCGTTGGCCCTCGATCCAGCAAGAAAGCGGTTCGCCGTTGCGGCCGCCAATGGCATAACCGTGATCCAGTTGGAATAAGCGCATGATTATTGACCCACGCCTTCACCGCATTGTTGCGGCACAGCCGTATTCGCTGTTGTTCGCCACGATCAGCGGCGCGCACCTATACGGATTTCCTTCGCCGGACTCGGACTTTGACCTGCGTGGTGCCCATGTGCTGCCAATTGAAAAGGTCGTCGGCTTGGAAGTGAGCGATGAAACAGTTCAGGACTCGCGCATCATCGAAGGAATGGAAATGGACATCGTCAGCCATGACGTGAAAAAGTTCTTCGGCCTGCTGCTCAAGAAGAACGGCTACGTTCTGGAACAACTTTTCTCACCGCTCATCGTCCAGACCACGCCGGAGCACGCGGAGTTAAAGGCGATCACGCGAAATGGTGCGAGCGGCACGGGTGTGATCACGAAACACCACTCGCATCACTATTTCAGTTTTGCGGAAACCCAGTGGAAGTTGTTTCTCAAAGAATCGCCGCGTCGGGTGAAGCCACTGCTTTACGTCTATCGCGTGCTGCTCACCGGCATTCACCTGATGCGCACGGGTGAGATCGAGGCCAATCTCGTCACGTTGAACGAGGAGTTCCGATTGCGCTACATTGCGGATCTCGTGGCGCGCAAGTTATCTGGCCCAGAGAAATCCAAACTGGAGGATGCCGACATCGCCTTCCATGAATCGGAATATCAGCGTCTGCGAGTCGAATTACAGGGGGCGCATGACGCCAGCACGTTGCCCGAGTTGCCCAGCGACGCGACGCGCGCAGCCCTGAATGATTTGCTGGTGCACGTGCGCATGCAGTCGTCCGAGAGCGGAACGCGATGAACTTGCCCGACGAATTGACGTATCTGCTGCGCAAGGTGCCTGCACTTTCTCGAGCCTACCTCGTGGGCGGCTGCGTTCGCGATGCACTGCTGGGCATTGAGCACAAGGATTTTGACCTCGAAGTCTACGGGGCGGATTATGAAACGCTGGAGCGAGGATTAAGCGCGCATGGCCGGGTGGATCAGGCCATCGTGGTGGGTGATGAGATGCAGCTGCCGCCGACCACGTTTTTTGCCAGCGCCCGCACCGAGGACGAAAGCCTCATCGTCGAGGAGGAGGGCGAGCGCATTGAAGTGGATCTGGATTCCGACAGTTTCCTGACCCAGTCGGCCCAGAATCTCCCCTCCACATTGCTGGCGTGGCATTACCGCAGTCGCTATGAATCGCTCATCAGCTTTTCCAACGCGGCCTTTTACAGCGGTAATCTTTACACCATTCCCGACCGCCAACGTGCCATTGCCGACCGGCCCGAATTGATCGTTACGGAAAACGAACAAGGGGCGGCGAACATTGACGCGCTGCTAGCTCGCAGCATCAGCTTTCACTTCATGGAGAACGGTCTTTATGAAGAGCGCCGCAACACGAACGAAGCCGCCTACATCGCGCAGCTCGTCCGCAATATTCTCCAGCGCGACACGAAGTTGAGCATTGGCCTGGTCGCATTCTCCGAGGCGCAGCAGGACGAACTTGAAAGTGCATTGAGCCAATTGGCCGAGGAGGACACCAGTTTTGCAGCACTGCTGGAGGCTGAGTATGTGCGCGAGGAGAATGATGTCTTCTGCGGTCTGTTCGTTAAGAATCTGGAAAATGTCCAGGGCGACGAGCGCGACATTATAATCATGAGCGTTTGCTACGGCCACGACACCAATGGGCGGATGCTGATGAACTTCGGCCCGATCAATCAGCGCGGCGGAGAAAAGCGGCTGAATGTTATCTTCTCCCGAGCGAAGCATAACATGGCGATCGTGAGTTCTATCCGGCATCACGATATCACCAACGACTATAATGACGGCGCGAACAGCCTGAAAAACTTCCTGCACTACGCCGAGGCCGTGTCGAAGGGAGACGAAGGCACTGCGCGGCGGGTTTTGGAGAATTTGAATCCACTCAGCCGCAAGGCGCTCGCGCCCCTGAACAAAGGCGACGCTGTGGTCGAAAAGCTAGGGGCGGCTTTGCGCGAGCGCGGCTATGCGGTGGATCTAAATGTCGGCCAGTCCAAATTCCGCTGCGATCTGGCCGTGCGCAGCAATGGGGACAGTCTGTATCAGCTCGGCATTCTCGTGGATACCGATGGCCACTACGCGAATCCGAATCTGTTGGACCGCTACCTGATGCAGCCTTCCATTCTGCGCGCGTTCGGCTGGCGCTTTGCACTGGTGCTGACAAAAGATTGGTATCACAACCCGGATGATGTGCTCGGTCGGATTGGAAAAATGCTACTCGGACAGGAAGTTCCCGAAGAGATCTCTCCGGACGAGGAACCAGAGAATATCTCTGATCCAATTGTCGCGTCACCGGCAAATGAAATCCTCGTCAAGCCATCCGAGCCGTCGGTCAAGCCCAGTCCGCCATCTCCGCCCGAGCCCATGACCGCAACTGGCGCGGGGCCAGCCTCGGTTCGTCTCTTTGAATTCGTTGGCGGTTCGTCGCAAAAGTTCTGGGAAATATCATTGTCAGGCAATTCGTTCACAGTTCGTTTTGGCCGAATCGGAACCGCAGGTCAGTTACAGGCAAAGATATTTGCCGACGACGCGAAGGCAAACCAGGAAGCCACCCACTTGATCAATGAGAAGTTGAAAAAGGGCTATATCGAAAAGTCAGTTCGCTAAGCCTATAAAAAGAAGGAGCACGCCGTTTCCGACGTGCTCCTCTGTTCCGACTTCTCAATTTCGGCTCAGTTTTTTTCGGCCGTTTTCTGGCCACTGTTCTGGCTGCGCAGCATGACGCCAAGCAAGCCGTCCACCAGGCCGTTGCTGCCGCCGGTGCCATTCACGGCCACGTCCGGCACGATGCGCACGTTGCGCTCGCCGCCGATCTGCATCAGCTGCATGACCTTGTAACCCTAGACACTGATAGACTCGATACCCGCGCGATACGCCTGCGTTTTCGCATCGCCGGTCGCCCGTTATAAAGCTCTTCCAGCTAGCGGCTATTCCGATCAAGTCAGACCAGTTCATGTTAAAAAATTGAGTTTTCGCTGGAGTATCGTTGCCCACTGTGAAGAAAGAATCATTAGTTGGCATCAATGCCGGCGCGGAAAACATACCGCAAATTCAATCGCTCAAAAAGTTCCTGACTGACGCCGGTCGTTCGAGGACGACCGGCTATCGCTGGCGCCAGCTCGGTTATCTTACAACTGTTTCGGTGTGCGGGCGACCGTATGTCACGCGCGATGGCGTGATGGAATTTCTTAAGCGTGCCGCGGCAGGCGAACTTTCAGGTAATGCTGTCATCAAACCCATTGGTGCCAACAACGAGGGGGGCGCTTGAATTATCCCCCCATCCAATCCGCCGTCATCGGACAAGTGGCCGTCGCACTCGGCAACGACGGTCCTCCACCACACATTCCTTGTCCATTAAGCGTCAAATGTTTTCAGGGTGGTGGTAATGCCGAAGACACCAAGCTCACCACCGCCCAGAAGAAGACCGCCGAGACGCTGTACTTGGAGTTGGAGCTTCTGCCCGGCCACGTCGGGATTGAACGGCTGCTAATCATCACCTTGACCTTCGCCGACCCACTGCCCAGCCGTGGGTGCCGTGAGGCCGCCTGGTTAAAAATCCGCAAGCACTTGCTCCAAAAATTATTTCAATTCGGCGTGACGATATCTGACCGCAGCCGATCCGGACGTCCGCACTTCCACGTCGTCGTGGTAGGTGCCGAGGGTGTCGATTTCCGGACCGGTTTTGACTTTGGTGCTTGGGACGCCAGTCGCGCCGCCGAATCGAAATGGCATGACTCCGGCCACACCGATCACACGGCCGAGACGCGCTGGCGCGCGATGACGGCCAAATATGCCGCCAGCGCACCTTCCGCGCTCCGGGCTGAATGGTATGAACTGTCAGAGGCTGGAGGAAAATTCGGTTTTGGCCGGATTAATGCCATGCCGGTCAAGGATCCCATCGCATATGCCAGATATCTGGCCGGCTGCATCACCGACGGCATCCGCATGGACCATCCCGAGGATCGTGGTATCCATCGCGTGCGGTACTGGGGAAATTTTCCCCGCAAAGTTTCCCCGCACTTTTACCGAACGACAAAGGGCGCGACACGCTGGCGTGGACAGGTTTCCTTCTGCGCCCGGGTGCTTGGCTTCGATGACCAAGGCGACTTCAAAAAATGTTTCGGCCCGCGTTGGTTCATTTTTCTGAAGGGCATCATCAGACTGGTACCGGCGTCGATAGCCAAGGCCAGCCTGCTGTCCCCGAATCTACCTCTCGATTTGCTCGCGGCCTACCGCCGGCAGCTGCGGCAAATCGAAACCGAACTGCTGGATCGCGTCGAGCGATACGGCCGCCAACCCCAACCAATAAAATGAAAGTGAAATCAATAGATCATGAACACAACCGAAACTAAAACTCCGTCACCGAAATCAAGGACGCGTGGAACCATGCCTGTGCAGGTCTCCTCCGAGCCACAACAACCACGGCCGTTACCATCAGCAGCCATTGATGCCCCGACGGCTTCAAATCCAAACGCCCCGGTCGCAGCCGTTGCCGTCAACGGAACGACCGTGACCATCAGCCCCACCCAGCCAATAAACATTAATTCAAACTCCCCGACACCCACGAAACGCCTCACCACAGACCTCACGCCGCACCCGCTCAATAATTCCATCTACGCCGACGGCGCCGACGCGAATCTGATCGAAAGCATCCGTGACATTGGCATTGTTCAGCCCCTCATCATTGACCGCCGAAACCGCATCATCAGCGGCCACCGCCGTTGGGAAGCGGCAAAGGCCCTCAAGCTGGAGAAGGTGCCGGTTCAAGTAATCGACTCGGAAAACGAGTTGGATATTCAGCTGGCACTAATTGCGGCTAACCGGCAGCGGGTCAAAACCAATGAGCAGATGGCGCGCGAAGCGGCTGTAATTTTCAAGATCGAGCAGGAAAAGGCAAGAGTGCGCCAAACCAATGCCAACCCCGCCGGCACCCTTCCGGCGAAATCGCCGGAAGGGGTGGGTGATGCCCGTGAATTGGCCGGCCAGCGGTTGGGCATGGGCGGCAAAAAAATTGACCAGAGCGTGCAGGTCATCGAAGCCATTGACCGTTTGCTCAATGATGGCGAGCACGACGCGGCCGAGAATCTTCGAACGGAATTGAACAAATATTCCGTCGGTCGCGCTCACAACGTTGCCCGGGAGAAGGGGCTGATCAAGAGCGTTACCATACAGCCGGCCACGGAGGATCATTTCATACTGATCGAACGCTGGAAGAAAATGACGCCTGAACAACAGCTCAATGCGGTGGCGAAGGAATACGCCAAATCAAACTTCAACTTCCAGGACAGCGACGGCATCGAATGGGCAAAGTGGAGTTGGAATCCGGTTACGGGCTGTCTACAAGGCTGCGTTTACTGCTACGCAAGGGACATTGCTAACCGGATGTTCGCCGCCAAGTTTGTGCCGGCATTTTACCCCGGGCGGCTGCAATGTCCGGAGCACACCAAATTGCCGCCCGAGGCCAAGACGGACATCGGCTACAAAAATGTGTTCTGCTGTTCGATGGCGGATCTTTTCGGAAAATGGGTTCCGAGTGACCTGATTCAACTGGTGCTGGACGTGGTGCGGAAGTCACCGCAATGGAATTTTCTATTCCTCACGAAATCCCCCCAGCGGCTTCTGGAATTTGAGTTTCCCGACAACGCTTGGGTTGGTACTTCCGTAGACACCCAGGCGCGGGTGAAGACCGCCGAGGAGGTATTTGAAAAAGTGAAGGCCAAGGTGAAATGGCTGAGCTGTGAGCCAATGATGGAGCGGTTGACCTTCACGCATCTGGATCGGTTCCAATGGGTGGTGCTCGGCGGGTCGAGCAAAAGCACCCAGACGCCCGAGTTCAGACCGCCGCGGGAATGGGTGACGAACCTCTGGTCGCAGGCCCGGGCCGCGGGTTGCAAGATTTATGAGAAACCAAACCTCCTGGAGCGTTGCCGTGAATATCCCACGAACATCTGATATGGACGCCACGGCCACAGTTAATCCCGTCACCGCCGGTAGCAGCGGTGCCGACGGCCCGCCTCGTCGGATTCAGCTCCGCCGCAAGCGTGGTTGGCGGAAGCCAGCGAATACGGTGGTCGTCAGCCGGCCAGGAAAATGGGGTAATCCGTTCGTGGTCACGGCCGACTATCCGGTTGAGAGCGCCGTGCGCGACTACGAGCAGTGGCTGACCGGCGACGCCAAGGGCATGCAGACCTTGGCCGCCGCCAAGGCCGAGCTTCGTGGACGGAACCTGGCTTGCTGGTGCCGACCGGGCTGGCCGTGCCATGCGGACGTCCTGCTCAAGTTGGTCAATGAATGAGAAAAGCCGCAATGTCATCCTGAATATACGCAGGTCGTCATTATCGAATCCGCGGGGGAGGCGCGCCAGCGCCTCTCCCGCAATTTGTAGTCGCCGGCGATTCAGCGAGCGCCGTCCGTCCGATCCCGAGCGCGCCGTAGCGAAGCGAAGGTGCCGAGGATCGGCGGCGGCGCGAAGAGCAAAGCGTCTGAATCAGCCAAGACTTACATTAAGCGCTTTAGAGGGAAAATAATGGGCTGGCTCCTGAACTGCTGGTGATTGGCCAATTGTTCCATGAAGAACAGCACGCAGGAAAGGGTGACGGCATAATGCACCCGGTCCGGGCATTATTGGCTACGGTACGGCTAGGATCGCGGCTAGCCTCGCTGTGCCGTTTCTGGCTGTCGGATGGCCAAGAGGCCGGCGGACAGTGGTACCCCCGCTCCCAGGCCATTTAAGCCCGGCCCGTCGGTAATCCCTGGCGCCCAATGTTCCACGCCATGAACCGGAGTCGATTCCAAAACGTGGAACAATGGCGCCTGAATCCCGGATCTGAAGGTTCGTCACCACCTTCGGCAATGTCCTTTCCCCACCCTTGCGCCCCGCAACTTGTAACCGCTTGATGAATTCTGCGTCTGATGGATTGGTTGTTATAAGGACTATGAAATCAATCATGTCAACGTATCCGGGATTTCAGGATTTACCCAGGGGCGTCAAGCAACTGCTGGTGACCTCCGAGAGTCTGTATTTTGATGAGGCCCGGACGGCATCGTTGATGCCTTCCAAAACCGCTATGATGCCGGGCCAAATAATCAGGTCGCTGGCAGCGGATGATTTTGGAGGCCCATTCACACCGGGGGCATGGAATCATCCAGTTCGGCAGCATTCGCACGCCGTTGGTTAAGACGGTCGTAAATGAGCGTATGGCGGTGCCGTCCGCAGTCGTAGATCTTCCACGGGAAAGCCAACAGTAAAGTGGTAAACACTCTGCCAATCATGCCCCGTCAAGCCGAGGGTCCGATGCAATAAATCATCAAAATAGCAACCTATGCCCGTCCCGCGCATCCCGGCTGCCTCGGCGGCCAGATAGAGGGCGTGACCAATCATCCCGGCCTCCCAGAACAATTCGCGATAGGCCGCCGCACCGCGCTCCCGCAGGACTGGTTCGAACCGGGCCAGCATGCCGAGGCTAAACGCACCGTCGGCGGCAATGTGCTGATGGCATGACGCGTTTCGGGCGAAATCGCGTAGATCACCCCGCCGCAGTCGCCGGAGCGGCGCCGTGGGGGACAATCCCGCCGGTACCTCCCACTCGGTGACGCCATGAAAGGCGGATCGCAAAGCATTCTCGGCCGCCGGATCACGCACCCAAAGATACAGGCCGGGTTCCAATCCGGTGACCCGATGGACAAACAATACCAGATGCAAACGCGGCGGGAATGGCCAAGCGTCGAACGGGGGAACTGATGCCCGAGGCAGTGTGGTGTCCAGAATGGCCAGAAACATTTCAAGCGTGATGCCGGTGACCCGGTCGAAATCCACGGCACTGCGGCGCTGACGTACCAGTTGGCCTGCCGAGAGGATACAAGTTGGCGGCGTAGGTGGTGACAATATACCTGGGACGACTGATTTGACCGTCATCGGGGCCGTTCGCTCCGTGGTAGCAATGGCTTGATCAATCACCGGCCACTCGACGTGCGAACGGCTCAACCGGTTGGCGCGTCCGAACCATTCGACCGGCACCTCGGGGATGGGTGAAGCCGATTCGGTCGTTTCATTCACCATCACCCTGACGAGCAGTTCCGGGGTTTCGCGTTCGGCCCCGGCGAAGTCTTCCGTGCGGTCAAGACCGAGCAACCGGGCGAGTTGTGCGTCAGACCATTCCGGCATGAGCTGTACCCGCCAGCCCAATGCGGCGGCGGCATATCGAAGGGCGGCGAGGGCGTGCCCTACGTCATGCTGGCAATAGCGGAAGGCCCGTTCGCCATACTTCCATGCCTCGCGCCAGACGATGGAGGTCAGGCCAACATAAAATCCGCCGGCGGCTGACTCGCCACCAGATGATTGACGTGCCCGTTGTTCCAAGGCGTGTTCCAGCGGCGCGTAGTGATAAACACCGCCGCCGGGCAACCATGCCTGCTCCAGCAGGATGGCATAAGCCTCGGTCGGATGCAGATTACCGCTGGAGGGATTGATGCGGAGATACCAGCTCATGCCCGGAATTTCCTTCCGCGCGGAAAGGCCCATGGACAATTCGAAGAACAAACCCAACGTGCCGATGGTGAACAGTTGTGGCGGCACTTTGCCAACGCCAAATAAGATGGCCGCTGGCGGCGTGTCATCACGGTCGGCCAAGGGAAGCTTAACCACCGGCGAACCGTTGAACCGACGGAACGGATCCGGTTGGGTGGCCCAGTCTAGGTTGCTTGGTCCACGGGCATAGCGGTCGGGCTGATGCTTGGTCCGGTCGTGGTAGGCGATGGTCTTGTCCACTGCATCCGGAGCCACCGGGTTTGGTATGATTGGTTTCAAGTTATTTGGTTCAGTCATTTGCCGCCTTCGCATCAGCCTGGGTGACCGCCGGGTTTTACGCAAGGCCGGGAGATGTAAACGGCGGTTGAAAAGTGCGGCGGGGGAATGCGGACGCGCAGAGACACGTCCGGCCCTCGTCAGTCCCAGCCAAATTACTTTGACAACCAATATCATCCGACGTGTCAAACCGCATCATGTCGCCGATGCGGTGCTTCTCGATGTAGGGCACCGTCTTCTCCGCCTGCACCATGATCTGGTTGGGCTGCGGCTGCTGCTGGACGTTGTAGTCCGAATTCATGTTGTCGTAGAATTCCGGGAACTGCGGCAATCTCAAATTATGCGCCTTCTTTTCGGGCGGCTCATACAGGAAAGCGTAACGCCTGCGCTCATCGGCCAATTTGATCACGGCGTCCGCGTCAGCCTCGTTCAACGCACAATGCGTCATCAAAGCCGCAGTGGTGGCCAGCTTGCTCAGATACGCCCCAGCGGTATTGCCCTGCTCGGCGCGCAGCTTCACCAGGTATTCATCCTTGTGCTTCACCACCGCCGCCTTCGAGAACCCGTGCTCGAAAATAAACTGCTCCAAAGCGTAGTGGTCGCCCAATTCAATTGACTCGTCCACCTCGTGCCGCTTGTAGTCACCCTCGGCCTTCGTCTCCGCCTTGATCTCGACCCACACACAGCAGTTGCCCAACACCTTCTGACTCGGATCACAGCCGTCGTAGTCCGGGTTCAACGTGACCGTCTCCGCATGGTCGTGCCACTTGTTCTGGAGCTGGACCTGTTTGAGACCCAAATCCTTGTCGTCGACGCTCTCGACGTAAAAACATTCGGACAGCGATTTTGATTTGCAGTTATAGACCCGATACATCTGGCCGGCAGCCGGCGTGGTGATACCGTCGTCCTTGGTGATGTCGCGCTCGAACTTGCCCAGCACCTTCGTGGCGGGTTGGCACAGATCCAGGTCCATCGTCTTGTGGTCGGACAGGTCCACCAGCGCGAACGGCAGAATCGATTCCGGCATGAGGTGGTGCGATGGCTTTGGAATAAGGTGCCGGTGATACGCACACAGCATCTCGCGGCTCGTCCCGTCGGCCGTCAAAACCTGGTAGATGCCCGGCTCCGAAACCGAACGCAGACTGCGCTCGCCGGCCTCGTAAATCACGTCGTTTAGAGCTGACTCAGGTCGCTTGTCCTCGAACATGTAGCCCTTGCTAGCTGCCTTGACGTTCCGGTGCAGGACGAGCAGGTCGTCCAGCTCCGGCTCATGATAAGGCTCCAGCTCCGGCATGTAGTTGCTCGGGTCCGAGGCCAGGAACAAGGCCTGGGCGAAATCCGGGTCATTCTTGGCCGCCGACGCAATCTTGTTGATGGCGCCAAAGCCGCCGTCCTGGGTGATGAAGCGGCGCAGGATCGATTCCTTCGGCAGTTCGGTCAATGCCGCGTCCTTGATCTCGGCCCAGGCCGCCGAAGCGTATTTGCGGGCCGTCATGACGTCGGGCGGAGACACCACGGCCTGGAGATTTAGTTGGCGCCTCGTATTGATGCGCTCGGAAATAGGGACACCCTTGCCCTCGGAGGTTTCCGACAGGCTGATCAAATATTCCACCCACCGCTCGTTCAGCGGCACAAAACTTTTAGTTGTGTGCCGGTAGAACAGATCGGTGCCCTTGATCGCGCCATTGATGAAGAAGACGGGGGCGTAATACAGGTCTTTGTTCACACGGAAGACGAAGATGCCGACGAGGCGGGTGGCTGGCGGTCACGAGGGTTGGCCGGCGGCTGAATGAACGGCCTGTTTCGCTGAGCGTAGCGAAGCGAAATTTCAGCCGAACGTGAAGCCGCCGGCAAACCCTCGTGAAATGACGGCGTGTTAGCGGATATGCATCGTGTCCTCCCGCCTCATGGAAGTGTCAGATTATTTCACTTTAGTAACGACGGTGGCTTCAATTTTATTTTCAGCCAGTTCCAATTGTATGTTCCTGGTGACTTCCTC
>Ga0182024_10006440_pt1 | contig 25783 bp, 26 predicted proteins | sample P32metaG_FD_120480 | JGI IMG/M metagenome (GOLD analysis project Ga0182024, IMG submission 120480) | Permafrost microbial communities from Stordalen Mire, Sweden - P3-2 metaG (Illumina Assembly) | ecosystem: Environmental > Terrestrial > Soil > Wetlands > Permafrost | place: Sweden: Stordalen...
TCACCGAGAAGGAGCCGGCGGTGGCGACCGATCCTATTCAGGTCGCGGACCGATTCTTCAGCCGGCACGTGGGCATCAACAAGATGCTGGTCGTCGACGAAGCCGACCGCCTGCGCGGCCTGGTCACCGCCTCGGATGTCGAGCGGATCACCGGCGAGACCAAGAGCCGGCGCAAGCCGGCGCGGGACGCCCAGTTTCAGCTGGTGGTGGGAGCGGCGGTGTCGCCGCAGCGCCGCGCCGACGGCACGCTCGACCGGGAAAAGATTCTCGCCCAAGTGGGCGACCTGGTGGCCGAGCAGGTCGACGCGATCGCCGTTTCCACCGCGCACGGGCACACCGAGGGCGTGGGTGAGGCGGTGCGCCTCTTGCGGGAAGTCTTTCCCGGATTGACCCTCATCGCCGGCAATGTCACCAGCGCCGCCGGGGTGGATTTTCTCGCCGAGTGCGGCGCCAATGCGATCAAGATCGGCCAGGGGCCCGGTTCGATTTGCACCACCCGCATCGTCGCCGGGGTCGGGATTCCGCAGCTCACCGCGCTCTACGTGGCGAGCACGGCGGCGCGCCGCCAGCAGGTGCGGCTCATCGGGGACGGCGGCATCGCCAAATCGGGCGATATGGTGAAGGCCCTGACCCTCGCCGACGCGGTCATTTGCGGCGGCCTGCTCGCCGGCTGCCGGGAGGCGCCGGGCGAGATCATCGAAATCGGCGGCAAGGTGTACAAGCAGTACCGGGGCATGGGCTCGCTCGCCGCCATGAAGGCGGGCAGCGCGGCGCGGTACGGCCATGACGGGGAGGCGGACCGCACCCGCAAGGTCGCCGCCGAGGGCATCGAGGCGCTCAAGGAAGTCAGTGGTTCGGTCGACGAGGTGATCGGGAACCTGATCGGCGGGGTCCAAAGCGGCATGGGCTATCTCGGGGCGGCGACGCTGCCGGAGCTGCGCGCCAGGGCCCGATATGTCCGGGTCAGCCCGGCCGGGCAGAAGGAGGCGGCGCCCCACGACGTGGTCGAGGTGTCGACTCGGACCAACTAGGACGGTTTTTTCGCCTTTCCACTGCCCCCTTTGTTTGCTCTGTATGGTGAGCAACAGGGGCGAGCGCTTCGGTTGCGACCGATCCTCCATGTCCTTGCTTCCTTTTTCCAGCCAGCTGATCGCCGATGTGGGCATTTCTCTCGGAGACGAGGGCAAAGGCCGGCTGATCCCAGAAGTCGTCGACGAGCTCCGCGGCACCCGCGCGGCGGTCTCCGTCGTTCTCAAGGTGAACGGGGGAGCCAATTCCGGACACACCGCCGCCGGGATCAAGCTGAACCTGCTGCCCGCCGGCGTGGTCGCCCGGGATGTCCGGCACCTGGCGATGGGCAGCGGCGTCGTCGCCGATCCGCGCAAAGTCTGGTGGGAGACCCTGCCCCTGGAAAAGAAAGGGTACGTCGTCCTGCCGCGCCTGTTGATCGACGAGCGGACGCTTATGTCGGATGTCTCCCATCGGCTCCTCGACCTCGCCTGGGAGGACTACCGGGTGAAGCGCCTGCAGGAAGAGCCGCGCGGGTCGACCGGCCGCGGCATCACCCCCGCCTATGGGGACGAGGTCGGCCAATGGCAGATCACCTACGCCGACTTTCTGGCCGGCCCCAATTATTTCGCGCGCAAGATTGCGCAGCGCGCCGAACGCGCCGCGCGCACCATCGAGCACGTCTGCCAAGTCAGCCCCGACACCTGGAACGGCTTCTTCGAAACCCTGAGCGCCGCCGAACTGCGGGCCAACGAGGAGGCGATCAACATGGAGGCCCTGACACCGACCGACGTCGACTTCCTGCAGTTCCGGGGCTCCCGCCCCTTCACCTTCAACATTCCCCGGCTGATCGAGGTCTACTGGGCCGCGGGCACGGCGCTGGCGAAGAACATCGGCGAAGTGCGGGAACTGATCCTGCGGGAGATGCGGGCCGGGCGCACCATCATCGGCGAGTTCGGGCAGGCGTACTGGCTCGACAAGCGCCATGGCTTTTCCCCGAACGTCACCGCCTCGCACACCTATACCCCGGAATTTTTTGAGAGCGCGGGCATTCCCGTGCAGCGGATCCACACCTTCGGCGTCGCCAAGGCCTACGACACCAAGGTCGGCACCCACACCTTCCTGACGCAGATGAACGACGGGCACCCGCTCGCCGCCAAGCTGAAGCACCTGGAGTTCGGCGCCACTACCGGCCGGCAGCGCATGGTGGGCTGGTACGACGCGGTGGAGAAGGGCGACGCGCTGCGGTACGGCGGCTTTCAGGATCTGATGATCAACAAGCTGGACGCCCTGACCTGGTCCGGCGCCTGGCGCGGACCGCTGCACATCTGCATCGCGTACGAAGACCCCACCGGTCAGCGCTACCACCACGTGCCGCGCAACGAGGCCGTGCGCAAGACGTTGCGGCCCGTTTACGTGGACTTCGCCGGCTGGCCGGAGGATGTCTCCAAGATTCGAAAATTTGCCGAACTGCCGGTCAACGCCCAGCGCTACGTCGCCGGGATGGTAAGTGCATTGCTTAATGTGGCTTATGCCGGCGAACCCCGGCCGGCGGAGCTCCCGAACCTGCGTTACCTCGGCGTCGGCCCGGGGCCGGCCCAACTCATCAAGGACGTACCGACCACCACTGAACTCGTAAAGCTCCCGGCTTTAATGGCTTAAAAAAATCTAATGAGGGCCTGATTCGGTGGTGGGAATGCTAAAATTCTCCGAACCACTGCGCCATGCGACTCTCCTCGACCGTCCTGATAACGTTCTCATTGGCCCTGGCCGCCCTCGGGCTCGCCGGCTGCGCCCGTTCCGAAGGCGAGCAAGCGCTCGCCTCGGTGGACAAGCAGGAGGCCGCCTGGGAGGCAAATGATTCGGCGGCGACGACGGTCGGCGCGCAAACTCTGATTCAAATGTACACCGAGGTGGCGCAGAAGTATCCCGACGTCGCCGATCGGGCGAACGATCAAGTGACCAAGGTCGGCAATCTGCAGACCTTGAAGGCCAGCGGCCAATCCTCCGGTTGAGCTGCGGCTCCGGGGCAGCCCTCGAGGCTAAAAATCCTGGAGGCGGCCTTCGCCGGCACCGCGCTCCGGCTCCAGCCGGGCCAGAACTTCACCCAAGAGATAGATCGACCCGGTCACGACCACCGCGTCGTCCGGACCGCCGGCCATGCACTGGCCCGGGGCGGGAAAGAGCGCTTCGACCGTCGACCGATAGATCGGCCCCGCAAACTGCGGCCGCAGGATCGCCTCCAATTCCTCAAAGCGGCACGCCCGGCTCTGCTGGGGAACCACCAAATGAACCGCCTGGGCGTGCCGGGCCACGGTGGCCATGAGCGCGCCCGCCCGGAGGGCGCCCAAGGCGCCGGTAATCACCACCGGTTTGCGAACGGCAGCCGCGGCCAGCCGCGCCAGATTCGCCTCCAGCACGCCGGCTCCTTCCGGATTGTGGGAGGCATCGAGGACGAGCCGGCGGCCCGCCACCCGAGTCTCTTGCCAGCGTCCCGGCCAGTCCACCCGGCCCAGTCCCGCCGCAATGGTGGCGCTGGTCATCCGCCAGCGCGGGCCCAGGGTCTGCGCGGTCAGCGCCGCCGTCGCCGCGTTCCACCGCTGGTAGTCGCCGGCCAGATTGGTCGCCGGATAGGCGGACAAGTCCGGGCCAAATTCGGCGGCGACCGAGCGCAGTGGGGCGCCGGCCGCGGCCGCGATCCGGCGAATGACCGCCTCCGCGGCCGGAGGTACCCGGCCCAGCACCACCGGCCGCCCGGGCTTGATGATGCCGGCCTTTTCCGCGGCGATTTCCTCAATCGTGTCGCCCAGCATCTCGCAGTGATCGAGCCCGATGGAAGTGATGACGCTGAGCGCCGGATCCACGACGTTGGTGGCGTCCAGCCGGCCCCCCAGCCCCACTTCGATCACGCTCAGGTCGCAGGCCCGGCGCGAAAATTGCAGAAACGCCATCGCCGTCATGAACTCGAAAAAGCTGGGATGATCGTCGGGTCCGCCCGTCCCCACGGCGGCCGCCACCGGCCGCAGCTCGGCCGCGTAGCCCATAATCTCCGCCTCGTTCAGCCGCCGCCGGTCGACTTGCACCCGTTCGCCCAGGCGGACCAAATGTGGCGAAGTGTACAGGCCCACTCGCCAGCCGGCGGTCCGCAGGATCGATTCGAGCATGGCGGCGACCGAACCTTTGCCGTTGGTGCCGGCGACATGGATGCAGGGGCAGGCGCGCTCCGGGTGGCCGAGCGCGGCGGAGAACAGGCGCATCCGGTCCACGCCAAATTTAACGCCCTGAACCTTGAGGCTGAACAGGTAGTCCTGAACCGACGCGTAGTCGGCGAGCGGGGGAGCGGAAATCATGGCGGCAAGCCGCGGCGGCGGACCGCCGGCGATCACTTCTTCTTCCCGTGCAGGAAGCGCAGGAGTTCGCCCAGGCGGTCCCGCAGCTCCAGCCGGCTCACGATGAGGTCGATCAATCCGTGCTTCAGCAAGAATTCGGCGGTTTGGAAGCCCGACGGGAGCGTCTGCTTGGTCGTGTCCCGGATGACGCGGGCCCCGGCGAATCCGATCAGGGCGCCGGGCTCGGCGATGATCACGTCGCCCAGCGCGGCGAAACTGGCGGTCACCCCGCCCATGGTCGGGTGGGTCAGCACAGAGATAAACGGCAGCCGGGCCGCCGCCAACCGCCCCAGGGCGGCGCTCGTCTTCGCCATTTGCATGAGCGAAAAAATGCCCTCTTGCATCCGGGCCCCGCCGGAGGCGCTAAAGATGATGCACGGCGCCTTTTGGGCGACGGCCGACTCGATCGCGCGGGTGATCTTTTCCCCCGCCGCCGAGCCCATCGCGCCGCCGCAAAACCGAAAATCCATCACCGCGATCGTGACCAGGGTGCCGTGAATCGCCCCATGGCCGCAGATCACGGCCTCGGTCAGGCCGCTGTCCTTGGTGTACCGCTTGAGGCGGTCCACGTAGGGCTGCGAATCGACGAATTTCAGGGGATCGCTCGAACGCACCTCGGTCTCGGTTTCCACCCAGGTCCCCTCGTCAAAAAGCTTCGCGATCCGCTGGCGCGCCCCAATCGGAAAATGGTGTCCGCTCTTGGGCACCACCATCATGTTGTCTTCGATCTCCTTATTGAATAGGATCTCGCCGGAGACCGGATCCTTGGTGTAGAGACCCTTTGGTATCCCCTTGCTGCGGTTACGCTTTACGGTATAAGTCGGTTTGTCGAAATGCATGGGGAGGCTCAGCCGCGGCCAAAGGCGACGACTTCGATCGGACCGCCCCCGGCCAGCCGCAGGACGCGGGCACAGCTGTTGAGCGTGGAGCCAGTCGTGAAAACGTCATGGACGAGGAGGTAGCGCAGGCCGGAATTAAGGACCGCGCCGGAGCCGAGTGCAAAGGCATTTTTGAGGTTCTCTCGCCGGCTTTCCTGGTCAAATTCCGTCTGGGTCGGGGTGTCGACCACCCGGCGCAGGAGCGGCCTGACTTGGGCCCGCCCGCCCGCCGCCCGCGCTAAAATTTCCGCCAGGAGCAGGCTTTGGTTAAATCCCCGCTCCCGCGCCTTCCGGGGATGCAGGGGGACCGGAACCAGCGCCGCTCCCCGCGCCTGCGCGAGAATTTCCGGCGAACGGCGGAAAATCTCGGCGATGTCCTCCAGGACGTGCCGGCCGGCGCGGTACTTGAGCTCGAGGATTAGGTCCCGTCCCGGGCCGGTCAGCCGGACCGCGCAGCGCGCCGGGCCGAAGTCGGGGACAAACCGGATGCAGTGGGGGCCGCAGCCGGAGCCGGCGGACACCGTGGCCTGCGGGTGCCCGCAACGGGAGCAAACCGGGCCGCGGATAAACTCCAGCCCCGCCGCACATCGCGCGCAGAGATGGCGGTAGCTTCCGCCCTCCACCAGCCCGCGGCAGGCCACGCAGCTCGGCGGAAAGCAGACATCCACCGCCCCGCGAGCGAGGATGCGCCATGCCCCCATCGCTCAGTAGCGCACCCGGTCGAGGAACAAACCCTGCGCCGGGGCGGTTTGGATCGCGGTCGTCCGGCGGCCCGCCTGCCGGATCGCCAGGATTTGCGCCGGGGTCAATTTGCCCTCGCCGACGGCGATCAGGGCTCCGACCAGGCTGCGCACCATCTTGTAGAGAAATCCGTCCGCCTCCGCGGTGATCCGCAGGCGCCGGCCCCGCGCCGCCAGGTCGAGGCGGCGCAGCGCGCGCACCGTATCCTCATTGTCGCCCCCATTGCGGGCGCAGAACGCGCGAAAATCGTGCCGGCCGCGCAAATGCCCGGCCGCCGCGCGCATCGCGTCCAGGTCGAGCGTCCCGAACACCATCCAGCAGTAGGGACGCGTGAACGGATCGGCGTCCCCATGGTGCACGTGGTAGGTGTAGATCTTGCCGGTCGCCGAGAACCGGGCGTGAAAGGCGGCCGGAACGGTCCGCAGGGACCGGATCTGAATGGCGGGCGGCAGTCCGGCCCGCAGCGCGGCCGCGAATCGTTCCGGCCCGTGCCGCCAGGCGGCATCAAAATGAAAGACCTGGCCCCGCGCATGCACGCCGGCGTCGGTGCGGCCGCTGCCGTGGATTCGGATCGGGCCGGGGACGATTTGGCCAAGGCGCGCCTCGATCACATCCTGAATCGCGCGGCCGCCCACCTGGCTCTGCCAGCCGGCGAAGGCGGCTCCATCGTAGGCGCAGACGCATTTCCAGCGCCGCATAGGGTATTCCGGGGTCATGCGGCGAGATTATGGCAAGGGCGGCTGCGCATCGAAAAAATCCTGCAAAATCAGCGTGGCCGCCCTCGAGTCGACGATGCCGCTCGGCCGCAAGGCGCGCCGCCGCGCCTTGGGAATTGTCGCCTCGGCCTCGTAGCTGGTCAGGCGCTCGTCCAGCAGATGGACCGGAAACCCCCACTCCGCGCGCAGGCGCGCGGCAAATCCATCCACCTCCTTGGCCTTGAAGCCCACGGTGCCGTCCATGTTGAAGGGGTAGCCGAGGACGAACGCGGCGACCCGCCGCTGCCGCACCAAGGCGCCCAACGCCGCCCACCGCCGGAGCGGATCGGCCTCCACCAACGCCGGCAGCGGCGTGGCCACCCGCAAGTCGTCCCCGTAGGCTAGGCCCCAGCGGCGGGCCCCATAGTCGATGCCCAGGAAGCGCATGGGGCTCACTCCACCCGCCACTCGGCGCGGCCCTCGGCATACGCGCGCGCGTAGTCGGCAAACGCCGCCTTGATCCGGGCCGTGACGGTGTCCGGTCCCACCCGAAAGGCCGCTCCGTCGATGGCCGCCACCGGCACGATGTCCTTGGTCGTGGAAAGAAGGAGGCACTCGTCCATGCCGCCAAAATCCTCCGGCCGCACGTTCTCCTCCCGCGCCGCGACGCCCGCGGCGGCGGCGATCCCCGCCAGGACCAGACCCCGCGTGATGCCGCCCAAGATCCCCGCGGATCGCGGCGGGGTGACGAAGACCCCGCCCCGCACAAAACCGACATTGGACACGGCCGCTTCGGTGACCTCGCCGGCCAGATTGAGGAGCACGACCTCGTCGGCGCCGCGGGCGCGGGCCTCGCGCAGTCCGAGCAGATTATTGAGGTAGTTGCCCGTTTTCCACGCCGGATCCAGGGCGGCCGCCGGATTGCGCCGCAAGCTGGTGGCGACCGACAGGCGCAGGCCCGCGCGGGCCTGGTCCGCCGTGAGGCGCGGGCAGGCCTGAGCGAGAATCACAAAATCCGGGCGGTCCGCCAGCGCCACATCGAGCCCGATCGGCCCGCCGCCGCGGGTGATCTGCAGGCGCAGGTAAAGGTCTCCCGCCGGGGCCGCCGCCCGGTAGGCGGCTGCCGTGCGGCGAATTTCCGCCAGGATCTGAGCGGGGGTCCGGGGCAACTCCAGGTGCAGCGCGGCGGCTGAGGCGCGCAGCCGGGCCCAATGCTCCTCCCAGGCGAAAATGACGCCGTGGTAGGTGCGCCAGACCTCATAGATCGCGTCGCCATAAAGGAAGCCGCGATTGAGCGGCGCCAGCGACGGCTCGGTGGCCGGGTGCAGGCGGCCGTTCGTATTGGCCTGAATATAGGGCATCGGGCGGTCCCAGCGTCGCCGCCGCCGCAGGAGAGTGCCAACTAAAAACGCCCGCGGGCCACCGCGGGCGCCGACGTTCCGAGGGCCGGACGCTTACTTGCGGGCTTTGACCAAGCCCAGCGCCTTCTTGATATTCTGCACGCTCGGCAGCGAAATATGAACCGCCTTGGCGATCTCGGCGCCGGTCTTGCCGGCTTCGCTCAATTTCTTCACCTCGGCCCGGGTGGCATCGGTGATCACCGCCCGCCGCCGCCGGCCGGATTTGGCCGCCGCGTTCTTGCCCGACGGTCGGCCCGCGCGGCCGGCGCCCGCCGCCGCCGCCGCCTTCAGGAAATCTTTCACATTTTCGAAGCCGAATTTCGCGGGCAAAGCCGCGAGTTCTTTGTGCAATTGGGCCGCCAGCGCCCGCTGCAACTTTGCCAAGCGAGCCTTTGCCGCCTCAAGTTGTTTGTATTTGTCGATAGCCATAAGAACGACACGAGTGCCACACTAGGAGCGTTCTGGCAAGGGGAACCGCCGGAAATTTTCTATATAGCAACTCGGTTGCGTCAGGCTCCGGCGCCGGTTTTTACGCAAATCCCGCTCTGAGAAACGCCTTCAGACCCGTTGGCTCCGAAAGTCGGGGCGCCTATATTATTCAAATGGTCATGGCGTGATAGCCGCCATCCACCATGATTTCCGAACCGGTGATAAAGCTGCCGGCGCCGCCGGCAAGGAGGAGCGTCGCCCCCACCAATTCCGGCGCGGCGCCAAATCGCTTCATCGGCGTGTGGCCCAGGATCGCGGCCGTGCGTTCGGGCGAAAGAATCTTGCGGTTCTGCTCTGCCGGAAAAAATCCGGGCACCAGCGTGTTGACCCGGACCCGCTGCGGGGCCCATTCGCGCGCCAGGTTTTTGGAAAGATTATGCACCGCCGCCTTGGTCGCCGAATAGGTGAACACCCGGGAGAGCGGGACCACCGCGGACATCGAGCCCAGATTGATGATCGATCCTCCCTCGCCGCGCCCGATCAGGTACTGGCCAAAAATCTGGCAGCCCAGGAACACGCTCTTCAGATTGACGCGCACGATCCGGTCGAATTCATCCTCGGCGATGTCGAAGTAAGGGGTGGCCGAATTCACGCCCGCCCCGTTGATGACGATATCCACCCGCCCCGAGCGCTGCAGCACGGCCGCGAGGAGCGCCGCCAAGGCCGCCTTCTCGCTGGCTTCGGCGGCCAGAAAATACCCGCGGCCGCCGGCCGCGGCAATGCGCGCCAGGCGCGGGGTCGCCTTTTCGGCGTTGCGCCCGACCAGCACCACTTCGGCGCCGGCGGCGGCGAGGCCCTCGCCCATCGCCCCGCACAGTTCGCCGGTGCCCCCGATGACGACCGCCACTTTGCCCGCCAGGGAAAACATTGCATTGAGATAATCGCTCATAGAGTAATCGTCGGGTGTAACCCGGCCGCTTCCCGAAGACACGGAAAAAATCTCTTCCCCCCCGGGCCGGCCTTCGCCCATCGCTTCCCATCCCATGGCCCGCATTCCGCTGGAAGACACTTTTACCGATGTGCTCGGCAAGGCCCAGCGCGGCCTGCAGATCAGCGACGCCGAACTGGCCGTCCGGGCCGAGGTGAGCCGGGCGGATCTGGCGGCGCTCAAGTCCGGCCAATTGCTCGACGCGGTGCTCCGCCGGGTCGCCCGTCACCTGCGCCTGAGCCCCGACGCCCTGGAGGACCTCGCTCATGACCGCTGGTACCCTTCGGCGCCGGATTTCAAGCGCGGGTTCGTGATGTTCAACACCGACTACGAAGGCATGGCGGTGAACAACTATTTGGTGTGGGACGCGCGCACGCGCGAAGGCGCGGTCTTCGATACCGGCGCGGATTGCACGAGCCTTTTGGACGTCGCGCGCGCGGAGAACCTGCGGATCGGCTATATTTTTCTGACCCATACCCACGACGACCACATCGCCGCCCTGGCGCCCCTGGCCGCGGCCACCGGCGCGCAGGTGTGGTCGCACGAGCGGGAGCCGGTGGACCTGCCCGGCGCCCGCCAGTTTAAGGAGAACGCTCATTTTCATCTGCCGGGCCTGGCGATCAAGACTCTCCTCACCGCCGGCCACTCGGCGGGGCAGACCACCTTCTACGTGACGGGCCTCAGCTGGCCGCTCGCCCTGGTGGGCGACTCCCTGTTCGCCAGCTCGATCGGCGGGAGCGCGACGCATTTCGAGGAGCAATATAAGAACGACCGCGCCAAGATCTTTGCGCTGCCGCGCAACACGGTGCTGGCCTGCGGCCACGGCCCCCTCACCACGCTCGCCCAAGAGAAGGAGCACAACCCGTTTTTCGCGCGCTAAGCGCGCGGCCGCATTCGCCTTGCCCGGCGGGTGCGCCTTGCGTATAAAAACGCCCTTTTGACGATGAATATTCACCCGCGCAAAGAGGCCTTCGTGAAGCTCGCGGAGCAGGGCAATGTCATTCCCGTCTACACCGACCTGATGGCCGATTTCGAGACGCCCGTCTCGGTCTACGCCAAGCTCAAGGGCACCGGGCCGGCCTATATCTTTGAATCGGTGGAGGGCGGCGAGAACCTTCATCGCTATAGTTTCATCGGGTGCCGGCCGCGGCTCGTCATCGCGAGCGGCCCGGAAATCACCGAGCTGCGCCGGCCCGGCCAGCCGACGGAGCGCATCCCGACCCCGCCCGATCCGCTCACCCTGATCCAGCGCGAGATCGCCGGCCACCGGCCGGTCAAGCTCCCCGGGATGCCGCGCTTCACGGGCGGGGCGGTGGGCTATATCAGCTACGAATATATTACCCGCATCGAACCGTCGGTGCCGGCCGCGCCGCGCGACGAGCTCAAGATTCCCCTCACCTATTTCATGCTCTCGGACACGCTGGTCATTTTCGACCGGGTGAAACAGACCCTGCGCCTCTGTGTGAACGCGCACCTGCCTGCGGCCGCCGGCCCGGCGGTGACTCAGGCGTACGAAGCGGCCGTCGCCGAATTGGGTCGGCTCTTCGAGCTGCTGCGCCAGCCCCGCGAGCTCGTCCCGGCGCCCGTGGCCGACGCGCCCGCCGCGCCGATTCCGCCGGGCAATTTCAGCCGGGCCGCCTATGAGGGCCTGGTGGACGAAGTGAAAGAATACATCCGCGCCGGCGATATCATTCAGGTCGTCCCCTCCCAGCGTTTTACCCGGGATTTTCCCCACAGCCCGCTCGACCTGTACCGCGCGCTCCGGGCAGTCAATCCCTCGCCCTACATGTTCATCCTGGATGCGTCCGACTTCGCCCTGGTGGGCGCCTCGCCCGAGGTCCACGTGCGCTTGACCGACGGGCTGGTGGAAATCCGGCCGATCGCCGGCACCCGCCCCCGGGGCGCCACCGTCGCCGAGGACCTGGAACTGGAAAAAGAGCTGCTCGCCGACGCGAAGGAGCGGGCCGAACACTTGATGCTGGTCGACTTGGCCCGCAACGACATTGGCCGGGTCTGCGCCTTCGGCAGCGTGCACGTGCCCGAACTCATGGTCGTGGAGCGGTATTCCCACGTGATGCACATCGTCTCCCAGGTCGAAGGCCGGATTGCGCCGGAGAAAAATGCGTTCGACTTGATGCGAGCCACTTTCCCGGCCGGCACGGTGAGCGGCGCGCCGAAGATTCGCGCGATGCAGATCATCGCGGAGAAGGAACCGGTCCAGCGGGGATTTTACGCCGGCGCCCTGGGCTACTTTAGCTACGACGGCAATTTGGATTCGTGCATCACCCTGCGCACCTCCCTGCTCAAGGATGGCAAAATCTACATCCAGGCGGGCGGCGGGGTGGTGGCCGACTCCGATCCGGCGGCCGAGTTTCAGGAAACGATCAATAAAGCGTCCGCGCTGCATAAGGCGGTCGAGATCGCCGGTCAGTTTTAAAGCCTTCTGGACCTGATGTTTGCGGCTAACCGCCCCCCCGCCGAATCCGTCGCCGCGCGGCGGCGCCCCCGTCCCGGCCCCACCGCTCGCGGAATTTCTAATCGCCCTCGCGGGGCGGGCTTATGGCTGCGGATCGGCGAACGATTCCCGCGAATCATTGAGTCCGAGCTGGAACAAATATCCGCCGCGCGAAATCCAAGACCATACGAGGAGACTCTACTCTCATGTCGCATCTTGCCTATTCGCTGCCGCATCACCGTGAGACTGAAACCGACAAGCGCAGCGCGGCCGAGCCCTCGGCTCCGGCGCCCGATGCCCCGCCTTCGTTCTTAGAGAAGCCCGAACCGGTGGCCCGCGAGGAGGGCGCGCCCCTTGAGCGCAGCAACCTGCAACTTTACCTGCAGGAGATCGGCAAGACCGCCCTGCTGACGATCGAGGAAGAGGTCGTTCTCGCCCGGCGCATCCGCCGGGGCGACCGCGGCGCCCGCGACCATATGATCAAGGCGAACTTGCGCCTGGTGGTCAAAATCGCGATGGACTACAAGGATTTCGGGTTGCCCCTGCTCGACCTGATTAGCGAGGGCAACATTGGCCTGATCAAAGCGGTGGAGCGGTTCGATCCCCGCAAGGGCGGCAAGTTGTCGACCTATGCCGCGTGGTGGATCAAGCAATCGATCAAGCGGGCGCTCGCCAATCAGTCCAAGACGATCCGGCTTCCGGTCCACCTGGTCGACAAGATCTCCCGCATGCGCAAGACCGCCATGCTGCTCTCGGAACGGTTCGGGCGCGAGCCTAGCGACGAGGAACTGGCGATGGAGCTCCAGATCCCCACCTCCAAGGTCGCCCATCTGAAATCGGTCAGCGTGCGACCGGCCTCGCTCGACGCGCCGATGGGGGATGAGTCCGACTCGACCACCTTTGGCGAAGTCGTCGGCGACGACAATGCGATGAGTCCGTTCGAGGGTCTGCGGGAAAAGAATCTCAGCGCCGATTTGCATGCGATGGTGGCCGCGCTCGACAAGCGGGAGGCGGAGATCATCCGCCTGCGCTTTGGCCTCGACGGCTACGACGAATTGACCCTCGAAGAAGTGGGCAAGCGGTTTAAAGTCACCCGCGAGCGCATCCGGCAACTCGAGTACATTGCCCTCTCCAAGATGCGCAAAGCCATGAGCCGCAATGAATCCATCCGTTCGGTCGACGAGGTCGAGGAAGAGGATCGCATGCGCCAGCGGATGGCCGTGATTCGCGAATTTATCGAGGCCAAGAGCCGCAAGCCGGTCAAACCCGGCCCGAACTGACGCCCAGCGGAGGACCCCGGCCGGCCCGGGATCCCATGATGCGGACTTGCTCCGCGCCGCCGTGCGGCGTGAGCTAGGGGCGCCCTATGCCGGAACCCCTGCCGACGCCCGATTTTTCCGTGGTGGTGCCGTTCTTCAATGAAGCGGAGGTGGCCGGCGCCGTGATCGACGAACTGGCCACAGCGCTCAACACCCAAGGCGGGTTCTGGGAGGCGATCCTGGTCGACGATGGCAGCACCGACCGCACGCGGGACGAATTGAGCGCTGCCTGCGCCCGTTGGCCCGCGTGCCGCCTGCTCCCGCTGGCTAAGAATCAAGGCCAGGGCGCCGCCCTGTTTCAGGGCATCCTGGCGGCCCGCGCCCCCGTGATCGGCATGATGGACGGGGACGGGCAGAACGTCCCGGCCGATTTCGCGGGCCTGCGCCCGCTCCTGGCCGAGGCGGATATGGTCGTGGGACGAAGGGCCCAGCGGGACGATAGCCCGCTCCGCCGCGGGATCTCGCGTCTGGCCAACGCGGTCCGCGGCCGGTTGCTGCGGGACGGCCTGGCGGACGCCGGCTGCGCGCTCAAGGTCTTCCGCCGCCCGGTCGCCGACGGCTTTTGGCCGTTCCCGATGTTAAATCCGTTCATGCCCGCTCTGGCGGTGGCGGCCGGTTTTCGGGTGATCGAGCGGCCCGTCCGGCACCGGCCGCGGCGCACCGGAGTTTCGAAGTACGGCTTGGGCGTGATGCTGGGCCGGCCGCTCTATGACTTGCTCGCGATCTGGTGGCTGCTGCGCGGGCGCCGTCGCGCCGTGCCGGCCGGACGCTGAACCCGGCCGATCCGCCATGCCCCTCGTCACCGCTCTGTTCGATTACGCGCTGCCGCCCGAACTCATCGCGCAGACCCCGGCCGCCCGGCGCGATGCCTCCCGGCTGCTCGTAGTCGACCGCGCCGCGCACACCTTTTCCCATCACGCCTTCGCCGATCTTCCCCGTTTCCTGCGCCCCGGAGACCGGATGTTCCGGAACAACGCCTCGGTGCTGCCCGCGCGCCTGACCGCGGTCCGGCCCACCGGCGGACAGGTCGAATGCTTCCTGTTGGAGCCCCGCGACGGTCCCTGGGTTTGGCGGTGCCTCGTGCGGCCGGGGCGCAAGCTGCCGGTCGGCGCGCGCTTCGCCGCCCCGGACGGATCCTTCGCGGCCGAAATCCTCGCGCGGGCGGCCGATGGCACGGCGCTCGTCCGGTTTGCGACCGCCGCCGGCGAAGCGGTGGCCGCGGTGGCCCGCCGGACCGGCGAGATTCCCCTGCCCCCGTATATTGAGCGGCCGGACTCGTCCCAGCGTGAATCGGACCGGCTCCGCTACCAGACGGTGTATGCCGACTCCAGCCGCCCGGTGGCCGTGGCCGCGCCCACCGCGGGGCTGCATTTCACCCCAGAACTGCTCGCGGCGTTGGAGCGCCAGGGCGTGGCGGCCTATGACCTGACGCTGCATGTTGGCTTGGGAACCTTCCGACCGATCGCCACCGAGACGATCGAGGCGCACGCGATCCACCGCGAAATCTACGAAATCCCTCCGGCGGCCCAGCGGGCGCTCTTTCCGCCGCTGTGCGGCCGGCGCGTGGCCGTGGGCACGACCACCGTCCGCAGCGTGGAGGACTTTCTGGCGCGCGTCCCCGCGCCCCTGGAATGCACGCATGTGGCCGAAGCGGGACTTTTCATTTATCCGCCGCGGGTTTTCCGCGGGGTCGACGCCCTCATCACCAATTTCCATCAGCCCCGGTCCACCCTGCTCTGCCTGGTGGCCGCGTTTCTCTCCCCTGGGGACACGGCCGGGATCGCCTGGGCGCAGGAAATCTACGCGGCGGCGATCCGGGAGCGATATCGGTTTTTCAGCTATGGCGACGCCATGCTGATTATCTAGGAACTCCATTGAGTTTCGCGCCGCCCTGGCTAGAACTTCTTTCCGCCATGTCGCCCGACGAATTGCAGACCCTGATTGAGGACGCCACTTTCGACCACACCGTGGGCGACACCGCCTCCGCGCGGGCGAAGCTGGAGCGCGCCACCGCGGCCGCGCCGGACTCCTTTGCGGCCTGGCACGCCCTGGCCGAGATCAATTTTGCCGACCGGCGTTTCGACGCCGCGGGTCTGGCGGGCGAGCGGGCCCATGCGCTGCGGCCGGACGACCTCTTTATCAATACGACCCTCTCCCGCATTTGGATGGAAAAAGGCGACAAGGCGAAGGCCGAGCACTTCGGCGCCCAGGCGAAGATCCAAAGCTGGAAAGAGCAGTTGAAGTCGCCCGCCGGCGGCGCGGCCGCAGACGAGGGCCCGGCGGTTTAGCCCGAAAATTTCATGAACACGCCAGAAGATTGCTTAAAATGTCGGAGCAGAAAGGGCCGAAATCGATCGAAGGTGGCCGATCAGGCCATCGAGGGAGATTGAGGTCCTTTCGGCCCGACATTTTGGGCAAGATTCGCCGTGCTTCACGAAAATTTCGGGCTAGCCCGTCCGGGCTTCCAAGAGGCTGAACTCGCCGCGGCGCAGAGCCCCGTATTCCATCGCCAGCGCAAAGCCGGCGGTGAACAGCAGGTCGCTGGCGAACGTGTTGCGGAAGAAAGTGTAGGTCGGGGCAAACTGCGGGTGCCCGATCGTCATTGCCTGCCACCAGCCGGCCAGGGTCTGGGCATAGCCCAAGTCGCCCCGCCATTCGGCGGTGTTGGTCACGATATAGAACAGCACCGAGGCGCCCAGAATTCCGCCCAGCAAACTAAACCAGCTCCGGTGCCGGGCGGCGAGCCGGCCGAACCCCAGGCCGGCCGCAAAACAGAGCAGCCGGATGAGCCACTCGGCGAACGGAAAGGCATAGTGATACTGCACCGAATAGTAGTGATCCAAATAGAGGTCCGACAGACCCAGCGCGGCAAAAGGCACCAGCCACATCGTCCAAGACCGGAAATAGACGCCGCCGCAGAAAGCCAGCGCCATCAAGGGGGCGAAGTTGCTCAGTTCGGGCGAGTGCACGGCGAGGATGCGCCAGGCGGCAGCGCCGAGGATCAAGATTAAGGCGCTGACGCGCATGTCGCCACCCTAGCCGGCCCCCGCGGGGTTTCAACTGCCGAATTCAAACGCCGGGGCGGGATTCGGCCTCGCGGGCGAGCAGCCAAAGCAGGTCGGAAAGCCGATTCAGGTAATGCCGCAGCAGGGGCCGCACCGACCGGCCGTGGGCCGGCAGGCCGGCCAGGCGCCGCTCCGCCCGCCGGGCGACGACCCGCGCCTGATCCCAGGCGGCCGCCGGCGGATTGGCCCCGGGCGAAGCCCAACCGTCGAAGCGCAGGCCGCCGGCCTCGAGGGTGGCGACGGCGACGTCGAGGCGGCTCAGGTCGGCCTCCGTCACCTTGGCGAAGTTGGACGCTTCGTACCGCGCCGCGTCCGCCTCGGCGCAGGCCAGCTCGCCCATCAGGGCGACCAGCACCCCTTGGATGGCGGCGGCCTGTTCGCGCGCCGGCGCGGCCGGGGCGATGGCCTTGGCCGACCCCACCGCGACGTTCAGTTCATCCAGCGTCCCCACCGCTTCGATCTGCGGATGATCCTTGGGCACCCGCTGCCCGTAGAGCAGGCTGGTGGTGCCGTCATCGCCGGTGCGGGTCGCGATGGAACGGCTCATGGCGGGCTAGGCGATCTTCTTGGCCGCCGCCTGCGCCCGCAGGCAGATCTCGGCCGCCTTGAAGGCATGCGCCTGGGTCATGGCGCGCTCCGTCCGCTCCAGGCAATCGCGGATCAATTCGCCGAAAAAGCGAAACCCGACCTGGCCGGCGACCGGCAGGTGGTGCTCCCCTTTCGCGTCCACCAGGTACACATGGTCGCCGGAGCGTTCCCGGCCCACGTCGATGTATTTGCGCAGTTCGATATAGCCGTCGGTGCCCAGGATCACGGTGCGACCGTCGCCCCAGGTGCCCAGCCCGTCGGGGGTGAACCAGTCGACCCGGATGTAGCTGGAGGCGCCGTTGTTCCCGGTCAGCGACCACTCGCCGAAATCCTCGAACTCCGGCTGGCCCGGGTGCGCGAAATTACCCACCGCCGCCGAGTTGATCGTCGCCTCGGTGGCGCCGGAAAAGGTGAGGAACTGCTCGGCCTGATGGCTGCCGATGTCGCAGAGAATCCCGCCGTAGCGGGCCCGCTCGAAAAACCACGCGGGCCGGGAGGGCAGGCTCAGCCGGTGCGGCCCGAGGCCGAGCACCTGAATCACCCGGCCGATCGCGCCCCGCTGCACTAGGTCGGTGGCGTACATCGCCGACTCCACGTGCAGGCGCTCGCTGAAATAGACCATGTACTTGCGCCCGGTTCGCGCGGCGACCGCCTTGGCCTGGGCGAGCTGCTCCAGCGTCGTAAACGGGGTCTTGTCCGTGAAGTAGTCCTTGCCGGCCTCCATCGTCCGGCAGCCCAACGCGCCGCGCTCGGAGGGCACGGCGGCGGCGGCGAGCAGCCGCACCGCCGGATCCTGGAGAATTTCATCCAGGGAACGGGCGATCCGCACAGCCGGAAACTTGCCCTGGAAGGCCGTCACCTTGGCGGGGTCCGGGTCGTAAACCCACCTGAGGGTCGCCCCCGCTTCAATCAGGCCGTTGCATTGGCCGTAAATGTGGCCGTGGTCGAGGTGGGCGGCCGCAAAGACAAACTCGCCGGCCCCCACCACCGGGTTGGGCTTGCCCTGCGGGGCGTAATTCATGCCGTCGGATTTCTGCGTCATAGGGGTGATGGGGCGGTTCAGGCCAGGTCCCGCGTCTTCTTGGAGAGGGCCCGGATGCTCTCGTCGAGTTCGCCGCGCAGTTTTTTCTTCATCCGGTCGATAAAGAGAATCCCGTGCAGGTGGTCGATCTCATGCTGGATGCAGCGCGCCAGGAGGCCGTCGCAGACGAGGTGGTGCGCCGCACCCCGCTCGTCCTGAAAATCCACGGCGATCGCCAGCGGCCGCTTGACGTCGCCGCGAATGCCCGGAAACGACAGGCACCCCTCCTCGCAATCCTCCTCCGCCGGACGGGAAGGAATCGTCAGCTCCGGATTGACCAGCACCATCGGCATATACAGGTCGCGGGGCGGGTGGCCGCCGTCCAGTTCGCAAGCGAACTCCGCCTCGGTCCCGCGCAGGTCCAAGACGCAGAGCTGGATCGCCCGCCCCACCTGCTGGGCGGCCAGGCCGATCCCCTCCGCCTCGTGCATGGCCGCGATCATCTGCCGGGCAAACTCCGCCAGCGGAGCGTCGAAAACCGTGACCTTGTTCCCCTTCTTGCGTAAAATAGGGTTGTTATAGTGAACAATTTGGAGGGACATCGGTCAGAGTCGGGAACAAGGGTGGGTCTCGTCCGCCGATCCGCAAATCAATATTCTGCCGCTATGAGCGCAACCGTGCTGGCCGCGAAAAAGCCATTCGCCGCCCCGGCCTTGGTTGTGGCTGGCATTCTGATCGCCGTCACCGCGTGGCTGGTCCCCGTCAATCTCAAGTCCGTCAGCCCCGCCCTGCTGCGCTCGGCCGGCGAAGGCACCCCCACGCTCGCCGGCTTCGGCCGGCAATTGGTCGACGCCGAAAAGATCGGGCCGGCCGCGCTGGTCCTAGCCGCCGCCCGCACCGTCGGCGATCCGCAAGCGCCCGCCCTGGCCCGGGACTTGGATCGCCTGATCGCCCGCCAGCCGACCTTTGCCCCCTGGGGCGGCTGGGATCCGTTCCTCGATCCCCTCTTCAATCTGCGGGCCCCGACCGACCAGCCGGCCAGCACCCCGGTGATGACCTTCTTCATCACCGACCAGGACCGCGCCGCGCTGCTCAACTACCTGTCCAATTCCGGCTCGCTCGGCGTGCAGGCGCTCCTGCGGACGCGGGAGCTGCCGCTGGCCGGCCGCCTGCCGGCGGCCACCCGGCCCGGGGGACAACCCTTGGACGCCCTCATCCTCCTGACCGGCCTGCTCTACCAGGGCGAGCACTTATCGGACTCGCTCCAGCGGGAACTGCACACCCTGGCCGAGACGGCGCTCGCCCAAAAAGACTTGGGCGACCTCGGGACCTTCTATGTCGACCTGCTCGCCCTTTCCCGGCGCCTGGATTGGGCCCAGCTGAGCGAACTGCTCCGCCGGACCGACAGCACCAAGACGGTCGCCGAATACGCCCAGCTGGCGCGCGTCGCCCCGGACCAATTTCCGCTGATCTATTCTGCCGCGCTGTTCACCCAGTCGGCCGACCGGGTGGCCGTGTACCTGCTGCAGTACGGCAAGGCCGGCGCCGAGGACCTGCGCCTCGCGCTGTCGTTCGGCGAGGGGGCCGTCCAGCAGCTCATTCTTCACGGCGTGCCGGTCAACCATTCGGCCGGTCCGGCCCTGAGCAGCGCGGCGACGCTGGTCCTCGCCCACCCCCGGGTCATGCTGATCCTAAAATACCTGGGCTACTTTTTCGGCGCCTTCCTCATTCTGCGCGGCCTCGACCGCTGGATCGTCGCCCCGGGCGGGGTGGCCGACCTCGAGCGCACCGCCCCGGAGGTCCGCGCCGGAATTCTCGCCGTCTTTCTCGCCGGGCTGCTCATCATCGCGAGCGAGCCTTTCCTGCTCAAGGCGTCGGCCTCGGCCGACTACCAGCCGCGGCTGCATTTGCCCATGCTGGTCACCAATGGCGCCCCCCCTCTTTCCGCTCCCCCCTCATCGCTTCATTCCATGAACACCTCGACCCTCGTCACGATCGGCATTTTTGCCGTGCTGCAGGTAGTGATGTACTTCATCTGCCTGCAAAAGATCAACCAGATCGACCAAGAAGACGTGCCCCCGCTCCTGAAGCTCCGGCTGATGGAGAATGAGGACAACCTCTTCGACTGCGGACTCTATGTGGGCATGATGGGCACGGCCGCGGCCCTCGTGCTCCAGGTTCTCGGGGTGATCGATCCCAACCTCCTCGCGGCCTATTCATCCAATCTCTTCGGGCTGCTCTGCGTGGCGCTGGTCAAGATCCGGCACGTCCGGGGCTTCAAGCGCCGGCTGATTCTGGAGCAGGAAGCCCGGCTCGCCGCCGTCGTCGCTTGAGCCGCGGTCATCCCCCCGGGCTCCCGCCCAGTCCCCCTCCTGCGCCATGAACAAGACGCTTCTGCTGATCATCATCGATTTTCTCTTCCTCAATCTCATCGCGCTCACGCGCTGGGAGAAGGTCGAGCCGGCGCGCCCGGTCCAGCCCCCGATTCCCCAACTGGCGGCCAACGCCGCGACCAAGGATCAGGATCTGGTGGCAACCATGCGCCAATCCCTCGCCGACGAACAGACCACCCGCGAGCAGCTGGAACAAAAACTCGCCCAGGCGGGCACCACGCTCAGCGCCCGCGACCAGGGCCTGGCCGACCTCCAGGCGGAAAAAGCGAAGCTCGCGGCCACCCTGACCGACGAGCAGCGGACGGCCCAGGAGCTGACGCAGTCCGCCGCCGCGGCGAAGGAGGAATCAAACTTGACCAGGGACCAGCTCGCCCAACTGCAGCGGGAATTGGAGGAGAAGCGCGCGCTCGCCGACCGCCAGCAGCAGGCGATCGCCAAGCTCGAGGCCGACTCGGCCAATGCGCGCAAGCAGATCGAGGGCCTCACCCTGGCCGTGGTCGTCGGCGAATCCGAGAAGCAGCACCTGCAGGAGCAGACCGCGCAATTGACGACCCAGGTGCAGGCCGAACGCGCCGACCGCCTGAAGGTCCAGGAGTCCACCAATCGGCTGGCCGCCGGCGTCGGCGAATTGGCCGAGAATTCCGGCGCGCTCACCAAGGAGATCCGCGACAACCGGCCGATCAACGCCAACGTCCTGTTCAACAATTTCCTCGCCGACCGCGTCGACACGACCTTCACCGCCGCGCGCAAGGGCCTGTTCGGCGAAGTCGATCGCAAAAAAGGCACCCCGACCGTCTTCATCAGCGATGGGACGCAGGTCTATGCCCTGCTCCACGTGGAGGACACGGTCTTCTCCGCCTGGGAAAACAATTACGACTGGAACAAGATCGGCGTCGAGTTCGACCGCAACGGCGCCCACGTCCCGGGCGGCGAGCTGGAATTCCTCAACTCCGACCCCCGCGTGGTGGTCGTGCCGGTGGATCCGGGGCAGGTCGCCCAGCTCGGCGCCAAGGTCTATCCGCTCGCGGCCGATCCCCTGAAGTTCTCCGACGCCGTCCTGATCAGCGGGAGCAAAGGGTATGGCGAACTGTCCTTCCGCCTCGATCCGGACCTGCCCGGCTACGTCCGCGTCGACAATCGCTTTTTCAAGCGGCTCTTCGGTGACTTCGCCCCCTCGCGCGGCGATCTGGTGTTCAGTCACACCGGCGAACTGCTCGGCATCATGGTGAACAATGACTATTGCGCCCTGCTGAAGGACTTCGCCCCGCTGATAACGATCAAGACCGGGAACGACACCCTGGCCGCGCACACGGCGATCGGCTTGGACCAGCTCGGCGCCCGCGTCCGGGCCATGCCCCCGAACCTGCAGTAAAGGCCGGCGCGCTAGCCGAGCCGCCGCAACAGTCGCCGCAGCTCCGGCCCGAGGCGCCGCAACTCGTCGCGGTGGGCGGCCGAGAGCGTCCCCAGGAGCCGTTCGCCCGCGGCCGTGAGGCGCACCCGCACGCGTCGGCGGTCGGCCGGATCGGCGACCCGGCGTACCAGCCGGCGGCGGACCAGCCGGTCCACTAGGCCCACCGTGCTGTTCGGCCGGCGGTCCAGCCGGTCCGCCAACTCCCCCACCGCCATCCCCGGCACGCCGCCGAAAGCCTTGATCGCCAGCAGCGCCTGATGCTGGGCGGGGGCGAGCCCGGCGGCGCCCGCCGCCGCCGCGCTGAAGTGCAGAAAGCGGCGCAGCGCGGAGCGGAAGCCCGCGAGGGCGGAATATTCGGCGGCGGTGACCGGCATGGCTGAGATCTCAGGTTGATTTATGTCGTATTGCGATATAATTTATTAACGCCATGACTTCCTCCCTTCCTGCTGTCCCGCCCGCCACCGCGGCGGCCCGGGCCGCGGACGCCCTGGGGCGCCTGCGGCTCTTCACCGTTGCCGCGCTGGCCGCCCTGGTCGGGGCGGCCGCCGGCATCGCCGCCTGGGCGCTCTACGGGCTCATCACCGTGGTGACCAACCTGGTGTTTTATCACCAGTGGTCCTTCGCGCACCGGGACGCGGCGCATCATGTCCTCGGCGCCTGGGTGATCGTGGTCCCGGCGCTCGGCGGCCTGGTCGTCGGCCTAATGGCGAAGTACGGCTCGGAGAAGATCCGCGGGCACGGCATTCCCGAGGCGATGGAAGCGGTCCTTTTCAATCGCAGCCGGATCGCGCCCAGTGTCGCGCTCCTCAAGCCGTTGTCCGTCGCGGTCGCCATTGGCACCGGCGGCCCCTTCGGGGCCGAAGGCCCGATTATCCAGACGGGCGGCGCCTTGGGCTCGATCGTCGGCCAGGCGCTGCACCTCACCGCTGCGGAGCGCAAGGTGCTGCTCGCCGCCGGCGCGGCCGCCGGCATGGCGGCCACCTTCGGCACGCCGATTGCGGCGGTGATTCTGGCGATCGAGCTCCTGCTCTTCGAGTACAAGGCCCGCTCCTTTGTGCCGCTGGTGATCGCGAGCACCATCGCCACGGCGGTGCGCTTTCTGCTGATCGGCCGGGGCGCCATGTTCACCGTGGGCGCCCCCGACTTCGGGTTTCCCGGCACGCTGCCCTGGTACCTTCCCCTGGGCATTATCTGCGGCCTAGCGGCCGTCGGCTACAGCCGGGCGCTCTATTGGGTGGAGGACCGGTTCGAGCAGCTCCCCTGCGACCAGCTGTGGTGGCCGGCCATCGGCGGCCTCGGCCTGGGCGGGATTGGGTTCTTTGTCCCGCGCGTGCTCGGCGTCGGCTACGACACGATTTCGGATCTGCTCAATGCCCGCCTCGCCCTCGGCCTGGTCGCCGTGATCCTGGTGGCCAAGGGGGCGGCGCTCCTCGTCTCCCTGGGCTCCGGCACCTCCGGCGGCCTCCTGGCCCCGATGTTCACCATGGGCGCGGCGCTGGGCGGCCTCTACGCCGGCGTCATCAACCACTGGGTCCCCAGCGCCCACCTGTCGTTCGCCGCCTTCGCCCTGGTCGCGATGGCCGCAGTCTTCGGCGCGGCCGCCCGCGCTCCCTTCACCTTCATCATCTTCGCCTTTGAGATCACCCGCAACTATGACGCGGTCCTGCCGCTCATGCTGGTGGTGGTCATCGCCTACGGGATCTCGCTCCTCTTCATGAAGAATTCGATCATGACCGAAAAACTGGCGCGGCGCGGCCTGCGCGTGCACCAGGAATACGAGGTCGATATTTTCCAGCAGGTCACGGTCGGCCAGGCGATGGACCCCCACCCCGCGGTCGTCCCGGCGGCGACCACGGTGGCGGAACTGACCGAGCGGATCGCCGGCGGCGAGCCCGCCCTCCTAAAACACCAGGCCTTCCTGCTCCGCCATCCGGCCGGCGAACTGGCCGGTATTCTTACCCGTTCCGATCTGCTGCGGGCGCTCGCCCAGGATCCGTCTGGCCGCCAAACCGCGTTGCAAGCCGGCCAGGGGCATCCGGTGGTGGCCTACCCGGACGAGAGTCTCAGCGCAGCCCTCGGCCGGATGCTCGACCGGCACTGCGGACGGCTGCCGGTCGTGGCGCGGGATGACCGGACGCAGATTGTCGGCTACCTCGGCCGCGCCGCCGTCCTCGAAGCGCGCCGGCGGCGGTGGCACGAGGATCAGGTGCGGGAGCCCGGCTGGCTGAACAGCGCCGCGCGGACCAATCCGCGCTGAAACTCCCGCCCGGCCACCAGGCGCCAGCCGGCCTGGGCGAGCAGTTCCTCCGCCGGGGGGAGCGCCCGGGCGGAGATGCCAGTCAGCCAGCGGAAAAAGAAATAGAGCAGCCCCACCCATAGGCGCGCCCGCCAGCGCCGCCAGCCGGAGGGCGGCAGGACAAAATCGGCAAAAAGCCAGAGGCTGCCCGGCCGCAGGAGCAAAGCCACCCGCGCGATCAGCGCCGCGGTCTGCGCCGGTGTGAAGCAATCGAGAAAAAAGCAGGTCAACACCGCGTCGTAGCCGGCGGCCGGCCCCGCAAAAGTCAGGGCGTCCGCCTGTTCAAATGTCACGCGGCCAGCTGCGGGTCCGCCCGCCACTCGCGCCCGGGCGCGGGCGATCATGGCGCCGCTCGCGTCCACGCAGTGAATGCGGGCGTGCGGCGCCGCTCCGATCAGCCGCGCCAGGCAACGACCGTCGCCATCGCCCAGTACCAGAATCGATTCTCGGTCGCGCAAACGGTCCAGAAACCATTCGCGGGCCCGCTCCAGGTCCCGGCCAAACGCGAGGCGCTCCAGAAACCGGTAAGGCGCGGCCAGCCGGTCAAAATTGGCGGGGCCCGTCGTCATCGGCAATAAGCGGCCACGAGCGGAACCAGCGGAGTTAGCAGCGCCACGTCCGCCAAGACGCGCGCCCGTTCGCGGCCGAGGCGAACCTCCGCCCGGTCGAGGGCCGCCAGCAGCAGACCGCTCGCCAGCCCACAGGCCGCCGCGACCCGGGGCGCTCCGGAGAGGCCCAGGCACAGCGGCAGCGCGAGCCCGACCGCGACCCACGGCCCCGCCCGACTCACGGCCCGGCCCCCCCGAAACTGCCGGGCAATGGAGGTCTGGCCGTGGCTCTGGTCGACCGCATCCTCCCAGACCGCAATCAGCGCGCAGTTGGCAAAACAGAGCAGCCCGAACAGGGCCAGCGGAGCGGCCAGAACGAGCGCCCGCGCCGGGTCCGGCGCCACGATGAACACCGCCGCCCCGCCCGCCAGCAGGAGGGCGACGCACAGTTCCTTCGGCGCGCGGCCGCGGTGGTGGCGATGGACCAATTGATGGGACAGCAGATAGGCCACCACCGCGGTCAGCAGCGCCAGGCCCGCCCGGAATTCCGGCCGGCTCAGGCGCGCGATTGCGGCCGCCAGGTCGGCGGCCAGCACGCCCAGCCACAACCCGGCCATCGGCCAGCGCCAGCGCAGGTAAAAATAATGGCGCTGCGTGCGGACCGCCTCGGGCGCCAGGCGCCAACCCTCGATCCAGCGGTCGGCCGCGTATGCCAGCCAGACCGACGCGCCGAGCACGAACTCCTGCGGCCACCGCAACGGCGCACCGGCCGCCTGGGCGAGCAGCCACTGCCAGAGCAGCGCCACCGCCGGCGCGTCCAGCGAAAGGACGGTCGGCCACTGCCACCACTTCGGCCGACCCGAGATCATCGTCCAGCTCCCGGTTGGCGATCGGCGCGCACTCATCAGCGGCGGAGGAAGAAGCAGATGGTCATCCCCACTCCCACCACGATCACGAAAATCCGAACGACCGCCGGATCCATCTTGCGCGCAAAATAGGCGCCGCCGTAGCCGCCGGCGATCGCACCCGTGACCATCACCCCGGCCTGGGGCCAGGCGATCAGCCCGGCGAAGATAAAGGCGACGATCGCCACCAGATTCAGCGTGGCCGAAAGCAGGGTCTTGATGCCGTTCATCGCGTGAATGTCGGTCATGCCGGA
>Ga0182024_10006441_pt1 | contig 25782 bp, 13 predicted proteins | sample P32metaG_FD_120480 | JGI IMG/M metagenome (GOLD analysis project Ga0182024, IMG submission 120480) | Permafrost microbial communities from Stordalen Mire, Sweden - P3-2 metaG (Illumina Assembly) | ecosystem: Environmental > Terrestrial > Soil > Wetlands > Permafrost | place: Sweden: Stordalen...
AGCATTACGCCGGGGAATCCGCATTTCAACGAGAAGTCGCGCATGGCGAAAACGATTCTCAAAGATGGCGAAACCTTCGGTAACGGCGGCACTCCGGAATCGCAGCTGGCGCATTCCAACGGGCGGATGACCTGCTACGCGTGCCATACATCGTGGACAACCAGTTGTTTCGGATGCCATCTGCCCATGAAGGCAAATGCCAAAACCCCGATGCTGCACAACGAAGGCCTGACCACGCGCAACTACACCAATTACAACTTCGAAGTTCTGCGTAATGACATCTACATGCTGGGCGTGGACAGCACCGTGCTGAACCGTCGCATCGCGCCGACGCGTTCCAGTTGCGCGGTAGTCGTCAGTTCGCAGAATGCCAATCGCGACTGGCTCTACAACACGCAGCAGACGGTCTCGGCGGAGGGCTACAGCGGCTTTGCCTTCAGCCCGTATTACCCGCACACGGTACGCGCGCGTGAAACGAAGCAGTGCGCCGATTGTCACGTATCGAAGAACAACGACAACAACGCGTGGATGGCGCAGCTGCTGATGCAGGGAACAGGTCTGGTCAACTTCATGGGGCGCTACATCTACGTCGCGGAGGGGTCGAATGGTTTTTCGGCGGTCACTGCGGCTGAGCATGACGATCCTCCGGCGGTTTACGGCAGCGATCTGCAAAAGACGGCGTATCCCGATGACTACAACAAGATGCTGGAGGGCGATCGTCGGCTCAAAGATGCCGCGCATCAGGGCGGCAACGTGCTCGACGTGCAGCTGCGGGGCGAATATCTCTATGCCGCGATGGGCTCAGGAGGATTTCGTGCCTTCGACGTGGCCAACATTGACAACAAGAGCTTTTCGCAGAAGATCGATACCGCGCCGGTCTCGCCTCTGGGGCAGAGGCTGTATGTGAAAACGAAATTCGCTACGGCCGTAGCATCGCCCTCCACACTTGCCATCGATCCGTCGCGTCCGCACAATCCGGTCAACGAAGAGGGAGCCATCGCGCCGATGTACGGCTACCTCTACGTCACGGACCTCTACGAAGGCCTGGTGGTGATCGGGAATCCGGATCTGAAGTCGAAAAGCCCAGGCGTACTCACGCTGCTCGATGGAAATCCCGCGAACAATTTTCTTAAGCGCGCGCTGGCCTTCAATCCGGGCCGCGTCCTGGATGGCGCGCGACGCATTACAATTGCCGGTAACTTCGCGTATGTTCTCTGCAACCGGGGGCTGGTGATCGTTAATATTGCGAATCCGCTTCAGCCTGCGATTGCGGCTGTAATCGGCGCTCCGGATGTTGTTGCCCCGCAGGGTATCGCGATTCAGTTCCGCTACGCGTTTGTTGTAGACAAAGAAGGCCTCAAGACGATCGATATCACGGAACCAGGGAAGCCCCGCGTTGTGAAGGCGGCGCTTGTACCGCTGACAGATGCGCGGAATTTGTATGTGGCACGCACGTACGCATACGTCGCGGGCGGCAGGCAGGGACTGGTCATCGTGGATATCGCGAAGCCGGAAGCTCCGTCGCTGCGGCAGATCTTTAATGCGGGCGGCGTCATGAACGACACGCGCGACGTGAAGATTGGAATGACGAATGCGAGCGCATTCGCCTATGTGGCCGATGGCGTCAACGGTATGCGCGTACTCCAGATTTTCGGGCCTTCGGACAATCCGAATTATGCCGGCTTCAGCCCGGCTCCCACGCCGAAGCTCATCGCGACTTACAAATCGGGAGGGCCTGCTCTGATGATTTCCCGTGGCGTGGATCGCGATCGCGCGGTGGATGAAAGCAGCAACCAGCTATCCGTGTTCAATCGCAGGGGCTCGCGGCCGTTTAACGCCGAGGAAGCGCGCGAGCTCTACATTCATCCATCAACGGGGAGGTTCTATACGGTGACTAACGAACCGCCGCAATCTGATCGGAAGTAAAACTGCCTTCCACATGTTTGCGCTTTGCAGGGTCGTGGTAGAGATGGCATTCCGCGCAGTTCGCACCCGCGGCATCGGATTTCCCGGATATATGACACTCTCGGCAGACGGCGATGCCGGGCAGAAGAACGTCTGAAGTTTTCGTGCTCGTCCGCGCTTTCTGGTGGCAGGATTCGCAGACAATCATCTGATGGGCAGAGTGATCGAATTCGGCGTGTTTGAACCAGCGAGCGGTAGTATTAGCCTTTGCGATTGGCGGGATGCCCTGATCCACGGACGCAATCTCATGGCACTCTTTGCAGGTTTTGACGCGCATGAGTTGTTCCGCGTCGGCCACGCGTAATGCGATCCAGGCAGCCGGTGTGCGCGCAGCAGGCTGTGCCGGAGATCCGGGAATTCGTATGCCGGTAGTGGTGGCAGCACGCAGTTCTTCGGGATGGGCTGCTAACCAGGCACTGAACTTTTGCACCAGAAAAGCGTGGATTGTCTCGGGAGTTGCATGAGGCGCGGACTCGGCGAACCGGCGATCGAAAGTGAGCGGGTGGCACGCGGAGCACTGCGCATAGTAATTCACGGGCTCCATGTATTTTGTGCCCGCGGGAGGCGCGCCTGGCTGCTGCACTTTCCCGTAAGGCCATGGCTCAGTGTTCCCGGCGCGATGGCAACCGGAACAAATCAGCGTGACATTTCCCGAAGGGCCGCGGAGATCCTGCTTCAGGTGAATCGCGTGATTGAATTTGATCTGGCCGGGGTCCTGAATCGCCAGACGCACGACTGCGAATTCAGGATGATCTTCGCTGAACGAGTTGATGGTGGTTGCAGCAGCCGGACTGCCGCTCTTCACTCTCAGATCCGCGTGGCACGTAGTGCATTGCGAATCGCGAACCGCGGTAAGACTCGTGGAAGTGTGCTCTCTGTGGCAATCGATGCAGGCGGGCGTGAAGGCCTGTCGTGTTTCGTGGACCGCTCCGTCATGGCACTTCGAGCAAGCCTGATCTGCAATAGCGGCATTGGGCGCGTTACCGGGAACGTGACACACAGTGCATTTGCGGGCGAGCATCGCGTGCGCGGGAGTGAGAGGTCCGGCGCTGTATACGGTGCTGTCGTGCGAAGCGGCGTGTATGCCCAGCCACGCGACCCCCGCGATTACCGCCGCGGCGGCGAGAATCCGGCGCCAGCGCTGCAACGGAAACATTCGGTGAAAATACTGCCGGTCAATGCGTTGCGCGAGCGCTTTCGTGTTGCGTTTTCGGCCAGCCATGAATTCAATACCGCAACGCCATTACTGCATGGATGGCGCCCAGAACAAGCAGCGCGATCGAAAGAGGAACATGCACCAGCAGCCAGCCGTGCAGCCAGAAATAAATGCGCCGCTGGCGTTGCAGCTGACGCTCTTCTTCGCAGATATTTTCGATGTCCGCCAGGATCGGGTACGCACTTGCGGGAAGTAATCTGCGCAGTGAATCAAACGCGGATCTCAGATGTTCGGGGTCCGCCTTCTTGTGTTTGCCGGTATCGGAAGAAAGCCCTGGCCGGATAGTGCGCTTGTAAACATTAGCAAAATGCACACGGGCTTCCGGATCGATTTCAATCTGAAGAGCCCCCTCGTTACTGCCGCTCGAATTAATTCCGGCAGCCAGTTCGTCAGCCTCGGCGCACAGTTGCCGGCGGAGATGTGGAATCTCTTCATAGATCGTTTCCATCGGCACGGAGCGTGTCATCAGCCCGGGAATATAGTGCTGCAACGCCGCGCCGATCAGTCCGCTGCCAACCGTGATGAAAAGCAGAATCATGAGCAAGGAGGCGAGCGGCCCCTTCCACGTGAAGGCGCAGTGGAACAGGATCAGAGGCAGGCTCAGAAAACCCATCCACAGATGGCCGCGCATCCAGGTCTGCGCTTTGCCGATGCGCCACACCGGCAATTTCTTGCGTACCCCGAGAAACGCGGCATAAAGTATGAGGCCGTAGCCCGCCGCGCCGTAAGCCAGTCCGGGAAGACTGCCGCCGCGCGCGTGACCATGTGACAGCGCGACGTATACGATAAACGATGCGGTCAGAACGCTCAGCGCAGTGAGGGTACCGATCAGCCATGGCCAGTGAGTGGAATCGATTCGCATGGCGGCTAACGGGCGGAAGTTCGATGGGCGGAGGTTCGATGGACAGGCAGGTTCCCGAAGAATTCGTTGGGATCCACGCGATGCGCCGCGTCGTGCGGGCAGGCGTAAACGCAGCTGGGTTCAGCGTGATCGGCGCACAGATCGCAGGTGGTTGCCTTCTGTGTGATCACGGGCCTCAGTGGTAATCCCGCGGCGTCGATGCCTTCCTGAATGACCTGGAACGGGTGCATGTTGATATTGCCATAAGGGCAATTCTCGGCGCAAAGGCCGCAGCCGATACACCAGTCTTCGATCACGACCTCAAGCGTGGTGCGGCGCCGAATGGAGCCCACGGGGCATCCGACCATGCAGAGAGGGTCGCGGCACTGCCGGCACGATGTGGCCACCAGATAGTTTTGATACCGCAGTCCTTCGCGGATCAGCCTCGTCACACCATCGTGCGCGTCGGCACAGGCGCGAACGCACGCATCGCAGCGCGTGCATTTATCCAGATCCAGCAGCAAAAGGCTGTTCGCTTCCATCAATCCCTGCGAAAGGAAATCGTTCAGAGGCACTGAGGCGGAGGTCGCGATATGGCTCAGGTTCTGACGCGCGCGATCTTCCGCCACTGCCTGCAGGTTGCGCCGTATATCCGGAAACAGCTCCAGCATCCGGTGAAAATCCTCGGCGTGAATCGAGACCAGTTCCACGTGATCGAGGGCCGCGACCGTTGCAGTCCTGACGCCGCCGCCGAGCAGACCGATTTCGCCGAAATATCCGCCTCTGCCCAGATACGCGAGCACGAGATCCCCGCCAGGATGCCGCTCCGTGACTTTGACAAAACCGATACGCACCAGGAAAAAACGATCGGCCACGTCACCCTGCTCGCAGACGACTTCATTTCGGTTGAAACGGAGGAGTTCCACGCGGTCGCGCAAATGATCGATAAAATCCTGCCCGAGCGATGCGAAGAGCGGAACGCTCCGCAGGTGGTCTTCAAGCGCGCGTTTCCGGTAATTGAAATCGAGCTGCGCCCGCAGAGTCTTGTTGCGCAGCATGATGTCCAGAACGTTGCGCAGCATCTCGATCATCACGCAGTCTTCGGTAGCGCGTACCGTGGCGGAGCGCGGGTAAAGGCTCATGCACGTCATCTCGCCGAAGAGATCGCCGGGACCGAGAGTTGCCGCTGGTCCTGACACCGCAACATCCACGGGTCCGTCGATCGGAATCGATTTACCGTCACCATCGGGCGATTTAGTCAGAAAGCTGGTCAGCTTGCTGAAGAAGCCCGTCGCACCTCCGGATTTTCCGACGTGCGCCAGAGGTGCGGTAATGTGTACATCGGCCTTGCCTTTGATGATGTAAAACGCGGTCGACCCGTATTCCCCCTCGCGGCAAATGACTTCTCCGGTCTGAAACTTCCGCAGCACGACTGCGTTCCGGTTGAGGTTCAGGAACGTTCCGGAAATCTCCTCGAAGTAAGGAAGGCCAAGCAGGAAACCCGTCTCGACTGGTTCCCCTGTCAGCACCGTGCCGACAACAGTCTTATTCGTGAGCGCGCCCGTGGGACAGGAAACCATGCACTCTCCGCACGATACGCACGATGAGTTTCCCATCGGGCTGTTCAGATCGAATGCGATCCCGGTGGAATAGCCTTTTCCCATGCGGCCAAGCACATCGTTATGGCGAATCTCATTGCAGCCGCGCACGCACCGGTCGCACAGAATACATGCTTCGTAGTCAACCTGAATGACGAAGGAAGAGTCGTCTTTGCCGCGCGGCGACCCGCGTTTCGGATATCGGATCTCACTAATGTTTTCCGCCTCGGCGAGCACTTCGAGTTCGCAATCGTGCGACTGGCGCTGCCTCGCGCAGGGTGTCGGATGGTCCGCCATCAGCAGTTCGACAAGCGTGCGGCGCGCGCTTTTGGTCCGATCCGAATCGGTCTCCACCACCATGCCATTCCCGGCCGGACGCGTGCATGCGGCAGCGAGAGTTCGCTCACCCGTGTCCACGCAGCAGACCCGGCAAACGCCGACAGGGCGTTCGTTCTGCTGATGACAGAGAACCGGAATTCTAATGCCGAGGGTACGCGCCGCATCGAACAGAGTGGTGCCGGCGGCCACGGTAACCGGCATGCCATCGATCGTCAGCGATACCATTTCAGGAGTCACTGAATGGCGTTCCTTACGGATTTGCGGCGAACCGGGCACACGCCTGCGGGGCAGCGATGTTCCGCAATGTGCGCGGCGATTTCATCCGGAAAATGCCGCAGCGCAGTCTGAACGGGATGAGGAATGAACTGGCCGAGCCCGCAAATCGAAGTGATCTTGAGGGTCTCGCAAAGCTCGGCGATCAGCTGGTAATCCGAATCCGAACTGATGCCGCGCGTCCATCTGGTCAGCATATCGACCAGCTTCTGGGAGCCGATGCGGCAAGGTACGCATTTGCCGCAGGATTCATTGCGAAAGAACTTCACCGCATTGAGAGCCATATCGAGCATGCAGCGATCGTCGCCCACCACTACGATCGCGCCCGAACCGAGCATCGATCCCGCCGCCGCCATGGATTTGAAATCCAGCGCGATATCGATCTGCGAAGCGGGAAGAAAGCCGGAGGCCGCTCCGGAAGGAGCGAAGGCCTTGATTCGGCGGCCCGGCGGAGGTCCTCCGGCCATCCCCAAAATGACTTCGGACGCCGGCGTTCCCATCGGAATTTCGAAGACGCCGGGGAAACGCACATCGCCCGTAACCGCGACAAACTTCCGCCCCGATGCGTCGCCCCGCCCCTGCGTGCGGAACCAATCGACGCCCATCTCGAGAATATGGGGCACGATCGCGAATGTTTCGACGTTATTGAGCACGGTTGGCTTCTGCCAGAGCCCGTGCGTCACGGAATTCGGCGGACGATTGCGCGGCTCGGCGCGTTTGCCCTCCAGCGCCTCAAGCAGCGCACTGCCTTCTCCGCAAATGTATCCGCCGGGGCTGATAAAGAGCTCGATGTCGAAGGAGAAATCGGTGCCGAGGATGGAATCGCCCAGAAGTTTCAGCCGATGGCAGCGTTCGAGTTCCGCCTCAAGGATTTTCGCCTGCCGCTCGTATTCATGGCGGATATAGATATATCCCTTCTGCGCGCCGGTCACGAACGCGGCGATAATCATGCCCTCCACGACCAGATTGGGAAGCCGCTCCAGAATAAAGCGATCCTTGATCGTGCCCGGCTCGCTCTCATCTGCATTGCAGACTATATATTTCACGGGACCGGCGGCGGATCGAACCGCTTCCCATTTAATATGGACGGGGAAACCGGCTCCGCCCATTCCACCCAGACCCGCGGCTTTGAGGTCGGCGATCACGCTGTCCTTCTGACCGCCGGTCACGAGGCGCCGAAGCGCTCCGTAAGCTTCTTTCTCTGCATAAGGATTGGACCCAAGTGTCCCGGAAGGCGCAGGCAAAGGCGGATGCGGAATCGGGACTCCCGAGAGAGCCAGCGCGACGATGCCTTCAACTTCGGCCGCATCAACGCGACTGAAAATGATGTCGTTGATGGAAACGGCCGGCGCTCCGTCGCATTGGCCCAGACAGGATATTTCGCGAACCGCGACCCCCGGGTTTGCCAGCGGAAAACGCTGCCGAAGCCGGTTGCAAAGGGTGTTGGCGCCCCGCATGTGACAACTCAGATCGGCGCAAACTCCCACCGAGACTTTGGGCTGAGGCTCCAGGTGAAAGATCGGGTAGAAGCTGGCCACTTCGTGAACCCGGTGGAGCGGCACTCCTGCGCGCGCCGCCACTTCCCCCAATTTGGCTGACGGAAGGTAACCGAACTCGCGCTGTATAGCCCTCAGATCGTCGAACAGCAAGATTTGACCCGTTTTACTCCATCCATGATTCCATAGCGGTACCTTTATGTGTCCGAACTCTCACGATCAGTTTCACCAGACAATGATAATACGTAAGTGATTCGTAAGCCGCCGTCCTCGAATACAATCGGGGCGCGGTGCGTCCTGAAAGACGCGTTGTTCTCGCGGATGAAAGACTGTCCGGGTAAGGGTCGCTCTTTTTCACAATAACGAGCAGATACCCGATGGCTTGTTGCCGGCCGAATCATCCAAAAAGAAAAAAGCGAGAACGGCCAGGAATATTTTCAATTAGGTTCAGTTCCCCGGATATTACAGGTAAGTTAACTTCAGTTAGCCTGGATTTTTCCTGGAACATAATGATATGCTAAAGTCCCCAGGTTGGCAGGAATCGAATAATCATTTCAGGAAAGAGCCAAAATGCCAGAAGAAATTGAAGTAAAAAAAGAAGATACGACCGCAGTTGTCCTTTCGGGGGCCGATAAGTACCTCGACGGAAAATACCATACAGGAATCGCGGTCGACGTAACCAGTGGCACTGGCCGTTCGACGCTGATGATACCGGACGCTGGCGCAAAAGAGCCGATCTACATCACAAAACCGATAGGTATTGTAGGCGCCGCATTGAAGAAGTTTTTGACGGCGAAAGGTGTCACGCTGCCAGAAGCAGTGGGAGCGCTGATCGAAGACACTACCATCTCGTGCGACGCGTTCTACTATTCGAAGGATGTCACCTTGATGAAATTTGCACTGAAATTCGACAAGGGAGCGATTAGCAGCCTGGTTGGGACCGACATTGGAGACTTGTTCGATATCACAGGGGCTTCCGTCCGTATCCTTAAATGCGACGAGTCTAACTTCAAGGGACTGCAAAAGTACGCTGCCGGCCTTTCAGAATAATTCGATCCGCCAGAGTGTGGGCCGCCGTCGCTTATGCCGCCAGGACCTGTCGCAGAAACCACCACTGAGCTGATCCTGCAAGGAAGATTCGCAGGCATCCCCCTTAAGCTTCGGGGCTCGCTGGTGGACGGAAAATTAGCGGAACTCTCCGGTTTTGTCACGATCCAGGAGTCGCTGGAGCAATTCCTTGGCGACCTCGGTTCCCGGTTCGATTCTGAAACCCTTAAGAAGCTGACTGGGGACAGCATTCGTAGTATCGCGCTCGACAATCTGGCGTTTGAATACCGCGAATCTGTCGCTCAGGTTGCCGTGACGGTGCAAGCTCGTGGCAGCCGCTGCCGGTTTGTATTCCTGAAGGCCGGAGGGGAGAAGAAGGGGTTTATTACCGGTCTGGAGTTGCGACTGGATAAAACCCTCTTTAGCAATAATCCACTCTCCGGCCTGATCGGAGAGATCCGCCTCGGCGACCTGGGCATATACTACGCCGGCGCGGACCTTCCGGGTATCAGATACAATCCCGCCGAAGACGTCCGGAATGCCGACGAACTGGTGCGGACACCGGCTTCGATAGAAACCCGCGACTTCACCCGTGGGATGAACTGGTCTGCAAAGGTTTCCGTCGGAGAAACCGGCTTGCTGGACTGGCCTCCCGTACGAAAAGAAGAAGCGCCCAGTCAGGCAGCGAGCGTTCCCGAAAAGAAACCGGCGAGCGTTCCTGAAAAACTGCCGGATTCAACCACCTGGATAGATGTAGACAAGTCCCTCGGGCCACTCTCGGTTCGAAGAGTCGGATTGAGCTACGAGGCGCCGCGGGTGGGGGTCAAATTCGACGCCACCCTGCAGCTGAGCGTTCTGGCGCTTTCCCTGGACGGCCTGGGAGTCAGTTATCCGCTGAACGATTTTTCCGATCTGAGCCCATCGAAGATTTTAAAAAACCTTGAATTCAGTCTGGACGGCATGGGGCTGGCACTTGGCACCGGCCCGATTGAAATCGGCGGCAGTCTGCTGGTGGTTAAGAGGAGCCCGCTGGAACTCGAGGGCACACTGCTGATCCGAACAGCAGCGTTCAGTCTCTCGGCATTTGGTTCGTATGCCGACCTGAACGGCACACCATCGGTGATGGCATACGCGGTTCTTCTGAAGGCGCTGGGGGGACCTTCCTTTTTCTTTGTCACCGGTCTGGCATTTGGTTTTGGAGCCAATCGGAAACTGCGGTTGCCGAATATCGAGGAAGTACACACCTTTCCTCTCATCAAGGCCGCCATGGGAGCACAGGGCTTCACCGACCTGCAGAAATTACCGCGGGAGCTGCGCGGCAACGTATCGCCTGCACTGGGAAGTTTCTGGATCGCCGCGGGCATTAAGTTCACATCCTTTGTGATGATCGAGTCGTTCGCGCTGCTTTCGGTCTCCTTCGGCGCGGAAGTCGAAATCGGACTGCTCGGCCTTTCCAGACTGACTGTGCCGCCGCTTGCGGAACCAGGAAAGGTCATCGCCTCCGCGGAACTGGCCCTGCGCGCGGTGATCCGCTTCGCCGATGGCTCTATCAAGGTTGAGGCGCGGCTGACAGAGAACTCCTACATCTTCTCGCAGGCTTGCCGGCTCACCGGAGGCTTTGCGTTCTATCTCTGGTTCTCAGGAGAACACGCGGGCGATTTTGTCGTCACGCTGGGAGGCTACCATCCCGCGTTTCGCCCGCCCGCCCATTACCCCGCCGTGCCCCGCCTGGGTATTCACTGGCAAGTCAGCGGCGAACTCAGCATAACGGGTGAGCTTTACTTCGCGCTCACACCTTCCTGTCTTATGGCCGGAGGGAAACTATGCGCGATTTTCAAGTCGGGCGGCATCGAGGCCTGGTTCGTCGCATATGCCGATTTTCTGCTGAGCTGGGAGCCGCTCTACTATTCGGCCAGAATGGGAATCTCCATCGGCGTTGCCTTCCGGCTCAAAGTTGGATTCTTCACAATCTCGTTCCGGCTTGAATTAAGCGTCGCGCTGGAGCTCTGGGGGCCCTCTTTCGGGGGCGAGGCGGTTGTCTCGCTTTCGGTGATCTCTTTTTCGATCCGGTTTGGCGAGCCCAGGTCTCTGCCTGCGCCGCTCACGGCGGATAAGTTCATCGCGAAGTGTCTGCCACCTTCCAAAGTTGAGGGCGTCCCCGATGTTTTTTCACTGCGCATTACAGGGGGACTTCTGCGCGAGCAGAAAATCGACGAGAATCGCACCGACCGGATTGTCAATGCGCATCACTTGTCGCTGGTAGCCCAATCGGTGATTCCCTGTACGGGATTCGAAGGCCTGGCCGCCACAGCGTCATTTGCCCCATCTTCTCTCGGAATTCGCCCCATGGGAAAGACGGGTCTTGAATCGAAATTCGGCGTCACGATCCTCGACGAAGCCGGAAATCCAAAGCTCCCTAATCTCCGCGTCTCCTCTGTCGCTGGCAACGTTCCCGATGCTGTTTGGGGAAAAAGCGCCAGAGACGGTGTCGTTCCGCTTCCGGACAAGCCAGAAGCGAAAACCATCGGGGCGACGGTCGGCATCCGAATTTCGTGCATCGCGCCGGAGCCGGTAAATCCCATTCCGAAAATTTCAATCGCGAAGCTGGCGTATCGGGAAATCAGGAAGAAGGTGGACTGGGCGGCTCCGGTCGAGATCCAGCCATACACCGACCGCACCGGAGATACGACAATCTTCAACACCATCTGGGTGGAGGCGGTTAAGAAAGAGCGCGCCGCCATTCTGAATTGTCTGCGCGGCAACGGGTTCGCGATGAACGAGCCGAATCTGGAAGAGTTCAGTAAAATCGGAGATCCCGGCGGCGGACAACTGCCGCTCGGAGGTTATTTCCAGCAACAGCCTCGCCTGTGCGCGCTCGGGACGAAGCCGGAGACGGAAGGCCGCTGATTTATGGCCGCGCCCATTCCAGGGACGATCCGGTTCCATCAAAAATGCGAGCCGCCGCTCAAAGGCGGAAAGTATACGGTCGAAGTGCGGCAAACCGTGAAGGAACTGGCGAACAAAGATTTCAGCAATGCCGGCGCCTTCTCGTTCGCCGTCGGGGGTCCGAGATTTTCGCTGGCTCCGGCGGACATCTACTGCGTCTACCCGCCCGATGGCGCCGCAGGCGATTTTGCGGATTCGCTGCCGCACATTGTCTTCACTCGCCGGACTATACCCTGGGAACGGAATCTGCAGCCGGGCAACAGCGCCATGCCGGACAGGCCCTGGATGGCCCTGCTCCTTTTGAGCGCGGAAGATGGCGTGGACGGTAAGGAGATCCCGCCGATCGTGCCGCGTAATGTAAGTGACCTGATCGCGCCAAAGGAAAGCGGCGTGACAGGTCCGAAGATCCCGAATCTCGAGGATTACGAGAAGAAGGATCCCTGTAATACCGTGGATCTCGATTCCCGGCTCTTCCGGAAAATCGCGCCGCGCGCGGCCGACCTCGAATATCTTGCGCACGTGCGCGAAGTCAATACGGATAACAAAGAGACCCTTTCATTCCTCGCCGATGGATGGTTCTCCGTAGTGATCGGAAATCGCTTCCCGAAACGGCAGGAAGGCCCTCAGGCAGATGACGATAAAGGCGCCGAAAGCAAGGCCATCCTTGTTTCACTTGAGGGCGTTCTTCTGGAGGATATGGAAGGCTTTCCAGCCCCCGGGCAAAACGCGGGAAGCTTTCGGCTGGCAGTGCTGGCGAGCTGGACTTTCCGCTGCTACCGGAAAATCGAATTCAGCGCTTCCATGAAAGCTCTCGGAGATCCGCTGCAAACTCTCCGGCTCACGCTGCCAGCAAGCGCTCCAGGCGCGCCCGAGGCTGTCGAGTACGTGCGGGCTGCCTTCAGTCAGGGATTTGCGCCGCTGAATCACAATACCCGCATCGGAGACACGACATTTTCCTGGTACCGCGGGCCGTTGACGCCAATGCAGATCGAGCGGCGGTTCGACTACGAATTCACCGCCGTACCCGACGGTCTGGTGCGATACGACTACAAAAAAGGCCTGATGGACCTCACCTATGCGGCAGCCTCGCAACTCGGACGGCTGCTGGGCCTTCAGGATCTGGCCTTCGCACAGACCTTGTGCGCGTGGCGCACACAAGTTCAGACGCAGCTCAAGGCGCAGCTACGGAAGGAGCAATTACAGCGATCGGTAAATAGCGGGGCGTCCATGGAAGGTTCTGAGAGTGAATTCCTTGAGATGGTGTTGAAGGATGCTCTGCAGACCCGAAGCGGCAACCAGGCCACCGCACCACACGGTGAGGGCGAGCCGTTCACCAATCGTATCGAGAAGGCGGTTTCTGCCCAAAGTCCGCCGCTTGCTGTGCGCCAGTGGCTCACCCGGCGCGCTCTGTTTTATGGCGTGCCGTTCCCTTACCTGGTGCCCGATCCGGGAATGCTGCCTGTCAACTCCATGCGGTTCTTCCGTCTGGATCCCGAATGGATCAAGTGCCTGCTCGAAGGAGCCTGCAGCGTTGGACGAAGCACCAGTGAGGAGCAACTCGTCGATGAGAAGCTGCGGGGCGCGTTCTTCGACCTGGTTATGGAAAAATGCGACAGCGTGCGCCAGCGCCCCCCGGAAGACGATGCCCTCACAACCAAAGAAACCGCCGGCGTGAGCTGGCCGCTGGAAGGATTTCTGTTGCGTTCTCCGATTGTGGAGGGCTGGCAAGGGCTGGAAATGGAAGCGTCGTACTGGCATGGAAAGGAAGAGAAGCCGGCAACGACGCTTCGCATCGACCGGCTTGGGCCTGACATCCTGCTGTGTATTTTTAATGGCCCGCTGGCGAAGATCGTGATTCGCCAGCCTCCTGAAGGCATGCACTTCGGCGCAGCTTTTGAGGGCGGTAAGTATTGCAAGAATATTCTGCGAAGCGTGAAAGAGCTGCAGGATGGAGGCCGCGCGCCTGGCGACCAGATCGATCTCGATCCGGCCATTCCAATACCGCCGAGGAAGGATGGAGATCCGAGGGTTATCGACGTGGCGGAGCTGGCGAAAATTCTCCGCAGCGCGCTGGTGGCTAAAGGCGGAATGGATTCGGGAAAACTATTCACCTCAGCAGTGTTCGGCGTGCAGATGACCGAGAGCCCGGCGCGTGTCGAGATCACCGTGAGGGAGCGACCTTGAGCTCTGACAAGCATCTGCTCGTCCCCATTCACATCGACGCGCTCGCTGTTGGTGACAACGTCCTCTTTGATTGGGCAAGTCTTGCGCCGGACTTTTCGCGCCTGCGAACAGAGTACAGAATCGGCGCCGATCTGCGTTTTCCGTTCCAGGCGGGAAAGAAAATGGCGGGAAAGAACGTCCCGAAGGGCATCCATCTTCTGTTCCGCCTTCCGCCAATGTTGACACATGGAAGCGGAGAAGACACGAAGTTCCCCCTGGCGCCCAACCGCTGGCTCGTCCAGCGCTATTACACAGGAAAGAATCCGCGTCTCACCCGGGCGTGGATGGTTTATAGCGACCGGGAGTCGAAGGACCCGAATGCGGTGGTTCTGCCGGTGTTTCGCCATGGTTCCGACAAAGGAAAATATGACGCGCCCCTGTGGCTCCGCCCGACAGGGGTAACCGTTCCGATTGTCGACGAGAATAACAAAGTCCAGAACGATTTCCGCGAGAACGATACGCCAGCCGCAATCGCAATCACCGCCGTCACGGCGGGCGATGCCGGATTCGCTGCTCACTATCCGGCCTGCAGGGGCATTCTCGGTTTCTTCGACGATTTGAAGGGGGTTCCGGATCAAACCAGGCTCTCCTATCTGGTGACCGGATGGTACTCGGGCAAGGGGGACGATCCGTGGAACCAATTCGTCAACGATCCGAACAATCCACTTCCGCAAAACGAAGCCGATAGACGCGAAGCAGTGCGAAACTGGCTGGCGGAACACCGCTGCGACGAAAAGCAGGAGTTTGCCGACATTCAGAATCTGCCCTCAGGAATTCTTTGCCACGGGCTGGTCAGGAATGTCGTATGGCGGAAGGCTGGTTACGAGTCGAGCGCGGTGCCGGCTCCGTTCAAGGATTTTTTCGACCAGAACGATCCCGAAAAACATTGGGTGGACCTTGGGAACAATTCATCGGAAGCGCTCGCGGCGCGGGTATCGCAAGTGCGCGGCGATGCGGGCGGCGATTTTGCTCTTTTCGAAGACATCGTTGCCGCGTTTCTGACTGGTCTGCTGTCACAGGGCCCCGGCGTATGTGAGATGGACGCGGAAATGCACCGGCAGGGATTTGCCGGAGTGCGCGGTGGCGAAGCATGGATACTGGAGCCGGAACAAACAGCGCCGAAGGATGGTGAGGCCCGGGCGCCGAGCGGACCTTTGTCGCGCGATTTGCAGGAAAAGCTGGACGAACTCAACCGCTGGCAGGCGGAGCGCGACCAGTTTACGCGACGCTTCAGCGATTATCGTTGGGAACTATACGCTCTGTGGCATCGATGGACGCGGGCGCTTAAGGAAGGTGAAGACGACGAAGAGCTGGCCGCCGGCCTCGAAGCGTTGAAATCTTTCGTTGCAGACTATCCGAATCTTCCCCAGCGCGCGGACGCGGAGCGCAGCCTTGCAAACGCAAAAGCCGCGCTCGAAAAGGCCATAAGTGCGGAGAAAACGAAGTATAGCCTCATAGCCCGACCGGCGGATCCGTTCTATGCCCCCGGCGATCCCGTGATCACGATCACCGGGCCGGCGATGGAGGCGCTGGGCACCGATCCGCGGACCCTGACCGCACGTTGCCGCGTGACCGGCGAGGAGCTTCTGAAGTTCACTTACAAAGAGAAATATGTCGGGCGTCCCCGCGAGTTTGAAGCTACGCAGGACTGGCTCAAGACACAGGTATCCGAAGCGTATCTGGATGCGATTCCCGCGTGGTGCCAGAGGCTCTTGAGCGAAGCGCTTCTGCGGGACGAAATGCGGAAATTCGAGTCGGAAGAAGACGAGGGCAACAAAAGATACGAGGAGGTACAGGCGGCGCCCGGGAATGTCTTACCGTCCGACACCAGCGACTTCACGTGGAAGCATAACCCCTGGGTTCCTCTCTATCTCTACTGGCAGATCAAATGGACCGCGGATTACGAGCGTCCGGACGGGGCTATAGTTTCGCAGTGGAAACTGGAAGACGCGGCTGGCGCGGCATCCAAATATCAAAAAGCAGACCTGGCGGCCGTCGCTCCTGACGAGGCTCCGGTCAAATCAGGCAGGCCCTCATCGTATTTTGGATACACCCTGCTGGGGCGCCCGCTGCTCGATCAGCGTCTCAGCCTCGCGGAGAATGCGGGCGGGTCCGGCGCATTCGCGGCCAGTCTTCTGAAACAAATCAAGGAACTGTTTCCGGTGGCCCGGCGCAGCAGGATGACCTCGCAGGCTCTCGGCGGGTTTCACGACGCCCTGATCATGCGCCGGATTGGCGATCAATTGCCGCCCTTCAGTTATCAACGATTCAGCGAAGAGGCCGGCCATCCTTTATACCTGGATAGAATCGCCGAGGTGTTGGGTTCCGATCAGGCCTTTGACAGCTCCCCGGCCCAGTCAGGCCCATTCCTTCCGCTGCGTGCCGGGCGCTTCGAGTTTGAAGAACTCCGGGTGGTGGATGCATTTGGTCAAACCTTTGAGTTGTTGGGCCCGCGTTCGCGGCAAATCAGCGTCTGCGTGTCGCGGCGCCTGGCAGCGGGAACGGTTGCCGGTAAGGATCTGGCATCTGTCCGGTTCCGGTTTCGCCCGCGATTCTGCCGGCCCATGCGGCTTGCGTTCTGTGGAACATCAGCGCGCAACCCCGCTCCAATCGCGCCGCCCTTCAGCCCGATCTGCGGCTGGATTGTGGCAAATCACTTCGAAAAAAGCCTGATCCTCTATGCGGCCAACGGACGGCCTGTCGGCGCTCTGCAACAAAAATTCGGGCTGCAGCCGGGACCGCACCTGTTCTACTGGGTGCCGGTACCGGGTTTGAATGGCGCCAGCCCGGAAATTGAGGAAATCCCTAACGGTTATCTGCGCGGGTTTGCGAAATTCATTCTCAATCTGACCGCCGATCAGGGCCGGGCCTTTGGCCAGTTGATCGACCAGGCGGTGAGCGCCACCGAACAGCGCGTCCCCGAAAACGGTTCGCCGGTGTCCGTGCTCGCCGGGCGTCCGCTGGCTCTGGTGCGCGCCGAGCTTCGGCTGGAAACCGCGGGCTTGCCGGCGCTCGATCAGAAAAACAGCTGGATCGCGAAGACGCGCAACGAGAAAGAAACCCTCGGTAAGCTTCTGAATCAGGCATTGCAAAAAAGCCCTCCGGCAGAACTAAGCCAATTTATGCGGACTGCGGATGCGGAGCGCATCCTCTGCCCGGTGCGGCTCGGAGACGCCCGCGATCCGGCTGACGGCCTTGTGGGATTCTTCCGGGAACAAGAACCCGCCGAAGGTCCGTTCTACGCCGCCTGGGGACTGGATTTTGGCAACGGCAAATATGAGACGCTCAAGCCCGAACAGGACCTCATGCTGGACGCTGCAAACCCGCTACGGTTGACTTTGCTGATGGATCCGCAAGCGCGCGTGCATGCGACAAGCGGTGTGTTGCCGCGCGTCTTTTTTAGTCTGCCGGCCGCGGAAGCGTCAGGCGCGCGTCAGGCACGGGAAGTATTCTTTCAGGCCGCGCCAGTGCTCGGAACCACTCCAACGCCTCAGATCCCGAAGCCTTCCGACGACTATGGCCAATGGTCCTGGGCGTGCCGCCCTCCTGTCACCGGAGCCAGGCAGACGCCGCTCAGCGAGCGGCCGTGGTCAGAAGATCCGGACCTGGTTGACGCGTCCGACCGGGCAAACATCGAGGCTGGCGTCCCAACCATCACCGAAGGCTGGTTGAAGCTGAAGATCGCACCGGTGCGCATCAACGATTTATGGGTCAAAGAGGGCTCGGTCCATCCGAGGTCAAACACAAGCATCATGCTGGCGTGGACGCTTCAGGGCGCCGAGCGGGTACAGCTGTTCAGATTGAAGGGCAATGACAAAGAACCGGTCCGGGATGCGTGGACGGAAGCGCCGCTCGGAACGGAATACAGGGTCACGGTGGTCCGGGACACGACCTACGAACTGGTGGCCGGGGACCGGGCGGGATATGAAGACCGGCGACAAATTACGATCCGGGTCGCAGACTGAAAAATATGGCAAACGATCAACTGACACTCAAATGCGAGCCCAGCGTGGTGGTCAACGCGTTCGACGAAAATATTATCACGCTGACGGTTGTCTGCCAGGAGACGATTCACGATTTGTTCGCGGCGCTTTTCATTCCGTGCGGCGTGAAAGACGGCCCGAAGACATTTCTGCTCGGCTCGACGTCGGAAGAGATCCAGGTGGGAGGGAGTTCGATATTCACTCTGCAGAACCCGGAGGACAGTAATCAGGTTTGGAAAACGAGCCGTTTCACGCTCGAGGCCGCCCGCGCTCTCACGGTCGCAATCAGCGGCTTTAGCGCTTCCCAGGGAGATGGCGAGGCTGAAGTGACGCTGCAGATCAGACAAAAAACAAAGCCGCTGCTGGACGAGAAGTGTCCGATCACAATCACGCTGCCGAAAAATGAGGATAGACCTTGTATCCACTATTTCGCCGCGGATCGCATTTCCAGAATCTACAGCGAAAAGACTGCTGTTGTGTTTTCGAGTTACACAACGAAAGCCAAACGGTTGAGATTGAGAAATCTCACCACCCCCGGGCAGCAATGGCCTAACGAGAGCGAAACGCTGGACCGCGCTCATAAGTTTTCCGTGCCCGCTCCCGCGGTCACAAGCACTTACCAGCTGGAAGCCTGGCAGAGCGAGTTCATTGACGATCCGCAAAATGCTGTGCACGATGTGTCGAGTGAAATCACCATCACGGTCCAGCAGGCAGGGGAGACCAGCATTGTTTTCCAGGAGCAGGGTCGTGCCCTGTTGGTTCGCAGCGGAGACCTGAAGGGCGATTCGAAACCCAGACTCTACGGTGTGTTTGCAAGGGATGCCGATGGTCCCGCGCTCCTCTGGTCTACCAGTTCTCCCATGGGAGGGTGGACGCAGGAAACCACGATTCCGGACGGGATGGACGAAAGCCCGGGCGTGATCCATAAAGGGGGGTTGTGGCTGATTGGCGGCTGTTCGGCAAATCCAAACGGACCGCGATCGAACCGCGTGCGCTGCTACAGAAAGAACTCGAAGAACGAGTTCGGCTGGAATGATTTGCCCGATGCCCCGTTCCCGCCGCGCATGGGACATGCTTGCGTTGTCTTCAGGGAAAAGATCTGGGTGTTCGGAGGTCTCGACGCGGATAACCAGCCCTTGAACGACGTATGGCACTGCACCGTCAGCCTGGCTGAAGAAGCGGATGGCACGCTGAAACCGCCCGCATGGGAGAAAGCTTCGCTAGCCGCCAGTTGGTCGCCCCGATGTATGTTCGCCGCAGCCGCTAAGCCCGCGTCGCAAACACAATACTTTCAGGAGGAATCCTTGTGGATCTGCGGCGGCACGCGCCACCCGTACAGAGGAGACGTCGCTGCGGACTTCTGGTACACCGAAGACGGGAAGGAGTGGGCCAACAAAACGAGCGACCTGAAGTTCCCTGGAGGAGATCTTGGAACTGCGCTCGGACCACCTCTCGGAACAGCCCTTTTGTACGACGAGAAGAACAAATATCTTATTCTTGCCGGTGCATTCCGGGTGTCCGGGGGGATTGCGGCCTCAAGGCATTACCTTCCTCTCGCTATGGGCAGCCGGCTCGAGTGGATGAAGCAGGATTCCAAATTGACGGGAAACTGGTCGGATCCGTTTTTGATCCGGTCGGCCATATTCAATAATGTTCAGCTTTTCTTGCCGGTCTATGGCAGACCAGGCGCGGAACCGGCGGACGCTAAACTGTATGTCTATATTCCTTAAAGAGCTGTGAATAAAGAAAAGAGCGTGAATAAAGGTGAATCCATGAACAACATACTTTGCCCGTTCACCAGGCCGGTCACCAGAATGACCATCCGCCGGATTCTCCTGGCTGGCTTATTGCTTGGCTCAGCCGGCCTGGCATTTTCGCAGGAGATCGTGGTCACGCTGCTTCCACGCGAGACAGGGGTCTGGCAATTCGATAGAAACGGCGCCGCCAGCAAGGCAGCCGACACTTCCCTGAAGATCACAGATGCCGACGCCAAGGACAGCAGGGGAATCCAGCTAACGAAAACGATTTCCTGGCTCGATTTTCCGGCCACCGCGCTGCCCGCCGGCAATGAAATTACTATCAGCAAAGCGCAACTCGTGCTGGCGCGCGTGTACGGAGGCGGGCTAGCTGCCAGGCCGATGGCAATCAACGTCGTGCCGGTGGACGCGAACGATCCGAAAACGTTCCCCGGCCCGGATGTAGGGGTCGCGGGGACGATCCAGTCTGATCCCGATAACCGCACCGCCAACATGTATCTTGCCGGCGCTGCATCGCTTAGAGCGGCGGAATTGGCGGGGAAGTTGACGGCACCCGCCAAGCGCCTCATTCTTCTCCTCGAACCAACTGCGAGTGCGAGTCAGCGGGTCTTCTATGGACTGGATCCCTCCTCTCCCGGCCTCCAGCCCCGCCTGATTGTTACCTACAGCTACAAGACGCAGCCACCAGCCTCCCCATGCACCAGCGAGCCGGCGGTGCTCGCCGCCATCCAGTCCGATGGAAGGCTGGCTGACACCAGTTCGTGCGCGTTCATCGCCCCGCCCGAAAATCCTGCCCGGCAGAAATACATCCGGCGCGACGTGGCCACCGATACGCTAACGAAGACACCGGCAGTCTACAGGGACCTCCTTTATGTGGTGCGAAAACGCGGAGGCGAATTCTTCCTCGACGCCCTGAAACCACTAGGTGAAGCGTCCCCGGGATGGCAATCGCTCAAAGTGGACGGGGCGGTTCTGCCGGGCACTCCGATGATTGTGGATCGCTTCGGCCGCCTGCGAATCATCACGCAGAACGAGATCTTTACCTGTCATTTGGGTGCGGGGACGCCCAGGCTCGACAAAACGCCTTTCCCGTTCGGATCGCCGCCCGCTGCCGTGGTTCCCGGTCCGGACGGCAGCCTCTACGTCGTTGCCGGGACTATCTTCGCGCTGAACCCGGACCTCCGCAAACTCTGGCAAGTGAGTGTGGACGCGTCGAACTCCACGACCATCACGCTGGGCCCCGACGGCCGTTTCGTCTACGCCCTTGCAAAGCTGCAGTCAAAGTCAAAATTCCTCGCCATTAACGCGCAGACCGGGCAGGACGTGGAATTCGCCGGTTTTCCGGATTACCTGATAGAGTTGCGCAGTCCGGTGGCTGTCCACCAGGCGGGCGGAGCGGACTACATTTCAGTTGCCGGGAAGTCAAGCGACAAAGGCGCGTTGTGGATCGTCAGGAACGTTCCCAAAACGCAGACGCCCGATTCCCTCGCAGTTCTCACGAAGCGGTGGGAATATGCGGACGCCAACACCGGGATCGGCCAGCCAATTCTCTGCTCCGCCAAGCCCGACCCGCGGAATCTTGCCACGTTCAGGTTGTGCTTCATGGTGGCTGGCGGGGGAAAGGTGGAGATGGCATCCGTTGCGCTGGATGCGGATGCGAGCGTTAAGCCGCGCGTGGAAACTCCTGCGCCCGCGTGGACGGCGGTTGGCGGGAATCCGGTTGTGGACGCCGCGGGTAGTGTGATTGTCTGGGCCAATAACACTCTCTACGGATTTACCAGCCAATCGGCGCAGTCATTCGCGGCAAAGCCCGAGCCAGCCCTGCCCGCGGACCCGCAGTTGATGTTTGGCCCCGGCGGGACGCTCTACGCTGTCAACGACTCGAGGAACTTCGTGACCGTAAGCGCGCTGATCCCTTCTTTGACGCTGAACGCTAACAGCCCGGTTAGTGTCTACAGCCCGACTCAACTGGAGACGACGGGCGTGGCCGCTGCCGGAAAGAAGTGGACGCTGGAATCGTTGGGGAGCATGATCCTTGGCAATGGCTTTCAGGTGCAGCGCGGCGCCGAACTCACCGTGAGGGTAAATGTGCCGGAGGATAAACGCACCAAATGATGAGGCGACAATTATGAACGAACTACCGGACGATCTCAATTACCATGAGCTGAAAGCCGAACTGCGAATTCTCCAGGGGAAGGTCGAGGACCTGAATGCCAGGCTGAACGGCGTCACGCCTGCTGTCCCTTCCGCGCAATGGCAACTGGCCGCGGGTTTCCTTATACTGGCTGGCGCTGTAGCTCAAGCCGTCGCCGGCAAATTCAAGGGTGATAGCGAGGCGGCGGGTAAAGTCAAAGCCGGCCTTGCGATTGAGGCGGGCAACTCCGACATCTATTTCACCAAGACCGACCATCTGTTCACGGCAGCGGCAGACACCAGCGGTAACGCGGCAATCGAGAACTCATCGAATTACAACGGGCTCATGATTCTGGGCCGCTCCACCGCTGCAGGCCGCATTATCCGCATGTGGGACAGCGTCGGGATTAGAGGAACTGAAGCATCGACCGTAGCCGCACCACTCGACGTGAAGGGCCAGGGCCGGAAACAAATGACGAGAACCGACCGCTCCGTCTGCTTTCTAACCACAGTAACCGGTTATTTCTATGGCGGCGGAGAACGAGTCGAGATAGTCGCGGACAACGGCTATTGGTATCTGCAGGGCAAATCCCAGACCAGAGATGTAGGAGCAGTGGCAAGATGCATCGGAGCGCCAGACAACTCATGCTGATGAACCAGTCGGAAAGAGGAGGAAGCAAATGCAGCAAATAACAGGTGACCTGAGCTTTGACGGACTGAAAAATGATGTGCAGGCACTGCGGGAGACGGTAGCGGCCCTGAGCGCCGAAGTTGCGACGCTGCGGTTGGCAGCGAAACCGCGGCGTCGGCGGATCATTTCGGGAATCATCCTGCGCCGCTGGCCGCTGGCCGCTGCCATACCCGTACTCGTGATTGCGGCGCTCGCGCAGTCCGGAGACGTTGCGCTGGTGGTCGATGCGGCGAATGGAAATGTCAGGATGGCCAACTCGCTCGAGGTCGCGAAAAGCCTCGCAGTGAGCGGGAACGTGGGAATCGGGGCGCCATCGTCGGGCGCTAAATTGGACGTGTCCGGATCTGCCGCCAGGAATGTTCAGGCCATCCTGGCGCGTGGCGCCGATGCGAACTTCCAGCTCACGGTTCAAAACGGCGACGGGAAGAACACGCCGCTCGCTGAGCTTGCACGTCTCGGCATCCAGTACTTCGGCCAGGGATGGAATTCCGGTATCCGATTTCTTCGCGGCAACGGTGGATTGGACGGCGCCCTCGCTATAGACACTAACGGCAAGGAGAGAGTTCGGGTCGATAGCAGCGGGAACGTCGACGTAAAGGGTGAACTCCGGGGAAGGCCCTGGGTGTCCAGGATGTATGAGTGGAAACAAGGACAGGGCAAGCAACAGATGACGCGTGTGGACCGCTCCGTGTGTTTTCTGACACTGGTTGCGGGAAAGTTTATGGGAGCAGGAGAAGTAGTGGAGATCGTAAGTGAGAACAACTATTGGTACCTCCAGGGAGTGTCCAACCAGCAGGCCGTCCGGGCGCAGGCAAGGTGCATCGGCACGCCGGATGAATCCTCCTGGTGAGCTTCTGTCAGGGGAGAGACTCTAAAGCCGATCGTGTACGAGGACCAGCCACGCCGTCCGCCATCAGCCCGCGGCTGCTCTGGAATCGCTTCAGCAAGGCGTCGGTAGCCGGCCCGAATACACCGTCCGGCGCGTTGGCGAAGCCCGCCCGGTTCAGCGCCGCCTGCAGTACTCGTACATCATCGCCTCTCATTAGGGGCTGGGCAAGCCGAAGGGTTCGAACAGCAGGTATCGCGGGGTCGAGGCTTCGCTCGTCGATGCTCACTCCTCTGACCACAATGGGCAGCGGCAGTTCCCATTTCTGTTCCGCAATCAGGCGAGTGAACTCATCCATCCTGTAGGCAGTATCGGGCAGTTTGCCCTTTGCGCCTAACAGCCATGCCTTGCGCGCGGCCACATACGCGGCGATCCAGCTCTTTTCCGCCATGCCAGCCGCAATCGTCGCGGCCTTATTCACCCGATCACGGATCAGAGCGAAGCTTCCGTGTACGTGGCCGTCGTAGACCACCGCTATCGAGAGCGCCGTCGAAAGGGACAGTCTTGCCGCCGCTGCGCAGGCTGGCTCCCAGTAGCCCTTGCCGAAGAATCGGTCCTGCGCGTCGCGCATTGCCGGGTCCTTGCCCGCTTCGCGCAGCAACGCGTGGGTTCGGTCGTCTGTGTCGAGCGTCAGATCCTTTGCTTCAAAGCGCGGCAGCAAAGGCCGGAACTGCTCAGCCATTTGGGCACCCGCGCTTGCACAATAATCGCTGAGGAGCGTGTACAGTCCGCCGCCGCTGAGCGTCGCCTGACTGCGGCCGTACGACAGGTGACCAGTGTCGCCTGCGATCACAGCGACGGCCCCATAATCGCCCAGGACACGGCCGGTTTCGAAAATGTTCACAATGGCTTGCGCCGTCTTCTTTTGCAATGCGGTCACTGGCACGAAATGTCTCCTGTTAACTGACGGCGGCGGCGACCTTCGGCCGGACTCCGGCGAGGTGGTCGAACATGGCGCTTATTCCGCCGGTGCGGTTCCAGCCCGCACACATATCCTGGACTGTCTGCAGCCCGAGCATCCGGTAACTCTCCGTCTGCGATTCGTCATACCATTGGTTCCCCGTGCTCTGATGAGGGAAGTCTTTGTGCGAGGCCTGATAGGTTGCAACATCGGGCGTCTCATTGCCGAGCATCATGGGCTTCAGGTAGATAAGAATGCCGTCTTTGTACTCAGCGTTCACAGCCGAATAGCGGATGGTGGCGAAAGCCCATCGCTGTTTGCGATCCCGCAGCCGCTGGAGGGAGACGTCATCGAAATCGATGGGATATCCCATGTCGATCCGAATCTTGCGCAGCGCGTTTCCGAGATCCTCATAGATGAGAGCCGGATCGCACCCTGAGTCCAGGACGAGGATCTGCCCGCAGCGCCGCATGACCATCTCGTAAAGGCCGAGGTTCTCGAAGTGCCCGCCGTCCGACAGATGAACATAAGCGCTGGTGTCGTCGGTAAGGCCGAACGCCTCTTTTACGAGAGAGCCGACTGCGGTAGTCGGACCTTCTTTGCGCCAGGTGTCTTCACCGGCCGCGCCCGGATTTCCCAGCCAGGCGCCGAGCCGAGCATTGAATAAAGTCATGATGAAGCCAATGACGCCGGACGAATGATAACCCATGCTGGGGCTCGCGGCCGCACCCGAAATCGTGATCGCCGTGCCGAGGGAGATACCGCCGCGCCCTCCGTACTCGCCCGAAGGCCGATAGCCCAGACGCGCGCTGCCGGAATGCAGCGGACTCACGGTGAACGATTGGGCCTTCCTCTGCTGCCACGCGAGGCGATCTCCCGAAACCAGATTGAGGGTAATGTTGATCACGTGAAACGGCTTGAGTTCGGGCTTTAAAGCGGCCATCGCGATGTTGTCCGTCTCCGTAAACCCGGTGAACTTATTGGCCTTCGAACGATCGTTCGACGCGCCCAGGTAAGCGCGGATCAGCCTCTCCCGGTACATGGCATGCAATGAGAACTTGTTGATATTGATAAAGCGGGCAGCGATCCAGCCGATCGTCAGGAACGTTAACGCCCCGGCGAAGACGGCTTCGGCGCGCGTGTTCGTCAGGAAATTCTCGTGCATGGTCCAGTCTTGCGGTGCGGCGTGAAGAACGGCCATCAGCCAGTTGGTGAGGATCGCGAGCCCGATCAAAACCGCCGCGACGAATACCGGCGCGGCCAGTTTCGCCGCCAGGTCCAGCATGCCCGGTTTCACTCCCTGCGCCCGTTTGCCGGTCTCCTTGTCAGGTACGGATTTGCCGCCGAAACCGGCGAGGGCGCAGACCCAGCCCGCGATGCCACCCGCCGCGGCAATGTCGGACCGCGCCCAGGCGCTCAGCGAGAAAATCCACGCGGGAGCGATTAGAACCAGACCGCATACGCCTGTCCAGCAAACCACAAACAGA
>Ga0182024_10006442_pt1 | contig 25773 bp, 18 predicted proteins | sample P32metaG_FD_120480 | JGI IMG/M metagenome (GOLD analysis project Ga0182024, IMG submission 120480) | Permafrost microbial communities from Stordalen Mire, Sweden - P3-2 metaG (Illumina Assembly) | ecosystem: Environmental > Terrestrial > Soil > Wetlands > Permafrost | place: Sweden: Stordalen...
CTCGATCTTCCCTCCGCGGCCATCCGCCATCGTGTTGCGCAATGGCTCGCCGCTCCTCCGCCGGACCATCTGCTTCTCATCGATCCCGATCCCGAACTGAGCAGGATTCTTCTCACCGAAATCAAACAGGCCACGACCTTTCCGGTAAACGGCATCTCCCTTGAAGAGGCTGCGAATCCAGAGAATCTAGCCGGCGCCATCCCGCTCTGCCGACCCAGCAAGACTCAAAGCATCCGCGCGATCCTGCCATACGGTATCGAACTCATCACCCTGCAGATCCGCTCTGCGCACGGCTGGCTCGACCCTTGGTTGCCGGTTCCACAAGGTCACTTGTTCGGGGTCGCTTCGCATTGGCCGGAGTTTCTCTCCACCGCGCGAACAGTGCTCATCGCAGCCGGCCTTCCGAGCGATACCCTGGTCTTCCGCGATGCGCGTCAACCCCGCTGGAATCGTGGCCTGGACCAGGCAACCGCCATTCTGTGCGACGCCTACACCGCAACCACTCCGTCCATGCCGTCGAAGCCCCATATCCTCATCTTTCCAATCCTGGCGGACTCCACCCTCGCCGACCTTGCTCGCCATTCGAACCCCTCGACCGCTTTGTGACGATTCAGAAACTGTACTAAGCCTCAGATTTGTCCCGGCGAAGCTCTGTAACTTCACCTCATCGGTCGGCTTCTTCAAGGGGTTATCAACATGGACACTTCACTCAACCAGACGGCAATCACTCTCGACGACCAGGCTCTGTCGAACGGCTCTCCCCGCCCTGAGCGCGGATTTTGGTCGCTCATCGTCACTCAGTTCCAGGGTGCCTACAGCGACAACATCCTCCGCAATCTCCTGCTCTCAATGATTGTGGGCATGGGCCTCAGCCGGAACGAGCGCGAGACCTTTGTTTCAGCGGTCACGTTCCTCTTCTCCGTTCCTTTCATCCTGTTGAGCATGCCCGGCGGTTGGCTTGCTGACCACTTCAGCAAACGCCAAATCACCATCTGGACCAAAGTAATGGAGCTTGGGTCAATGGTGGTGGCAACGGCAGGGTTGGCAACGCACTCTCTCACGTTGTCACTCGTGGCACTCACCCTGGTTGCCTCGCAAGCCGCGCTCTTCGGCCCCTCGAAGTACGGTCTGCTGCCGGAACTCCTTCCGGCCAAGCGGCTCTCCTGGGGCAATGGAGTCATTGAGCTCGGAACGTTTCTTGCCATCATCATCGGCACTGTAACCGGCGCCACTCTAGCGGAGCGCCTCCATGGGCACGAGGTATACGCCGGCTATGTACTGTTGGGACTCGCACTCGTTGGCCTGCTGACCAGTCTGGGATTGACAAGGTCCCTGCCGCCGCGCCCACAAAGAAATTCCGGCTCAACATCGCCGGCGATCTTTGGCGCCAGATCAAGATCATGCACAATGATCGGCCTCTCTTCCTGGCGGTGGCCGGCAACACCTACTTCTGGTTCCTCGGCTCCCTGCTGTTTTCCACCATCGTGGTCTACGGCCCAGATGTGCTGCACATCGGACAAACCAGGACCGGCTACCTCAATGCGACCCTGGCCCTGGGTATTGGTGTCGGCAGTATGGCTGCGGGATACCTGAGCGGGAACAAGATCGAATATGGCCTTATCCCGCTTGGCTCCATCGGAATGACCATTACCGGCCTCATTCTGGGCGCAATACCTCACGGACTCATTCGTTCCGCCGTGCTGCTCGGTCTGCTCGGCTTCTTTGCCGGCTTCTTCGCCGTGCCCGTCAATGCGCTTATCCAGCATCGTCCGGCGGAGAAGGACAAGGGTGGCATCATTGCCGCTGCCAACCTGCTTTCCTTCGTCGGCATTGCGCTGTCAGCGGGCGTCTATTACATCTTTACCACGTACATTCGCCTGGATCCACGCGGAGTCATAGTAGCAGCCTCCTTGATAACAGCCGCCGGAACAATCTATGTGCTGATGTTGTTGCCCGAATGGTTTGGCCGCCTTCTGCTCTTCTTCATCACGCACACCATCTATCGCGTCCGCGTAATCGGTCGCGATAACTTCCCAGAGAAGACCGGCGCCCTGCTGGTGTGCAACCACATGTCATTTGTCGACGTCGCGCTGCTCGTCGCTTCGACTGACAGGCCCATTCGCTTCGTGATGTACCGGGGCATCTACGATATGCGGATAGTAAAGCCGTTCGCGCGCATGATGAAAGCCATTCCGATTTCGAGTGAACTGCATCCACGCGAAATGATTACGTCATTGAAGGTGGCCAGCGATGCGCTTCGGGACGGCGAAATTGTGTGCATCTTTGCTGAGGGGCAGATCACCCGCACCGGCCAATTGCTGCCGTTTCGGCGTGGTCTTGAGCGCATCATGAAGGGCCTCGAAGTTCCCATCATCCCCGTCAACCTTGATGGTGTGTGGGGCAGCATCTTCAGTTTTGAGCGCGGGCGGTTTCTTTGGAAGATGCCCCGTCGCATTCCCTACCCAGTCACCGTCAGCTTCGGCGAACCTATGCCGGCTACTTCCAGCGCAATCGAGGTGCGGGCTGCCGTACAGGAACTCCACGCCTGCGCGTTTCAAAGGCGCAAGCACAGCATGAAGACACTGGACCAAGCCTTTGTCAGCACTGCAAGACGGCATCCCTTGCGCTTCATGATGGCTGATGGGAAAACGCCCCGCGTGACCTTTGCCTCCGCCCTCACCAAGACGTTGTTCGTCGCTCTCCGGCTGCGCAAACACATCGGCCAACAACAGATGGTGGGCATGCTCCTGCCGCCGTCTGTGGGAGGAGCGCTCACTAACTATGCGCTCATGCTGATGGGAAGAATACCCGTCAACCTCAACTACACTGCATCGAGCAAAGTCATCGCGTCATGCGCGTCGCAATGCGGCACTGATACGGTCATCACTTCCAAGACGTTTGTGGAACACTTCCCCAATCTCGTCATCCCTGGTCGAATGCTATTCCTTGAAGACGTCCTCAGTGCGCCAAAATCTCTTGAGAAGGTTCACGCGCTCGCGTTGGCGTGGCTGGCGCCTGCATCGCTGCTTAGGCGAATGATCGGCGGAGCAGCAAAGCCTTCAACTGAGACGCCTGAACAACAGGCGAATCCCGATTCTCCCGTCGACCAGCTTGCAACCGTCATCTTCTCCAGCGGCAGCACCGGCGACCCCAAAGGCGTCATGCTCACTCACTCCAACATTGTGTCGAACATTCAACAGGTTTCGCAGGTGTTCATGCTCGACGGCAGGGACAAAATTCTCGGTATTCTACCCTTCTTTCACTCTTTTGGGTTCATGGCTGGGCTGTGGCTTCCGGCGGTGAATGGTGTCGGTGTTGTGTTCCATCCCAATCCTCTGGATGCGCAGGTCATCGGCCACCTGGTGGGGCAATACAAAGTCACCTTCCTCGTCGCTACCCCAACCTTTCTGCAGGCGTACATACGCCGCTGTTCTCCGGAGAGCTTCGGCTCCCTGCAGTATGTTCTTGTTGGCGCTGAGAAGTTACCCGAACGAGTTGCAGTCGCGTTCGAAGACATCTTTGGCATTCGTCCACTGGAAGGCTACGGATGCACGGAATGTTCTCCGGTTGTGACTGTGAACAGCCGTGATTTCCGCGCCCCGGGCTTCCGGCAAGTGGCGGCGAGGCGGGGGAAAATCGGGCATCCGCTGCCCGGCGTCTGCGTCAGAATCGTCGATATCGAAACCGGCGCACCCGTTGCTCCCGGCGCCTCAGGCATGCTGCTGGTCAAGGGTCCGAATGTGATGAAAGGCTATCTTGGCAAACCGGAAAAGACAGCCGAGGTCCTGCAAGAGGGCTGGTACACGACCGGCGACGTGGCCATGATGGAAGAGGACGGCTTCCTGACCATCACAGACCGCCTTTCGCGCTTCAGCAAGATCGGCGGCGAGATGGTGCCCCACATCCGGATCGAAGAGAAGCTGCAGGAACTCGCCGAAGCGACCGAACAGGTCTTCGCTGTTACGGCACTTCCCGATGACAAGAAGGGCGAGCGGCTTGTCGTGCTCTCAACGCTCTCCGCAGACAGACTCACCCCGGTAATCGAGAGGCTAACGCGCAGCGATCTGCCTGCACTCTGGAAGCCAAAACCCAATCACTTCTTCCGCATTGATGCGTTGCCAATGCTGGGTACGGGAAAGATGGACTTGAGAGGGATTAAAACCCTGGCATCTTCCCTTGCGCCGCAGCAGGAAGCATAGAGGCGTCTTCGATGTCAGTCAGATTGATCAGCGCGCACCCTTGCGTTTTGATTGGGAAACCAACATTGAGAAAGGCTTTTCCTTCCGTGCGAGAACTGATGTTTTCCATTGCGATTATGTGCATAAGCCGAGCTCTTCTCGTCCGCGACATTGTGCTCGGTCGTGTTTGGCGCGGCCGATGCGAGACCTCATCGACCTTGCAGGTCTCGCGTCACATCATCCAAAGAGATGACTACATGCTTGACGCAGTCCTCGCAAAACCGGCGCCTGGTACCGAGCGGGCTGCTTTGCTGATATGCCACGGCATTGGGGAGACCGTCGACCACTGGCGAGACGTTCAACGGCTTTTAGCTGCGCATGGAGTGGTTTCTTTGGTCTTCGATTATTCCGGATATGGGCGGAGCTCGGGGATCTTCACCTCAAGCCGAGGTGAGGAAGACTCGATAGCTGCATTCGACTGGTTAAAAGCAAAAGTCGGTGGGCTGGATACTTCAATACTTGGGTTTTCGCTCGGGAGCGGAATTGCTGCTTCGATCGTTTCAAAGGTGCCAGCCAAGCATCTGGTGCTGTGTTCGGCCTTTACATCTCTGCGGGAAGCGGCTATCAGCGGCGGCATTCCCAATTGGCTGGCGTTCATTCTGCCTCCGATCTGGAGAACGCATGCAATACTGCCACACTGCGCTGTCCCGGTGCTCATACTGCATGGCCAGCGGGACCAGCTCTTTCCAGCACAAATGGCCTCTGACTTGAAAGCTGCATGCGACTCGCGTGTGCAACTCGTAATTGTGACCGATCATTCGCACGATGAACCGTATCGTCACCCGCAACTATGCTTTTGGGGGATTGTGGTTTCGCACCTTTTTGTTCAAGGGAGTCCAGGTGGCAACGTTCTTGAGTCAGAGTTATCGGGCAAGAACGGTTAAGACGCAGCGCGTGAGCGTCGGTTATGCTCGCGTGCAGAGCTTCGCGACGAAGTCTGCGACAAGAACACGGCTCTCGCTTCAGCGTTAGAAATTGGCCCCTTAGGTGTCAGGAGTTCATCAATATGGAAATCGTCGTTCTTCTGCTTGCCGGTTTCGTGCTCATGATTGCGATCATTGCCCTGGTTCGGTCCGGAAAAGTTCGCCAACTTCTTGAGGAGACGAATACCGATCTGCGCGGAGAACTCTCCGATCTTCGTTCTGAAGTTGCGAACCTTCGCCGCGACTTTTCACGACTTTCCTGCAGCGTGTTACAACAAGCCGCATCCGCGTCCGTACATTCGACCGAGACCGTAACCGAAGTTCCACCGGTCATCGCATCAGCGATGGAGACGGCCGCGACAAAGCCGATTGCAGCAGAGCCGCCGACGCGGACTATCCCGCAGGTTCCGCCCTTACCCATTCAACCTCCTGCTATTCCTCCCCCGCCGGTTGCCGTCAAATCCGTTTCTTCTCCTGCCGACCAGTTGTCCGAAGCACCGGTGTCTGCGTCGCATCCAGCAACTTCGCCCATACCCAAGCTCGTTACTGCGCACCAGTTCAGAGAGGAATCACGTAAGAATTCGGTCGAGTCGGTCTCTACTGCCAATCCCCCCGATGAGGCGCAGTCCTTCAAAGAGGCGGGTGTTCCTTATTCATTCCAGGCAAATGCGCCGTCGTTTACATCCGAACCTCCGCGCAAGACAATTGCCGATCGCCTTCGCTCCACCTTGCCGTTTGAAGAACTGCTGGGCATGAACCTCTTCGCCAAGATCGGTATCGTCCTGCTCGTTCTCGGCTTTGCGTTGCTCGGCCGCATGGCGCTGATCGCGATGGGGCCCGGTCAGCGAGTTTTTCTCATCTATGCGGCATCTGCCCTGTTGTTGGGCGGCGGCGTCTGGCTCGAAACGAGGGAGCGTTATCGCCTGATCGGCCGCGCCGGCATCGGTGGCGGATGGGCCCTGCTCTTCTTCACCACGTACGCCATGCATCACGTTTCCGCCATGGCTGTGCTCGCGTCCAATACACTCGACTGCGTGCTGATGCTTCTCGTAGCCATCAGCATGGTGGCACATACCATCCGCTACAAGTCACAAGTCGTCACAGGCCTCGCATTTCTTCTCGCTTTTTCGACTGTGGCCCTCAGCCAGGACAGTGTCTACGCTCTCGTCGCGGGCGTCATCCTCGCCCTTGGCATTGTCGCCATTGGGCTTCGCATGAACTGGTACGAACTCGAAGTCTTCGGGATCCTCGCCAGCTATGCAAATCACTTTTACTGGCTCTACAAGCTCTATCCCGATGGATTCGCCGGCCATGCATTTCCGCAGTTCTGGACAAGCTCGATCATCCTCCTGCTCTATTGGGCCGTTTTCCGCGTTTCTTACATCGTCCGCACCATTCGTAGTCCCCGCGACGAAACCAACTCATCGCTTGCAGCATTACTTAATACCATGTCGCTTCTGGCCGTGATGAAGTTTCAATCCACGCGGCCTGAGCTTGCCTTCTATGCGCTGCTCGGCTTGGGCGCAGTAGAGTTTGTCTGCGGCCAACTGCAGCCCTGCCGCCGTCGTCGCAGTGCATTCAAGCTGCTTACCGTCGTTGGAACGGTGCTCATGTTCGCCTCCGTTCCCTTCAAGTTCAGTGGCAACAGCATCGCGCTTTTCTGGATGATCGCCGCCGAACTGCTCGTGATCGCAGGCATCATCCAAGCGGAAGTTGTCTTCCGCCGACTGGGCCTCATCGCAGGCATGCTTACTGGCTTGTTGGTGATCTTCGAAGCGCGCTCCATTATTGAGTTGCGCCAGCACTCCGAGTTGCCCCTCACCCGCGATGGCATCCTTCTCCTTACGGTGAGCCTGCTGTTCTGCATCAATGCGCAATTCATTCGCCGCAAGTGGGACGAGATGTTTGCCTCCATCGATGGCCCGCTCGCTACGGTCCAGGGATACCTCGGCGCCATCACCGCCATTTTCGGCGTGTGGGCGATCTTTACGGCCGACTGGACAGCCCTCGGCTGGGCGGCTCTATACCTCGCCGCCGTAACCGGCAAGCGCCGCCTGAACGACAACCACTTGATGGTGCAGGCCTGGGTGCTTGCCGCATTGGTGCTCTTCCGCTGCGAGGCAATCAACTGCCACTTTGATGTCCAATACCCGCATCACATCGCAGCGCGTTTCATCACCCTGCCGATCCTTGCCATCGCGTTCTACACGGCCGCCTGGCTCCTCTCAGGCATTGACGACTTGCGCGTCCATTTGCGCATGCTTTCCCTTTGGGCCGGTTCCCTCTTGCTCGCGGTACTTGCGTGGCTCGACGTATCGCAACCATGGGTAGCTCCGGTTTGGGTCGGGTTCGCCGTGGCGCTCGCTCTCATCGCTCGCCGCATTCGTCTGCCGCAATTCAGTTATCAGGAACACGCTTTCGCCATCGCAGCGGTTGTCCAACTTATCGCTGTCAACCTGGACGCATCGCCCGCGATTGTGCGCTACGTTCCGCTCCTCGGTTGTGCCGCCGCCTTCTATGCCATCTCCCGCCTCTGCACGATGAAGGACGCCTCCTACGCCCGCTTTGCTGCATGGGTTCACACCTGGGTTGCCACGGCACTCGTCGTAGCGCTCGCATGGCACGAGTCTCCTCAGCTGTGGCTCGCCGCTATCTGGGCGCTCTTTGCCCTTGCTCTCGTGATTGTCGACCGCATCTTCAGCGTTGAAGAACTTCCTTACCAGGCGCATGTTCTTGCCCTGCTTGCCGTCGTGCGCGCCGTCACGTTGAACCTCTACCTGCGCGACCAGTGGCACGGTATCGATCTGCGCCTCATCACCGTCTGCATCCTTGTTGCCGTACTCTACGCACTGGCACGCTGGATTCGCCTACCTGAATCGCTGCGTCCTTCCGATGCTCGGCACGCGTATACGTGGGTCGCGTCCGGTCTAGCCGCATCGATGATGTGGTGCGAAGTGAAGCCAGTCGGCGTGGCGCTTGCCTGGGCCGTCTTCGGCTTGCTCCTGTTCGAAATCAGCGCATGGAAACATCAGAGGCAGTTTCGCTTCCAGGCATTCGGATTGCTCATCGCAGCTTTCGTGCGCATCTTTTTCGTCAATCTCACGGCTGCGGCACTGCCGGGCGAAGCTCTCAGCCCACGCGTCTACACCATTGTTCCAATGGTGATGATCTACTTCTATATCTGGACCCGGCTCCAGCCCGGCAAATCCGAGGCGAACGCAAGAGGCAGGTCTGCCGCAGACCTCATCGCCTACTTCGGAACCGGGAGCATTGTCGCTCTTCTCTACTTCGAAGTGTCCTCGGATTGGATCGTGGCCGCGTGGGCCATCCTCACCCTCGTATTAACCGCGTCTGCCCTCATCCTCGACGGATCCGTATTCCTGCAACAGGCCATCCTCATTGTCGCAGCCGTCGTCGGACGAAGCTTTGCTCACAACATCTTCGCAGGGAGCTACTTCACATCGGATGGCTGGCACGGCCGATTTTCCATCCTCTCCATCACCGCAGCCATTCTGTTGAGTGCGCTTCCCCTCGTCTTCCGACTGCGCGCGCGTTATAAGGACCGTGAGTTCACCGCGATCGATCGATCTCTCGGCATCCAGCATCCCGAACAGATCTTCTTCTTCGCGCCCATACTTATCGTCAGCGTAATGATCGCCGTCAAAATGAACGCGGGTATGGTGACGCTCGCCTGGGGAATCGAAGGCTTGGCCGTGATTGTGCTGGGTCTGCTCGTCACCCAACGCAGCTATCGCCTAACGGGCCTGTTTTTGCTTCTGGTCTGCGTCGGAAAGATCGTAGTACACGACGCGTGGCTGCTCGGCGAGCGCGACCGCTACACCACCTTCATCGTTCTCGGAGCCGCGTTGACGCTCGTCTCCACCTTGTACGGCAAGTACCGCGAGGCCGTGAGGAAGCTGCTATGAAGCGCCTTCTGTCTCTGCTCCCCATCCTTCTTGCGGCCGGGGGTGCCCTCTATTTCGCGCAACACAGGGACGCGCGGGATGCGGTCAGCTCCAATGCCGTCGTCGATGTGGCAGCCGATCTTCAGCGTGATGTCACTCGTGTCCCCATGCGTGTCACGCGACTTTCCGACGCCGACGAGGTGCGCATTGGAGACGAACTCGCGCAGCGTTACGGCCTATCCACCGCGCCCCAGACCCCAGAGATGTCCTCGGCACAGGGCTACATCAACCGGGTCGGCGCGCGCGTCGCCGCCCATGCTCGGCGCAAACTTGTTTTTCACTTCTACCTAGATCCAAACCCCGATCTCATTAACGCCTTTGCCCTGCCTGGCGGCCTTGTTGTCGTAGGCCTCGGACTGATCAACCAGATGAACAGCGAGGATGAATTTGCCTTCGTCCTCGCTCATGAGATCGAACACATCGATCACTACCACGCGGTTGAGCGCGTGCAGATCGAGGCGCAGCTTCACAAGATCAGCCTTGATGCATTCGCCGCCCTCGCCCAGATCCCGCTCTCTCTTTGGCAGGCCGGATACAGCAAAGACGAGGAGTTCGAGGCCGACCGGGAAGGCCTGCTCCTCGCCGCCTCAGCCGGTTATTCGCCGCGCGGCGCCATCGACCTGCTCACCCGCCTTGTCCAGCTCGATCGCGAATACGTGATTCGTGCGGATACGCCCACAGGCGAACTCAGCCAATTGGCAATCGAGGGGCTAATGGGATATTTCCGGTCTCATCCCCTGGCCTCCGAGCGCCTGGCCCGTGTTAAAGCTCTGATCATCGAGGAACACCTTTCGCCAAACCAGCCGATCACACCGCTGCAAACAGGAAGGCAAATATACCCAAAATATCAACCTTGAATTCGGGTGGAACGTAAGCGGAGAGTCGCGAGTGACCACCGGCGGAGTCGTCTCCTGAACCCGAGCCGATTTTACTTCCCGGACGGATTTTGGAGCTCGCATGTGGCTAGACCCGGATAGTCGCCTCTACAGCGGCATTGACAGCTCTCCCTTTTTGATTTACTTTGCAATGTAAAGTGAATTCTGTATGAACGACCTGAACAAAGCGCTCGGAGAGATTAGCAGCATCCGCAGGCAGGTGGCACGCAGCACGGAGTTTCGTGGCTACGGTCCCACAACTCTGGCTGCGACGGGAGGCATTGCGATATTGGCGGCGGGGGTACAGGCGGTTTGGCTGCCCAACCCGGCCAATCGCATCCCTGTATACCTGGCAATCTGGGTCTCAACTGCCATCCTGTCGGCAGCTTTGATCGCTGTCCAAACGGTTACTCGCTCACAGCGCATGCATTCAGGGATGGCCGATGAGATGATCCACATGGCCGTCGAGCAGTTTTTGCCGGCGGCAGGTGCGGGAGCGCTTTTGACGATTGTCCTTGTGGGTTCTGTTCCGGCGGCACTTTGGATGCTTCCAGGACTTTGGCAGATCACATTCAGCCTCGGCGTGTTTTCGTCGTGCCGGTTTCTTCCCCGTCCGATGGCCGCGGCGGGCGCATGGTATCTGCTGACGGGATTGACCTGCATCGCACTCGCAGACGGTCGTGCTCTTTCTCCTTGGACCATGGGAGTTTCGCATGGAGTTGGACAGTTGCTTGTCGCAGGCATTCTGTTCTTCACCGCGGAGGAGGGCAGCGATGAAGACTAAACCTCCTGGCACTTCAGAACCAGCCACTGAAGGCCGTTTCGCATACGAAGGACTAGATCGCGTGATTCACGAGCGCGCTCGACTCAGTGTGGTGACCTCTTTGCTGACGAACCCGAAAGGGCTGACCTTTAGCGATCTAAAGCAACTTTGCGCCCTAACGGATGGCAATCTGAGCCGACATCTGAGCGTGCTGGAGAAGGGAAAGATGGTAGAGATCCTGAAGGGACATGATCGCAATCGTCCTCAGACGATTTGTCGTATCACCGCCAACGGACGCAGACGCTATCTTGAATACCTGTCGACGCTCGAACAGGTGGTCGAGGATGCAGCAAAAGGAACGAAAGAAGAAGCGACCTCCACCTCGATACGCGGCCTGACACCACGAGAGGCCTGACCCTTTTTTTGTGCATTTACTTTGCATTGCAAAGTTATTTTGAAACCAAGGAAGAGACTAATGAACGATACTCCAATGTTGCTATCGAGCTTGCAATCCAGATTGAAGACCCGATCCATGGGTATGAAACTCATCGTTGTCTGTGGGTTGGCCCTGGCGATGACAATCCCTGCGCTCTTTGTTGAGGGGCTGGTTGAAGAAAGAACTCAACGAGCCGCCGATGTCACCAGAGAGATCGCTAATCATGTAGGCGGACAGCAAACCTTCCTGGGACCCACTCTAGCCATTCCCTACACTGTGCCCGCACAGACCACGGGAAGTGCACCCGAGCACGGCACTTATTTGATCTTTCCCGTGCAGGGTGCAGCCACAGTCAAGACTCGCACAGAAGAGCGACGCCGTTCGCTTTTCAAGGTCCCTGTCTTCGAAGCTGACTTGCGATTCGACGCCGCGTTCGACCTGACGGGCGCACCTTTGGCTGCTCCATTGGGTGCCGTGCTCGATTGGAGCCAGGCTGAGCTTGTCGTGGGGGTTTCGGATGCCCGTGGGGCATTGGCCGATGGCACAATCACTGCCAGCGGAAAAACAGATTCATTCGTTCCGACAGACGGCATCGACGGCCTTTCACTGGATTCGAACGGCAACCAAAACCAGCGTACGCCGCTCACGCTCTTTGGAGTCATGGTCTCTAAACTTGCTCAGCCTAATGCAAAATTTCAGGTGAGCGCCGCATTGCGTTTCTCAGGAGCGCAAAGGATAGCTATTCTTGCCTACGGTAAGACCACACGCCTCAACATCGAAGGCGACTGGCCAAATCCCAGCTTCGATGGCGGATTCCTTCCCGTCAGGCGCACCGTGTCCACGCAAGGATTCTCTGGAGAATGGTTGGTTCCCTGGATCGCCCGCGGAATCCCAGCCGAGGGCCGCAGTTCTTCGGTCGCAGGACTTGACTCAACAGCACTCGGCGTCTCATTTGTTGAGTTGGCAGACCCATACCAGTCCGTAAACCGCTCCCTTAAGTACGTGCCGCTCTTCCTGGGTCTGTTGTTCCTGTCCTACTTCATCTTCGAGGTGACAACCGGCAAACGCGTCCATCCCGCCCAGTACATCCTGGTCGGCATCGCGCAAATCATCTTCTATCTTCTGCTGCTCTCGTTCGCTGAAAGAATCGGCTTTGATTTCGGCTTCCTGATCGCTGGTAGTGCGACGGTCGTCCTTCTATCTGCAAACGCTGGATGGATCTTCAAGAGTCGGATTCAAGGCCTCCGCGCCCTTCTTTGTTTCGGCCTCCTTTACTCCCTCATCTATATGCTGCTACGGCTTGAAGACAACGCCCTTCTGGTAGGCGCGATTGCCAGCTTCCTGGCTGTTGCCGCTGCAATGTACTTCACCCGCGGGATTGACTGGTATAGCCAACTTGCTGGGCCGGGACCTCAGGAACAACAGGCCTCGCTCCTCGAGCCGAAGGACCCAGCATAATGCAAAGTGAAAAATCACAAGGGCTGCACGTAGCAATCATCATGGACGGCAATGGCCGCTGGGCGATGCGGCGCGGACTGCCTCGTATCGCGGGTCATCGTGCCGGAGTGGCCGCCCTGCGCCGTGTCGTGGAGCGGGCACCGGATGTTGGAATCAGCTGCCTCACGGTTTACGCCTTCTCATCTGACAATTGGCGCCGGCCGACTACCGAGGTGCAGGGCATTTTCTGGCTTTTGCGTGCCTTCCTGCGTCTGGAGACTGAACAGCTTCGGCAACGCGGCGCGCGGCTGCAGGTCATCGGCCGACGTGATCGATTAGGGAAATCGGTTCTCCGCGAAATAGACAAGACAGAATGTGCAACGGCTGCAGGACGCCGCCTCCATCTGCGCGTGGCAATTGATTACTCCTCCCGTGACGCCATCACACGTGCAGCCGCCATCGCGGCCGTTCGAGGCTTGGACCAAGGATTGCCTCCGCACGATTCGCTCGGACCCTTGTTAACGCATGCATTGATTGCGGAAAGCGGTGACGTCGATCTGTTGATTCGTACTGGCGGTGAAAAGCGCCTTTCGGACTTTTTGCTGTGGGAGTCCGCCTATGCTGAACTGATCTTTACTGACACGATGTGGCCCGACTTTGACGAGTGTGAACTTGAGAGCGCGCTCGAAGAATTCGGCCGCAGGGAACGCCGTTTCGGCGGGGTTTCAACCACGATTCTGCACTCAGGATCGGAATCGATGAACAGTGTCCCATGATCACCTTCACTGAAACAGGATTCATCGCTGTCTTTCCAGCAGCCGGGTCGACGTTCTGGCCCCTAACTATCTACTCTGTTTATGTTTATGACGCAATCCAATAATCTTCGAGGCATTCGCTTCTGGCTCGCCGTCTTCGTCATCGGTCTAGTCCTCAGTGGCATCACGGCGTTTCCTCTCGAAACGGAGATGGGCTGGTTAGTGTCCATCCTTCATGCCGGATGGCTGCGACCTATCTCGGAATTCACCGGGTTGTTTCCGTGGATTGAACGCGTCTATAGATCTCTCCACGCTACAAACGCGATCTATCCATTTCTTGCTTATGGGACCGACTGGCTCGCATTCGCCCATCTAGTGATCGCAGTTGCATTCATTGGTCCCTACATCGACCCGGTCCGGAACAAGTGGGTTATCACGTTCGGGCTGATTGCTTGCGCTGGAGTCATCCCGCTTGCCCTCATCGCCGGCGCAATCCGTGGCATTCCGTTCCCATGGCGTCTTATCGACTGCAGCTTCGGGCTCATTGGAGCTGTCCCACTCTTGTTCGCCAGGCAATCAATCCGTGCTCTCGAACGAGAGCGAGTCTGATGAAGACAACCGCCAATTCAGCGAGCGCAAAGCCCTTGCAACGTTCCCGCCCAATCGCACTGTCGATTGTGCTGACGGTTTCCACCATTATTGCCGGCCTTACGATTCGATTTATTCCGCTTGGCCTGCCAGCCCCCATCGTCAAGTATGGCGGCTCAATGCTTTGGGCGCTGATGATCTACTGGATCGTCTCGGCCCTGTTGCCTTCGTTGCGTCTACTTGTCATTGCCTTGATCAGTGCTGCTCTCACGACAGCCGTCGAGTTCTTCAAACTGCACCACTCACCGGCAATCGACGCGTTCCGCCTAACGATCCCGGGGATTCTCTTGCTCGGCCGTGTCTTCTCAGCCTGGGATATTCTCGCGTACTGGCTCGCCATCTTGATCGGACTTCTCATCGATCACCGCATTTGTTCCGCAGGGAATTGGACTTGGTACCCGAGTCACCGCCGCCTCTGATTTCGAGGGAGAAGAAGGGGGGGCATGGCCATCAGAGTATCCTTTGTCGGGCGAGGAGGAACCGCACGACGAATAGAGTGCGCTCTGTCGGATCGTGGCCCGGAAGGCTGCAGACCGGACTGGTTGACCTGAGAATGAGATTCCCGGAATAGCTGAATATAAGCCGAGGCTCTTAGGCCGGTGTCAAGGCTCTATGACCGCGGAACGCGGCGCGCGCAGCGCGGCCTTGACACCGGCTGGGCCTCGGCTACTCTCTGGCTATCCGGGAATGTCATCTGGCTGCCCGCGAAGCTTCTTCGGCACGTTGCTTGGCGCGCTTCTCAAGTAGCTCCTGCGCTTTCGCTGCCTTCGTTGACTGCACTTGGCGGAAGAGGATGGTGATTTGATCCTGAACCATCTTTTCGCCGCGTAGAAGCGGTTCGAGAGTGCCCATCAGGAGCATCTGGATGCCTACGAGTTCGGTGAAGATGTGCATCTCCATCTCGGTGTGGCTACCGACAACGTCACTGCGGAGCAACACCTCGCGCGCCCATTCGCTTGGCGTCTTGCCTGCTCGGGAGGCCGCCTCTTCGATGGCTTTAGCTTCGACGGCGGTAAGCTTAGTGCTCAGGTTGAGCGAACGGCGGTCACGCCCGCGCAGCTTCTCTGAGCTTCGGTGTTCGATTGTGTGAACTTCAGCCATTTGGAACCTCCGATGCTTGTTTACGCTGGTATCTGGCCAGATACCGTTTTTTGCGAAGTTCTTCTTTTTCAGTGGTATCTATCCAGATACCAAAGTATCTAGGCAGTTACCTTTCAGGGGTGGAGTGTCGAGATAAACCCGGTGCGCAGCACCGAATCACAGCTCCCCATAGGCAAGCAGCCCTTCTTCCCACGCGCGCTGTAACTCCGGCGTCTCCCACGCGCGATGGAATAGCTCTCGAATTGACTCCCATTCATGCGACGTAAAGCCGAACGAAATGCCGTTGCTCTGAGCGCGGAACCATACCTGCAATTCGCCTGTCTCCGTCTGGCCTGTGTAGCCGAAGAAGTGGTGCCCATTCCACAACGAATTTGGAAAGCGGATGTCCCACTTCTCCAGCATGGATCGGAACTCCGAGATCATTGGCAACGACGACATTGGATACATGGCAAAGCGGTGCTCTGGGAGAGTCATGAGAAGCGATATATCGGATTCGTTCCCCAGCACGAATGACAGGGTAAAGCCGCCCTCGAAAGCAGATGGGATTCCGGGTTGCCAAGGGGAGCTATAACCCTCTTCGCCAGTGGTATCCAAAGGCCTCAGCTTTACCGGCCTCTTTTGTTCGATGAAATGGCCCCTGGCGGCAACACGCCACAGTATCGGCCAGTGAGGCATGAGTGCTTCATTCAGTTTCTGGCGGCTCGGGAATTGTTCCTCCTCCAAGAGTTCGTACAGGATCGTCGCTGGTGCTACCAAACGGGAAAGGTCTTGCCCCTCCTTCTTCATTGCAAGGAGAATGCGCTCCGTTGCCACGGCAATGTCGCTGGGATCCTTGCGATCACCAACCGAACAGAGATGAAAGCGGTAGTGCTCGTCGCGATTCTGCTTGGACGGTTTGCGAATGCGGTACGCGGCCAGGAACGCCTCCAGCAAACCAATCGTGGACGCTGTCGAGATTCGATTCGGTGTCTTCGCTGAGAAAGCATTCTCACCGATCCGGCAGAAGTAAGCGATCACAGTCCATTCCGCTCTGGAGAGTAGCTCGCTTGCCTCGACTTTGGCTCGAATCTCCGTCATCGTGGCTGTCGCGTTGTCCAGCATTCCAACCACTTCCAAACGATCATCGCGGGAAGACTCCAGCAACTGCTTGGCAATCTCGGACGTGGAAACATTCTCGCCGGTCTTCGCGGCCAACATGGAACGGGCACGCTCCAGTCGGCTGCGAACTGCATCGGAGACGCGCAAAGAGAGGGTCTGCTGCTGAGCCTTTTCGGTCATGGTGATGATTATTGCGCAAATATTGTATCGATACAACTATAATAACTGTTGAAAACAGGCCTGAATTATGATAGATTCCATTTCATCCGGCGTACGGCTGCCGCTACTTCCCCCGAAAGCGAGCCGCTCATGAACGCTTCCCCTGTCCCCCGTCTCCGCCTCGTCCGTACCAGGCAGGCCGCTGAATACCTCTGTATGAGCGAATGGAAGCTGCGGCGGCTCATCCAGGACGGCCTCTTGCCCTACCTGCACGACGGCGAGGGCGCACCGTTCCTGCTCGATATCCGCGATCTCGACGAGTACGTCGAGCGGAACAAACACCACGAAACGCCGAACGAGCTGGGCTTGCGTACGGTCGCATTTCCGGCTCCAGCCAATTCACCAGGCATAAAACGAGGAGTCGCCCATGCCACGCCCACGCGGAACCGGAAGCCTGTATCAAAGGAAGGGCAGCACGGTGTGGTGGATCAAGTACCACCGCAACGGAAGCTATTTTCGTGAAACCACACGGACGGCGGACAAGCGCAAGGCAACCCGCATCCTTGCTCAACGGCTGGCCGAAATCAGCACGGGCTCATTCGTCGGGCCGGCGTACGAGCGTATCACGGTGGGTGAACTTGCGGACAGTCTCTTCCGGGACTACCGCATCAATGGGCGGAAAACGCTGGACGATGTGCAGACACGTTGGCGCCTGCATCTGGAACCGTTCTTCGGTTCGCGCCGCGTGCTCGAAGTCACGAGTGATCTGATCGCCCGATACGTCGATCAACGGCAACTTGAGAAGGCGCAAAATGCGACTATCAATCGTGAGATGGCCGCATTGAAGCGCATGTTTCGCATTGGCATGTACTCGACTCCTCCAAAGGTTCTCCGGCTTTCGAGGTTCCCAAAGTTAACAGAGGACAACATCCGTAAGGGCTTTTTGGAGGACGCGCAATACGAGAAGCTGATTAGGTATTGCCCCGATGCCTGGTTTCGGACCCTTGTCGAGATGGGGCGGACCTACGGCTGGCGAATCAGCGAGCTCGTCAACCTGAAGGTAAGGCAGGTAGATATCGACGCGCGCACAATCCGGCTTGAGCCTGGCACAACTAAGAACAAAGATGGGCGCGAAGTGACAATGACCAAAGCCGTCCACGCTTTGCTGGCGCAATGCGTGGACGGGAAATCAGCAGACGATCCCGTCTTCACCCGCTCCGATGGCAAGGCTGTCCGGGATTTCCGGGACGCCTGGGCAAAGGCGACCGACTTCGCCGGCGTTCCCGGCCTACTCTTCCACGATCTGCGGCGCACTGCCGCGCGCAACTTGCGCCGGGCGGGAATCGCTGAAGGCGTCATCATGAAGATCGGCGGCTGGCGGACGCGCAGCGTCTTTGAGCGCTATGCCATCGTTTCGCAAACAGACATCGCCGATGCGCTGAGGAAGCTCGAAGCGAGCTAGACCGCTGCAGTTATTGAACATTAATCGCCTTGAATAATTTCGGAACGTCGTCTGACCGTTGATAATGTTGCACATGCGCTACCGGCCATTTTTTCTCCCGCTGTTTCTTGCGGCTCTTTCGACTGCTTCCTTTACGGTAGCTCAAACTAGCAAAGAGGTTCGACAGGTCACGATCCGTTCAGGTTGGGGCGGATTGGGCACCCCCCAGGACGTAACGGCAACGATTTTTCGGGAAGGTACCGGATTCGTGCGGGATCGCAAGCCTGTCGCCCCGTCCTTGATCCATGCACTCGTGAACTCGTTAGCGGCGCCTCGAATCGCGAAACCAGATGTCGCCAATCTGGGAATTGATGAAGCTTGGCTGAAATTGCAGGTATCCAAACAGCAGCCAAGATCGTTTGCGCAGGCTACTGCTACTACAAAGGGTCAGCAGGCTCTCTTTGAAAAGTCATTCACCGATCCGGTTGTGGCCAGCCGTGCCATCCCACATCTCTTCGATTTTTGGAAATCTGACGATTATCCTGGCGTCAAGGTCGAAGTGCTTTTCGAAGACGGGTCGAGACTGGCAGCCTCTACCCACTCATATTACGTCTTTATGCTTCCTTGGGGTGTGGGCGATGAGAAGGACGGGACATACAACGCCGACATTTCCCGCGCTGTTTCAGCATTACTACCCCCAAAAGTCGTCAACAAGGAACGCCTGAACGGATCGGGATTGCAGGAGCTGTTGACCGAAGCTGTGATGAGTTCCATTGAAACCAAATGGAACCTCCAAGGCGCTGAAGAGATGGTCGGCGGCGCGCTTGCAGAACTGCGACAAAACTACCAAGTTACGGCAACAGAAATTACTCCCTACCATCATCCCGAATACGGCACGGAGACCTACAAGGGCGAACAAGAAGAGATGAACCTTCACGTCCTGCTGCGCAAACCATCCTTTCCGCAGAACGTGGCTGACGCCGTCGTTTTGAAGGATGTAAAAGGGCAGGTGGAGGCGATTGGAAAGTTTCTCAGTTCATCCAGCAAGTATGAAGATCTCGTCTTTTCGGTCCCATGGCTAAAGGACTACATCCATGAGCACCCCCACGTCTTCTTTCGTATCTCTTATGTGCACGACGCATCGTTCGGTGAAAAGGCGATGCGCACTTTTGCCGGCGATATGAAGCTACGCGAGCGTGGGGACCTGATCGAGAAGGTGAGAGCTCAGCAATCCCAGATCGCGCTCCTCATCGTGGGCACAACATACGCGGAGTCCTATTGGCTTCTGTTTCCGGACAAGCATATTTTGCTGTGGCGATATCAAGGACCAAGCGGGCTGCTGAAGTGGACCTCTACAGATTTCGGAGAAGGAGAATGTGCGGATTACCGAGTCAACAACGGCGGCTGTTCTGGGCGAGAAGTTAAACCTGATGGCAATCTCATTCCTGAAGGTACTCTGCGCGATGTCAGCTGTGTTGCATCCCGGCATTCCCAAAATCCCCAAACGATGCCGCCGCCGGGTGAACTGTTCGAAGTAGAGAATCACGACCGTGGCGGGTTCATTGACCGCACCGGAGCAGTGGTGATTCCACTCTGCTTCGACGCCGTTGGCGACTTCTCTGACGGACTTGCGCGCTTTGAACGTGACGGTAAGTGGGGCTTCATCGACGCGATGGGAAAAATTGTTATCCAGCCGGTCTTCCCTTGGGCCGAAGATTTCCACGAGGAGTTGGCGCATGTCCAGGTCACCGGCGAGGCGCTAGGATACGACGGAAAATGGGGTTATATCGACAAGACGGGTAAAGTCGTCATTGCGCCTGACTACCAACGCGTGATGGGTGACGACGATGGCGTCCAGACCGCCTTTCACGAAGGTCTTGCGATGGTCGAGGTTGAAGGCAAGTCGATTCCTCCGAAAAACGGATTCATCGACAAGACGGGAAAACTCGTGATCCCGGCACGCTTCACCTATGCATCCCCATTTTCCGAGGGTTTCGCAGCCGTCACAGAATCGGATTCAGGTGATTCTGGTTGGGGCTATATTGACAAGACTGGAGCATGGGCTATCCCGCCAGAGTTCGAATGGACTAATAGTTTTGAATTTGGCCTGGCTGCGGTAAATCGGAAGAAGAATTGCGGCTACATCGAAAAATCGGGGGCGTTTGTGATTCACTTGCCGGCCCCAGGGGGTAAGGAGGACTGCGCATCAGCGTGGGGAGACTTTAGCGATGGCCTCTCCCGCTGGTTGTTCGGAACAAAGTACGGTTTCATCGACCGTTCCGGGAAGACGGTCATTGAGCCTAGGTTTGACCTCACATTTGGGTTCTCAGAAGGCTTGGCCGCAGTGCAGATCGGCAAGAAGTGGGGCTATATCGATACGACAGGCAAGATGGTAATCGAACCGCAGGACCTTTCGTTTGCAAAGCCGTTTCATAATGGCCTCACTCGCGTAGGAATCCGCGACAACGGATGGGCATACCTCAACAGGTCCGGCAAATATGTATGGCAGTCCGCACACCAAGGAGCCGATTGATCCGTCTAGCCTCGAATTGCGGAAAGCCTCCTCGCTGGACCTTAGTCGATGAGCCAGTATTTTGCGCATTCTCCGTGTTCCAAACGCGTGGTCATAACGTCCCAGCGGGCACTCTGACTGGTCGTCTCCATCAGGTCGCAGGCTAGAATCCGAGTTTGGGCACAGTTTGGGCACAGAAAAACGCATCCGAAGATGCGTTGATTTCGTAAATCGCTGATTTTATTGGTGCCGGGAGGGGGGGTCGAACCCCCACGACCTTGCGATCGGCGGATTTTGAGTCCGCTGCGTCTGCCAGTTCCGCCATCCCGGCTTCGGGGTGGTCGATGCTTCCAAAGTATCGCACAACCATTGGGCGGCTGGCCATTTTCGACGCCCACTTTCCAAATGTCCTCAAATCCGGGGCTTGCTGGCTTGGCAGCCGTCTCCGTGCGTGTTCCGGGCCGGCAAATCTGCAATGCTCCCGGCTTTCCAGAGCCGAACCGCCCCTTTTTAGGTGCGGCCTGGCCGAAGGCGTCTGCCGCGCCGCAGGCGCCGTGCGACAATGGAGGCAACCGTGATGACTTCCGCCTCCTCTGCAGTTGTTCCTTCACCGGTTGCGGTCACTCCGCAGATGCTGGCTGCACAAAGCATTACTACGGACGAGTACAACCGCATTCTGGCAGCTCTTGGGCGCGGCCCTTCGCTCACCGAACTTGGCATTTACTCGGTTATGTGGAGCGAGCATTGCTCTTACAAGTCAAGCCGTGTGCATCTCAGGCGACTGCCGACCAAGAGCGAGCGCGTGGTCCAGGGACCGGGAGAGAACGCGGGGATTATCGACGTGGGCGACGGTTGGGGCTGCGCATTCAAAATTGAGTCGCACAATCATCCCAGCTATATTGAGCCGTTTCAGGGAGCGGCAACGGGTGTAGGCGGCATTCTGCGCGATATATTCACCATGGGCGCGCGGCCGCTGGCTGTCATGGATTCGCTCCGCTTTGGGCCGATTGAGCCGGGCAGCGCCGAACACGATCTGCTGGCGAAGAATCATTCCATTGTCGAAGGCGTAGTCAGCGGTATTGCCGGATACGGCAACTGCTTCGGCGTGCCCAACCTCGGCGGCGAAACCAAATTCGAGCCCTGTTACAGCGGCAACCCGCTGGTCAACGCTTTTGCGCTCGGCATGGTGCGCATTGACGAGATTTTTTACGGCAAGGCCTCCGGCACCGGCAACCCCGTCATCTATGTAGGCGCAAAGACAGGCCGCGACGGCATTCACGGCGCCACCATGGCCAGCGAAGAGTTCAAAGAAGGATCGGAGCAGAAGCGGCCCAACGTGCAGGTGGGCGATCCGTTCATGGAGAAGCTTCTTCTCGAAGCCTGCCTTGAAGCCATGCGCACCGGCGCTATCGTAGGCATTCAGGATATGGGAGCGGCGGGGCTGACCTGCTCCACCTGTGAGATGGGCGCGCGCGGCGGCGTGGGCCTCAATGTCGAGCTGGACTTTGTTCCGCAGCGCGAAACCGGGATGTCCGCTTACGAAATCATGCTTTCCGAAAGCCAGGAGCGCATGCTGCTGGTGGCGACCAAGGGGCGTGAAGACGAGGTACTCAACGTCTTTGCCAAGTGGGGACTGGACGCTGTTATTGTCGGTACGGTGCAGCCAGAGCCGCGGCTACGGATCCGCCACCACGGCGAGCTGGTTGCCGACATTCCCAATCAATCGCTCACCGACGATGCGCCGCTTTACTATCGTCCCGTTGGCAAATGGAAGTGTCCGCTGCCGATTGATCCGCCGGAGGATGTCCTCGGCGAGTTGGCCAAAGACCGCGACTACACGGCTGACTTGAAGAAGCTGCTGGCCTCGTCCAACGTCTGTTCCAAGCGCTGGGTTCACGAGCAGTACGACACCATGGTTCAGACCAACACTGTGCAGGGGCCTGGCGGCGAGGGCGGCGTGATGCGCATCAAAGGTACGGGAACGCCGGGGCACGAGCGCGGCCTGGCCATGGCGCTCGACGGCAACGGCCGCTGGGCCTATCTCGACCCCAAGTTGGGCGCCATGCACGCTGTAGCTGAGGCCGCGCGCAAGGTGGCCTGCACGGGCGCGACCCCAGTGGCTGCAACCAATTGCCTCAACTTCGGTAATCCGGAAAAACCGGAGATCATGGCCCAGCTATCGGCGGCCATTGACGGCATCGCGGAAGCCTGCACTGCCCTCTCGACACCGATTACCGGCGGCAACGTTTCGCTGTATAACGAGACGCGCGGCGAGGGTATTTATCCCACGCCGGTGCTCGGCATCGTGGGTATTTTGGAGGACGTGACCAAAGCCGTTCCCGCCCACTTCCAACAGGCAGGGGACGCCATTCTGCTGGTGTGGCCCGTGCCCCGCGGGCAAGAGCCTGACCCGAATTTGCCTGTTCCGTTGGACAACCGCAGTTTGCGTTGGCAAGTTCCGCAACGCGAGGTTGCGCTGGAGGATGCGATCATCGTTCCCGAGGATGCGGAAGAGACACCAGCATCGGCCGCCGCTGAACTCTCGATCCTTGGTTCGTCGGAGTACGCGAAAGCCGTGCTCGGCGGCGTGTGGGGCCAGCCTCCGCCCATCGACCTTGACGCCGAAGCCGACCTTCATACGCTGCTCGCCGTGCTCGCCGATCGCAAGCTCCTCCGCTCTGCGCGCGACATCTCCGATGGCGGCATTGCTGTTGCGCTGGCACAGGCCGCATTCCCGCTTTCGATTGGCGCGGCCGTCGAGCAGGAACAGTCGCTCATGGCCCATCCGCTCTTTGGCCTGTTTGCCGAGCCCGCCTCCACGCTGATTGTCACTGCGCACCCAAGCCACGTTTCGGCAATCGAGAACCTGGCGGACGAATACAGTTTTTACATTGCTCGCATCGGAACTACCGGAGGACCTAAGCTCGAAATCTCCATCGACCACGAGCCGTTTATTTCCGCGCCGCTCACCGCCCTCCGCAAGCCCTGGGCCGAATCTCTTCAGGCCACTCTCCACGACGAGGTAATGGCATGACCAGGGTCCTGTTTCAGGGCATCGACGGTGTCGCCGATCGCTCCGAATTTCTCCGCTGCTCGCCCCAAAAGGGTTGTCATCCTGAGCGAGTTCGCCGCAGCGGACGAGTCGAAGGACCCGCGTCTCGTGCGCTCTCAACACAGCGCAACGCCGACGACAAGCTCCGCGAAGAATGCGGCGTAGTCGCCATCCATGGCCATCCCGACGCTGCCCGCCAGGTCTATCTCGGCCTTTACGCCCTGCAGCATCGCGGGCAGGAGTCGGCCGGCATTGCCTCGGCTGACGGACAGCGCCTGGCCAATATCAAGGGCATGGGCCTGGTGTCTGAAATTTTTACCGACGACGTTCTCGCCAAGCTGCCCGGATCTATGGCCATCGGTCATACCCGCTACTCCACCACCGGCGACTCGGCGCTGCTTAACGCGCAGCCCATTCGTGTCGACTCCACCAAGGGTCTCATCGCCATCGCCCACAACGGCAACCTGGTTAACCTGGGCAACCTGCGGGTGAGTCTGGAACGCGACGGCGCCTACTTCCAAACCACCAGCGACTCAGAGATCATTGTCCAGCTCATTGCTCACTCCAAAGCGGGCACGCTTGTCGACGCCATCGCCGACTCACTGGGGCGCGTTGAAGGCGCGTTTTCGATTGTGATGATGACTCGCGACCGCATCTTCGCCGCCCGCGATCCACGCGGCTTTCGCCCGCTCTCCATTGGCCGCATTCAGAATCCGGAAGGCCCCGACACGATTGTCTTCGCCTCTGAAACCTGCGCCTTCGATCTGCTGCGCGCCGAGTACATTCGCGACGTGCTGCCCGGCGAATTGGTCATGGTCACCGAAGACGGCCTCACCAGCCGCCAGTACGCGAGCGGAGTTCCGCAAACCAGTTGCATCTTCGAGCATGTTTACTTTGCCCGGCCCGACAGCCGCATCTTTGGCCGCTGGGTTCAGGAGAGCCGCGACCAGATGGGCCGCCAGTTAGCTCGCGAATCGGGCGTGCCTGCGGATGTTGTCGTTCCCGTTCCGGACTCGGGCGTTACCGCGGCCCTCGGTTACGCGGAGGAAGCGGGCTTGCCGTTCCGCATGGGCTTGATCCGGAACCACTACGTGGGCCGCACCTTCATTGAGCCCGAACAGCGCGTACGCGACTTCGGCGTCCGCCTCAAGCTCAACCCGGTTCATAACCTGCTTGAAGGCAAGCGCGTCATTCTCATCGACGACTCCATCATTCGCGGAACCACGAGCAGAAAGATTGTCCGCATGGTCCGTGGCTCCGGCGCAAAAGAAGTTCATCTGCGCATCAGTTGCCCGCCGACGATTTCCCCTTGCTTCTACGGCGTAGATACACCGAGCAAGCGCGACCTGATAGCAGCCAATAAGTCCGTCGAAGAGATTCGCCAGTATATCGAAGCCGACTCACTGGCCTACTTATCCCTCGATGGCCTTCTCAAGAGTTGTGAGACCAAGGAAAAAACCGGCTATTGCACCGCCTGTTACACGGGCAATTATCCCACCCAATGGATCGATGTGGATGAGATCCTGCCTGCAGCAGTGACAATCTGACAAGGCCGTTCGGCGAGGCGCTGAGCCGAAGTAGAATCAGTGCTGATCCCGCCTCACGCGCTGGGATGCCTGAGGTTGCGCATGACCCGGTTACGATTCCTGTTCGGCGGCGCTGTCTTTCTCGCCTCCTTTCTGCTCTTCCTTGTCGAACCCATCGCCGCCAAGCAACTCCTGCCGGTATTTGGCGGGTCGGCCGCGGTCTGGATTACTTGCCTCGTCTTCTTCCAGACGGCGCTGCTCGTCGCATATCTCTATGCCCATTGGCTCGCGCAGCGTTCGCAATGGATTCTCCATTTCGCGCTGCTCTTGCTTGCAACCGCATCTGCAATCGTCTGGTCCACGCGGACCGTTGACTTCAACAGTGCATCGCAGCATCCCGTCTCCTCCATCTTTGCTGCGCTTGGCCTTTCCATCGGCTTGCCCTTTCTCATGCTCGGAGCTACCAGTCCGCTGCTGCAGGTGTGGCTTGCGCGGCTTGAGACGACCGGCATTCCTTATCGGCTCTTTGCACTCTCAAACCTGGCTTCGCTGCTTGCGCTTGCGGCTTATCCAACCGTCGTCGAACCGCATTTCACTTTGAAAACGCAGCGGATCGCCTGGTCCGGCGGGTTTGCTGCGTTTGCGTTTCTGTCGGCAATCCTGACCTTGCGGACGCGTTCTGCAACCGAGCTGCCAGCGCTTGCGAACGCGGAGAATGAATCCGGTATAACTCCAGCACCCTTGAGTCATAAGTTGCTATGGGTACTCTTGCCTATGGGCGCAGCCATGCAGTTAAGCGCAGTTACAAGTTATCTTACCCAGAACATCGCTGCCATTCCGTTGC
>Ga0182024_10006443_pt1 | contig 25773 bp, 23 predicted proteins | sample P32metaG_FD_120480 | JGI IMG/M metagenome (GOLD analysis project Ga0182024, IMG submission 120480) | Permafrost microbial communities from Stordalen Mire, Sweden - P3-2 metaG (Illumina Assembly) | ecosystem: Environmental > Terrestrial > Soil > Wetlands > Permafrost | place: Sweden: Stordalen...
AACTAACTTGCGCCAAACAGGGAGGAATGCAAATGCGCAAGCGCGGCGTTGCGACGACAATCGGATTGGTTGCTTTTGGACTGTTGATACAGCCGGCGCTCAGCCAGGAGCCGATCAAGATCGGCGTCATGTTTCCCTATACCGGCCCGATCTCGGCCCAGGGCGGACCCGAGCGCGACGCCATCAAGCAAGCGTTCGCGGAAGAGAACAATACGATCGCCGGGCGCAAGGTCGAGTTGCTCTATGAAGACAGCGCCGGCCGTCCGGATACCGGCTTGACCAAGGCCAAGGCGCTGGTCGAGCGCGACAAGGTCGACTTGTTGCTGTCCGAGCTGGTCAGTTCAATCGGCGCCGCGATGGCGCCGTATGTCAACGAACAGAAGATTCCATGGGTCAGCACCGTGGCGCTGGCGAGCCTCACGCGCGCGCAGAAGAGCCCGTACATCTTCCGCTTCGTCCCGTCGTCCTATCAATATGCCAGCGTCGCCGCCCGGTTCACCCAGAAATTGGGCTGGAAGAAAGCCTATTTCATCGGCTGGAACGCTCCGCCCAGCCGCGAATCCGCGGAAGTCGTGAAGAAGCTCTACGGCGCGGACAACGTGGTCGATGCGCAATTCCCGAACGTCGGCACCTCCGACTATGCGCCCTATCTCACCGCCATGGATGCGGCCAAAGCCGACGGCCTGTTCACCGCCATGTGGGGGGCCGACGCGCCGCGCATCGTTCAGCAGTACGCGGAATATGGCTTGGACAAGAAATTGCCGATATTCGGCATCGCCTCTTTCACCAGCGAAGAGCTGTTGGAGGCGATGCCGCCGCAGGCCGTCGGCGTTCAAAGCGCGTACACCTATTGCGGAACGCTCGATACCCCGGAAAACAAGGCGTTCGTCGACGGTTTCAAGTCCCGCTACAACGCCGTGCCCGGCTCGTATTCGTATATGGGCTACATGGCGGCCAAAATGGTGATCCAGGCACTCAAGGACATCAGAGGACAGGCCGGAGACCGCGAGGCGTTCATCAGCGCGCTCAGCAAGGTTCAGGTGAAGGGCCCGATGGGCATCACCAGCTTTGACGAGCACCACGGCATGGTTGCCGACTTTTATCAGCTCACGATCGAGAAAGGCCCCGACGGCAAGCTGCAGAACCATTGCGGCGAGCGCATCGCGCAGGTGAAGGATCCCTACGACCTGTTCCCGTGAGGCGATCCGTTCCCGGCGGTCGATCCGGCGGCCGCAAAACCGGCGGCCCCGTCCCGGCGGTGGCAATGCCACCAGGCAGTGGAAATGTCATGCGTTTGGGCCTCGTCGCAATTCGCGCTGCCGCTGCAGATAGGCGGGCTAGACCACAATGACGTTTTGGCTCGTGCAAACTCTCAACGGCATCTCATTCGGGATGCTGCTGTTTTTGCTGGCCGCCGGGCTTTCCCTGATCTTCGGATTGATGAAAATCCTCAACCTCACCCATGGCTCCTTCTACCTGCTCGGCGGCTATCTCGGATTGCTGGTGCTGCACCGGACCGGCAGCTTCGTGCTCGCGGTGCTGGCTGCGAGCCTTGCCATTGCGGTTGTCGGCGTCGTGATCGAGCGTTTCTTCCTGCGGCGCTTTCATCTTCAGGAATTGCCGCAAGTGCTCGTCACCTTCGGATTTCTCTTCATTTTCTCGGACCTCACGACGTTGATCTGGGGCGGCAATCCGCAAACCATGCCGAAGCCGGAAATGTTCGCGAACTCGCTGCAGCTCGGCTCGTTCTTCTACCCGTCCTATCGTTTGTTCATCATCGGCTTCGGGCTGGTCGTTGCCGTGCTGCTGTGGTGGCTGCAGGAAGGAACGCGCATCGGCGCCATGGTGCGCGCCAGCGTCGACGATGAGGAGGTCGCGCGGGCGCTGGGTATCAACGTATCGCTGCTTTTCACCCTGGTGTTCGCGCTCGGCGCCTTTCTGGCAGCGTTGGGCGGCGTCATGGGCGGACCCATTGTCGGCGTCTATCCGGGCGCCGACTTCGAGGTGCTGCTGCTCGGCTTCGTCGTCGTCATCATCGGCGGCCTGGGCAGCCTGAAAGGCGCGCTGGCCGGCGGCCTGATCGTCGGCCTGCTCGACAATTTCGGCAAAGTGTTCTTCCCCGAACTGGCGCTGTTCACGATCTTCGCGCCGATGGTGTTGATTCTCGCCGTGCGGCCGGCCGGCTTGTTCGGGCGCGAATGACAGCACGGTTCCTGATATCCAAGACGCCTCCGCGCTGGCTCGGCGCGCTGACGATTGTTGCCGTGCTGGCCATGCTCGTGCTGCCGCTGTTGCTTTCGAATTATTATCTGGGCTTGGCGACCCAGATGATGATTTTTGCCTTGTTCGCCATGAGCCTCGACTTGCTGATCGGCTATACCGGGATGGCTTCGCTCGGCCACGCGGCCTATTTCGGGATCGCCGCCTACGCGACGGGATTGCTGGCGCTGAACCTGGGTTGGAACGTCTGGCTGGCGCTGCCGGCCGGACTATTCGCCGCGGCGCTCGCCGCGGCGTTGTTCGGCCTGTTGGCGCTGCGCACCCGCGGCAGCTATTTTCTCATGATAACGCTGGCGCTGTCGCAGGTAGTCTGGGGCGTCGCCTCGGGCTGGCGGAGCATGACCGGCGGCGACGACGGCCTGCCGGATGTGCCGCGGCCGGATCTGGGTTTCGGCGTGTCGCTCGGCGCCGACGCGGCGTTCTATTATTTCGTCCTGCTCATGGCCGGCGCCGGCGCATTCTTGCTCGTTCGCATCGTGGCGTCGCCGTTCGGTTACGCCTTGCGCGGCATCCGCGAAAGCGAAACCCGCATGCTCGCGCTCGGCTATGCGGTGCGGCGCTATCGGCTGGCCGCCTTCGTGCTCGCCGGCACCTTCGCCGGCCTCGCCGGCTGCCTGTACGTCTATTACAATCGCTTCGTCAGTCCCGATTACCTTCAGGTCATTCGCTCCGCCGAAGTGTTGCTGATGGTCATCATGGGCGGCGCCGGCACGCTGATCGGGCCGGCGATCGGCGCCGCGCTGATCGTGTTGCTGGAAAATGTCATCAGCGCCTATACCGAGCGTTGGCTGCTCGTGCTCGGCGTCATTTACATCCTGGTGGCCCTGTTCGCGCCGCGTGGAATCGTCGGATTCGTCCGCGAGCTTCGTGCCAAGCGGGGCGCCTCATGAGCGCGCTGGTCGTCAGCGACCTGTCCCGCAGCTTCGGCGGCGTGCTGGCGCTGTCGCACATTTCATTCGCGGTGGAGCCCGGCGAGCGGCGCCTGATCATCGGTCCCAATGGCGCCGGCAAGACCACGCTGTTCAACACCCTGGCCGGAGCATTTCCGGCATCGGGCGGCAACGTCACATTGTTCGGCCGCGACATCACCGACCTGCCGCCCTACGAGCGGGCGCGCATGGGCCTGTCCCGCACCTTTCAGATCACCAATCTGTTCCCGCGCCTGACCGTACTGGACAATCTGCTCCTGGCGCTGCAGGCGGCGGAAAGGACCACGCCTTCGCTGTTGCGCCGCATGAGCGACAACCGCCGCCTGTATGCGCGCGCCGACGCGCTGCTGCAGGAATGGGCTCTGACCGGCATTGCCGGACGAGCCGCCAAGGACATCTCCTACGGCGAGCAGCGGCAGATCGATCTGATCCTCGCCATAGCCGGAGCACCGCGCGTTCTGCTGCTGGACGAACCCACGGCGGGCCTGTCCGCCGCCGAAGTCGTTCGCGTCGTCGGCATGATCCGCAGCCTGCCCAAAGATATGACCATCCTGATGATCGAGCACGACATGGACGTCGCTTTCGATCTCGCCAACCGCATCAGCGTCCTGCATCAAGGCCATCTGATCGCGGACGGCGACGTCGAGACCGTGCGCCGCGACGCGAAAGTCACGGAAATCTATCTGGGCGTCGACGAGGCGGGATAGCGGCCATGCTGGATGTCCAGGACGTCCATACCTATTACCGGGACAGCTACGTCCTGCAGGGCGTGACGCTGGCGCTGCAACCCGGACAGCTGGTGGCGCTGTTGGGCCGCAATGGCGTCGGCAAGACCACGCTGGCACGTTCCATCATGGGCCTCACTCCGGCGCGGCGCGGCACAATCCTGTTCAAGGGCATCGATATTACCCGCATGCCGGCGCACCGCATCGCCCGCCTCGGCGTCGGCCTGGTGCCGCAGGGACGCCACGTGTTTCGCTCCTTGAACGTCAAGGAGCATCTGCAGGTGACCGCGCGCGGCCAGGGTCCCTGGACCTTCGAGCGAATCGTCGACATGTTTCCCAACCTGCGGGAGCGGCTGCGCAGCGCGGCGGGCAAGCTCAGCGGCGGCGAACAGCAGATGCTGGCCGCCGGCCGCGCCCTGGTGGGAAATCCCGCGCTCCTGGTGATGGACGAGCCGACCGAAGGCCTGGCGCCGCTGATGGTACGCGAGCTCGGACGTGCCGTCGAATCGCTCAAGCAGGCCGGCACCTCCATCCTGCTGATCGAGCAGCAGCTGGCGTTCGCGTTGCGCTACGCCGACGTCGTCTTCATCATGAGCAAGGGGCGCATCGTGCATCAATGCAGTCCGGCCGAGCTTTCGGCGGACGCCGCGACGAGGGCGCGCTATCTCGGAGTCTAGGAGGCTCGTCCGCGTCTGGTTATTGACTCGCCGGATCGGGATGTGATTTTGGACATGGCCGTTCCAAGGCGTGCAACGACATAAGTGTATTGGGTGGAAACAACAACTCGGCCGCCAACCGGCGGCCCAGAATGCCCCGACAATCGCGTAACTCGGCCGATAAAGCTCGTCCTGGCGCACGCGAATGGTCACGGCCGGATGCGGCGGCGGCAGCTCCCTGGCAACCGGCTGGGCAAGCAGGAGAAATGACTTGGCGAATTGGACCGGTGCGTCATCTGCGGAACGGCGGCGGATCGCCGATGTTTGGCTTGGCCAATTCGGCGAAGCGTTACAGCGCGGAGATTACGCGCGCGTCGGCGCCATGATGCACCGCGACGGCTATTGGCGCGATTTGCTGACCTTCGGTTGGGAATTCACGACTAGCCACGGCATCGACGAGCTCCGAGCGTGGCTTCCCGGAGCGGCCGGGGGAAGCGGCGTGCGCGGTTTTCGGCTGGAAGGCGAGCCCTCGCTTGGCGCCATGGCAGAGCACGGCGCCACGCTGGAATTTTTCTTCACGTTCGAAACCGCCATCGCCCATGGTCGCGGCTATGCGAGGCTCGTTGCCGACGCGGATTCCCCCGAGGCCCTGAAGGCCTTTACATTTTTGACGACCATGAAGGAGCTCAAGCAGTTTCCCGAGCGCGCCGGGCGAAACCGGCCGCGTGAGGATTTGCGCGTCTCCTCGCGCGAGCTGGAAAGTTGGCTCGACAAGCGAAACGCAGCGCGCCAATTCCGCGACAACGATCCCGAGGTTGTCATCATCGGCGGCGGCCAATCGGGGTTGATGCTGGCGGCGCGGCTCGGACAACTCGACGTCAGGACGCTTGTCGTCGAGAAGACCGGGCGGGTCGGCGACGTCTGGCGCGATCGTTACAGCTCGTTGAAGCTGCATAACGAAATCTGCATGAATCATTTCGCCTATGTGCCGTTTCCCGACACCTGGCCGGTGTTCATTCCCAAAGACAAGCTCGCCAACTGGCTGGAGTTCTACGCCGAAACGATGGAACTCAACGTCTGGACCAGGACCACGTTTTTGGGAGGCGAATACGACGCTGCAGCGCGGCGATGGACGATCCGTCTGCGCAAGGCGGACGGCGGCACCATCGTCATGCGGCCAAGTCACATCGCCTTGGCGGCCGGCGTCAGCGGCATTCCGAGCATCCCCCCTATCGAGGGAATGAACGATTTTATCGGCCGGATCGTTCATTCGAGCGGAAATACCGACGAGCTGGAGGTGAAAGGCAAATCGGTTCTGGTCGTCGGCGCCGGGACCAGCGCCCATGACATCGCTCAGAGCCTGCACCTGCGCGGCGCCGACGTGACGATGCTGCAGCGCTCGTCCATCACCGTAGTCAGCCTCGAGCCGAGCTCGGTTCGTCCGTACGAGCTGTATCGGCAAAACGACGGCGTGCGGCCGATCGCCGATACCGACCTCATCGCCGCGTCCGTACCCTATGCTTTGCTGGCGCGCCTGCATGGGCCGCTGAGCCGGCAAATGGCCGAAGATGACAAAGAACTCCTGGATGGCTTGCGCAAGGTCGGCTTTCTGCTCGACAACGGTGAAGACGACACCGGCTATTTCCTGAAATTGTTGCGCTATCAAGCCGGCTATTATCTGAACATCGGCGCGTCCGATCTCATCATTGCGGGAAAGATCAAGCTCAAGCCGGGACTCGATATCACGCGGCTGACGGCGAGAGCCGTCGTGTTTTCGGACGGCAGCACGCTCGATGCGGACATCGTCATCCTGGCGACGGGATATAGGCCGCTGCAGGAGACCGTCCGTGACATGTTCGGCGACGACGTCGCCGAACGGGTCGGCCCGATCTGGGGAATCGGAGACGACGGCGAACTCCGCGGCATGTACGCACGAACTGCACAAGAGGGTTTCTATGTTGCCGGCGGCGGGCTGCCGGGGGCGCGGGCCTATTCGCACTACACGGCCCTCTTGATCAAGGCGGCGCTGGAAGGTCTGCTGCCGTCGTGCCAGCCGGTGCCGTCCGTGACGCAATCGATGGAGCAGCCGACGGCGCATGGACGGACGGAGCGCCCGGATCGATCGTCCGAACAGCGTGAATTGGCCGCCGAATAGCACGAGCGCGGGCAGCGGCACCTGACGAAGAATGAGTCATAAACGAAAGCATTGAGGGAGATGTACCTTGCGAGATCGCCTTGAGCTGCCCCGCATGTCCATGGCCGAGCGTGACCGGCGTTGGTCGATTACGCGCCAGCAGATGCGCGCCCGCGGCATCGAGTGCCTGGTCCTCTGGGGCTGGCCGGCGATGTGGGATTTTTGCACCGCGAATGCCCGCTATCTGTCGCCGATCGGCGGCAACGCCGAGAACAATACGCTCGTCTTTCCGCTGCAAGGCGAGCCGACCTCCTTTGTTTTCATGCCGACCTTTGTCGAATATTGGAAGCGCGCCCAGGATTGGGTGGGCGACGTGCGCGCGCGCCGCGGCACATGGGCGGAAACGGTGGTGGCGCGGCTGCGCGAGATGGGGCTCGACCGCGCGACGATCGGCATGGACGGACTGGCCGGCCCGCTCGATCCGGACGGCTGGCTGCCGCATAGTATCGTTGAAGCTCTCAAATCGGCCCTGCCCAATGTGCGCTTTGTCGATCTCGGCGATCTTCTGGAAACGACCCGATCGATCAAGAGCGCCGAGGAAATCGCGCTTTTGGAGAAGGCGGCCGGGCTTGGCGACAAGATGCTCCAAGCCTGCAACAATCGGGCGCGCCCCGGGGTGCGTGAATCGGCGGTCTACGCCCACATGATGGAGGCGATGCTGGCCGACGGCGGCGAGGAACCCACGCTGTTTCTTTGGGCCTGCGACCGTTACCCGTTCCCGCATCCGTTTCGGCTTCCCACCACACGGCCGATGGAGCCGCGCGACATCATCACCTGCGAGATCCATCCAAAAACCGGCGGCTATTTCACCCACGTCGAGCGCACATTCTGTCTTGGCGAGCCGGACCAGGAGCAGCAGCGCATCTATGACGGCTGCGTCGCCGCGTTCAATCGCGGCATGGAACTGTTCGGCCCGGGCAAGTCCATTGTCGCCTGCATGACCGAGGTCAAGCGCGTCATCGACGATGCCAAGCTTGGCATTTGCGAAACCGGCATCCATGGCCACGGCCTCGCCTCGCTCGAATATCCGCGTTATCGCTTTCACGCGCTCAAGGCCGATCAGGCGGCGCTGTCGACCATCGGCGACGCATTCAAGGCCGGGATGGTGTTCGCCTTCAATATCGACCTGTTCGATCCGCAATGGCGCAACGGCGAAACCGGCGCGGTGTTCGCCGACACCGTGGTGATCACCGAGACCGGGGCGCGAAGTCTGCACAGCTTCTCGCGCGAACTGCAGAGGATCTGCTGATGGCCGATCAAGCCCAACGGTCGGCGCAAGCGCAACGGCCGGCGCCGACGTTCCGGCGCATCGTCACCCGTCATGATGCGGACGGCAAAGCGACCGTCTGGATGGATGACGACGCCGCCAACCACAAATTTCCCAACGACAAGATCTCCTCGACGCTGATGTGGTCGACGGACGCAAGTCCCACCGCAATCCTCGGGAGCGAGGACGAAGGCGGCCGCATTCTCGGCTCTGCCCCGCCGCCAGGCGGCAGCCGCTTTACCATGATGGAGTTCCAGCCCGGCAACGAGGCGACGCTGCATCGCACCGACACGGTCGACTATGTCATCTGCATCGCCGGCGAAATCGACATGATCCTCGACGACTCGCAATCGGTGACGCTGCGGGCGGGCGATGTGGTCATCCAGCGCGGCACCAATCACGCCTGGGCGAACCGGAGCGACAAGCCTTGCCGGCTGGCCGTCGTCCTCCTGGATGCATTGCCGAAACGGCAAGGTTCGATTTCCGGTCTGGTCAGCGCCCGCTAGGCCGGCACCGGTGGTGGTGGATGCAGTCCACATCGAACCGGTCTCAGTAGGAAAATTCCCGTTGCGTCAGGAAAACCGGGAAATTCATCCGAATTCTTGCTGAAGTGGCCCTGCACCGGCGGATAATTCAGCGCAGAACCAGCAGTTTGGCGATGAATTCCGTGCGCCTCGAAACGGGAAATTTCGACCGCAGAAACGGGAATCGGCGACGTCAATGTGCGTGTTGCCCGCCCGAGAGCCGAGCCAATCTCGGGGGACTATATCGTAAAGTGGGCAAACTTGCGCAGCCGTCGACACCTAATTCAGTGCAATCCGCGCTCACTGACTCCAGTCCATGGATATTTTATTTAGCAAAACCCCGTGGTCCCGATAGCAGCCGCGACAACGGATAATTTCACCCCAAATATAATTACGTTGCCGACCGTCATGTCTCACGCGTCAACAGATAATTTCGGCCGTGCGTGAGCCCTGTGCTTTTCTGCGTGTCAACAGATAATTTCGGTCGTGCGTGAGCCCTGTGCTTTCTGCGTGTCAACGGATATTTTCTTGTCAGAGGACGGCTCTGTGCTAACGGGAGTCAACGGATAGTTTTCGCTCAAACGCTAAACGGCGATTTGGCCCTCCATAAACTTTCGACGTGTGCCGGCATCACTATCGTTTGACTCCAGAAACTCTGGTCGACTCTGCGGCGTCGGCTAAACACCCCATGGTCTCGCTAGGTGCCCGCGCCACTGCCGCGCTGTATACTAAAATTAAGCACTCTCGTGTTTCACTGTCTGGAAGGCCACTGCTGCGCGCGGGATGCGCGCGGATCAAGCTGCATACAGGCGTGAGGCCTTTTGCGGCGGATTTCCTGAGTGATTTAGGGACGCGGGCCGGAATCAAAACTGACTTTCGGATTGTTTAGTCGGATCTATGCGGCGGCGCCGCGGGTCACGACGTCAGACCACAACACGAGCAAGGACAATCAAATGCAGATCGAAATGATCTCGGTGGAGGCTCTCAAGCCGCACGCAAATAACGCGCGGACTCACTCCAACAAGCAGCTCCGCCAAATCGCCAACAGCGTCCGTAAATTCGGATTCTGTAATCCCGTTCTTATCGACGATCAAAAGCAAATCATCGCCGGTCACGGCCGTGTGGCAGCCGCAAAGCTACTCGGCATGAAACAGGTACCCACGGTCAAGCTTTCACATCTCAATGAGGTTGAGAAGCGGGCCTACATTCTGGCGGACAACCGGCTGGCCGAAAAGGCTGGTTGGGATCGGGAGATCCTCGCGATCGAGCTGCAGTCACTGGTCAGCTTGAACTTCGAAGTCGAATTGACGGGTTTCGAAACCGCCACCGTTGACTTGATCATCGACGAGGCGAACGAAGCAGCTGGTGGCGCGAGTGCTCGGGAAGATGGGGCTCCCGCCCATATGGACGGCCCCACCGTTACCCGCTTGGGCGACACCTGGGTGCTGGGTGCGCATCGCCTGCTCTGCGCCGATGCGCGACCGGCCGATTCGTATTCGCAACTCCTCGGCGGAGCCAAAGCCGAGTTCGTCTTTACAGACCCTCCATACAACGTCCGGATCGACGGACATGTCTGCGGCCTGGGTCGTATTCGGCATTCCGACTTTGCGATGGGATGCGGCGAGATGAGCTCAGCCGAGTTCACGACCTTTCTGAGGATGGTGTTCGGGCATCTGGCTGCCAATACGGTTGACGGGTCAATTCATCAGATCTGCATGGACTGGCGACACATGCGCGAGATGCTTGACGCGGGCAATGCCGTCTACACCGAATTCAAGAATCTTTGCGTCTGGCGCAAGAGCAATGCCGGCATGGGAACCTTCTATAGGTCACGACACGAGCTGATTTTCGTCTGGAAGGCCGGCACCGCCCCCCATGTCAATAACTTCGAGCTTGGTCAGTTCGGCCGGTCGCGCTCAAACGTCTGGGAATACGACGGCGTCAATACCCTCAAGGCAGGCAGGCTCGAAGAGCTCGCCATGCATCCAACGGTCAAGCCAGTCGCATTGGTGGCGGATGCGATCAAGGACTGCTCCAGAAGGAACAGCTTGATCCTCGACCCGTTCGCCGGCAGCGGCACAGTGCTTATCGCTGCCGAACGCACCGGACGTGCTGCGCGAGCGATGGAGATAGACCCGCACTACGTCGATGTCGCCGTGAAGCGGTGGCAGGACTACACCGGCAAGACCGCGATCCTGGCCGCGACCGGCCGCACCTTTGAAGAACTCGCAGACGATCGGGCCGGTGAGAGCGCCCCTGGTGTCAGTTCGGCATCAGCCGACCAGACACCGTGAAGCCAGAACCGTTCAGCAATGGCCCGTGGGAGAATACCATGACGAATGCCTCGAATGACACGACTACTTCCGGTCACTCACAGAGCGCCAATCGTGACTATGAGGTTGGCTACGGCAAACCGCCGGTGGCGCACCGCTTCGCGCGTGGCAACAAGGCCAACCCCAAAGGGCGGAGAAAGGGCGCCCGCAGTCGCAAGGTCGTGGTTAGGGATGTGCTGTTCGAACCCGTCACCGTGCGTGAGGACGGCGAAACCAGAAAAATGCCTGCGCTCGAAGCAGTGCTTAAGAGGATGCTTGCCAAGGCGCTGGGGGGAGACAACAAAGCGGCTCTCGCGATCATCGCTATCGCCCAAAAGGACGGTCTCCTGACGCCCGAACAAGATCAGGCAGTCGGCAATATGTCGGAAAATGATTTGGCGATTATCGAAGACGCAAAAAGGAGACTAGCGGAGACGGCGCTTGAGCCTATCGCCGCGGCCCCTTCTCCCGGGGACGGTGCACAGTGAGCTTGCATCCGGCTACCCAGCGGTCTCCTCCGGAATTGGTCCAGTCAGCCAGCGTCGCAAAACCATTACGCGTGCCGCGCTACTCCCAGGAAGAGCTATTGCGGGTTTTCCTGCGGACCGGCTTCTACGCCTTCGTTCAGAAGGTTTTTGAAACGGTCAATCCGGCAACCACGTTCTCCCGGAACTGGTCCATTGAGGCCGTTAGCCACGCCCTCCAAAGGGTTGTCGACGGCTCGACCAGGCGCTTGATCGTCAATATTCCACCGCGACACCTCAAATCGATATGCGCCTCGGTGGCTCTACCGACGTTCCTGCTCGGTACCGATCCGACCAAGAAGATCATCTGCGTCAGTTACAGCGAGGAACTGGCCGCGAAATTCTCCAACGATTGTCGCGCGGTCATGCGCAGCTCCTGGTACCAGCAGGTTTTCCCGGGAACCCGGATCGACAGAGCCAAGGATACCGAAGCGGAGGTGCGCACCACGGAGCGAGGCTATCGCCTCGCCAACTCGGTGGGCGGGACCCTCACCGGACGCGGTGGGGATATCATCATAATCGATGACCCGATCAAACCGCAGGACGCGCAATCAAAAGCGGTTCGAGACAGGACTGTTCAGTGGTATGAAAACACTCTGCTCTCACGTCTCGACGACAAAGTCCGCGGCGCCATTCTGCTGGTGATGCAGCGTCTTCACCAAGACGATCTGTCTGCCCACCTACTAGAACGGGGAGGGTTCGAGCACATTTGCCTGCCCGCAATCGCCGAGCGCAAGGAGACCGTTCAACTAGGCAATGGACGCGTCCATACCCGACACCCCGGCGACGTTCTCGATCCAATTCGAGAACCTCTTGCCGCACTCGAGAGCCAGCGTAACGCGATGACACCGCTGATCTTCAGTGCGCAATTTCAACAGAACCCGATTCCGCTGGAGGGCAATCTCATCAAGCGGGAGTGGATTCACTTTTTCAAGGGGAGCATCCGACCCAAAGAGGGTGATTATTTCGTGATCAGCTGGGACACCGCCATGAAAGCATCCGAATTATCGGACTATTCCGTAGGAACGGTCTGGCACGTTCAGGACCGAGGCCAGCGGATCAATCTCATCGATCTCGTCCGCAGTCGGTTCGAATACCCGGAACTGGTAGCTGCAGCGCAGGCGCTGTGGCGCAAGTGGAAGGCAATTGGAGCGCCGATGAACCTCGTCATCGAGGACAAAGGCTCAGGAACGAGCCTGATCCAATCCTTGAAAAAGGAGCATATTTTCGCACACCAGCATCATGAGAAACTCGAAGGCGACAAGGTCATGAGGCTCGCGTCTCAAGCGGCCCAATTCCATGCCGGCGTGGTTCATTTCCGCGAGGATGCCCCATGGCTGGGCGAACTAATGATCGAGCTCCTGGGGTTTCCCGGAGTTCGCCACGACGATCAAGTCGACTCGATCTCGCAGGCCCTGGCATTCATTGCCTGGCGTGAGTCCCATCGAACAATTGTGCAGCCTCTGGGCCTCTGATTTCATTCAGCCATATCCGCGCGCTGGACATACTGTTGCGCAGCGAGAGATCGGCCATCGTACCGGTAAAAGCAAGCTTCCGCGGCTCCGAGCGTGGCCCAGCTCTGCGACCGTTGGTGATGGATTATCTGGCAAAGGCTTGGCGCGAGCCGGACGAAGGCATATGGGAGGTGCGCGGTGGGACGCCGAAGCCGGGCGTGTCGCCCCGGCTTCGTCACCTTGCTTGCCGCCGCTCGGGGACACGGGCACAAAAGAGACAGCTTAATGTGTCTTACGCCCCGCCGATCCGAACCATGTCGCTCTTGGCCCTTGGTTATGTAAATTCGGCCTTCAATATTCTCTTTGAGGATCGATAACGTTCAGTAGGCCCTGGCCTGCAACAAGATGTTGGGCGTTCTTGAACGCTAGATCGAGAGTCTTTGGCAAGTATTCATCCTCATCATCGGATGTGACGTGCTGCATCACGATGAGATTATCCGCTTTCCAGAGTGGAGAATCCGGTGGCAGCGGCTCCTGCTCGAAGACGTCGAGGATCGCGCTTGATAGTTGTCCCGCGTTCAAGGCGTCGACCAAGGCTTCGTGATCAACAAGACCGCCGCGCCCGATATTGATGAGGCCCGCTCCCTGTTTCATTAACCCGAGGCGCCGCAGGTCGAGCATGCGGTTGGTTTTCTGCGTCAACGGCATCGCCAGTACGACAAAGTGGGCGCGGCCGAGAGCCGTGTCGAGATGTTCCGGCGGGAACATTTGGTCGACGCTGGGATGCGCCCCGCCGCTGCGCCTCACCCCGAGGACGCGCAATCCCAATCGGTGCGCTGCTTTGGCAACGGCGCCGCCCATGTCGCCGACGCCAACGATCAGCACAGTTTTGCCCCGTATGGCTGGGGTGAATATCTGCCGCCATAGCACTTTGCGCTGATTGCTCACGATCTGAGGGACGCGGGCATTGAGCATCAGCAGCATCATCAGCGCCGATTCCTCAATCTTCTCGGCATGAACGCCGCTGTTATTAGTCAGGATCGCGTTTGGCGGCAGCCAATCGAGCGGCAGAAGCGGTTCAATTCCAGCGCCCGTAACATGGATCCAGCGCAAGTTCGGCGCCATGCGGCCGAGCGAACGAAGCGGAAAGCTGGGATTCAGCAGAACGTCATTATGGGTGACGAGCCCCAGCGCCTGCGGCATCCAGGATAGATCCTTCAAATCCTCGCCGAAGGAAGTTGATATCACCGCGCCGCTGCGAGACTTGGCGTCGGCGATCAAGGCGGGGGTGATGCGAAACACTCGCGGCCGATCTGACATCGTCTCAAAATGTATCGATGGAGCTGCCAACGGGTCAGCCGGAAGATTTGGCATGCGCGATCAATTCTTCCCAGCCAAGCTTTAGATGGCTGCGCAGGATGCGCTCGACCTTATCCGCCGATCCCGATCGAAGCGCCGCAACGATCTTTTTGTGATCGTCCTGCGCGCGTTTCGCCATGGTCGTGTTTTGACGGCTAATCCAGAGACGATTTAGGAAATATTCGCGGAAGCCGCTAATCATATCGAGCAAGCGAGGGGAACCCGATGCTTCTGCGATGGTCACGTGAAATTGCTGATTGATGCGAACGCGCTCCTTGAATGACGCGGTCCGCGCCTCCTTTACGAGCTTATCCAGCTTCGCCAATTGTTTCGGCGTGATCCGCTTGGCGGCCAGCCGCGCAGCGCACAATTCCAGCGCCTCGCGAATATGGTAGATGTCCTCCATCTCACTCATGGTGTCGATAACTTCGACACCGCCAGTGTTGAGTTCGCGCACCAGCCAGTCGCCGATCAGCCGCGAGATTGCTTCGCGCACCGGCGTGCGGCTGACTTTCAATGCTGCCGCGACCTCGGTCTCACGTAGTCGCGTTCCCGCAGCGATTTGCTCCGACAAGATAGCTTGCCTCAGATGCCGATAGACTTGGTCGGCGACTCGATCCGGCCGCGCAACCGAAAATTGCGCGAGATTTCCCGCGTTCGCCGATTCCGCTTCTGCGTCTTTAATCTCGGTCCGTTCCATAGGTCGACACTGTTCGTTCTTTGATCGTAATAAAGACAACGCGAGCAAGGCAAGCATGCCGCCCGTTTGTGCAACTGCAGCATAGAAGTTGGGCGCCAAACGAATTGACAACGCGTATTCTGCATGCAGGATACAGAAGTCCTTGCTTTTCGCAATCGGTCTTGCGTCAGCAGACATGCGGTTCTGCCCGATGGACGATCGGCAGGGTTCGCATCACGTGAGTTGCGGTCTTGCGTCGGAAAGGCGTGTTCCATGACTTTGAGAGTATCCCGTCGCGGCGCATTGGCCGGGGGCGGCATGCTGATCGCTGCCCCGTTCGTTCGCGGCCCGGCTTTGGCCGCGACGACGAGCCTCAAGATGGCGTTGCCGTGGATCCCTCACGGCGGCTACGCGTTTCTGTTCGCCGCGAGGCAGCTCGGTTCTTGGAGCGATCGCGGGCTCGATGTGCAGGTGGATCGCGGCTTCGGCTCCGGAGATACCTGCAAACGGGTCGCGCTCGGCCAGTACGATTACGGTCTTGCCGATTTTGCGACCATGGTGAAACTCGCCGACGACGGCTTGCCGCTGGTCTGCATCGGAATGGTCGCTCACCTCTCGCAGCTCGGCATTCTGAGTCTCAAAGAAAGCAATATCACCCAGCCGAAGGATCTTGAGGGCAAGACGCTCGGTACCACGTCGGGCAGCGCCGATTATGCGTTGTGGCCGGGATTCGTCGCCGCCACCGGAATCGACGCCGACAAAGTGAACATCAACATCGTCGGACCGGAATTGCGACTGCGGCTTCTGATCGACAAAAAGATCGACGCCATTGGGTCTGTTTATGGTTCTGACGCTCCGATCTTTCTGTCGCGGGGCATTCCTTACAATCTGATGCTGCATGCTAAATATGGGCTGGACATGTACAGCAATGCGATCGTCGCCCATCGCGATCGCGTGGCGAGAAACCCGGAGGAATGCCAAGCCTTGCTCGATGGCGCCATGGTGGGGCTCAAATATAGCTTCCTCGAACCGGAAAAGACGACCGACATCCATCTGGAGATGGTGAAGGAATATGAGGGCGCCAGTAGCGACCGGAGTTTCGTCAAATACGGCGTGCTGATCAACACCGCCACGGCTATTGCACCCTATCTGGTCGAGAAGGGCCTCGGCTTTATGGAAAACGCCCGTGTCGCCGACACTCAAGACAAGATAGCGAAATATCTCGGTGTGAAATCCACGCAGGATCCTTCCGCGCTCTACACCAATAAATTCGCAGGCAAAGTAACGCTCACTGCTTCCGAATGGCAGACGGTGCGAGACAGTGTGAAAGATTATGCGCTTTGACAATGTTGAGCGAACGCGCCCCCATTGCGTTCGAACTCCGGCCGGAGATCAAATTGGCCAGGGTGTCGAAATCCTACGGCGAGGGGCGTGACGCCATCATGGCGGTCGATCAGATTGATCTTGACATCGGCCATAACCAATTCGTTTCGCTCTTGGGTCCATCGGGCTGTGGCAAGAGCACTTTGATGCTGATGATCGCGGGCCTCGTGATTCCCAGTGGCGGCGCCATTTCGATTAAGGGCCGCGAGATTGACGGGCCGCTGCGCACGAATGGCATCGTGTTCCAAAATCCGGTCTTGCTGCCTTGGCGCACCGTTTTGGACAACGTCTTACTGCCGATCGAATTAATGGGCGAGAACGTTAACAAGTATCGGGCTCATGCATATGAGCTGATCGAGATTGCCGGCATCGCGGACTTCGCCAACCGTCTGCCGCATGAATTATCCGGTGGCATGCGCCAGCGCGCCGGGATCTGCCGAGCGCTGATTCAGCATCCCACCTTACTCCTGATGGACGAGCCGTTCAGCGCGCTCGATGCCATCACGCGGGATGAGATGAACATGGAATTGCTGCGGCTGTGGGAGCGCGACCGCAAGACGGTGATTTTTATCACGCACAGCATTTCAGAGGCGATCTTCTTGTCGGACCGCGTCGTCGTCATCAGCAAGCGGCCGGCTCGGGTGGTCGAAGACATCGTCGTTCCACTATCCCGACCGCGCTCCGTCGAAATGCAGGAATCTCCGCAATTCGCTCAATTACGTGGACGCGTCCGCAAACTGATCGAACACTGAGGGCCGCATGGCGGTGGGAGAGGGCAGACTTGTTTATCTGAGGCTCATGGGTCGTGCGCTGAAGCCGCAGCGCGGCGAGTCATGGTTCGCCAATACGGCCTGGGCGCTTTCGCTGTTCATCGTGGTTCTCGCAGGCTGGCAGCTGGCGGTCCGGCTGTTCCGCATTCCCGATATCATTCTGCCAAGCCCGAGCGACATCGCCGAATATTTGATCCGTCGTGACCAGTTATTCGTCCGACATCTTTGGCCGACGCTATTGCAGACAATGGAAGGTTTTGCGCTGGCGGTCATCGGCGGCGTGACGCTCGCCATCATCGTGTCGTTGAGCGCATTCGGCAGGCGCGCCATCATGCCTCTGCTGGTCGTGGCGCAGATCGTTCCGAAAATCGCTGTCGCCCCGCTGTTCATGCTGTGGTTCGGCCTTGGCGATCTGGCGCGCGTATTGATCGCTTTCACCGTCGCCTTCTTTCCGATGGTGATTAACACCATCTCGGGCCTGAACGGCGTCAGCCAGGAAGTGCAGTTGCTCGGGCGGGCGTTTGCACGCGGACGCTGGGAGTTCTTCACTAAGATCCAGTTGCCGCACGCTTTGCCCTACATTTTCGACGGGATGAAAGTCTCCATCACGCTGGCGATCATCGGCGTGATCGTTGCTGAATTCGTATCGTCACAGCGCGGCCTCGGATATCTCATCATGTTCGCTAACGGCCAGCTCGACACGACGATGATGATGGCGGCGATCGTTGTCCTCAGCGCTATGGGCCTCGCGCTCTATGCCATCGTCGCCGTACTGGGGCGCGCCATCGTTTATTGGCGTATTCCGAATGAGGGATAGACATGTTGGCGCAGAACGAAGGCTTCCATGGACGATTGCGGACCGCGGTCAGTGGCGGCCGGACAGTTTGGCCAGACGGCAAGCGCACGGCGCTGCTGCTTACCTACGATATGGATGCCGATTCATCGTGGATATCGCGCGGGCTCGATGAGCCTGTGGCCCGCTCGGCTGGTCAGTTCGAGGTGAATGTCGGCACGCCTTGTATTCTCGAGCTGATGAAATGGTTCGGGTTGAAATCGACGTTCTTCACGCCGGGCTGGATCGCCGAGCAATATCCGGCGATGGTGGAGGCTGTTGCCAGGGACGGCCATGAGATTGGCCTGCACGGTTATCTGCATGAGCCGCCGCCGAAATTAAGCGAGGCGGAAGAGATTGAGGTCGTGCGCCGGGGCAGCGCCGCCTTGGAAGCGGTCACGGGCGTTCGTCCGGTCGGTTACCGCTCGCCGATCTGGCAGTTCAGCGCCAATACCGTACGCATCCTGCATCAAGCGGGCTTCAAATATACCAGCGATTTCATGCATACCTTGCTGCCGACCTGGAACGAGGTCGACGGTGTACCGATCGACATGATCAACCTGCCGGGAAGCTGGGTTCTCGACGACGCCGTCTATTTCCAGTTCCACATCACGATCAGAACAGCGATGCGCCGGGCTGCGGACGTTCTTGAGATCTATAAAGAGGAATTCCGCGCGGTGCATGCCTGCGGCGGCCTTTTCGTTCTGGTCATGCATCCGCAATTGAGCGGCCGGCCATCGCGCGTGCTGATGCTCAAGGAGTTCATGGATTATGTCAAAGGCTTCGAGGGCGTCTGGCTGCCACGCCCGATCGATGTCGTCGACTATTGGCGGTCCGAGCACAAGCCAGCCACCGTGCCGGCTGTCAAAAGATGAACGAAAAAGTGACCGCCGCAGGCGGATCGAGGCAATCGTGAGTTTGGACGAGGTGAAAATGGAACCGCAACACGATCTGTTCAATCCTGCGCATTATGCCGGTGTTCGGAAGCCGCTTCTGGAAGCGGAGACCGTGCCGGCTTGGTGCTACACGTCGCAGGAATTCTACCAGCGCGAGGTCGAGCGCATCTGGCGCAAGGTGTGGAATTTTGTCGGTTCAGTCGATCAGGTCGCAAATCCCGGAGATTATTTCACGCTGAATTTCACCGACGTGCCGCTGATCATCCTGCGCGATCAGGATGGCATCATTCGCGCCTTTGCCAATACCTGCCGGCATCGCGGCTCTGAGCTGCTGGACGGCAAGGGCAATTGCAAATTGATCGTGTGCCCCTATCACAGCTGGACTTTCGAGCTGAACGGCAATCTGCGCGGCGCGCCCGAGATGGAGAAGACGATCGGCTTCGACAAGGCCGATTATGGTCTGCGCCCGATCAAGGTCGACACCTGGGGCGGTTTTCTGTTCGTGAATTTTGACGATAACTGCCCGCCCCTCAAGCGGCATCTCGGCGATTTGCCGGAAAAGCTCGCGCCCTATGGGCTTGAGGACATGGCTCTCGTCCGCCGAAAGACCTACGAGATCGATTGCAATTGGAAGCTGTTCGTCGAGAACGCGAAGGAATCCTATCACATCGGTACGGTGCATCGCTCGACCATCAACAAGTATGCGTCAGCGAAATCGGCCGGTTATTGGGTCGAGGAGCCGACCGGGGATTACGTCGTTACTTTCGCGAAACATGAGGGCAGCATGGCGCTCCTCAAGGAGGCCAAGGGCTTCCCCACGATCGAGTCGCTCAAGGGTCGGCGCGAGGCCGAGGGCACTTATGCCCCTTTGATCTATCCGAGCACTTACCTTGCCTGCACCATCGACTGCGCCTGGTATCTGGAAATGCATCCGTTAAGCCCGTCGCGGACGCGGATGATTCACGGCGCGCTATTCCCGCGAGATCGGGCGCTGCGGCCGGATTTTGAAGAGATCGTCAAGAATTACTATCACCGCTGGGATCTCACAATCGAGGAAGACATCGTCGCCTCCGAACGACAGCAGAAGGGCCTCGATACACCTTTCGCACCGCCCGGACGGTTCTCCTACCGCGAGCCGCTGGTGCATCAGATCGACAATTGGATCCTCGACCAGGTCCTCGACAAATAGATGGTGTCAACGTGGCGCAGAGTGCAGTCATGACCGTAAGAGCCGCGTCCGACGCGTTGGCGCCCTATAGGGCCTCTGGTCCGCAGACGAGGCGCGTCTACGCGGACCTGCACGAGCACGTAACGGCGCTCGCTGATGCGGGACTGCTCCACGTCATTGATGCGCCGATCAATAAAGACACCGAGATTCATCCGTTGGTGCGATGGCAATACCGCGGTGGCATCCCCTCGGAGCAGCGCAAGGCTTTCTTGTTCACACGGCCGACCGACGCGAGCGGCCGATCCTATAAGGGGGCGGTTCTCGTCGGCGGCCTGGCCGGCAACAATGCCATCTATCGCATGGGTTTCGGGCGGTCACTCGATGACGTGGGCGCCGCATGGCGCACGGCGATCGCGGCGCCGATCGCGCCGCGTCGCGTCATGACGGCTGTCTGCCAGGAGATCGTCACGCTCGGTAGCAATCTCGATAGTGACGGCGAGGGTCTAGGCGCGTTGCCGGTGCCGGTGTCGACGCCAGGTTGGGACAACGGGCCTTATCTGTCGGCCGGTCACTACATCACCAAGGATCCCGACACCGGCGTGCAGAATGTCGGCACCTATCGCGGGCAGATCAAATCGCCGCGCCGGCTCGGCATGAACGCGTCGGTGGATTTCCGACAAGGCATTTACCAGCACTGGCTCAAATACAAGGCTCGCGGCGAGCCCATGCCGGCTTGCGTCGTGGTCGGCTGCCCGCCGGTCATATCTTATGCGAGCGGTACAAAGATTCCCGATGGTCTCGACGAGATCGCGGTCGCCGGCGCGCTCGCTGGGGGCGCCATTGATGTCGTGGCCGCCAAAACCGTGGATATTCTCGTTCCCGCGGAGGCCGAATATGTGATCGAAGGGTTTATCAGCACCACCGAATTGGAGCCGGAGGGTCCGTTCGGCGAGTCCCATGGGCACGTCAATCTGCTCGAATACAATGCCTTTATGGACGTAACGGCGATCACGCGCCGCCGCCATCCAATCCTGACATCCATTATGAGCCAAGTCGCGCCGAGCGAATCGAGCACGATCCGGCAGTCGGCTATGCAGCCCGAACTCCTCGCATATTTGAAAAGCGAAATCGGCGTACACGGTGTACGCCGTGTTCATATGCACGAGCCATTGACCTCTGTACTCGCTTTTTTTGTCATTCAATTCGAGCGCGGTACCGCGCAGACTGAAGTCTGGCGGGCGCTCCGCGCCGCGGCGAGTCGGTACCGTTATGCGGGCCGATGGATCCTCGCCGTCGACGACGACATAAATCCGAAAAATTGCGACGCGCTGTTCTGGGCGATGTCTTATCGTTGCCAGCCTCAGTTCGATCTGAAACTCGTCGATTGCAAGGAAGCTGGACACGGGCCACGCAATCCACGGGACGGTGGCGAGCTGTCGGCGGTTTTGATCAATGCGACGCTTAAAAGTCCGTTTCCCCCGGTCGCTCTCCCCAAGCGCGAATTCATGGAGAGCGCGCGCGCGTTGTGGGAGCGATTCGGCTTGCCTTCATTGACGCCGGAATCTCCCTGGTACGGCTACGATCTCGGCGCCTGGACCGACGAACTGGAGCGGCAAGCCAGAATGGGCGCGAGTGGGGAGCATTTTGCGCTTGGCCGCGAGTCCGAGCGCCAGCGCCGCGACGACGTCACTATGAATACGCCGATCGACACCAGCGGGCGGCGAGGTAAATGACGTGACTTTAATCGAGGCCAATCCCGTCGCTTCACTGCGCGACAAAGCTACCAAGGTATCGGCCGTGGAAGCCAGCGACATTGCACTGAACGGGATCAGCAAGGTTTTTACGACCCGCCGCGGCGACATCCATGCGCTCGACGATGTGACTCTCTCGATCCGTCGTAAGGAATTCGTCTGCCTACTGGGGCCAAGCGGGTGCGGCAAGTCAACGATCCTGGCGTTGATCGCGGGTCTCGCCAAGCCGAGCGAGGGCTCCGTGACGGTCGATGGCCGGTCCGTTGATGTGGCGCGGCGCAATCGTCGGATCGGTCTCGTCTTCCAGGACGCCGTACTATTGCCGTGGCGTACCGCCAGCGAGAATGTGTCGCTGCCGCTCGAAGTCCTGAAAATACCGCGCCAGGAGCGCAACGACAGAATCAAAGCGGCGCTGGCTCTGGTTGGGCTCATCGGCTTTGAGCGGCGCTTTCCCCATGAATTGTCCGGCGGGATGCGGCAGCGGCTTGGCATTGCCCGCGCCTTGTCGTTCGACCCGCATGTCCTCTTAATGGACGAGCCCTTCGGCGCGTTGGATGCGATCACGCGGGATAATATGTCGGTCGAGCTTCTCCGCATCTGGGAGCATCGGCAGAAGACCGTCCTCTTCGTAACACACAGTATCAGCGAAGCCGTCTATTTGTCGGATCGCGTCGTGGTCATGACGCCCCGTCCCGGACGGATTGCCGGGGTCGTGAAGAATCTGTTGCCGCGTCCGCGCCCTTTACACATCCGCGACAGCTCCGAATTCATCTCGTTGTCGCGTCAATTACGCGATCTTTTGGGGGCCGAATGAGTGATGTCGGCGAAGCATTACGGCGAGGTTTGCCTTCATTTGCGGCGGTCCTCGGTTTGATCGTGTGCTGGCAAGCACTGGTCATGATCTTCCATGTGCCAAGCTGGTTGTTGCCGGCACCGAGCGCCATCTGGATGGAATTCGTCAAGCAATCGCACCTGCTTGGCAAACACATCGTGGTGACGGCAACCGGCGCGCTGGGCGGCCTCGTCCTCGGCGCCGCATGCGGCCTTATACTTGCGGTCTTGATGGTTCAATCGCGGCTGCTGGCGCGGATCTTGATGCCGCTTCTCGTGATCGATCAAAGTGTTCCGAAGCTGGCCCTGGCTCCAATCTTTGTCATTTGGTTCGGTACGGGCATGATGACTCGCGTTGTAATTGCCATGGTCATTTCCTTTTTCCCTGTAGTGATCAATACAATCCGAGGGATGACGACCGTAGATCGCCGCGTCAACGATCTAATGACGACGATCTCCGCTTCGCGCTGGAATGTTATGACCAAGGTTCAGTTGCCGAACGCGGTTCCTTACATCTTTTCCGGATTGAAGGTCGCCGTGCCGCTTTCGATCATCGGTGCAGTCGTAGCCGAATTCATGCAATCTGATTCCGGGCTGGGCTACATCGTGCTTGTTGCCGTGGGTAACGTGAATACGCCGATGGTCTTTGTCGCGGTGCTGCTGATGGCGCTGCTCAGTTTGGTTCTGTTCGCGGTCATTTCGGCATTCGAATGGCTCTTGCTGCGCGGACGGTTCAATTATCTTGCTGCCGGGAACGACGCATAGAAACGGACCAGAAGAGGGGATTGCTTATGGCGCGTGTACCGGCATGGATCATTCCGTCGTTTCCGGCGGGAACAGAAAAGACGCTGATTACGATGCTGGCCGTCGTCTTGGCGGCCACACTGGTGTGGGTGCAACCGTCAAACGCCGCGGAGACGGTTACGGTTCGTCTCTCCTACACACCTTTTGCGGCGCACATTCCCATCTATGTTGCAAAAGCGAAGGGCTACTATGAAAACGCCGGTCTTGACGTCAACATCCAGCCGGGACGCGGGTCGACCTTCGCGGCGATGACCGTAGGCGCCGGCAAGGAGGAATTTGGCGTCTCGGATGCGGCTTCCGTGCTGGCCGCGCGCGCCAAGGGCGTGCCGGTGGTCGCCGTGGGCAACCTGCAGCAGGATAACGGCGTAGCGCTGGTCGCGCGGGAACAATCGGGCATCGAGAAGGTCGAAGATCTCAAAGGCCGCAATGTCGGGATTTTTCCGGGTAGCACGACGACGATCTTTCTCCAGGCGTTGTTGAAGAAGCACGGGCTGAACATGGACGACGTCACGGCGGTGACGTGGCGTCCCGGCACCGATCTGCCGCTTCTTCTGGATGGAAAGATCGATGCCGAGGCCGAGGTCTACAATAACGAGCTCGTCACGTGGCGCGTTGAGCATCCTGAATTGAAGCTCAAGGTCTGGCCGATGGCGACGCTCGGCTTCGACACCCCCGGATATGCGCTCATCACGTATGAAGATCTGGCCAAGGCCAAGCCGGATGTGGTGAAGGGCTTCGTCAAGGCAACCTTCAAGGGCACTGAATATGCCTTGCAGCATCCGGACGAAGCGGTCGCGATTCTTGTTGCCGCGGCCCCTGAATTGAAATCGGAGGTCGAGGCGGCGAAGTGGAAAGCCACCATCCCGGCAACGACGAGTGCCGCCACCGAAAAGGATGGCTTAGGCGCGCTCGACCGCTCAAAATGGCAACATCTCAACGAGCTCTTGAAGACCTATGGCGTCATTGACAACGAAGTCGATCTGGATGGCGCACTGAAGAGCAACTTTCGCTGATCAGGCGGGGGCGCAGCGCGGGGCGCCCCGCGCCCTCGGGTTCAACGGACAGGGTACATCGAGAAGGCAGTTAAAATGGCTAAATCCGGCAAGAAAGCGAATGCCAAGACGAAGGCCGTTCCAAAACGGTCGGCCAAATCCAAGACGAAGGTGACGGCGAGCGCGAAACAAAATGAGGCGCGCAGGTTGCCGGGCCCAAGTCCCGTCGTGAAGCCCTGGCCCAAGGGCTATCGGAGCGCCTGCCTGTTTACATTCGACCTCGACGCCGAGGTGACCTGGGTATTCCGCCAAGTGACCGACCCGATCGGTTTGTCGATGGGCCAGTTCGAGCCCCGCGTCGGAGTGCCTCTTCTCCTGAACATGCTTGATGAATTCGACATCAAAAGCACGTTCTTTGTACCGGGCTGGGTTGCCGAAAAGTATATGCCGATGCTCGAAGATATCCTGCGCCGCGGCCACCACATCGAGCACCACGGCTACCTTCACGAGCCGCCCGGCACTTTCAAATCCGAGGAAGAAGAGGAAGCGGCCCTGGTCAAAGGGATCGAAACGCTCGAGCGGCTTACTGGGCGCCGGCCGCGGGCTTATCGGTCGCCGTTTTGGGAATTCAGCCCCAATACCATTCCGCTCCTGGAACGTTACGGTTTCGAATATACCGGCGACCTGATGAATACGCTGCTGCCCGAATATCACGTCGTCAACACCAGAACGACATCGATGATCAATCTGCCGGGCCATTGGATTCTGGATGATCTCGCTCACTTCTATTATCACATCAGTGCGCGAAAGACGATTTTATCCTGCAAACAAGTTCTCGAGCTTTATAAGGAAGAGCTGGAAGGCATCCGTGCCTACGGCGGCCTTCTCACGCTGACGATGCACCCTCAAGCCAGCGGACGTCCATCGCGTGTGCTGATGATAAGGGAATTCATCCAACACGTTATGTCTCTGAAAGATGTCTGGATCACCAGCCCGGCCGAGCTAGTCGAATATTGGCGAACCGCGCACCCGCCTGATCAGCCGGCGTTAGCCTAATGTATTGTCCGATAGAAGCTGATGCTCCTCCAACGTAGCGATCCCGTCCCAATGACCAGTTCGCATCGCGCGGTTCTCGAACAAACCATTCCGGCGCGCGCCGAATGGGGAAAGGTAATAAAACGGGGGCAGCATCTGCGGATCGTCGATCTCGAGGGACGGCAGGCCGTCGATTTCCTTTGCTATAACGCGGATGACCAGGAAGAGCGATATTTTGCTCCGAATACGATCAAGGCGGCAGGCACGATCTCGCTGACCAAGGGTCACGTGCTCTATTCAGATCAGGCACAGCCGTTGTTCACGATCGTGGAGGACACTTACGGTTCCCATGACACGATCGGCGGTGCTTGCAGCGCCGTCAGCAATGAAATGCTCTATGGCGTCAAG